>Ga0160447_100370_pt1 | contig 22476 bp, 17 predicted proteins | sample HID1973K_E1MG_FD_108222 | JGI IMG/M metagenome (GOLD analysis project Ga0160447, IMG submission 108222) | Enriched mosquito-associated microbial communities from UW Madison campus, WI, USA - HID1973K_E1 MG | ecosystem: Host-associated > Arthropoda: Insects > Digestive system > Unclassified ...
ACCGCGATCAATTCGTCCTCGTCGCGACACACGACCACCACCGAAGTCGGCCCGAAAATCTCCTCCGCCAGTTGCGGCTTCGCGAGAAACTCCTCCGCGCTCACGCGATACAGCGCCGGCAGCGCGCCGCTCGACGCCTCGCTCTGCGTGCCGGTCGCGATGCGCCTGGCCGCTCCGTCGCGGTGCTTGACGCCGTCTTCATACGCCGCCGCGATGCCCGCTGTGAGCATCGTCTGCGTGCCCTTCTTTTCGAGCGCGGCTGCGGCGTTGTCGATGAAATCGTCGAGGTCGGAATCCGCGAGACCGATCACGAGACCCGGATTCGTGCAGAACTGGCCGACGCCCAGCGTGACCGAATCGATATATCCCGCCGCCAGCGTATCGCCGCGCGCCGCCAGCGCGCCCGGCAGCGCGAACACCGGATTGACGCTGCTCATCTCGGCGAAAACGGGAATCGGCACCGGCCGCTGCGACGCGATATCGACGAGCGCCAGCCCACCGCGCCGCGAACCCGTGAAGCCGACCGCCTGAATCGCCGGATGCGCGACCAGCGCTTCGCCGATGGCATTGCCCGCGCCGACGACCAGCGAAAACGTGCCCTCCGGCAAGCCGCTATCCGCGACCGCCTTCTGCACCGCGCGCCCGACCAGTTCGGAGGTGCCCAGATGCCCCGGATGCGATTTCACGACGACCGGACACCCCGCCGCGAACGCCGACGCGGTATCGCCGCCCGCCACGGAAAACGCGAGCGGAAAGTTGCTCGCGCCGAACACCGCGACCGGGCCGACGGGAATCTTTTGCAGACGCAGATCGGAGCGCGGAAGCGGCTTTCGGTCCGGCTGCGCGGAATCGAGCGTGGCGGCGAGCCAGCGGCCCTCGCGCACGAGCGACGCGAACAGGCGCAACTGCCCGACCGTGCGGGCGCGCTCGCCTTCGAGACGCGCCTTGGGCAGCGCGGATTCGGCCATCGCGCGTTCGATCAGCGTGTCGCCGAGCGCGATGATGTTGTCGGCGATGGCTTCGAGAAACTGCGCGCGCGTTTCGAAAGGCGCGTGGCGATAGTCGTCGAAAGCGGCATCGGCGAGTTCGCACGCGCGCGCGACCTCCGCCGCGCCGCCGCCGCCGAACGCGGGCTCCAGATCGGCGTTGCGGGCAGGGTCGAACGCGCGGAGCGTGGCATCGGTGCCCCGCACGGCCGATGCGCCGATCAGCATGTCTCCGGTGATCTTCATGTCAGCTCCTCATCTCTGTTGGCGATGGGCGGCAGGCCTGTCGCGCGGCCGCCCGCTAAAGCGAGTGACCCGCAGCGCGCGCAAGCGTTCCGCGCGAGACGTGCGAGCCGCCGTCGAGGACGATGAAGCAAGCGCGGTGCGCGGTCGAAGCCGAGTCGATATCCGGTCCGTCCGGCGACGCAGGAACTATAGGCGCGACCCACCACTTATCAAAGGTTGCGCTCTAGGACTTCGGCACCGGCGTCGCGTGCTTCTTGAAGGTGATGTGCGCGATGCGCCGCACCAGCAGCGCCGCCACCAGCGCCGCGACGGCCGTCAGCATCACGCCGATGTGGATCGACTGCACGAGCGCATCGCGCGCGGCGTCGAGGAGCGCGGCGGCATCCAGGCCGGCCGAGGTCAGTTCGGCGAGGACGTGCTCGCGCAACGCTTCATCGACGAGAATGCGCGGGTCGGACAGGCGCGGCAGCCATTGCGCCGAGGTCGCCGGGCCGAGCACGCTGACCGTGCGCGCCACGACGCTCGCATAGTGATGCGCGACGATCGTCCCGACGATGCTGGTGCCCAGCATCCCGCCGACCATGCGCGTCGATTGCAGCAGCGCGGTCGTGATGCCGAAGCGCTCGCGCCCCGCGATCTCCTGCCCGAAGACATTCATGTTGTTCAGGACGAAGCCGAGGCCGATGCCGATCGCGGCCATCGGCAATTCGATCCACAGATGCGGCGTCGACTCGCGCGCGAACGCCAGCGCCACCGACGCGATCAGGAGCAGCGTGAAGCCGATCGAGAGAATGTTCACCGGCTTGCGCATATGAATGACGATGCGCGTGTTGATGAAGCTGCCGAGCGCGATGCACGCGGCGATCGGCGTCGCGAGCAGGCCCGCGGCCTGCGGCGACAGCCCGAAGCCGCCTTGCAGCAGGAGCGGCGCGAAGAAGATCAGCGAAAACATCACGAAGCCCGCCAGAAACGACAGCGTAAAGAGCGTGTTGAGTTGCGGATCGCGGAAGATGTCGAGCGGGATGATCGGATGCGTCGCGCGCCGCTCGCAGATCAGGAGCGCCACCGCGCACACCGCCACGCCGATGCCCAACGCGATATTGGCGGTCGTGAGTCCGTCTTTCGGCAACGCCTCGATCAGCGCCTGAAAGCCGCCGAGCACCAGCGCGACGAGCGCGGCGCCGGTCCAGTCGATCTTCACGCTGCCCTCGCGCGGCCGGTGCAGATTCGGCAGATGCGACCAGATGAAGTAAAGCGCCGCCGCGCCGACCGGCAGATTCACGAGGAACGTCGAGCGCCAGCCCCAGTGCTGGCTCATCCATCCGCCGAGCGACGGCCCCGCCGCCGTGCCGATGCCGTAAGCGGCCGCCAGCACGACCTGCCAGCGCACGCGGGTGCGCGGATCGGGAAACAGATCGGGAATCGATGCGAACGCGGTGCCGACCATCATCCCGCCGCCGACGCCCTGCAGGCCGCGCGCGAGCACGAGAAACAGCATGCTGGGCGCGATGCCGCACAGCACCGAGGCGACCGTGAACACGATCACCGCCGCGATCACGAAGCGCTTGCGCCCGAAGTAATCGCCGAGCCGCCCGAACACCGGCACCGTGACGACCGATGCGAGCAGATAGGCGCTCGCGATCCACGCGTAGAACTCGAAGCCGTGCAGTTCCGCGACGATCGACGGCAGCGCGGTGCTGACCACGGTCTGATCCAGCGCGACGAGCATGTTGACGAGGCCGATGCCGAGCATCGCGTAGAGAGCGGTTCTGAACGGTAAGGCGGGCGGCGTCTGAGTCACGGTCGGGCAGGCTGGCTGGAGAAGTGCTAAAAAGAGGTCGCGCCGGCGCTTTTAAGCGGGCGCTGATGCCGAAGAACCACGAATTGTACGGCCTGCCTTGCGCTGGATCGACTTATCGCAAAAAAGCGGCGTCGAGGCGGAGTACGCGCGCTCTATGATGCGAAGTCATGAGGCACTGCGCGCGCCGTACGCCGATCGACCGTTCAGGGGAAACAACCGTCATGTTCAAACGCATTCTCGTCGCCATCGACGGCAGCCGGACTTCCGAGCGTGCCTTCAGCGCCGCGCTCGATCTCGCCGTCACGCATCAGGCGGTCGTGCAGCCGTATTACGTCGTCGAAGGCAGCCCGATGTATCTCGACGTGCCCGGCTACGATCCCTCCTCGCTGCACGCGAGCCTGATGGAACAGGGCGCGTCGCTCGCGCGCGAGGCCGCCGATCAGATGAAGGCGCGCGGCGTGAGCGGCGAAGTCGTGACGATCGAAGCGACCGCGAGCGACGATGTCGCGACGCTCATCATCAAGGCTGCCGACGCGTTCAACGCTGATCTGCTGATCATGGGCACGCATGGCCGCAAGGGCTTCCAGCGGCTGATTCTCGGCAGCGTGGCCGAACGGTGTCTGCGTCAGGCAACGTTGCCGGTATTGCTGATTCCATCGGCGGCGGGCGAGCCTCGCGAAAAGGCAACTCCATAAGGTAAAAAAGTTTGATCGATGCCCCGCCCGCGTCAATTTTTCACGCGGGCGGGCCGATGGCCTATGGGACAATCGTTTTGTCATTCATCAACAAAACGAGCCCAAAAATGACCGCCCTGTCCGATAGTTCCCGCGCGCGGCGCAATTCGGCGCACTGCTCGACCTGTGCGATGCGGCATCTCTGCATGCCCGAAGGCCTGTGCGCCAACGACATCGCGAAACTGGAGGACATCATCTCCGTGACGCGCAAGGTCAAGCGCGGCGACGCGCTGTTTCGCGCCGGCGACCGCTTCGATGCGCTGTTCGCGGTGCGCTCCGGGTCGATCAAGACGGTCATCACGCACGACGGCGGCCGCGACCAGGTCACCGGTCTGCTGCTGGCGGGCGATGCGCTCGGCTTCGAAGGCATCGAGGAAGGCGAGCATATGTGCGACGCCATCGCGCTGGAAGACAGCTCGGTCTGCGTCGTTCCGTATTCGCTGTTCGAGCGCATGTGCCGCGAGACCGACGCATTGCAAAAGCGTCTGCATCGCATGATGAGCCACGCGGTGAATCGCGAGGCGAGCCACGTCGTCAGGCTCGGCATGCTGCGCGCGGACGAACGGGTCGCGCGGCTGCTGCTCGATCTCTCGTCGCGGCTCGCGAAGCGCGGTTACGCGTCCTCGGAATTCACGCTGCGCATGACGCGCGACGACATGGGCAGCTATCTCGGCATGACGCTCGAAACCGTGAGCCGCACGCTGTCGCGTTTCGACAAGGCGGGCCTCATCGAGACGCAGGGCAAGTTCATCCGTATTCGCGACTTCGACGCCCTGCGCGCCGTCTGACGGAACGTCGCTAGCGATTATTGCGCCCACACGAATAATCGCCACCCATATTTCAGTTGGCACGCGGTTCGCTACGGTTTAGTCTCTTTTGTTCGGCCAAACGGGCGCTGCGGCGTTCGCTTCGGCCGATGCAAAGCTACTGGCCAGCCACGGAGATTGGGCGACATGAACCGCGAACCTTCCCTGCGTCATCCTCTGCTCGAGCGCCACGCCGAAGCGCGCCGCGTCACCGACGAGATTTTCGACGTAGTCAAGCCCGAGCACCTTTACGACAGGCCGATCGCCGAGCGGCATCGCATCGTCTTTTATATCGGGCATCTCGAAGCCTTCGATCGCAATCTTTTCGATCAGCGTCTGTTCGACCTGCCGAGCCCGAATCCCGCCTACGACCAGCTTTTCGCCTTCGGCATCGATCCGGTGGATGGCGGCCTGCCGACCGATCAGCCGGCCGACTGGCCATCGCTCGACGAAGTGCGTGCGTATCGGCAAACGGTCCGCGCGCTCATCGATGCGTGCTTCGATCCGAATGAGATCGCCGCCAATCCACTATCCGCAGACGAATCGCCCGCGCAACTGCTCGAAGTCGCGATCGAGCACCGGCTGATGCACGCCGAAACGCTCGCGTACATGCTGCATCAATTGCCGGTCGATAGAAAAATTGCACCGGCGAACGCGCGTTCCGAGCGCACTTCCGATCGCGAACTGAAACATGAAACCGTGCGCGTGCCGGCGGGCAGCGCGACGCTCGGCCTGACGCGCGAAAGCGGCCGGTTCGGCTGGGACAACGAGTTCGGCGAGGAACGCGTCGACGTTCCCGCGTTCGAAATCGAACGCTATATGGTCACGAACGGCGAGTTTCTGCGCTTCATCGATGCAGGCGGCTACTGGAACCGCGATTATTGGGACGAAGCCGACTGGGCGTGGAAGGAAGACGAGCGCATCGCGCATCCCGCCTTCTGGATTCCCGGCGACGGCGACGACGCGCTGGACGCGTGGAAACTGCGCACGATGTTCGACGAGATCGCGCTGCCGCCCGACTGGCCCGCGTACGTGAGTTACGCCGAAGCGAAGGCGTACGCGCGCTGGGCGGGCAAGTCATTGCCGACCGAAGCACAATGGCAGCGCGCGGCGTCGGGCGCGCCGGGAGTCGCGGAAGGCAACTTCGATTTCCGCCGATGGGACCCGTCGCCGGTGCAGGCGTATCCGGAGAATCGCAGCGAGTTCGGCGTCGAAGGCCAGTTCGGCAATGGCTGGGAATGGACCTCGACGGAATTCGGCCCGTTGCGGGGCTTCGAGCCGTTTCCGTTCTATCTCGGTTATTCGGCGAATTTCTTCGACGGCAAACACTTCGTCATCAAGGGCGGCTCGCCGCGCACGGCCGCCTGCATGTTGCGGCCGAGTTTCCGCAACTGGTTTCAGGGGCATTATCAGTATGTGTATGCCGGATTCCGGTGCGTTAAGAATCCGGCCGATACACCTAGCTGACCGTCACGCGTTCGCTGGCGCGCCGCATTGGCTGCAGAATTTCGCGCCCGGTGCCAGCGCCTGCTTGCATGTCGAGCAGGCTTGCGGCGCAAGTGAACTCGCGCACTGGCCGCAAAAGCGCGAACCGGCGGCATTGGCTGCGCCGCACTTCGGGCAGTTGACGCCTGGCGGCGCTGGCGTCGCGTTCGGTACTCTGCCCCACCCTTCGTTCGACTGGTGAGTCCGGTCATCGCCGTATCCGCCGTGGGATCCTCCATGCGATCCGCCGTGCCCGCGATCATGCCCGCCACGGTTCTGGCCACCGTGGTGGCCCCCAAACATGCGTTCAAGCCAGCTCATGACTTCTCCAGTTGTGCTTACTTCCGAAGCAATCGCAATCCGTTACCCACGACCAGCAGACTCGCGCCGACGTCGGCGAAGACAGCCATCCACATCGTGCCGAGTCCGGAGAGCGTCAACACGAGGAAGACAGCCTTGATCCCGAGCGCCAGCGAGATGTTCTGCACGAGGATCCGGTGCGTGGCGCGAGAAAGGCGAATGAACGATGGAATCTTGCGCAGGTCGTCGTCCATCAAGGCAACGTCCGCCGTCTCGATGGCCGTGTCCGTGCCCATCGCGCCCATCGCGAAACCGATGTGGGCTTGCGCGAGCGCCGGGGCATCGTTGATGCCGTCGCCGACCATGCCCACCATCGAGCCGCCTTTCGAGAGCGCTTTCACGATGCGCAGCTTGTCCTCGGGCAACTGATTGCCTTCGGCGCGGTCGATGCCGACCTGATCTGCGATCGCCTTGGCGGTGTGCGGATTGTCGCCGGTGAGCATCGCCGTTCGCACGCCGAGCGCATGCAGCTCGGAAATGGCGTCCTTGCTGCTGTCCTTAACCGTATCGGCAACCGCGAACAGTCCAAGCACGCGCTCGTCGTCGATCAACATCACCACCGTCCTGCCCGCGCGCTCGAGCGCATCGAGCCGGGCTTCGAGTTCCGTCGAGCAGCGCGCGAGTTCCTCGACGAGACGATGATTGCCAAGCGAATAACGCCGTCCGCAAACGACGCCCGCGACGCCACGCCCCGGAAGCGCTTCGAAGGCATCGACAGGCACGCGCGCAATGCCATCCGCATCGCCCTTCTGCGCGATCGCCATCGATACGGGATGATCCGATCGCCCCGCGAGGCTGGCGGCGACGGAACGAACCCAGGCGCTATCGACCTCGGTCGCACGAAACTCGAATTCCGTCTGGACCGGCTTTCCGTGCGTGATGGTGCCGGTCTTGTCGAGCGCCAGCCACGCGAGCTTGCGACCCTGTTCGAGATACGTGCCCCCTTTGACCAGAATCCCCCGGCGCGCCGCAGCGGCCAGCCCGCTCACGATCGTGACCGGCGTGGAAATCACCAGCGCGCACGGACAGGCGATCACCAGCAGCACGAGCGCCTTGTAGATCCAGTCGAACCACGCGCCCGCGAAAAACAGCGGCGGAATCACGGCGACGCCCAGTGCGATCAGGAACACGATCGGCGTGTAGACGCGCGCGAATTGATCGACGAAACGCTGCGTCGGCGCTTTGGCGCCTTGCGCTTCCTCGACCGCGTGAATGATCCGGGCGAGCGTCGTATTGCTCGCCGCAGCCGTCACGCGGTACTCGAACGACCCCGCCTCGTTGATGGTGCCGGCGAACACGAGATCGCCCTGCGCCTTGTCGACCGGCAAGCTCTCGCCTGTGATCGGCGCCTGATTCACCGTCGAACGGCCACTCACGATCTCGCCATCGAGCCCGATCCGCTCGCCCGGCTTGACTCGAACGACGGCGTCGGGCGTGACTGTTGCAGCCTCGACTTCGAGCCACGAACCGTCGGGCTGTCTGATCGTCGCCTTCTCGGGTGCGAGACGCATGAGTCCCTGAATGGCATTGCGCGCGCGATCCAGCGATTTCGCCTCGATGAGCTCGGCGATCGTGAACAGGACCATCACCATCGCGGCCTCTGGCCACTGCCCGAGCACCAGTGCGCCCGTCACGGCAATGCTCATCAGCGCATTGATGTTGAGATTGCGGTTGCGAATCGCGATCCAGCCCTTCCTGTACGTTCCCAAACCGGAGCAGGCGACGGCGGCGAGCGCAAGCGCCGCCACAGCCCAGACGGGCGCGCCGGCCCAGCTCGCGGCTTCGGAGCCGGCAGCGGCGGCGCCCGCCACCGCGAGCGGCCACCACGACTTCGGTGTTGCCGGCGCGACCGGAGCGTTAGCTGATGCGCGATCGTTGCTGGCAAGTTCGGGCGTGAATCCGAGCGTGCCGAGCGCCTTGACGATCGCGTCGAGGCTGTCCGGCTTGTGGACGACCGTCAGGACTCGCTGCATCAAATTGAACTGAAGCTCCGACACCTGCGGCATGGCGCCGAGCTTTTTGCGGATGAGCGTTTCTTCTGTCGGACAGTCCATCTGCAGAATACGCATCTGAGTACGGATCGAATCGCCCATTGCAACGGACCGGCCAAGCGTCGGTAAGGACGCCGGAGCAGCGCCGCAGCACGATCCTTCCGCTGCATGCGCATGTTTGCGATCGTGCGCATGCGGCGTTCTCGTCGCCGTTTCTTCATGTCCGTGTGCCATGTTGCTGTCCTTTGTCTGCTGTATGCTCCCAGTACACACCTTGAAGCTGCTTCAAGGTCAAGAACTTTTTACAGTGAGATGCCGCGATGAAAATTGGCGAACTCGCGAAACTGGCGAAATGCACGACCGAGACAATCCGGTTCTACGAGAGAGAGGCATTGCTTCCGCCGCCGGATCGGACTGCCGCGAATTACCGCAGCTACAATTCCGGGCACGTCGATCGCCTGCGTTTCATCCGCAACTGTCGAGCGCTGGACATGACGCACGATGAAGTGCGGGCACTGCTCGCGGCATCAGATGGGCCGGGCGGCACATGCGAGAGCGTCAACGCGCTCGTCGACGCGCACATCGCGCACGTGGACGCGCGCATCGCTGAACTGACGCAGCTGCGCGAACAACTCACGACGCTCAGGAATCGCTGCGGCGAGGAAGCACCGCTCGAGCAGTGCGGCATCGTCGAGGGTCTGACATCGATGGAGACCGTTGCGCCGAGGGCGCGCACGACTCACCTGGGTTGATGCGAAACGAAAACGCCGCGCGTTCTCACGAACGCGCGGCGTTTTTCATCGCTTCGAAGAGACCGATCAGAAATCCGTCGTCATCGACAGCAGCACCGTGCGCGGCGCGCCTTGCGTCAGATAGCCACCGATCGTCGACGACCAGTAGGACTTGTTCGCCACGTTCAGCACGCTCGCGCGGAACGTCGTCGGCTTGCCGAACAGCACGGTCGCATAACGCGCGCCGAGATCGAAGCGGTCCCATGCGGGAATCGACAGCGTGTTCGTCACGTTCAGATACTGCGAGCCCGTGTGGATCCAGCGCGCCGTCAGCGTGAGGCCGTTGAGCACCGGCACGTCGTATTCCGCGTTGACGTTGAACATCATCGTCGGCACGCCGATCGGCTTGTTGCCGTCCGTCGAGCCCGTGCCCGTGTCGTATTGCGTCGCGTGGATGTACGTCGCGCCCGCGATCAGGCGCACGCCGTGCACCGGCTCGCCGTAGATCGACGCTTCCAGCCCGCGATTACGCTGCGTGCCGTCAGCCACGAAAAAGTTCGAACTATTGACGAAAGTCAGCGGCTTCTCGATCTGGAATGCAGCGAACGACGCGCCGTACTGGCCGTTGTCGTACTTCGCGCCGACTTCCCATTGCTTCGACTTCGCGGGCGGCAACTGCTCGCCGAAGTTCGCCGCGGTGTTGGGCGCCGAATCGCCGATCGTCAGCGCTTCGCTGTGATTCGCGAAGAGCGCGACGTTCTGCATCGGCTTGACGACGAGACCGAAAACCGGCGTCGTGATCGAATCGTTGTAGGCCTGCGTCTGGACGCCGGCGTAGCTGTAGCCGTTGGTCAGCAGTTCCTGATGGCGCGCGCCGATGGTGAACAGCACGCGATCGTTCAGGAAGCCGAGCGTGTCGGAGATCGACACGCTGCGCATCAGGTTGAGCGTCACCGTCTGCGGATCGGAAAGATTGCCGCCCGTCAGGATGGTCGCCGGATACGGCACTTGCGGCGTGTCGTAGATGCTGGTCGGGAACGAGCTGCTGAACGTGAACGCCGACTTCGAATCGACACGCACGATCGACGCGCCCGCCGTCACGAAGTGCGACACCGGCCCGGTGTTGAAGTGGCCGCGCACGCCTGCTTCGGCGGAAGTGCCGTCTTCCTTGTGCGGCACGCCGAGGCGCGTCGCGGTGGTCGTGCCGTTGGCCTGGATGCTCGGCGACGAATACTCGCCGTGCTCGTCCGTGTGGCGCGCGCCGCCCGCGATGTAGGCCGTCCAGCCTGGCAGGAAATCGTACTCGGCGCGCAGGATGCCGACGGTATCCTCGATCGAGCTGAAGCTCCAGGTCTGGCCGTAGTTGTACGTCGCCGAAGGCGGCTCCGGAATGAAGTTCGCGAAGTCGTTGACGGTCGGACGGCCGCCGTTGATGCGCTGGCGCTGATACAGGAAGTCGGCGTAGAGACGCAGCTTGTCGCCGCGCCAGTCGAGCGAGACGGCCGTGGTGTTGTCGCGGCGATGTTCACCGTCGACGCTCGATTCGCCGTCGTGATTCGCCTGATTCACGCGGATGCCGAACTGCCCTTCGCTGCCGAAGCGCCGGCCGATATCGATATGCGCGCCGATCTCGCCCGATGCCGAGCCTTCGAGCGTCACGCGCGTGAGCGGCTTGTCGTCGGCGCGCTTGAGTTGCAGGTTCAGGCCGCCGCCCACCGCCGAGCCGTTCGGCGACGCGCCGTTCAGGAACGCATTCGCGCCCTTGAAGAGATCGACGCGCTCGAGCGCATCGGTCGCGACGAGCTGGCGCGGCGTGATGCCGTACAGGCCGTTGAGCGAGACATCGTCGCCCTGCAACTGGAAGCCGCGGATGACGTAGGTTTCCGCGAAATTGCCGAAAGCGTACGCAGTCCGAACGGACGGATCGTTCGCGAGCACATCGGCGAGGGTGCGCGCCTGCTGGTCTTCGATCAGCTTCGACGTATAGGTCGTCATGCTGAACGGCACGTCGATCATCTTCTGCTGGCCGAGCACGCCGAAGTCTGCGCCGCGCGCGACCTGGCCACCCGCGAAGGTCGGCGCGAGGTCGCCGGGCAAGGCTTCCTTCGACGCTTGAACCTTGACGGCCGGCAACGCGCTGTCCTGCGGCGCGGCGGCGCTGGTGCTGCCGGAATCGGTCGATTGCGCGTGGGCGGACAGGGAGAAGACCATCGCGACGGCAACGGCGATGACGGCGCGATGAGACAGCGCCTGCGCAGGCGCGGCCTGCGAGCGGGACGAACGGGAAGCGGACATGAATACGAAAACTACGATGGTGGTCGGTCTTCCGTCCCGGGGCGCGATTGGAATCCGGGCGGCATTGTTCTGAGTCGCAAGACCGGTCGCGGCTGGCGCGGGACGGGTGAGACTGAGTTATGCGCGGATTATAAGTGAAATAAGAGTCGTTATCATTCAAGAAACGAAGGATTTGCGTGAACGCAACATCTCACCCGCGCGGGGCGTTCTCATCGAGATTTGTGCGAGGTTAGTGGACCCGATTCGACGGTAGCTTCAGGGCGCTACGGAGCCGCGCGCGGTGCGTGCATTCGCTGCGGCGGCGGAATGACGTCGCGCCACGCGTTTTCTGAACCAGATGATGAGGCCGGTCGCACTCAGCATTGCAACCGCGATGCCCACCGCGCTCACCAGAATGCGCCCGCCCAGCCCGACGATGCGCCCCGAATGCAGCGGAAACTGCGCCTGCATGAAGATGTCGCCGGCCGAGCCGCGTCCCGGAATCGACGAGCCCGCGAGCGCGCCGGTCTGGCCGTTGTAATAGAGCCAGGCGTTGCCGAGACCCATGTCGCCGTGGTCGCGGCCGGGCGCGAAGAAACCGACGCCGTACGCCTTGAACATCGGCGCGAAATAGAGCGCGCCCATCGGCTCGGTCAGGTTTTCGCGTTTCGCATCGCGCGTGGCCATCTCCAGAATCTGCTCGCGCGTGGCGAGCGGCTTGCCCGGCGGGCCGGCGCGCACGAGTTCGGCGTTGTCGAGAAACGAAGGCGAGAGTTTCGAGAAGATCGACACGACCGGGCGCATCACGGGCTCGGCGAGATTCATCGAGATCGACGTGAGCGCCATCACGAGCAGCAACCCCCAGATCCACACGCCGCCCGAGCGATGCAAATCGAACGTGAGCGCGTAGCCACCGCGCTTCACGCGAAACGCGAATGACTTGCGCCACGCCTTCACGCTCGGGAACGACAGAATCAGCGCGATGCCGCTATCGAAAAACCACAGCATGCCGACGATGCCGATCAGCCACGTGCCGATATCGAAACCGCCGACGATCGGCAAATGCAGCGTGTAGTGCAGCTTGTAGAGAAACGGCATCAGATCGATGCGCGCGAGCGACAGCGCGCCCCACATGCGCTGCGCCTGGACCTGCCCTGTCGCGGGATCGACGGCGATCTGGTTGTACGCGACGTCGTACGGCGCGTTGGTCGCCGGGTCGGTGCGCGGCATCACCATCATCTGCGCGGTATGTCCCGGCTCGAAACCGAGCGGCATATACGTCACTTCGACGCGCGGATCGGCCGCCTCGACGCGTCGCGCGAGTTCGAGCGGCGGCAGCGCGGGGCCGTCGGTGCGCGCGTGGAAGAAGGCCGGATTGAGGATCTCGTCGATTTCGTGATCCCACGCGATGATCGCGCCGGTGAGACCCGAGACGAACAGAAAAAGCGCGGTCGCGACGCCGAGCCAGCGATGCAGGCGAACCAGAACCGGCCTCATGCCCGCGAACCCTCGGAGCGATAGTCGTGCGCGACGGCGATCATCTTTCTGATGCGATGTAAATAGGAATTGTTCGCATTCTATCGATGTTGCCCGGAACGCACAAGGTTTTCGTAAGCTGCTTACGCTGTTGCAGGAGGCGCCGAGTCGAGTCATTGCGCGCCGACATACTTTGAAATAACTCCCGCGAGACGCCCGCCCCTTATGCCACAAGGCTTTGCGGGCGGGCCGTGACATTTCATGAAATAGTTTGTGCGTGGTTTTTAACCGGGCCGATCGCCAGAATGGGTTCATTCGCAACCACCCACCAAGGCGAACCGTCATGGAACTGGAACTGCTCGGAAAAATCTCGATGTATGTGATGGGCATCGTGCTCGCCGCGTCGCTGATCGAAGCTGTCGTTTTGCACTTCAAGTACAAAGGCACCGACAAGGCCTTTGACTGGCACGAGACCTGGATCTCGCTCGTCGATCTCGTCGGCCGCAAGCTGCTCGCGTTCCTGCCGATCTCGCTCGCGACGCCGGTCTTCAACTTCGCGTGGGAACATCGCATCCACACGGTCACGACGAACACCGCGCTGACCATCTTCCTGCTCTTCATCGGACAGGAGTTCTGCTACTACTGGTATCACCGCGCGTCGCACACGATCCGCTTCTTCTGGGCGAATCACGCGGTCCATCACTCGCCGAACCAGTTGACGCTGTCGTCCGCGTACCGTCTCGGATGGCTCACCAAGATCGCCGGCTCGGCCATCTTCTTCACCCCGCTCGTGTGGTTCGGCGTGAAACCGGATGTGGTGCTCGCGGTCGTGTCGATCAACCTGCTCTACCAGTTCTGGCTGCATGCGACGTGGATTCCGAAGCTCGGCTGGCTCGAATATGTGTTCAACACGCCGTCGGCGCACCGTGTGCACCATGCGTCGAACGAGATCTATCTCGATGCGAACTTCGGCGGCGTGCTGGTCATCTTCGACCGTCTGTTCGGCACCTACGTGGAAGAACGCGCCGACGAGCCCTGCCGCTACGGTCTGACGACGCCCGTGACTTCGCACAACCCGATCGTCGTCGAAATGGAACACTGGGTCAGTCTCGTGAAGGACATGTTCAACGCGAAGAGCGTGTCGGATGCGGTCGGCTTCCTGCTGCGTCCTCCGGGCTGGCTGCCGAACGGCGAAGGGCAGACGACCGAAGAATTGCAAAAGCGCGCCAAGGCGATCGAACAACAACCGGCCCACATCGGCCACTAACAAGCGCATCGAAGCGGTACCTTCGAACCCCGATGACCGGCATCGGGGTTTTTTTATTTCTTGCGACTGATCGTCACCGCCGCGACGCCCGCCGCGGCGAACGCGCACGCGGCGGACAGCAACGCGACGGCGCGCAACGCATCGGCGATGGCATCGGCCTGCGCGCGGGCGAGCGGCGTCGATGACGCGGAAGGCGGCGCCTGCGCTTCGAGCGAGCGCGCGTCCGGGTGCGGCAGATGCAGGCGATCGAGCCGCGCCGACAACGCCGCATCGTGCGACCACACGAACACGATGCCGAGCACCGCGATCGCCAGCAGGCTCGCCACGCGCGCGACCGCGTTGTTGATCCCGGACGCGACGCCCGCGCGCTCGCCCGGCACCGACGCCATCACGGTCGTGGTCAGCGGCGCGACGGTGATCGTCAGACCGATCCCGAGCACGATGAGCGCGGGGAAAAATCCCGCCCAGTAGCCACGCGCGGCGAACGGCAGCGCGAGCATCGCGAAGCCGAGTCCGGCGACGCACGGCCCGGCGACGAGCAACGCCCGCGCGCCGAAACGGCCCGTCAATCCGCCCGTGAAACGCGACAGCACGCCGATTATGAGCGGCATCGGCAGCACCGCCGCGCCGGCCTCGGTCGCGCTGTAGCCGTACGCGCGAATCAGCGTGAACGGCAGGAAGAACAGCACGCCGCCGAGCCCGAAATACAGCAGCAGCGTGACGAGATTCGCGCCGCTGAAATCGCGCGAACGGAAGATGTCGAGCGGGATCATCGGGTCGCGGGACTTCGTTTCGATCGCGATGAACGCGGCGAGCAGCACCACGCCCGCGCCGATCATGCCCAGCACCAGCGGATCGGCAAAACCGCGCGACGGCGCTTCCGTAAGACCGTACGTGAGCGCCGCGAGGCCCGCCGCGGTGCAGGCCGCGCCGGGCCAGTCGAGGGTTTGCGGCGCGTCGGCGTCGTGGCTGTCGGGCACGGACATCAGCGCCAGCGCGATCGTCGCGGCGGCGAGCGGCAGATTGAGGAAGAAGATCGCGCGCCAGGAAAACGCATCGACGAGCCAGCCGCCCGCCGCCGGTCCGACCGACGACGTGATCGCACCGACGCCCGCCCACGTGCCGATCGCGCGTCCGCGCGCCTCGCCCTCGAACACCGCGCCGATGATCGCGAGGCTGCCCGGCACCAGCAGCGCCGCGCCGACGCCCTGCAGCGCACGCGCCGCGATCAGCCAGCGCATGCCCGGCGCGAAGCCGCACGCCGCCGACGCCACCGTGAAGATCGCGACGCCCGCGATGAACACCTTGCGCCGGCCGAGCTTGTCGCCCATCGAACCGCCGACCAGCACCAGCGCACCGAGCAGCAGCAGATACGCGTTGACGACCCACTGCATCGCCGCGATGCTCGCGCCGAGTTCGCTCTGTATCGACGGCAATGCGACGTTGACGACCGAGCCGTCGATGAACGCCATGCTCGAGCCGAGAATCGTCGCTGACAACGCGAGGCGCTTGCGCCGGCATGGCTGACCAGCCGCGACGGGTTGCGCGCGAATGACGAGTTCGTCGCACGGGCTCGCCTGCGACGCGACAGCGTGCGCGTGGGGCGGGGTATCGAGGTGTCGGCTGGCCAAGGTCGCGTCCGGAGGTTCACGTAAAGGCCCAAGTAAAGGCCAATCGCCGCCGCATGTCCACGCCGGCAACGTGCTTGGCAAGCTCAAATGATAATGGTTATCATTAAGCATCCCGAGTACGCAGGCTTTCGGTCGACGCAAAGGGCGATGGAACAGGAGCCTTCGCCATGCATCAGCAGATTGCAGACTTTGTATTGCCGACGTCCGACACGCCCAGCCTGCCCCTGTGGGAAACCGCGATGCGCCAGGCCGTGACAGCCGAGCGCGCCCAGCAAACCGCGCTGGCGCTCGCCGGTTACGAGCGCGCGCTGTCGATCGCGCAGCGCCTGATCGACGCACCGCCCGCGGGCCGCGCCGACGATTGCCTCGCCGCGCTCGTCGTCTCGCATCACAACCTCGCCGATCTTCGCGTCGCCCAAGGCGACCCGAACGCGGCTGCCCCGCTTCTGTGCCGCGTCCATGAAACGCTGATCGCGCTGTCGCTCGACGCCGCGCGGCCCGTGTCGCTGCGGCAGGCCGCCCTGCATCACAGCCGCGAAACGTATGTCGCGCTGATTCGCCATATCGCGCGGCACGGGCCGCATCCGCTCATCACCTGCGCCATTGCCGGCGCAGACGCCGCGCTCCACGGCGCGAGTCCCGCGCGTCATTGAGCGCTTCCATCGATACGACAAGGAGATTTCCGATGCCCTACAGCCTGCCTCCCCTGCCCTATGCCTTCGATGCGCTCGAACCGCACATCGACGCCCGCACGATGGAAGTGCATCACACGAAGCATCATCAGACCTACGTGAACAACCTGAATGCGGCGCTGGAGAAGTCGGATCATCGGGATGTGGCGGTCGAAACGCTCATCGCGCGGATCGACGCGCTGCCCGAAGCGCTCCGTGCGCCCGTGCGCAACAACGGTGGCGGACACGCGAATCACAGCCTCTTCTGGACGATCATGTCGCCCGATGGCGGCGGCGCGCCGGATGGCGATCTGGCCGCTGCGATCGATCAGGATCTCGGCGGCTTCGACGCCTTCAAGAACGCATTCACCAAAGCCGCGTTGACGCGCTTCGGCAGCGGCTGGGCGTGGCTCAACGTCGACAAAGAAGGCAAGCTCGCGATCGAAAGCACCGGCAATCAGGACAGTCCGCTGATGGCGGACATCGCGTCGGGCAACACGCCGATTCTCGGGCTCGATGTCTGGGAGCACGCCTATTATCTGAAGTATGAGAACCGCAGGCCGGAATACATCGCGGCGTTTTACAACGTGATCAACTGGCCGGAAGTGTCGCGCCGGTACGCGGCGGCGCGCGGCGCATAAGCAGTTGTCTCAGGAGACGCGCGAAACCGGGACGAGTAAGCTAGGCGATTCCGCTGTCATCGAGTTACGTCATGAGTCGAACCGATGGGATCGCGCAAAGCCGATGGCTCGCCGACGCACGCGAAGAAATCGCCGCGGCGCTTCGCACCTCCGACGAAGCATGGCTTCACGACATGAGCATGCGCTGGGGCTGCCGCCTTGCGATGCTCGTCGCCGATTTCGGTGTGCGCGTGATGCTGCATGAAGAAGGCATCGTCATCAAGATCGAGCCGCCGAACGATATCGTCGGCGGTCTCATCGACTGCGACGACGGCACGCCGGATTCGCTCGCCCGCGCTGCATGGATCAAGCTGTCGAAACTCGAGGAGCACGCCACCGCCGTGCTGGAGGCGAGCGCGCTCGTTCAGGGCGATGCGCAATGCGACGCCTGCCGCGAGACCATTCTCGCGTGGCGCCGGATGCTGATCGCGGCGAACGAGTGGCCGCGCGAAGAGGCGGACCCTTTCATCAGCCATGCATGCCGGCCGATCCTGAAGGCGTTGCTGAATCTGGCGTCGTGCGCGACCGGCGGGAATCCGTTTGAACTCGCGCGCGAGGGCCATTACGAAGATGCGTGGCGCGAGTTCGAAAACTTCTGCGAGGACGAACACGCGCGCCCCGTGACCGAATGGGGCCGCAAATATCGTCATCGGCAAGGTGGCGAGTTCGCGCGGCGGCAGCTTTCCCGTGCGTACGAAGCCGGGGCGGGAATCCGTCTCGCGTGACTCGTCAGGCGTGACGCCCGGCCATCACGCCGCCATCGACCGGAAGCACGGCGCCCGTGATCCACGCGGCCTGCGGCGATGCGAGAAACAGGATCGCTTCAGCGACGTCGCCGGGCTGGCCATTGCGCCCAAGCGGATGAAACGCGTTGAAGGCGCGGATTGAAGATCAATAACTCGGCGGCGGTGCTGCAAGCGGCCATTGACGGACAAGGCATCGCGCTCGCGCGAAGCGCATGCGTCCCGCTCGCGTTGAAGCGGGCGTTCAGAAACGATGCCGCAATCCGACCGTCGCCTCGACCTGATTGCTCGTCGATGACGGCGCGGTGAGGCCGTTGATCCACGCCGCGCCCAACGGCGATCCGCTGCTCGCGCTCACGCCCTGCCACACGCCCTGCACATAGACATCGGTGCGCCGCGTGAAGCTGTAGCCGGCCATCGCGCTGACCTGATTCCAGTGTGGATTGCCGCCGCCCGTGAGTCCGCCCGCGCGCGTATAGGTGTAGGCGGCGGAAAGCTCGACGGCGGGCGTCAATGCATAACGCAGGTTGCCTTCGAAGTTCTGGAAGTGCGTGCTGAGGCCGCTCTGGAACAGTTGCGTCAGATTCGTTTGCGTATAGACGAGGCCCGCCACGGCGGGACCGAACGCATAGTTGACACCCGCGCCCCACGTCTGCTGACGGCTCGACACCGCGCCCAGCGGCACGGCATTCGACGTGAGCACGCCCGCGAGCGATGAACCCGACGTATCGGTGACCGCGCCATTCGTGTTGAGCTGTCCCGCCGTCGCGGCGTCGCTATTGAGTTGCATGAAGGCAGCGCCGAAATTCAGCGGTCCCCACATATACGACATGCCGAGGCTATATGCACGATTGTTCGAAAAGCCACCGGCCTGATTGGAAAAGCCATAAAGCGCGCCGAGCTTGAATCCCGCGAAATCCGGGCTTTGATACTTCACCGCGTTATTGATCTGAAACGAATCGTTGAGATTGTCGATGTCGAACGGATGCGCGAAGTGCGTGCCGCCATACTGCGTGCCGGTCAACGAAAGCGGCGCGACGAAATCGACCATGTCGTCGGTCTGACGGCCGAACGTCAGCACGCCGAATTCACGGCTCGACAAGCCCACATACGCCTGCCGGTTGAAAATGCGATTGCTCGACGTGTACTGTCCGTTGTTCAGGTTGAAGCCACTCTCCAGGTTGAAGATGGCTTTCAGCCCGCCGCCCAGATCCTCGGCACCGCGCAAGCCCCAGCGGCTGTACTCGACCGGGCCGCTTTTCAGCTCCCAGTTACTATGCCCGGCGCCCGTCGTGTTGATCTGGTTGTTCGTGTAAGTGACGCCCGCGTCGATCAAACCGTACAGCGTGACGCTGCTCTGCGCATGCGCCGCGCCCGAGAGCGTGACCATTGCCGCCGCACCGGTTACCAGCAACTTGTTCATTTGCCTGGGCTCCATCGATGTCGGGATAAGACGCGGGATGCTCCATCCACTTTATGCGACGGCATCGGCGACCGGCAAGCGCAAAGTATGAATGTTCAGAAGTCGTGGCGTACGGAGAAAGTCACACCCTTTTCGTGCTCATGATTCGCGCCAAGTTGCGGATTGGCGGAGAAATGCCATTCGTCTTCTCCGCTCGTGAGATCGTCGCGCGGCTTCATCGGCGCAGAGACGGAAGTCGGCGAAGGCGGCTGCGGAGAGAGCCGGGCAAGCTGGCCGATGTCCGGATGAATGCTCTTTTCGTATCTGGAGAGCGTGATCGCGTCCAGCGCGTCGATAGTGCTCTTGAAGAGATACCGCGGATGACGAGGCTTCGCCGAAGGGACGCTGGCAGTCGAGACGACTGCCGGAGAGGGAAAGAACAGCCAGTCCGCCGCGAGTCGCTGAAATGAAATCAGGCGCGTTTGTTCATTGGCTGATGCAAAGCTGCCGACAAGTAAAGCCACGATGCCGGCGACCCAAAATCTTTGGATATGGCGTGTCATCGAATGCCTGAGAGGACGCTACTGTCGGGCAAAGCCCGGCGTTCTTAAAGCATTTTAATTCATTTGCGGAGACATTTCCGAACGATGAATTTTTCGCGACATTGGCTCTGCTAATCGAATCGCGCCGAGTGATTGTGCAGGCAATCGAAACAGTCGTGCTTCACGCGCCCGGCTGGCGAGACGTCATTCGGGGGCGCCGCTCAGCACGACACGACGAAAGAATTGCGCGAGAACGTCTTCGGCGAATTGCGCCGGCACCGATTGCGGGTCCGACGAATAAAAGAACTGCACGCCGTCGCACAGCGCAATGAGCCCGAGCGCCATCTGTTCCGGCGGCATCGTGAGCGGCGTGCCCACGCGCTCGGAGAATGCCCTGATGTAGTCGGTCGTGGTCTGCCTGAGTTCGCGCATCAGCGCATTGAAGCTCGCGCGAAAGCCTGGATCGCGGCTCGCGTGCAGCTTCGCCTCGACCCACAGCAGGAAGCACGCATTGTTCTGATAACACTCGCTGTAGTACTGCAGCACGCGCGCTTCCATGTCGGCGCGCGAGGCCTCGCCGTCCTCGAACAGGGCGGACATGCGCTGCATGATGGTGTCGTGATCGCGCTTGAGCACGTCGAGCAGCAACTCGGCCTTGCTCGAAAAGTTCGAATAGAACGCGCCGCGCGTATAACCCGCGTCGGCGGCCACATCTTCCACGCTCGACGCGCCGAATCCCTTCTTGATGAATACCGCCTGCGCAGCGTCGAGCAGACGCTGACGCGTCTGGTCACGGCTCTGCTCGCGGGTAAGACGTACTGGTTTCATGTGCCAAAGTGTAGCATCGGCGGGCTTACAAATCCGTCTTTGCATTCAGATACAACTATGTATTAGAATGCACTTCGTATTCTCGTCCGGGTCGTCGAAACCCTTGCCGGACGGGGCTTTCGGGTCAGTACACAGATCCGCCCCGCTCAGGTTCGCTTCTCGACGATGTTCGCCGGACACCCTTTTCTCTTGCTTCGCCCATGAGCGGCGCGTCGCGGTTGCCCGGCGCGCGGCACCATGCCCTTGCGGGCGCCGAGGTTCCTGTGAAGCTCTTCCACTCACCCGCGTCGGTCGTGGCGCGCGCGGCATTCGTACCCATCGTCTGCGTTGCGCTCGTCGCCTGCAAACGGCATGAAGCGCCGGCGCCGGCGCCCCGCCCGGTCGTCGCCGTCGCGGCGCAGGCGGACGGTCACGCGGGCACGTCCAGCCTGCCCGGACAGGTTCAGTCGCGCTATTCGACGCCGCTGTCCTTTCGCATCAACGGCAAGATTCTCGAGCGGCGCGTGCGCCTCGGCGATACCGTGAAAGCCGGACAGATCGTCGCCCGGCTCGATCCCGCCGATGCCGAGAAGAACAACGCGAGCGCCCGCGCACAGCTCGACGCCGCCGAGCATCAGCTCGTCTATGCGAAGCAGCAGCTCGACCGCGATCGCGCGCAGGCAGCGGAAAACCTCATCGCGCCCGCGCAGCTCGAACAGACGCAGAACGCCTATGCTTCCGCGCTCGCGCAGCGCAATCAGGCGCAGCAGCAGGCGGGTCTGTCCGCCGATCAACTGCGCTACGCGACCCTCAGCGCCGATCACGCGGGCGTCATCACCGCCGAGCAGGCCGACACCGGGCAGAACGTCACGTCAGGCCAGGCCGTCTACACGCTCGCGTGGAGCGGCGATATCGACGTGATCTGCGACGTGCCCGAAGCCGCGCTCGGCGCATTCGCCGTGGGCCGCGAAGCGAGCGTGAAACTCGCCGCATTGCCGAAGCAGACCTTCAAAGCGCGCGTGCGCGAACTCTCGCCCGCCGCCGATACGCAAAGCCGCACCTGGCGCGCCAAGCTCACGCTCGAAGCGCCGACGCCCGACGTGCGCCTCGGCATGACGGCGGATATCGCGTTCGCCGCGTCGAACGGCGCGCAAGGCGCGTTCACCGTTCCGTCGACGGCGCTCTTCCACGACAACGGCCATCCCGCCGTGTGGGTCGTGAAGCAGGGCGACGCGCTCGAACTGAGACGCGTCGACGTCGCGCGCTATGGCGAGCGCACGGTGACGCTCGCGGGTGGCATCGCAGCCGGCGAGCGCATCGTGTGGCAAGGCGTGCATACGGTGTCCGCGGGCGAGAAAGTGCGCGTCGTCGCGCCGCTGCATCCCGAGGACTTCGCGTCATGAGCGACACTCGCGAAGACGACAACCCGCATCGCCACGAAGAAGGCCGCTTCAATCTCTCCGCGTGGGCCCTGCGGCATCGCGCGCTCGTCGTGTTCCTCATCGCGATGGCGACGATCTTCGGCATCCTCTCGTACACGCGGCTCGCGCAATCCGAAGATCCGCCCTTCACGTTCCGCGTGATGGTGATCCGCACGTTCTGGCCGGGCGCAACCGCGCGTCAGGTGCAGGAGGAAGTGACCGACCGCATCGCGCGCAAGCTCCAGGAAACGCCGTACACGGACTTCATGCGCAGCTACTCGCGCCCCGGCGAATCGCTGATCTTCTTTCAGATGAAGGACTCCGCGCCCGCGAAGGACGTGCCGGAGGAGTGGTATCAGATCCGCAAGAAAGTGGGCGATATCGCCGCGACCTTGCCGCCCGGCGCGCAAGGCCCGTTCTTC
>Ga0160447_100373_pt1 | contig 22403 bp, 17 predicted proteins | sample HID1973K_E1MG_FD_108222 | JGI IMG/M metagenome (GOLD analysis project Ga0160447, IMG submission 108222) | Enriched mosquito-associated microbial communities from UW Madison campus, WI, USA - HID1973K_E1 MG | ecosystem: Host-associated > Arthropoda: Insects > Digestive system > Unclassified ...
GCATCAGGCTTTCGCCCATTGTGCAATATTCCCCACTGCTGCCTCCCGTAGGAGTCTGGGCCGTGTCTCAGTCCCAGTGTGGCCGGTCACCCTCTCAGGCCGGCTACCCGTCGACGCCTTGGTGAGCCGTTACCTCACCAACTAGCTGATAGGCCGCGAGCTCATCCCTGACCGAAGTTCTTTCCAGCTGCTGAAGATGCCTTCGCAGCTCGTATCCGGTATTAGACGCCGTTTCCAGCGCTTATCCCAGAGTCAGGGGCAGATTGCTCACGTGTTACTCACCCGTTCGCCACTGATCCAGCAGAGCAAGCTCCGCTTTCACCGTTCGACTTGCATGTGTTAAGCACGCCGCCAGCGTTCATCCTGAGCCAGGATCAAACTCTCCGTAAAGAAATGTTGCTGCGATCAGCCGGAATGGACTGAAGCAGCGAGTTTGATCTGACCAAAGGGATGTCATTGCTGACTATCCGTTGCCGGCACCGGAGTGCCGGACTTTGATCCAAAGGAATCTCATTCAGCCGAAGCTGAATCGAGGTTTTTTGGCATTTGACAAGTGCACGCTGTTGAGTTCTCAAGGATCGGATGCTCCTGCTGTTCGGCCTCTCAGCCTCCCCCGCAGGGCAACTTCTCTATCTTATCCGTCCCGTTCCGTCTGTCAAATCGACGCGCCGGGATCTTCAGATCCTCGGAACCAGTCGATGACCGCGGTCCACGGGGTGGAAACTCCATCCTAGACCCGAAGGCCATACTTCCTCTACGAGGTGTTTGGGTTGGAGGTGGTTCTCCGCTTGAGGGGGCGAGGCCTTCCGGCCTTCTCGCTCTTCCCTGTGGGGCGAACAAGTAATAAGTTACGTGGGTTCCGGCACTTGGGCAAATCGGGCTCGCATCCCGGGCGTGTCGCGGCGCTCCTCCGCGTGATTCCGCGGTTCTCGGTCGAACGGGCGTCGCGCGCGTCGTCGGTCGCGCGTAGCGTCGGGTCATGGTCGAGGACGTCCGCGTGCCCCTCTCGTCGCGCACCGGTGCGGCGCTGCTCGCGGCGCACGCCGTCTCTGCTGCTTCGCGCGCGGCGGCCGCCCTCACCGGGAGTGCGTCGGCGCAGGTGGACGGCGACCGCATCGCGATCGCGTACACGAGCGAACGGTGGGTGCGCGTGTCGGGCCAGGCGCAGGTAGCCTTCTCGCCGCTTTCGGCGTTCTTCCCCACGCGCGACGGGTGGGTGAGGACGCACGCGACGTATCCCCACCATGCGGCGGCGCTGCGCCGAGGGCTCGCCCTCCCCGGCGACGCGGAGCGGGATGCCGTCGCACGCGCGCTGCGCGATCGGGGTGCGCACGACGCCGCTCGAGCGGTGACGGCCGCCGGCGGTCTCTGCGTCGCGGTCGAGGCGGAGTCGCGCGAGACCGACGCTCGGCTCCGGCAGTCCGACGTCGTCTCCGTGACGCGTCTGGGCGCCGCGGCACCGAGACCGCTTCCGGGCGGACCGCGAGATGCCCCGCTGCGCGGACTTCGGGTGCTCGACCTCACTCGCGTGATCGCCGGACCGGTGGCAACCCGCACCCTCGCGCTCCTCGGGGCCGACGTCCTCCGCATCGATGGCCCGCGCATCCCCGAGATCCCGTGGCAGCACCTGGACACCGGCCACGGGAAGCGGTCCGCCATCCTGGACCTCGCGGCATCCGCCGGTCGCCGCGCCTTCGCCGAGCTGCTGGAGACGGCCGACGTCGTGGTGCTCGGCTACCGCCCCGCGCGTCTCGATCTGCTCGGCCTCTCCCCCGCCGCGCTCGCGGAGCGGCGGCCCGGACTCATCGTCGCCCGCCTCACCGCGTGGGGCGAGCCCGACCGACGCGGCTTCGACAGTCTCGTGCAGGCAGCCACGGGCATCGCGTGGCTCGAGTCGGAAGACGGCGGCGCTCCCGGTGCGCTCCCGGCACAGGCTCTCGACCACAGCGCCGGCTATCTTCTCGCCGCCGAGATCATGACCCTCCTCGCACGCCGGGCCGAAGTAGGCGGGTCGTGGCTGGCCGAGACGAGCCTCCGCCGCGTCGCCGCAGAACTCCTGGACCTGCCGCGTCATGTCGGGCCGAACGAGCCCCCGCCCCTCGACCCGACCGGCCATGTGCAGGACTTCGACGTGGACGGCGTCGCTCTCACGACGGCGGCACCCGCCCTCGCATTCCCCGGCGGACCGATGCTCTTCGCCGCGCCGCGCCCTGGGGTCGGGATGCCCCCGTGTGGTCGGAGGCGCATCGTGCTCCCTGACCCGCGATCACGTCCGAAGGAACGTGCGGAGGCCGCGGCCGATCTGTTCGGGCGCGCACTCGTGGTGACCTGGTGCGAGGAGCTGCTCGCCGGACGCGCCGGCGACGTCGATGCGCGCTGGCCGGACATCACCTGGCTCGGCGGGACGATCGGATGGCCCGCATACTGGCGTCGCGTCTGGGGCGCGCGCGGACTCCTGCACCTCGGGCCGCCGGAACGCCCCGAGCTGGTGGTCGCCGCCCTGGCGGATCCCGAATGGCGTGTTCGCGAGATGGCGCTCAAGGTGATGCGCGCGCACGACCTCGCCGACGACGAGGCTCGCGTGGACGCGCTCACGGAAGACCCGATCGCGCGCGTGCGGCGTCAGGCCTGGCGGACGCGCGGCGTGGCCGGCCCACCCGAGTAGCCGCGGCGCCGGACGAGGACGACGACGCACAGGACGACGGTGATCGCGCCCCACACCGCGCAGGCGGGCGGAAGGACCCGGTAGCTCAGATGCGCCGCGGTGAAGGTCCCCTCGATCGGCCCGAGGACGGCGAGCCCGCCGAACCACGCGACCAGGAGGACGACCGGCAGCGAGATCCACCAGGCGATCCGCACGGCGCTCGGAAGAATCCGCACGACGTGGCCCGCCGGCCGGCGGGCGAGCCAGATCGTCCCGACGACGGCGAGCAGGATCACGCCTCCCACGCCCGAGCCGTACTGGAGCCACTTGTAGCCGAGGAGCGGGCCCCACTGCTCGTCGAGCGCCGGGAAGACGCCGATCCCCCAGCGGCCCTCGTGTGTGAACGCATCCCACGCGATGTGCGAGAGCACCCCGAGCACGAGGGAGACCGCGACGAGCACGCCGAAGACGAGGCCGCCCCGCCACACGGCCCGCTGCGCGCCAGTGCGCGGAGCCCGCACCGCCTCCCACGCTGCCAATCCGGTCGCATCCCACTCGGGCGGCAGCCGTCGGGCGAGCCAGGCCGGTGACAGTTCGCGCACGGCCGGGCGCACGAGGGCGTACCAGAGCACGAGCAGCAGGAGCGCCAGGAGGGCCGAGACGATCACGTTGGTGTGCGTCGTCTGGTAGCTCAACGGGAGGAACCGCACGAAGAGCGGCAGGTCCGGCGCCATCGCGCCGACCGCGATCGCCGCCGGCAGCAGCGGCGTCCGGACGAACGGCAGCGCCACGACGGCGTGCGACGGGGTGAACGGCATCGCTCAGCCGACGAAGAGGCCCGCGAGGGTCTTCTTCCCCCGGCGGAGCACCGAGACGCCACCGGGAAGGGATCCCCGGACGGTGTCGGTCTCGTCGACCACCTTTTCGCCGTCGAGCGACACGCCGCCCTGGGCGATCGCACGCCGCGCCTCGCCGAGGCTTGCGACGAGGCCGGTGTCGACGAGCGCCTGTACGACCGACGAGCCGGCTGCCACGCTCGCGTGCGGCAGCTCCTCAAGGGCGCTCCGCAGCGTCGCCGCGTCGAGCGAGGACAGGTCGCCCTGTCCGAACAGGGCCTCGGATGCGGCGATCACCGCTTCGGTCGCGTCCAGACCGTGAACGATGGTCGAGACCTCGAGCGCCAGCCGCTTCTGGGCGGCGCGGCGGAAGGGCTCGGCCTCGACGAGCGCCGCGTACTCTCCGATCTCGTCGCGGGTGAGGAACGTGAAGACCTTGAGCCGCTCGACGACGTCGGCATCGGCGGTCGAGAGCCAGAACTGGTAGAACGCGTACGGACTCGTGAGCGCCGCGTCGATCCAGATCGCGTTGCCCTCGCTCTTGCCGAACTTGGTGCCGTCGCTGTTGGTGATGAGCGGCGTGCCGATCGCGTGCACCGAGACGCCCTCGACGCGATGGATGAGGTCGGTGCCGCTCGTGAGGTTGCCCCACTGGTCGGACCCGCCCGTCTGCAGGACGCAGTCGTACTGCCGGTAGAGCTCGAGGAAGTCGAGGCCCTGCAGGATCTGGTAGCTGAACTCCGTGTAGCTGATGCCCGCGTCGGAGTTCAGCCGTGCGGCCACGGCATCCTTCTTGAGCATCGTGCCGACGCGGTAGTGCTTGCCGATCTCGCGGAGGAAATCGATGGCGCTGAGCGGCGCCGTCCAGTCGAGGTTGTTGACCATCCGCGCGGCGTTGTCGCCCTCGAAGCTGAGGTAGCGCTCGACCTGGGCGCGCAGGCTCGCAACCCACTCCGCGACGGTCTCGCGCGAGTTGAGCGTGCGCTCGGCCGTCGGCCGCGGGTCGCCGATGAGGCCGGTCGAACCGCCGACGAGCCCGAGCGGCTTGTGTCCCGCGAGCTGCAGGCGCCGGAGCGTCAGCAGCTGGACGAGGTGGCCGAGGTGGAGCGAGGACGCCGTCGGGTCGAACCCGCAGTAGTACGTGATCGGGTCCCCGCCGAGCAGCGCACGCAGCGCTTCCTGATCGGTGGACACGTGCACCAGGCCACGCCAGACGATCTCGTCCCAGACGTTCTCGAACGTCGGGTCGTTGGCGGGCGACAGGGCGCTCACGACGGTTTCAGACACGCTTTCCAGGCTATCAGCGCGCACCGGCGCGCCCCGCGCACCGACGACGCGTGCGCCTCACCCGGCAGTGCCCCACCACACCAGGAAGGCCGCGCCGAGCGCGGTGACCCAGCTGACGAGACTGCCGATCAGGAAGTACTCGGCACGCGTGCCGTCCTCACTGTCGCGGGAGATCTCGGGGAAGCGAACGATGCCCTTGGCGGCCAGGACCGCGGCCAGGAGCGTGAAGGCGCCGGTGAGCGTCAACGCGAACACCAGAAGGCGCTCGAGGGGCCCGATGAGACGGCCGCCCTTGAGCGCCGCGGGCTCGGCGTCGGCCGCCGCGCCCTCACGCAGCGCCGCGCGGACCACGACATTGCCCGACTCGGCGAGGAAGGCGGCCGCGCCGACCACGAACACGGCGACGTCGAGGGTCACGTCGCCGAGCGGCGACTGCGCCGGCCAGAGCTCGCCGAGCGGACCCTGCGCAGGCCGGACGCCGAGGGCGGCGACCGCCGAGAGGCAGACCGCGGCCACGAGGATGACGGGCCAGAGCCCCGCCCGGCCGCCACGGCGGCCCGGTGTGCCCAGAGTCCAGAGCACGACGACCCCGACCGACACGAAGCTCCACACGACGGCGTCGGCGCCCGCCGCGAGGACGAGCAGCACGAGCGCCCCGAGCCCGTACGCGTACGGGCGCGCCCGCCCAGGAACGTAGTGGCGGAGAAGATCGCCGGCGCCCACGGCCAGCAGCGCGAGCCCCGCCCCGATCACCGGTCGCCCCCGTCGAGCTCGGCGAGGCCGGCCAGGACGGCGGGAGCACCGGCGGCGGCGAGGAGCTGCGAGACCGCGGGCTGACTGATGCCCTCGTCGTCGGCGAGCTCGCGCTGGGTGCGACCGAGGCAGCGTCCGTACGTCAGGCGGCGCGCTCGGTCGCTCATCCCGCCGACGATCTCGTCGCGGGCGAGGAGATAGGCGTTGGCGATGCGGATCTCGGATGCCATGCCGGCATCCTCCTCCGGGGCTCCGACCACGCGCGTGCGCGCCCTCGGCATGCCGCGATCCTGCAGGCGATGCACCGCCTCGATCGCCTCCCGAGCCGCCCACCAGCCGGGACCGTCGGAAATGCTCTCCGTGCGCGACGCAACGGGCTGCACGCCGCCGATGCCGATGCCGAAGCGGAGCTCGACGCCCTCGGGGAGAGCGAGCTGGATGAGCAGCAGCGACCGCAGCGCGTCGGAGAGGTCCGCGTATACGGCCTGGAACTCATCACCCACGGTGGCCGCGAGCGGACGCTGCGCGAGCGGACGGTCGCGTTCGACTCGCGACACGGTGTCTTCGATCGAGCGCTGTGCGGCGCTGCGATCGGCCATGCGCCGAGAACCGACGATGTCGGCGATCGTGACCACGGGTTGAATCATGGCGATAAGTTTAGCACTTATCTCTCTGGAGTATAAGTTGATCGGTTATGTCCGCTGCGGATAAGTGCGGCTCAGCCGATCACCGAGCGGGCCGCCGCCTGCGCGCGCTCGACGAGCTCGCGCCGCTGCTCGTCCACGCGGACCGGCGCGGTGCCGCCGGCTCCGGTGCGACTGGCCACGGAGCCCTGGATGGTGAGCACCTCGCGGACCGCTGGCGTCAAGCGGGACGACACGTCCGCAAGCAGTGCGTCGTCGGCATCCTCCAGCCCGATCCCCCGCTCCTCGCACGCGCGGACGAGCGCGCCCGAGATCTCGTGGGCGTCGCGGAAGGGAACCCCCTGCTTCACCAGCCACTCGGCGACATCGGTGGCGAGTGAGAACCCCTCGGGTGCCAGCGCCGCCATGCGGTCGGTGTCGAATCTCAGGGTCGCGACCATGCCCGCGAACGCCGGCAGCACGACCTCGAGCGTCGTGACCGAATCGAACACCGGCTCCTTGTCCTCCTGCAGGTCGCGGTTGTACGCGAGCGGGAGCGCCTTCAGCGTGGCCAGGAGACCGGACAGGTTGCCGATGAGTCGACCGGCCTTGCCGCGCGCGAGTTCGGCGATGTCGGGGTTCTTCTTCTGCGGCATGATGCTCGAGCCCGTCGAATAGCCGTCGTCGAGCGTGACGAAGCCGAACTCGCGGGTGTTCCAGATGATGATGTCCTCGGCGAAGCGCGACACATCGACACCGATCATCGCCGCGATGAAGGCGAACTCGGCGACGACGTCGCGCGCGGAGGTCCCGTCGATCGAGTTCTCGGCGGGCCGGGCGAGCCCGAGCGCATCGGCCACCCGCTGCGGGTCGAGCCCCAGGGTCGCCCCCGCCAGCGCGCCCCCACCGTACGGCGACACGCTCGCGCGGGCCGACCAGTCCCGCAGGCGCTCCAGATCGCGCACGAGCGGCCACGCGTGGGCCTGCAGGTGGTGGGCGAGCAGGATCGGCTGCGCATGCTGCAGGTGCGTTCGGCCCGGCATGATCGCAGTCGGGTGCGCCTCGGCCTGGGCGACGACGGCATCGATGACCCGGAGGAGATCGCGGGCGATGACCCGCGCATGGTCGAGCAGATACAGGCGGACGAGGGTCGCGATCTGGTCGTTGCGGCTGCGCCCGGCGCGGAGCTTGCCGCCGAGCTCGGCCCCGACCTCGGCGATGAGCGCCGCCTCGAGGGCTCCGTGGACATCCTCGTCACCGGGCTGGGCGACCAGGGCGCCCTCCGACACAGCACGGGCGAGCGCGTCGAGCCCCGCGTGCATGCGGGACTCCTCGTCGGCGGTGAGGTATCCCGCGGCGGCGAGCGCGGCGGCGTGCGCGTGGGAGCCGGCCAGATCGTAGGGCGCGAGCACCCAGTCGAAGTGGGTCGACCGGCTCAGCTCCTGGAGTTCGGGAGACGGTCCGGTGGCGAAGCGAGCCCCCCAGAGAGCGCCCTCGTTCGTGCCATGCGCAGAAGTGTCGGTCACCGCTCCAGCCTAGTCCGGGGCTCCGGTGGGACCGGGGCGTCCGCACCGCGCACGACGAGCCGGGACACCCACGACACGAGGGCCTCGATCGGCCCCCGTCCCACCAGGAGCGCCCACGCGGTGCACGCGATCACGGTCGTGAGGACGAACGGGAGGAGCGGGTCGAGCGCCCGGAAGCCCCCGAGATCGCCGGTGTCGCCGAGGACGAGGCCGGCGCCGACGGCCCACGCCACGAGCTGACCGACGTAGGCGGTGAGCGGCATGGATCCCACCGCGCGCAGCGGGAGGGCGACCCATTGGACCGGAGTACGGCAGAGGAGGACCGCGGCGCCGACGACGGCCAGGGCCACGCCGCCGGACCCCACCACCTCGGGGAGCCCGCCCGAGTGCGCGTCCGCGGTCCAGACGGCTGCGAGCCAGTCCGACTCCGGCGCCGGCCACACGGCGACGGCTCCGTAGCCGGCGACCGCGGCCGCCGCCCCGCCGGCGAGGATCGCGGCCGCCGTCCGCGTCCGGCGCAGATCGCTCCGGGCAGCCGCCAGCCCGGCGGCGACGAAGGCGAACCACAGCGTGAAGGGGTAGTGCCAGCCGAGCACGAGCTCCACGTCGGAGCCGCCCTTGGCGACGACATCGTCGATGGCGGGCTGGACGAGCGGCATCACGAGCGCGAGGACGCCCGCGATCACCCAGAGTGCGGGAGCGCGGAGACGGAGGAGCGGGAGGGCCAAGAGGAAGAGCACGGCGTACGCCGGCAGGATCACGTACACGGGGACCCCCGTGAGGATGAGCGCGATCCCGATCATCCAGACGACGGCCGCACGCACCGCGATCCGGCCGCGGACGAGCGCGAGGCGCTCTCCCCCGACCGGCGTCGCCCCGCCGCTCACCAGGGCGAGGGAGACGCCCGCCAGAACGGCGAACAGGATCGACGAGCGTCCGTTGACCACGTCTATCCACGTCGTCGGGTCGCCCGGGACGAAGGCCTCGATGCTCAGGAGGTGCGCGGTCAGCATCCCGAGCACGGCAAGGCCGCGGGCGAGATCGACGCCGGCGAGGCGGTCGGCCCCGATCAGTCGCGTCTGCACCCGGGCCCCTCTCACGTCACTGCTGGCGCAGCAGCCAGACGAGGAGGGCCTTCTGGGCGTGCAGGCGGTTCTCGGCCTCGTCCCAGACGACGCTCTGCGGCCCGTCGATGACCTCAGCGTCGACCTCGTAGCCCCGGTCGGCGGGCAGGCAGTGGATGAAGATGGCGTCGTCCTGTGCGAGCGACATCGTCTCCCGGGTCACCTTGTAGGCGCCGAGGTCCCGCAGGCGCGCGATCTTCTCCTCCTCTTTGCCCATCGAGACCCACGTGTCGGTCACGATGACGTCGGCCCCGGCGGCCGCTTCGACCGCATCGGTGTAGAGCGTCACGGATCCACCCGTCTCGGCCGCGATGCGATCGGCATCCGCGATGACGTCCTCGCGCGGCGCGTAGTCCTCGGGTGAGGCGACGCGCACGTGCATTCCGGCCGTGACACCGGCCAGCACGTACGAGTGCCCCATGTTGGACTTGCCGTCGCCGAAGAACGTCAGCGTGAGACCGGCGAGGTCACCCTTGTGCTCGCGGATCGTCAGGAGATCGGCGAGCAGCTGGCAGGGGTGGAAGTCGTCGCTCAGCGCGTTGACCACCGGGACCCGGGTGCCGCGCGCCATCTCCTCGAGACCCGCCTGCGCGTACGTGCGCCACACGATCGCGGCGACCTGGCGCTCGAGTACGCGCGCCGTATCGGAGGGGGTCTCCTTGCCGCCGAGCTGGCTGTTGGCGGTGGAGATGATGAGCGGCGAGCCGCCGAGGTCGGCGATCCCCACCGCGAAGGAGACGCGCGTGCGCGTGGACGACTTGTCGAAGATCACCGCGACCGTCTGCGGACCCTCGAGGGGCTTCAGCTTCCAGCGGTCCTTCTTCAGGGCGACGGCGAGGTCGAGGATCTCGGCCTGCTCGGCCGGGCTCAGGTCGTCGTCGCGCAGCAGGTGGCGGGTCATGCGGATTCCTCCGGGGTCGTGTGCGGGTCATCGAGCAGCAGCGAGTCCTCGACCGTGCGCAGCGCGCGGCCGAACAGGTCGATGAACTCATCGACCTCCACGTCGCCGATCGTGAGGGCGGGCGCGAGGCGCACGGTGTCGTCGTTGGCGGCGTTGACGATGAGCCCGTGCTGCTGCGCGGCGGCGACGACGGCGCCGGCGACCGGATGCCGCAGGCCCACGCCGATGAGCAGACCCTGCCCGCGCGTGGCCTCGACGAGGGGCGAACCCAGCGCATCGACGGCCGTCCGCAGCTGGGCGCCGCGCTCGGTCGCGTTGGCGAGGAGACCGGCGCGCTCGATCTCACGGAGGACGGCGACGGCGACAGCTGTGCCGAGCGCGTTGCCGCCGAACGTGGAACCGTGCGTTCCGGGGTAGAAGAGGTCGCTGGCGGCCCCGTAGGTGATGAGCGCGCCGATGGGGAAGCCGCCGCCGATGCCCTTGGCCACCGTGATCGCGTCCGGGGTGATGCCCGCGTGCTGGAACGCGAACCACTCCCCCGTGCGTCCGGCACCCGTCTGGATCTCGTCGATGACGAGGAGGGCTCCGTGACGCGCCGTCAGTTCGCGGGCCGCCTGCAGGTACCCCTCGGGCAGCTCGACGACACCGGCCTCGCCCTTGATGGGCTCGACGAACAGCGCCGCCACCCGGTCGTCCATCGCGGCCTCGAGGGCGTCGACCGTCGAGTCGAGGAATTCCACCCCGGGCACCATCGGGAGGAAGGGCTCCTGCATGTAGGGCTTGCCGGTGAGGGCGAGGGTTCCCATCGTCCGGCCGTGGAAGGCGTTCTTCAGTGCGAGGATGCGGGGCTTGGCCGCGCCGTCGTGGCGCGCCGCGGCGCCGTGGAGACGGGCGAGCTTGAACGCGGCCTCGTTCGCCTCGGCGCCCGAGTTGCCGAAGTAGACGCGTCCCGCGTCGCCGGCGCCCGCGATCTCCTTGAGGAGCGCGGCGAGTTCGAGCTGCGGGGGCGTCGCGAAGTAGTTCGACACGTGGGCGAGGGTCGCCGCCTGGCGCGCGAGCGCATCGACGAAGACGGGGTGCGCGTGGCCGAGTGATGTCACGGCGATGCCGCCGAGGAAGTCGAGGTACCGGCGGCCGGCGTCGTCCCACAGGTAGGCGCCCTCACCGCGGGTGAACAGCGCGAGGCGGTCGCCGGAGTTGCGCACCAGATCGCGCGACGCGTCCTCCTGCCACCGCGCCTGCGTCGTCGTGTCGGTCACTGCGCCACCACCTCTGTTCCGATTCCCTGTTCCGTGAAGATCTCGACCAGCACCGAGTGGGGCTGGCGGCCGTCGATGATCGCGGCCGTGTCGACACCGCCGTCGACGGCATCCAGGCACGCCTGCATCTTCGGGATCATGCCCGACTCGAGACCCGGCAGCAGGGTGCGGAGCTCGGCCGCCGTCAGATGCGACACGAGCGAGTCCCGGTTCGGCCAGTCCGCGTAGAGCCCTGCGACGTCGGTGAGGACGACGAGCTTGGTCGCCCCGAGGGCGACGGCGAGCGCGGCGGCCGCGGCATCCGCGTTCACATTGAGCGAGTGACCGGGGTTGTCGTGGTCCGGCGCGATCGAGGACACGACGGGGATGCGGCCCGCGTTCAACTGGTCGAGCACCGGCTGGGGGTCGACGCCCACCACGTCGCCGACGAAGCCGAGGTCGTGCTCGACGCCCTCGATGACGACACCTCGCCGGCGCCCGCGGAACAGGCCCGCGTCCTCGCCGGAGAGTCCCGTGGCCAGCGGCCCGTGCGCATTGATCTTCGCCACGAGCTGCGGGTTGATCTGCCCCGTGAGGACCATGCGGACGACGCCGATCGCCTCGGTCGAGGTGACCCGATACCCGCCCTTGAACTCGCTGGGGATCGAGAGCCGATCGAGCATCTGCGAGATCTGGGGCCCGCCGCCGTGCACGACCACCGGCTTCACACCGACGAAGCGGAGATAGGCGATGTCCTGCGCGAACGCCTCTTGCAGCTCCTCGGACACCATCGCGTTGCCGCCGTACTTGATGACGATGATCTGGTCGCGGAAGCGTCGCAGCCACGGGAGCGACTCGATGAGGACGGCGGCCTTCTCGGCCGCCTCTTCGGGCGTCGTCTGCTGGAGGTCTGTCATGAGGGCGGGCCGATCAGGAGGAGTACGCACTGTTCTCGTGCACGTAATCGTGAGTGAGGTCGTTCGTGAGGATCGTGGCGTCGGCGTCGCCGACCTTCAGATCGATGAGGATGCCGGTGGCGCGCGGGGTGAGGTCGACCTCCTCGCGCGGACGGTCCGGGGCGCCGGCGCTGCAGACGCGGACGCCGTTGAACCACACGTCGACGTCGTAGGGGTCGAAGGCGGCGTCGGTCGTGCCGATCGCGGCGAGGACGCGCCCCCAGTTCGGGTCGTTGCCGAAGATCGCGGCCTTGAAGAGGTTGTTGCGTGCGACAGAACGCCCGACGGCGACGGCATCCTCGTCCGAGGCGGCGCGGACGACCTGGATCGTGATGTCGTGACTCGCGCCCTCGGCGTCGCCCTGGAGCTGCCGGGCGAGGTCCTGGCACACCTCGGTCAGCGCCCGCGCGAACTCGTCCGCGTCAGGGGCGATCCCGCTGGCACCGCTCGCGAGGAGGGTCACCTGATCGTTCGTCGACATGCAGCCGTCCGAGTCGAGGCGGTCGAAGGTCACGCGGGTGGCCTGACGGAGGGCGGCGTCGAGGCCCGCGGAGTCCACGAGGGCGTCGGTCGTGAGGACGACGAGCATCGTCGCGAGCCCGGGCGCCAGCATGCCGGCGCCCTTGGCCATGCCGCCGATCGTCCAGCCCGCGCGCGACACGACGGCGCGCTTGGGCTTCGAGTCCGTCGTCATGATCGCGAGCGACGCGTCCTCGCCGCCGTCCTCCGACAGCGCGGCGATCGCCTCGGCCGTCCCCTGCAGCACCTTGCTCCGGAAGGCCTCGTCGCCGGTGCCGATGAGTCCCGTGGAGCAGACGAGGACGTCACCCGGGCTCACCCTGAGCAGCTCGGCGGCGGTCTCGGCGGTCTGGTGCGTGGTCTGGAACCCGAAGCTCCCGGTGAAGCAGTTGGCCCCGCCCGAGTTCAGCACGACCGCCTCCGCGACACCGTCCGCGATCGCCTGCTGCGACCACAGGATCGGGTTCGCCTTCGCCCGGTTGCTGGTGAACACCGCCGCCGCGGCCCTCGCCGGTCCGCGGTTGACGACGACGGCGACATCCTTCGCGCCGGTGGACTTCAGTCCCACCGCCACGCCGGCCGCGACGAATCCCTTCGCGGCGGTCACGCCCTCACCCGGGGTGGATGCATGCTCTGCGACGCTCACGGCGCGACTCCGTTCACGGTCAGGCCCGTGGCCTCGGGGAGGCCGAGGGCGATGTTCATCGACTGGATCGCGGCGCCGGCGGTGCCCTTGACGAGGTTGTCGACCGCCGCCACGACGACGACGCGGCCGGCGTCCCGATCGATGGCGAGCCCGAGCAGCGCAGTGTTGGCGCCGAGCACGTCGGCGGTCCGGGGGAAGGAGCCCTCGGGCAACAGCTGCACGAACGTCTCGGCGCCGTACGCGCCCTCCCACGCCGCGCGGATGTCGGCGTCGGATACCCCGGGCGCGATCGGCGCGCTGCTCGTGGCGAGGATGCCGCGCGCCATCGGGACGATGACGGGCGTGAACGAGATGCGCACGTCGGCGGCATCCGTCCGTCCCGCACCGGCCGCGACGAGCGCCTGCCGGATCTCGGGGATGTGGCGGTGGGTGCCGCCGACGGCATAGGGGTTCGCGGTGCCGAGGATCTCGGATGCCAGGAGGTGCGTCTTCGCGCTCTTGCCGGCACCGGAGGGGCCTACGGCAAGTACGCTCACGATGTCGCCGGGGTCGATGACGCCCGCGGCGACACCCGGGGCGAGGCTGAGCGCGACGGTCGACGCGTTGCACCCCGGCGCGGCGATGCGGGTGGCGCCGACGAGGCGCTCGCGCTGCGTGATGCCGTCGACGGGGAGCTCGGGGACACCGTAGACCCACGGCTCATGGAACGCGCCGCCGTAGAAGGCGGCCCACGCGTCGGGCGACGTGAGCCGGTGGTCGGCACCCGCATCGATGACGAGCGGCACATCGCCGAGCGCGTCGGTGTACTGCCCCGACTGGCCGTGCGGGAGCGCGAGGAAGACGACGTCGTGGCCCGCGAGGGTCTGCGGTGTCGTGTCCTGCAGGGTGAGATGGGCGAGGGAGCGCAGGTGCGGCTGCTGCTCGATCAACGGCTGCCCGGCGTTCGAGTGCGCCGTGACGGTGCGGATCTCGATGTCGGGGTGGGCGGCCAGGAGGCGCAGGATCTCGCCGCCGGCATAGCCGGATGCGCCGGAGACGGCGACCGAATAGGTCATTGTCCAACCTTATTGTCTGGGGAACGGGGCGCTCGACGGCGCCGCCACGGGCGGAGGACCGGTCAGCGGGACGGGATGCCGGGACCGGCGGAGTCGGCGACACCGGCGGCTCCACCCGCCGGAGCGGGGAGCGTGCGGGGTCGCCTAGAGTCGGCGGCCGGCCTGGCGTCGGCGCGCGCGGAGAACCGTCGGAACGGTGATCGCGGCGGCCGAGGACATGCGGCGACGATATCGTCGCGGCATCCGATCCGCCAAATCGGGGCGTCGTGCGCCGCCTCAGCGGGCGAGGGCGGCGAGCAATGCGGACTCCTCGTAACGCGTGAGGCCCGCGCGGCGCGGCCGGTCGAGGCCTCGCCGTCGCTCGTCGGCGACGACGCGCTCGACGGTCTCGGCCAGGGGACGGATGCGACCCCCGGCTGCGCGATACGCGCGCCCGTCGCGGGTGGCGAACCCGGGCACGTCGGACGGGAGCCACAGCGGCAGCGAGCGCGGGCCCGCCCAGTGCGCGACGCCCTGGTCGGCGAGCCATCCGGGCTCGGCCGCGACGAGTGGTCCGCGGTGCCCGGCGACCTCCCGCACCGTGCCGAGGACCTCGGCGAGCGGTGCCGTCGGGGCGATGGCGTTGGCGACACCGCGCCAGCCGCGCGCCGCGGCGGCGACCACGAAGTCCGCAAGGTCGTCGACATCGATCACCTGGGCCGACTGACCGTCCGGGGCGGGAACGAGCACGGCGTCCTCCCCCGCCTGCGCGAACCTCGCGGGCCAGTAGCCGAACCGGTCGGTCGGGTCGCCCGGACCGACGATGAGCCCCGGGCGCGAGATCGCCGCACGCTCCCCCAGGCGCGAGACCGCTCGCTCGGCGGCGGACTTGGCGCGGGCGTAGTCCTCCGGCGAACCGTCCTCGGCCGGCTCCGCGAGGGCGGCCGATTCGTCGGCGCCCGGGTGGTCGGCGTCGGCGTACACCGACACGCTCGACACGTAACTCCAATGGACGGCGCGCGCGTCGAGGGCGCGCACCGCCTCGTCGACGTGACGCGGATGCGAGGAGACATCGACGATCTCGTCCCACTCCCGGTCGAGGCACTCGTCATAGGCGCCCGCCTCGTCGCGGTCGGCGACCACGAGCCGCACACCGGCGGGGGCCGGCCGCCCGCCCCGGGCGAGGCACGTGACGGCGGCGCCGGCGTCCAGCCACCGTTGCGCGATCCGACCGCTCACCCATCCGGTGCCGCCGAGGATCAGGACGTCGGTCATGCCCTCAGCCCAGCACGGGAGGGGCCCGGATGCCAGCTTTGTCCGCTGTCGGCGGACAGCCTCACACCGGGAACGCCTTGATCCGGGCCAGGAGCTCCGGTGCGGTGCGGTCGAGGGTCCGGCCGCCGATCCACACGCCTGCCACCATCACGCCCGCCCCCACGACCACACCGACCAGGAGCGCGATCCACCCCAGGGTCGCCGACGTCGTGATCGTCGAGGTCAGCGCGAGGACGAGCGCCGGAGAGGCCAGGAGGAGCGCCGCCGCCCACACCACGAAGACGAGGAGACTGTTGAGGAAGGTCTGCCCGGGCACAGAGCGGAAGGGACTGTCCCCGGGCGCCGGCACGGGTGTGACGATGAGCGCCGACGACACGGCCGTCACGCCGTAGCCGCTCAGCAGGAGGCCGAGCGATCCGCCCAGGAGCGCCGGGAGGTTCTCCTCGTGTCCGCCGATCAGCGCCGTGGCGACGACCAGGATGCACAGCAGCGGGACCCCTACACAGGCCGCGCCGAGGAGCCGCCCCAGCCGGTCGTCGCGGCCCCGCACGCCGGTGGCGATGACGGAGGCGAAGGCCGTGCCGTCGTAGGAGATGTCCGCGTACCCGGCGATCGAGAGCACGAGCGCCGCCATGATCCCCGACACGCCGAACATCCATCCGTCCACTCCGCCGGCGAACGCGAAGATCACCGGAAACAGCGGAACCACCAGCAGCTGGCGGAGGTAGCGCGGGTCGCGGAGCCACGCCGTGAGCGACCGGGCCCAGGTGGCGCCGACGCCGCCCGTCGGCAGCACGCCAAAGAGGCGGAGGGTGCCGCGGCGGACGGCGCGGACCGTCTGGCGCGCGGGTGCGTCGGTCGCGGCGGCGAGCGCCCGCGCCCACAGCCAGGTGAGGAGGGCGAGCGTGGCCACGGCGATGGCGAGCTTCGCCAGGGCCGCCCCCCACGCACCGGCTGCCGCCGCGGCGGGCGCCGCCCAGGCGGCTCCGAGAGGCGTCCAGCCGAGCACCACCGCGGCGTCCGCGAAGCGCGACGCGAGGTCGGAGGTCGCGCGGTCGACGACGGAGAGCACACCGGTGAGGATGGGCCCGGCGAGGATGAGGAGGGCGAGCACGATCGTCCCGGTGATCTCGCGCCCCCGTCGCGAGCCGCCCGCGTTCGAGAGCGCCGACATCAGCTGGGTGGCGACGACGCACGTCGCGACAGCGACCACCGCTCCCGGCACAGCCACGACGAGCGCGAGCGGCCACCTCCACCAGACGATGAGCGAGGAGAGCACGGCGAGCGCCGTGACGATGCCCGGGATGCCGGTCGCCGCCGTGGCGGCGAGCGCGGCCATCACCTGCGACCGGCGGAGGGGGAACGGCGCGAGGCGAGCGGCATCCACCGTGGAGTCGAGGCCGGCCAGCAGCAGCGGGCCGAGAAGCCAGCCGAGGAGCAGAATGCCGCCGCCGAGGACGAGCACGGTGGCGATCAGCTCGCGGGGCTGGGAGGTCGACAGGAAGGCGAAGCCGAGGACGACCGACGCGAGAAGACCGAGGGCCCATAGGACCCCGAAGCAGAAGCCGACGAGCTGCCAGGGCCGGCGGGAGAGGTTGTTGCCCAGGATCCGGTAGCGCAGCCTCAGGACGGTCGCAACCACTGCGGTCCCTCCGAGGTGTGACGGCCCCCCACGAGCGAGACGAAGCGGTCCTGCAGGCTCTCGCCGGCGCGCACGGCATCGACGGTGCCGGCGGCCAGGACGCGGCCTGCCGCGATCACGGCGACGTGGTCGCACATGCGCTGGACGAGGTCCATCGAGTGGCTGGAGACGATGACCGTGCCGCCGGATGCCGTGTACCCGCGCAGCACGTCCTCGATGTTCGCGGCCGACACCGGATCGACCGACTCGAACGGCTCATCGAGCACCAGGAGTCGCGGCGCGTGGACGAGCGCGCACGCGAGCGCGACCTTCTTCGTCATGCCGGCCGAGTAGTCGGCGACGATGGTGCCGGCGGCCTCGCCGAGGTCCATGAGGGTGATGAGGTCGGCGACCCGCGGGGCGATCTCGGCCCGCGGCAGACCGAACATCATCGCCGTGTAGGTGATGAGCTGCTCCCCCGTGAGCCGGTCGAAGAGCCGGACGCCGTCGGCGAGGTTGCCGATCATCCGCTTGGCGGCCACCGGGTCGGCCCAGACGTCGATGCCGTGGACGCGCACGCCTCCCGCGTCGGGACGGAGGAGTCCCGTCGCCATCGAGAGCGTCGTCGTCTTGCCGGCGCCGTTGGGACCGACGAGGCCGAAGAACGAGCCGGCGGGGACGTCGAGATCGATGCCGGCGACGGCGACCTTCTCGCCGAAGCGCTTGACCAGGCTCGAGATCTGCAGGGCGGGCGGCGTCGGCGGGGACGCGTTCGAGTCGCTCATCACTCCGAGCCTATCGGCCGCGCCCGGGGCGTGTCGGGCCGACGTGAGAGGCTCGGGACATGCTGCAGACCCTCGCCGTGTCCGGCTACCGATCCCTCCGCGACGTCGTCGTGCCGCTCGGTCCCCTCACCGTGATCACCGGCCCCAACGGGTCGGGCAAATCGAACCTGTACCGCGCGCTCGGACTCCTCGCCGCCGCCGGTCGTGGGGACGTCGTCGGCGCTCTCGCCCGCGAGGGCGGTCTGCCGTCGGTGCTGTGGGCGGGCCCGGAGGGCGGCACGTCCGCGGCAGACGTCGGCGCCGTACAGGGCACCGTCCGCTCTCGTCCGGTGGCCGTTCAGCTCGGTTTCGCGTCCGACGAGCTCGGCTATCTCGTCGACCTCGGCATCCCGCAGGTCGATCAGCGCAGCGCGTTCGCGCGCGATCCCGAGATCAAGCGGGAGCAGATCTTCGCGGGCACGGTCGCGAAGCCGGCGACCCTCCTCATCGAGCGCACCCGTGCGCACACGCGCGTGCGCGGCGACGCGTGGACCTCTCTCTCGCAGCAGCTGGCGCCCTACGAGAGCATCATCACCGATCTGGCAGACGGTGACACCGCCCCCGAACTCCTGTCCCTCCGCCGCACCTTCGGCGGCTGGCGCTTCTACGACCACTTCCGCATCGACCCCGATGCCCCCGCCCGCCGCCCGCAGGTCGGCACGCGCGCACAGACCCTCGCGCATGACGGGTCGAATCTCGCCGCGGTCTGGGCGACGGTCGTCGACGCCGGGCACGGCGCGGCCCTCGCACAGGCTGTCGACGAGGCGTTCCCCGGGGCGACGGTGGCCGTCGACGCGGCCGACGGGCTCTTCCGGCTCACCCTGCGGCAACCGGGGCTGCTTCGACCGCTCCAGACGTCCGAGCTCTCGGACGGCACCCTGCGGTACCTCCTGCTGATCGCCGCGCTCCTGCCGGCCCGCCCCGCACCCCTCCTCGTTCTCAACGAGCCCGAGGCGAGCCTGCACCGCTCTCTGCTGACGCCTCTCGGGCGCCTGATCCAGTCCGCGGCGGCACGCACACAGGTGCTCGTCGTCTCCCACGCCACCCCGCTCGTGGAGGCGCTCCCCGATCCGGCGCGCGTCGAGCTGCGGCCGACCGTCGCCGGCACCGAGGTCGTCGGACAGGGTTTCCTCGACGTCCCCGCCTGGAACTGGGGCCGCCGCTAGGCGCGCTCTCCCCAGCCCCGGCTCACTCGCGGAGCGTCGCGCCGAACCGCTCGGCGGCGACGGCGACGCCGGCGAGCTTCGCCTCGGTGGCCTCCGCCGCCGTCAGCGTGCGATCATCCGCCCGGAAGCGCAGCGCGAAGGTCAGGCTCTTGCTCCCCGCCTCGACACCGGAACCCCGGTAGTCGTCGACCAGGCGCAGGGATTCCAGCAGCGGGCCCGAGCCGTCGGCGAGCGCCGCGCGCACATCGGCGGCCGGCACCTCGGCGGGAAGGACGAGCGAGACGTCCTGCGTTGCGGCGGGGTACCCCGAGAGGGTCTCTGCGACCACGCGCGCACCCGCCGCCGTCACGAGCGCGTCGAGGTCGAGCTCGGCCACGATGACGCGTCCGGGAAGGTCGGCAGCCTCCGACACCCCCGGAAGGAGCTCGCCGACGTAGCCGACCTCGAGGCCGCCGACCGAGACCACGCCCGCGCGGCCAGGATGGAGCGCGGCGCGGGTGCTCTGGGCGACGGAGATCTCCACGCCGGCCGCGCCCGCGATCGCGCGGACCGCGTCGACACCGTCGGCGAGGTCGTACGCCTCGGCCGCGACACCCGGCTGCTTCGGCACGCGGTGTCCGGTCAGCAGCACGGCGACGTGGCGGGGCTGCGGCGGGAGCGATGCGTCGAGGGCGGCGAGCGTCGCGGCATCCGGGCGGACCGCCGCCGGCGGCACCGTGTCGGTGCCGTAGCGCGCGCCGGGTTCCGGAAGGAAGACGGCGCCCGTCTCGAAGAGCGCCAGATCGGTCAGTCCGCGCGACAGGTTGCGATGCGCGACCTGGAGCAGGCCCGGGACGAGCGAGCGACGCAGGAACGGGGCCTGGCCGTCGAGCGGGTTCGCGAGCTTCACGCTCGGCAGGTGCGCACCCGACGCCGAGCCGTGCAGGTCGTTCTGCTCCTCGGTCGTGAAGCCGAACGAGGGAGTCTCGACGAAGCCGGCGGCTGCCAGGGCGTTGGCCACGCGGCGTCGCGCGCTCTGGGCCGGGGTGAAACCGCGACCGGACGGGGGCACCGGGAGGATCGACGGGATGCGGTCGTAGCCCGTGATCCGTGCGACCTCCTCGACGAGGGTCCACTTGTCCGTGAGGTCGGGGCGCCACGTGGGCGGAATGACAGCCCAGGCGTCGCCCGACGCCGCAGCGCCCACCTCGGCGCCGATCGTCTCGAGCGCGCCCGTGACCTCGGCATCCGTGTAGTCGACGCCGATGAGGCGCGCCGCGAAGCCGCGGGGAAGCTCGATCTCCTCGGCGAACACCTCCGCGAACAGCGCTCCCCCGGTATCGAGGTCGAGGGTGCCGCCGGCGTATTCGACCATGAGGTCGGCGACGCGGCGCGCGGCGACGAACGGGATGAGAGGGTCGACGCCCCGCTCGAAGCGCTTGGAGGCCTCGCTCGGAAGCTTGTGCCGCCGCGCCGTGCGGGCGATCGTCACGGTGTCGAAGATCGCCGCCTCGATGAGGACGTTGCGGGTCGCCGCGGTCATCTCGGTGGTGGTGCCGCCCATGACGCCCGCGAGCCCGATCGGACCCGAACCATCGGTGATCAGCAGGTCCTCGACGTGGAGCGCGCGCTCCTTGCCGTCGAGGGTGGTGAGCTTCTCGCCGGCGCGGGCACGGCGCACCGTGATGCCGCCCGTGAGGCGGTCGAGGTCGTACCCGTGGATGGGGTTGCCGAGCTCGAGCATCACGTAGTTCGTGATGTCGATCAGGATCCCGAGCGAGCGGATGCCGGCGAGCGTCAGCCGCGCGACCATCCACGCGGGGGTCGGCTTCGTGGGGTCGACGTCCCGAACGGCGCGCACGACGAACTCGCTCGCGCCGACGCGTCCGCGGACGGGCGTCTCGTCGACCACCGCGACGTCGAATCCGCTCGTGGGCTGCTGGAGCTCCTCGAACGGGCGGTCGGCGGGGTCGCGGAAGGGTGCTCCGGTGGCGTGCGCGTACTCGCGCGCGACGCCGCGGAGGCTCAGCGCATAGCCGCGGTCGGGCGTCACGTTGATCTCGACCGCGACGTCGTCGAGGCCGAGGAGGGCGATCGCATCCGCCCCCACCTCCGGGTCGAGGCCGAGCTCGACGAGGCGCAGGATGCCGCCGTGCTCCTCGCCGAGGCCGAGCTCCTTGGCGGAGGCGATCATGCCGTCCGACACGTGACCGTAGGTCTTGCGCGCCGCGATGGGGAACGGACCGGGCAGCACCGCGCCCGGGAGGGTCACGACGACCTTGTCGCCGGCGAAGAAGTTCCGGGCGCCGCAGACGATGCCGCGCACGCCGCCGTTCGCCGCGCCGACGTCGACCTGGCACCAGCGGATCGTCTTGCCGTTGGACTGCGGCTCCTCGACGAACTCGATGACCTGCCCGACGACGATCGGACCCGTGAGCCCGAAGCCGTGGACGTCCTCCTCCTCGAAGCCGACCGAGACAAGGGAGGCCAGGACGTCCTCGGGGGTGGCGCCCGGCGCCACGTCGACGTACTCGCGGAGCCACGAAAGCGGGACGCGCATCAGACCACCATTCCGAACTGCTCGCTGAAGCGGACATCACCCTCGGCCATGTCGCGCATGTCCTTGACGTCCGAGCGGAACATCAGGGTCCGCTCGATCCCCATGCCGAAGGCGAAGCCCGAGTACTCCTCGGGATCGATCCCGGCCGCGCGCAGCACGTTGGGGTTCACCATCCCGCAGCCGCCCCACTCGATCCATCGCGCGCCGCCCGTGAAGGTCGGGTGCCAGAGGTCGAGCTCGGCGGAGGGCTCGGTGAAGGGGAAGTAGTTGGCTCGGAGCCGTGTCTTGGCCTCGGCGCCGAAGAGCGCGCGGGCGACGTGATCGAGGGTGCCGCGGAGGTTCGCCATCGTGATGCCCTTGTCGATGACGAGGCCCTCGAACTGGCTGAAGACCGGCAGGTGCGTCGCGTCGAACTCGTCGGTGCGGTACACGCGGCCGGGAGAGACGATGTAGATCGGCAGGTCGCGCGTCAGCATCGAGCGCATCTGAACGGGGCTCGTCTGCGTGCGCAGCAGCAGGTGAGCGGCGACGGGGTCGACGTAGAAGGTGTCCTGCATCTGCCGCGCCGGGTGGTCGGCGTCGAGGTTCAGAGCGTCGAAGTTGTACCACTCGTGCTCGAGCTCGGGCCCTTCCGCGATCTCCCACCCCATGCCGACGAAGATGTCGCCGATCTGATCCTGCAGGAGGGTGAGCGGATGCCGCGCGCCGACGCGGGCGCGCTGCGGCAGCGCCGTGATGTCGATGCGCTCCGCGTCGAGCTGCGCGGCCGTCTCGGCCTCGGCCAGCGCCGTCTCACGGGCGGCGAGCGCCTGCGTCACGCGGCCGCGCGCCTGGCCGACGAGCTTGCCGAATTCGGCCTTCCGCTCGTTCGGGACGTGCCGCAGCTGGGCA
>Ga0160447_100374_pt1 | contig 22397 bp, 15 predicted proteins | sample HID1973K_E1MG_FD_108222 | JGI IMG/M metagenome (GOLD analysis project Ga0160447, IMG submission 108222) | Enriched mosquito-associated microbial communities from UW Madison campus, WI, USA - HID1973K_E1 MG | ecosystem: Host-associated > Arthropoda: Insects > Digestive system > Unclassified ...
CCGGCAGCCTCCCGCCACGTCAAGGCAACTTCGCGGACCGCCGCTATTTCACGGTGCAGCGGGATCATCCCGATACCGGTCTCTACATCAGCAGCCCCTACCAGTCGCGTCTGCGCGGCGGTGCGCCCAGCATCGCGCTCAGCCGCAGGCTGTCGCATCCGGACGGATCGTTCGCGGGCGTCGCGATGATCGCGGTGAATCTCGAATACTTTCGCAATCTTTTCGCGGGCCTTTCGCTCGGGCCGCACGGCGCCGTGTCGCTGATCGGTCAGGACGGCGTGATGTTCATGCGTCAACCCTTCGATGCGAACGTGATCGGCCGCGACATCAGCCATGCCGATACCTTCAAGCACTTTCGCGCCGCCGAACAAGGCAGCTTCAGCGAGATATCGTCGATCGACGGCAGGCGGCGTCTCTACTATTTCCGCAATTTTCCGAAGCTGCCGCTCATCATCATGGTGGCCGAGGGCGAAGACGACATCTACGCGGCATGGCATCGGCGCGCGATCATCATCGGCTCGTCGATGGGCGTGCTCGCCGCCGGTTTCATCGCGTTGTCGTTCGTGCTCGCCGCGCAATTCAGGCGGCGCATGCGCGCCGAATCGGAGCTGCAGTTGCTCGCGCGCACCGATGGCCTGACCGGGCTCCACAATCGCCGGACGCTGGGCGAGATTCTCGATCAGGAATGGCGCAGGGCGTGTCGCACGCGCAGTCTGTTTTCCCTGCTGTTCGTCGATATCGATCGCTTCAAGGCCTACAACGATGCCTATGGCCATCAGGCAGGCGACGACGCGCTCGCGGCCGTCGCGCGCTGCATCGGCGACAACATCCGGCGGCCCGGCGATACCGCTGCGCGCTATGGCGGCGAAGAGTTCGTCGTCGTGTTGCCCGACACGCCGCCCGAGGGCGCCGCGCACATCGCGGAGCAGATTCGCGCGGCCATCAGCGATCTCTCGATCGAACACGCGGGCAGCGAATTCGGCCGCGTCACGGCGAGCATCGGCCTTGCGAGCTGGCGGCCCGAACGCGACGACGACGTGCGCTCGCTGATCCGCGCCGCCGACGAAGCGCTCTACGATGCGAAGGCGTCCGGACGAAACCGCGTCATGCGGGCGAGTCCGGCCTGAAGCGCGTCTACTGCGCCGCGCCGCCCGCCATCGTCTCGATGATGCTTTCGAGCTGCGCGCTCATCGGCATGTCGAGGCTCGTGCCGGACGGCAGGCGCTGAAGGAACCAGCGCTTGTACTGCCGCTCGATTTCGCCATCGGCGGCGAGCGTCTGGAACGCGTCTCGCACGACCTGCGCGAGTTGCGGATCGTTCTTGCGGAACATGATGCCGTACGGGTCATACGACAGATTATCGCCGATCACCTGATACGCGCCGCCCTTCGCGCGATTTTCGGCGATGAGGCCATACAGCAGCACGTCGTCGGTGGCGAACGCATCGGCCTGGCCGTTCGCGACGCGCGCGAAGCCTTCTGCATGATCCGGCACGACCTGCAACTGCAGGCCGAGCGCGAACTTCTTGTCGAGATCGCGCAAGGCCTTTTCATTGGTGGTGCCTGCGGTGACCGCGACCTTCTTTCCCGCGAGATCGCGGAACGAGCGGATCGGCGAGCCTTGCTTGACCATCACCTTGGTGCCGGCCACGAAGAAGATCGGCGAAAAGGCCACGCGTTTCTGGCGTTCGAGATTGCTCGTGGTCGAGCCGCATTCCAGATCGACTTTTCCGTCGACGACCGCATCGATGCGATTCTCCGGCGTGACCGGCACCCACTGGATATTCAGGCGCTTGTGGATGGCGTCGCCGATCGCCGCGACAAGCGACTTGCACAGTTCGATGGAATAGCCGATAGGCTCCTTGCGCGCGCCCAGATACGAAAACGGCACCGACGCGTCGCGATAGCCGAGCGCGATCGTGCCCGTGTCACGCGCCTTGGCGAGCGTGCCGGTCAGCGTCGCGGGGGCGTAGGCGTCGGCGTTCGGCGGCGGTGTCTGCACGTCGTCGGCCGCGCGCGCGCCGCAAGCCATGGCGATCAGGCTGGCCGAAGCCAGCGCCGCCCAGAAGCGCTGCATCTTCATGACTCGCCTCCGTCAGACCTGTGCCGGATGCGCGAGCGAGGCGTCCTGTTCGGCCTCGATGCGCGCCGCATTCGCCGCCGCGTCCTGCTCCGACAGCAACTCGCCTTCCCACTTGGCGACCACCGCGCTCGCGATGGAGTTGCCCACGGCGTTCGTGGCGGACCGGCCCATGTCGAGGAACGTGTCCACGCCGAGGATCAGCAGCAGGCCCGCCTCGGGAATGTTGAAGTGATTGAGCGTGGCCGCGATCACGACCAGCGACGCGCGCGGTACGCCCGCCATGCCCTTCGATGTCAGCATCAGGATCAGCAGCATCGTGATCTGCGTGCTGATCGACAGATGAATGTTGTACGCCTGCGCGATGAACAGCGTCGCGAACGTGCAGTACATCATCGAGCCGTCGAGGTTGAACGAGTAGCCCATCGGCATCACGAAGCTGGAGATCTTGCGCTTCACGCCGAAGCGGTCGAGCGCGTCGAGGATCTTCGGATACGCGGCCTCGGAACTGGCGGTCGCGAATGACAGCATGAACGCTTCCTTGATGAGCGACAGCAGCCTGAAGACGCGTCGTTTGAGAAACGCGAAGCCGGCGAGCACGAGCAGTCCCCACAGCAGAAACAGGCTCAAGTAGAAGTCGGCCATGAAGACGGCGAACTTCAGCAGGATCGTGAGCCCGTTGACCGCCACGGTGGCGGCCATGGCGGCGAGCACGGCGAGCGGCGCGAGCTTCATCACGTAGCCGGTGATCTTGAGCATCACGTGCGAGAGCTGATCGATCGCGGCAAGCAGCACCTTGCCTTTCTCGCCGAGCGCGGCGAGCGCGACGCCGAAGAACATCGAGAACACGACGATCTGCAGGATCTCGTTGTTGGCCATCGATTCGGCGAAGGAGCGCGGCACCATATGGCCGACGAAGTCCTTCAGCGTGAATTTCGATGTCGCGAGATTCGCCGACGCGCCGATGTCGGGCAGCGGCAAGCCGAGGTTGTCGCCGGGCCTGAGCAGATTCGACATCACGAGGCCGAGCAGCAGCGAAATGAGCGAAGCGGTGACGAACCAGCCGAGCGCCTTGGCGAACACGCGTCCGACGGAGGCCGCGTCGCCCATGTGCGCAATGCCGACGACCAGCGTGGAAAACACCAGCGGCCCGATCAGCATCTTGATCAGCCGCAGAAAGACATCGGACACGAGCGAGATGTAACCGGCAATCTCCGTGGCGGCTTTTTTATCGGGGAAGCTCATGAAGATCATGTAGCCGAGCCCGATGCCCAAGACCATCGCGCCCAGGATCCAGATGGCTGCGGAATTCTTCTTGTTCATCTCCAGGCCTCCAGTGACTGCATATCGAACGATTGCGTGTGGAATTTCGGATGGAACAGGCGAAGCGGGGCGGGCGCGGCCCGGCGCGTGTCCGCGACAGTCAGATGGTAACGTCGCGCCCCGATCTCTGCTGGCAGTGTAAACGCGGTTGCGGAACTCGCGCACGAATTGCCTAAACTGAACTGAATCGACAGGTTCGGGCCGCGGACCATGATCGAACTCGACAGACTCGCCCAGATCCGTATCTTCGCCGATCTCCCGCAAGACCGGCTGGCATGGTTGAGCGATCGCGTCAGCGAATTCTCGATAGCGGCGGGCGACGTGGTGCTGCGCGAAGGCGACATGGCCACGAACCTCACGATCCTTCTCGACGGCGAACTCGTCGCGACGCAAAGCGCCGGCGGAGAGCACGATGTCGAGCGCTATGTCAGGCCGGAGGCATTCGGCACGCCCTGCGTGATGGCGTCGATACCCTATCCGGTGACGCTCACCGCCACGCGCGATTGCCGGCTCGCGCGCCTGCCGGAAGCGGCGTTCCGTGAACTGTTCGTGTCATGCGGCTCGTTCAGCCAGGCCGTCGCGCGCGTGATGAGCGACTGGCTGACCGCGCTCGAAACCGCCGCGCTCAATCGCAGCCGGCTCGCCGCACTGGGCAAGCTCGCGGCGGGACTCGCGCATGAGATGAACAATCCGGCATCGGCGTTGACGAGCGGGCTTGCCTACGTGCGCCGCGAGCTCGACGCGCTCGAAGCGTCGGCGCTCGCGCTCGGCCGTCACGCGGTATCGAAGGAAATGCTCGATCGGCTCGGCGCGCTCGTCGCCCGCAAGGCCGTGGCGGCGGCGGCGGGTCCGATTTGCCAGAGCGAGCGCGAGTCGCGCCTTGCCGACTGGCTCGCCGCGCGCCAGGTGACGAAGCCGTGGCGGGTTGCACCGGCGCTCGCGGCACGCGGCGTCGCGCCGGACGACCTCGCGCCGCTCGCGGACGAACTGAGCCCGGCGCAACTCGATGCGGCGATCGGCTGGATCGCGCGGGTGCTGGATCTTCGCGGTGTGGTGGATGACGCGGCGCAAGGCGCGCAGCGCATCTTCGATATCGTCGCGGCGATGAAATCCTATTCGTTCATGGATCAGGGGCCGCAACAGGAAATCGATCTGCACGATGGCATCGACAACACGCTGATGGTGATGACGCACGAGACCGAGCGCGGCATCGCGATCACGCGCGCGTACGATCGCAGCCTGCCGCGCATCCAGGCCTACGGAAGCGAGCTCAATCAGGTCTGGACGAGCATCGTCGAGAATGCGATCGAGGCGATGGACGGGCAGGGCGCCATTGCGATCCACACGCGCCGCGACGGCGACGACGCCGTCGTCGAAATCGCCGATAACGGCCCGGGCATTCCACCCGACGCGCTGGAGCACGTGTTCGAGCCGTTCTACACGTCGAAGTATGCGCTCCATGCACACGGCCCGAGCCTGGGTCTCGGTCTGCATATCGCGTACCGCATCGTGGTGAACCGGCACGGCGGAACGATCGGCGCGCGATCGGATGCGAACGGCACGGTCTTTCGGGTCACGCTGCCGCTCGCGGGGACACGCGCGAAAGTGCCTGTAAGCGGGCGGCTCGCGGGTCCGGTGCTGTGATGAAAGGTGCGCGAAACCTCGTCGCCAGAGCGTCTACAATGTCTGCAACGCATGCCGCGCCCGCAGTCGTGAGCGCCTGAGCCGCCATGGACAAGCCCGTGATTCTCGCCGTGGACGACGACCCGATCGTGGCCGGCGCGGTGGCGCGTGACTTGCAGATCGCATACGGCGAGCATTATCAGATCGTGCGCATGGATTCGGGACCGGCGGCGCTGGAGGCGGCGCAGCATTTGCGCCTGCAGAACCGGTCGGTGGCGCTTTTCATCGCGGATCAGCGCATGCCGAAGATGAGCGGCATCGAGTTTCTCGAACAGGCCATCGAACTGTTTCCCGAAGCCAAGCGCGTGCTGCTGACCGCCTACGCCGACACCGACGCCGCCATCCGCGCGATCAACACGGTGCATCTCGATCAGTATCTGCTCAAGCCCTGGCACCCACCCGAGCAGAACTTCTATCCGGCGCTCGACGATCTGCTCGCCGACTGGCACGCGTCGTCGCGGTCGGCGTTTCAGGGCATCCGCATTCTCGATCACCGCTGGTCGCCGCAAGGGCATCAACTGCGCGATTTCATGGCGCGCAATCACATTCCGTTTCGCTGGCTCGACGTCGAACGTCACGCCGAAGCCGAACCGCTTCTGAGCGCTCTCGCGCCGGGGCAGCGTCACCTGCCGGTGATCGTGTTCGAAGACGGCAGCGTGCAGAGCCGCCCCACGACCGCGCAGATCGCCGAAAAGGTCGGGCTGCACACGCGCTCGACGACGCCGTTCCACGACCTCGTGATCGTCGGCGGTGGACCGGCCGGACTGGCGGCGGCCGTGTACGGCGCATCGGAAGGGCTGCATGTCGCGATCATCGAGTGCGACGCGCCCGGCGGACAGGCCGGCACCAGCTCGCATATCGACAACTATCTCGGCTTTCCGTCCGGCGTGAGCGGCGCGGACCTGTCGCGGCGCGCGCTCGCGCAGGCGCGGCGCTTCGGCGCGGAGATGATCCTCACGCAGCACGCGGTGGGGCTGCGTATCGAGCCGCCGTACAAGTTCGTCAGGCTATCGGATGGATCGGAAGTGAGCTGTCTCGCGCTGATGGTCGCGAGCGGCGTGTCGTATCGCAAGCTGGAAGCACGCGGGGTGCAGGAACTGACGGGCGCGGGCGTGTATTACGGTGCGGCGCTGGTGGAGGCCGTCGCGTGCGCGAATCAGGACCTGTATATCGTCGGCGGTGCGAATTCTGCCGGCCAGGGCGCGATGTTTCTGTCGAAGTACGCGCGCTCGGTCACGATCCTGTGTCGCGGGCCGTCGTTGAGCGCAGGCATGTCGCATTATCTCGTCGAGCAGATTCACGAGACCGAGAACATTCGCGTGCGCCCGCATACGGAAGTCGAGAGCGTGAGCGGCGACGGGCATCTCGCGGACATCACGCTGCGCGACCTGCAGACCGGAGATTCGGAGACCGTTCCCGCGAGCGGGCTGTTCGTGTTCATCGGCGCGGCGCCGTGCACGGAATGGCTGCGCGGCGTGGTCGAGCGCGACGAGCACGGCTTTCTGCTGACGGGCCGCGCGCTTGTCAAAGGCGGGCGCGCGCCGGCGGGATGGGAGTCCGGGCGCGATCCGTTCCTGCTCGAAACGAGCGTACCCGGCATTTTCGCGGCGGGCGACGTGCGCGCCGATTCGGTGAAGCGCGTCGCGGCGGCGGTGGGCGAAGGCTCGATCGCCGTGCATTTCATCCATCAATATCTCGCGAATCCATGAGCGATCCGTCGATGCTCTTCGAGATGCCGCTCTTCGCGGTCCTGTCCGCCGAGCGCAAGCAGTGGCTCAGCGCGAATCTGAGCGAGCATCGCCTGAAGCGTGGCGAAGTCCTGATGCGCGAAGGACAGACCGTGACGCATCAGTTCATCCTGCTCGAAGGCGAGCTGCTGACGGAAAAGCTCGTCGCGGGCCGGCAGGTGATCGACGATACGCGCCCCGCGCCGGTTTCGGTCGCGGAGGCTTCGTTGCTCGCGGGCATGCCGCTGCCGCTCACCTTCAGCGCGAACACGGATTGCTATCTCGTCTCGCTGACCGAGAGCGTCGTGCGTACGCTGTTGAGCGAATGCGAGTCGTTCAGCAAGCAGATCTTCCGGTCGATGTACGGCCGCATCAGCGCCTACGACACCTTCATTCTGAGCGGCGAGAAGCTGGCCGCGCTCGGACGCCTGTCGGCGGGGCTCGCGCACGAGCTGAACAATCCGGCGGCGGCCGTGGCGCGCGCGGCGGACGGCATGCGCGACGCGCTCGACAGTCTGCATCGGGCGACGCGCGCGCTCGTCCTGTGCGCGATGCCCGCCGACATCATGGATACGCTCGACGCCTGGGCGAGCCGCGCGCCGCCCGTCGTCGACGCCACGCCGCAAGGCGCGTTGCGGCAGAGCGAAACGGAAGAGCGTTTCGCGCAATGGCTTTCTTCACACGGGTTCACGAAGCCCTGGCTGATCGCGCCGCGCCTCGTGGCGGCCGGTTTTGCGCCGGAAGAACTGGAGTCCGTAGCGGCGCGCGTGAGCCGCGAGCAATTCGGCGCGGGTGTCCGCTGGCTCGCCGCGACATTCGAGATGCGCTTTCTGTCGGAGCAGACGTGGCTCGGCGCCGGACGCATCTCGGAGATCGTGAAGGCGATGAAGTCGTACTCCTACATGGATCAGGCGCCGCTGCAGGAAGTCGACATCCACACCGGTATCGAGGATACGTTGACCATCATGCAGCATCGGCTGAAGCATGGCGTGACTGTCACGCGCGACTACGATCGCGCGTTGCCGCCCGTGCCGGTGTACGGCAGCGAGTTGAATCAGGTGTGGACCAATCTGATCGACAACGCCATCGACGCCATGGAAGAAAACGGCGAGCTCAAGATCCGCTCGCATCGGGAAGGCAACTGCGCGGTGATCGAGATATCCGACACGGGCCACGGCATACCGGCCGATATCCTGCCGCGCCTGTTCGAGCCGTTTTTCACGACCAAGCCGCCCGGCAAGGGCAATGGGCTGGGGCTGCACATCGCGTACCGGACGGTGGTGCATCGGCACGACGGCCGGCTCAACGTGGTCGCGAACGAAAACGGCACCACGTTTCAGGTGCGCCTGCCGCTCGAGCATCGGCACGCCGCGGCGCGCTGAGCGCGTCAGCCGGGCGCGCGCTCCGACACCGTCTCGCGGTGCGCGTCATACGAAGGCGCACTGGCGTCGGCGGGCAACGACGAGCCGAGCGCCGCCGACAGCAAACCTTCGACCGACGGGCCCATCGCGTCCGTGAAGGTTTTCGGGTGCACGCCGATCGCGAGCACCAGCACGGCCATCGCGCCGAACAGCGCGAACTCGCGCTTGCCAAGATCGCGCAGCTTGGCCACGCGTTCGTGCTTCACCGCGCCGAAGATCACGCGCTTGACCATCCACAGCGTGTAGGCGGCGCTCAGGATCAGCGACGAGGCGGCGATTGCGCCGATCCAGAAATTCACGCGGATGGCGCCCATCAGCACCAGAAACTCGCCGACGAATCCCGACGTGCCCGGCAGGCCGACATTGGCCATCGAGAACAGCATCGCGCAGACGGCGAAGCGGGGCATCGTGTTGGCGACGCCGCCGTAGGCATCGATCGAGCCGTTTTTGGTGCGCTCGACCAGCACGCCGGTGCACAGCAGCATCGCGCCCGAGACGATGCCGTACGACAGCATCTGCACGACCGCGCCTTCGGTGCCCATGCGGTCGAACGTGAACAGGCCCAGCGTCACGAGACCCATGTGCGCGACCGCCGAGTACGCGAGCAGCTTGCGCATGTCCGTCTGCACGAGCGCGACGAGACTGCCGTAGATGACGGCGACGAGCGCCAGCGCGATCATCGCCGGGGCGAAGAAGTGGGATGCGTCGGGCACGATCGGCAGCACGTAGCGCAACATGCCGTAGCCGCCGATCTTCAGCATGCCGAGCAGGATCGCCGCGCCGGTCGGGCCTTCCGCGTTGACGTCGGGCAGCCACGTGTGGACCGGCCACATCGGCACCTTGACCGAGAACGCCGCGAGGAAGCAGACGAACACCACGATCTGCGGCGTGAAGCCGAGCTTCAGATGGCGCCACGCGTCGATGTCGAAGGTATGCGCCTGCGTCCACAGGTAGATCAGCGCGGCCAGCATCGCGAGCGAGCCGAGCAGCGAGAAAAAGAAGAAGCGGATGGCCGCGTACACGCGCCGCTCGGCGCCCCACGTGCCGATCAGCAGATACAGCGGAATCAGCGACGCTTCGAAGAACACGAAGAACAGCAAGCCGTCGAGCGACGCGAACACGCCCTGCATGCAGCCCGAGAGCACGAGAAACGCGCCGTAGTACTGCGCGACCTGCTTCGTGACCGCCTGCCACGACGCGACGAAGACGATGAGCGTCGTCACGGCCGTGAGCACGGTGAACCACAGCGAAATGCCATCGACGCCCAGGTGATACGAAATACCGAACTGCGGCAGCCACTCGACGCGCTCGACGAACTGCATCGCGCCCGACGACGCATCGAAGCGCGACAGCAGCGGCACGACCGGCAGCAGGCTGAGGATCGCGCCGAACATCGCGACGGCGCGCGCGAGCGTCGCCGAAGCGCTGAACGTCAGCACGAAGATGCCGGACACCACGGGAATCCAGATGAGAAAGCTGAGAACGGACGGCAGATGCATGGGTTTTCTTGAATCGAACGCAAGGCGCGGCCAGCACGCGATGGACGTGCTCGCTGGAACAGCGCGAATGACAGTGGAATGTAAGGCGGGGCGGGTGCGCGGAGGGTTCGGGGTGACTCGAACGTATTCAGCGTAGGCCTAAGGGTTAACGAGAATAACTCAAAAGAAAAGATTTTGGGGAATTGCCGGGGATCAAATTCATTGCGCGCGGCGGCATTGACATTTTTACCGATTGGCTGTTCGGCGGGCTGCGCGATGAATAAACCGTCCGTTCGCTCCGGGCTTGCCCTGATTTGCCCGGAGCCGTCTGACCCTTAGCCTAGATGGCAAGGAGACTCAGCATGCGAAAAGTATTCAAGGCCGCCGTATTCGCGCTCGTCGCTTACCTCGTCGCCGATCGCGCCATGCTCCACGCGCAGGGACGCGACCTCAGCGCGGCTGCGTGCGTCCAGAGCGCCGCGCAGGTCGAATTCGACGCGCTGAGCAAGGGCTTCAGTCAGGGCGCCGCGAGCAGTCAGCGCGACGCGTTCAGATCGCAATGTCTGGTGTCCGGCCGCGCGCAGAGCGGCGAAGCCATGGCGATGCGGTAAGGCTTCAATTCAGCTTCACCGTAGGCCGCACGCGTTCGCGAAGCCATTGGCTCGCGGCGTACATCACCGCGCGCCTGACGCCCGTCAGCCCCATGATGTGCCGGCGATACAGATGCCGGTAACACGACGCCGCGAACCATCCGTCGATGAAAAGCGGCTGCCGCAGCAACTCGCTCATCAGCGCGCCCGCCGCGCCGGCGCGTCCGAAGGAAATGAGCGTGCCCTGATCGCGATAGGCGAACAACGGCACGGGGCGATCGTCGAGGCGCCGCGTGAGCGCATCGGCGAGATAGACGGCCTGCTGAAAGGCCGCCTGCGCGCGCGGTGGCACCAGCGCGTCTCCTTTCGCCGCGGCGCACGCCGCGCAATCGCCCATCGCATGAATGCCCGAACCGGGTTCGATCTGCAACGTGCCGTCGACGATCACCTGTCCAAGCCGGTTCAATGGCAATCCTTCGAGCGTGCGCAACACGGGCGGACCTTCAACGCCGGCGGCCCAGATGGTGATGTCGCTCGCGAGCGTTTCGCCATCCACGGTCGCAACGGCGTTCGCATCGACCGCGCGCACGCGGCAACCCAGTCTCACTTCGACGCCGAGTCCGGCGAGCACGTCCTGAGCACGCGTCGAGATGCGCTCCGGCAGCGCGGGCAGCACGCGCGGCGCGCCTTCGAGCAGACGAATGCGGATATCGTCGGCGGGATCGAGCGACGCCAGGTGATAGTCGCGCAGCATTTCCGCCGAGCCGCGCAGCGCGGCGGCCAGTTCGACGCCCGTCGCGCCGCCGCCGATCACCGTCACTGAAACCGGCGTCCGGGCGGCGCCGGGCTCGGCCTGCCGCGCATGGCCCGAGCGCAGCAGGCTCGACAGCAGACGCCGCCTGAACGTCTCCGCCTGCTCCACCGTCTCCAGCGTCAGCGCATGCTGTTCCGCGCCCGGAATCGCGAAGAAGTTCGTCACGCTGCCGAGCGCGAGCACGAGCGTATCGAATGCGAGTGTGCGCTTGGGCATGAGCGGGCGGCCATCGACATCGGTCGTCTCGTCGATGACGATCTCGCGCCGACCCCGGTCGATACTCGCGAGCGCGCCCTGTTCGAAGCGGAAGTGATTCCACTTCGCGTGAGCGGCATAGTCGATCTGATGGCTCGATGCATCGATCTGGCCTGCCGCGACTTCGTGCAGCAGCGGCTTCCAGAAGTGCGTCGGAAAGCGGTCGATGAGGATCACTTCGGCGCGCCGCCGCTTGCCGACGCCATTGCCGAGACGCGTCGCGAGTTCCAGCCCGGCCGCGCCGCCGCCCACGATGACGATGCGATGCGGAGAATCGACCTGGCGTTGCGCATATGGATTCAACATCATGGTTCTCCCGGTATTGCGATTGGATGCTTGACGACCTCGTTGGGAAAAATATAAGGTCGCGAAAACATTTGCGCTATTTAGTATTTATCGCCGACCCATAAGTTTTCACTAATGTTAAAAACGACGACCTTCCGCCAGTTGCGCACATTGCAGACCGTCGCGCGCGTGGGCAGCATCTCTGGCGCGGCCGAGGAACTGCATCTCACGCAACCGGCGGTATCGCTGCAGATTGGGCTGCTGGGCGAGGCGGCAGGCACACCGCTTCTGCGCCGCGTGGGACGTGAGGTTCAGCTCACCGCCGCGGGCGAGGTGATGGCGCGTTATGCGAACGAGATCCTGAGTTTATGGAACGAAGCCGGCGAAGAAGTCGCGGCGCTGCGTGGGGAACTGGGCGGCACCTTGCGGATCGGCGCGATCACGACGGCGGAGTATCTCGTGCCGCCGCTGCTCGTGAGATTCACGAAGGAGCGGCCCGGCGTGAAACTGCAGTTCCGCATCGGCAATCGCGATGACATTGTGCGCATGCTCGCGACCAATGAAATCGACCTCGCGATCATGGGACGGCAACCGCGCGAGCTGCGCACGAGCGCGGCCGCGTTCGCGAAGCATCCGATGGCGTTCGTCGCCGCGCCGACACATCCGCTGATGCACGCGAAGCGCCTGCATCTGACCGATCTCGAAGCGGCGAATCTGCTCGTCAGGGAGCGCGGCTCGGGCACGCGTGTCGCGATCGAAGGGCTGTTCAAGGAAGCGGGATTGAAACTGCACGCGGCGTCGGAGCTATCGAGCAATGAAGCGATCAAGCAGCTCGTCGAAGCGGGACTCGGCGTCGCGTTTCTTTCGCTGCATGCGTGCGCGCTGGAGATGCAGGCGGGCTTGCTCGCGACGCTGCCGTTTCCATCCACACCGATCGAGCGCGCGTGGCATGTCGTGCATATGTCGGAGCGGCGCTTGCCTCAGGTCGCCAATGCGTTTCGCGAGTTCCTGATGCATTCGGGTGCGGCCGCGGCGGGCCTGACTGCGCCGCCGGAGATGCACAAGGCACGCGCGGGGCGCAAGGAGAAGAACACGGAAGTGGTCGCTGAAGCGACTGGTGCCCAGGGCGGGACTCGAACCCGCACGCCTCGCGGCGCTACCCCCTCAAGATAGTGCGTCTACCAATTCCGCCACCTGGGCAAGGGGACCGAATTGTAGCGGGAAATATGTGAAATGCGAAGTGCCTGCGCGCATCGTTCGACGGCGCGCGTTCGCCACTACAATAACCAGCGCAGCAAGTGTCACGTCCGATTCGGCTGATCAATCTCGTCGGTTCGCCCGCGTCAGGAGCGTTCATGTTCGGCAACAGCTTGCGATTCGAAGTCGGACCGGACTGGCAAGTCCACGTCGCCACGGACAGCTGGGCTGTCGCCACGCTTCTGGTCGTCGCACTGCTGCTGGCGATTCTGCTGGCGAGCGTGATCTGCTATTACGCGACGCGCGCGGTCATGCTGATGATCGTCAGCCGCCTCGCACGCAAGGAAGGGCGCAAATGGCTGATCGCCGCGGAGCGTCATCGCGTGTTTCACCGGCTCGCGCCGCTCGTGCCCGCCGCAATCGTCTACGCATCCGCGCCGCTGCTCTCCGGCCTCACGTTTCCGGTGATCCCGGCGCTCGGCCATCCGCTGGCCATTCTCGCGGCCTGCTACATGGTCTACACACTCATGCGCGCGGCGCTCGCGCTGCGCGACAGCATCGAGGAACGCTACAGCCATTTTCCGACCGCGAGCGAGCGGCCGATCAAGAGCTTCCTGCAAATCGCCACCATCGTCGCGTATCTGGTCGCGCTGATCGCGGTGGTGTCGGTCCTGCTGGAGCGCTCGCCGCTCTATCTGCTCACTGGCCTCTCCGCCATCACCGCGCTGCTCATCATCATCTTCCGCGACTCGCTGCTGGGTTTCGTCGCGAGTATTCAACTCGCGGCCTACGACATGCTGCGCGTGGGCGACTGGATCGAGGTGCCCGGATTCGTCGCCGATGGCGTCGTGATCGATATCGCGCTGAACACCATCAAGGTACGCAACTTCGACAACACCATCGTCATGTTGCCGAGCCAGCTTCTCTTGTCGAACAGCGTGAAGAACTGGCGCGGCATGTTCGAATCGGGCGCGCGGCGTCTGCGTCATGCGATTCACTTCGACGTCGACACCATTCGCTTCCCCGATGACGCATCGCTCGCGCGTCTGCCGTTCGCGCCGCCCGAAGGCGAGCGCCGCACGAACCTAGGTCTGTATCGGCTCTATCTCAGCGGCTATTTTCGCGAGCATCCGGCCGTGCGCCGCGACATGCCGTTCGTGATCCGGCATGTGCAGTCGACCGCGCCCATCGTGGCGCTGGAGATCTGCGTGTATCTCAACGAAATACGCTGGGAACGCTACGAGAACCTGCAATCGGACATGCTCGATCACGCCTACGGTGTCGTGCCGCTATTCGGCCTGCGCTGCTGGCAGCGGGACCGTTCGGCGTCCGCCGCATCATGACGGCGTCGGCACCGTAGTCTCGGCATCGACACCGCGCGCGGCACGGTCCGCGCGGTTCTTCGGCACCGCGCTCAACGGCGCGAGCACGCGTCGTGCGTCGTCGAGTTCCTTCTTCATCTCGTCGATGAGCCATTGCGCCACCGCGCGCGTGCTCTCCGACGGATTCGACGAGCGATGTTCGAGCACGTAATTGCAGCCCGTTGCGATATAGCGATCCCATGCGGGAATCACCTTGCCTTCGTTGAGCGGCGCCGCGATCGCGAGCAGCCAGCCGAGCACAACGCCCTGGCCGAGCATCGCGCATTGCACGGCGAGCCCCGGGTCCGTGTGATGCACGGCCTCGCCGATGCCTTTGTCGGACAGTCCCGTCGCCCGATGAAAATCGGCCCATGAAAGCGTGGTCACGTCGAGATGAATGTATGCGTGACCTTCGATGTTCGCCGGTGCATCGAGCGGGCCGAACTCCGCCAGATAATTCGGACTACAGACAGGAACGATGATCTCCGGACACAGCAGGAAGGGGTCGTCGTCCGAACCGGGACCGTGCAGCCGGATGCCGAGGTCCGCGTCTTCGAGCGGGCCGTACAGACGGCCGGCCATCACCTGCAAGCGCAGATTGATGGACGGAAACGCACGGCGGAATTCCGCATAACGCGGCAGAAGCCACAACGCGGCGAAGCCGCTCGCGAGCGATAGCGTGACGATCTCGCCTTGCGCGTGATCGCGCTTGAGTTCATCGATGGTGTCGCCGATCTGCCCGAAGCCGGACGCGACGGCCCGCTGCAATGTTGCGCCGCGATGCGTCAGGGTTAGCCCTGACTTCGTGCGCTCGAAGAGCCTGAAGCCGAGCGCGTCTTCAAGCCGCGCCACCATGCGGCTCACCGCAACGGGCGTCACGTTGAGTTCGCCGGCGGCCTTGGTGAAGCTCAACAGCCGCGCGGATGTTTCGAAGACGAGCAGTGCCTGAAGAGAAGGAAGTCGCAGACTCATACAACACCATGTTATGGGGCATGCATCGATTTGTAATTTGACGGCGCATATTGACCTCCTTACCTTGAGTCCGACGCCCACTTCATCTGGCAGGCCATGACTACTGCTTCGTCGGACCCCTTGCTTCAACCCTTCTCGCTCAAGCATTTGCAGTTCAGGAACCGCGTGATGAGCACGAGTCACGCAAGCCGTCTCACGCGCGACGAATTCCCGCAGGAGGTCTATCAACGGTATCACGAGGAAAAGGCGAAAGGGGGTATCGCGCTGACGATGTTCGGCGGCTCGTCCAACGTGAGCCTCGACAGTCCGAACACGTTCCAGCAGATCAACGTCGGGACCGATGCGGTGGTGCCGCATCTGCGGCGCTTTTCGGATCGCATTCATACGCACGGCGCGGCACTGATGTGCCAGATCACGCATCTCGGGCGGCGCGGCGATGCATATACCGAACCCTGGCTGCCGATGATCGCGCCATCGGCTGTGCGCGAAACGCTGCACCGCGCCATGCCGCAGGCGATTCACGACGCGGACATCAAACGCGTGATTCGCGACTTCGGCCTCGCGGCGAAGCGCTGCCGCGACGGCGGGCTCGACGGCATCGAAACGCATGCGGGCGGCCATCTCATCGGTCAGTTCATGGACCCGACCGTGAACCTGCGCACCGACAAATACGGCGGCTCGACGGCCAATCGCGTGCGCTTCGCGATCGAGGTCCACGAAGAGATTCGCAAGCAGGTGGGCGACGATTTCATCGTGGGCTTTCGCTTCGCGCTCGAAGACGGATGCAGCTTCGAGGAAGGGCTGGAGATGTCGCGCATTCTGCAGGGCACCGGTCTCTTCGATTTCTTCAATGTCGCGTTCGGCCGCATGGACACGAAGATGTCGCTCGCGGTCAATTCGATGCCCGGCATGTTCGTGCCGTCCGCGCCGTGGCTGCCGAAAGCCGCCGCGTTCAAGCGCGCGGTCGATCTGCCCGTGTTCCATGCGGCGAAGATCGCCGATCTCGCCACCGCGCGCTATGCAATTCGCGAAGGCTTGCTCGACATGGTCGGGATGACGCGCGCGCATATCGCGGAGCCGCATCTCGTGAAGCTCGTCGAAGCGGGCCGGGAGGACGAGGCGCGGCCGTGCGTGGGCGCATCGTTCTGCCGCAACTTCCGCGCGACGTGCATTCATAACCCCGCGACCTCGCGCGAGACGTACCTCACGCACGACATACCCGAAGCCGCGCAGAAGAAGCGCGTGCTGATCGTCGGCGCGGGACCGGCGGGTCTCGAAGCCGCGCGCATCTGCGCGACGCGTGGGCACGACGTCACCGTGCTCGAAGCGAACTCGACGGCGGGCGGACAGATGCTGCTGGCGGCGACGGGAAGCTGGCGGCGCGATCTCATCGGCATCGTCGACTGGCGCGTGTCGCAACTCGACAAGCTCGGCGTCGATGTGCGTTACAACCACTACGCCGAACTGAGCGACGTGCTCGATCATGGCGCGGATGTCGTCATCATCGCGACGGGCGGGCTGCCGAATCTCGACGCGCTGCCGGGCGGCGAGCTGTGCAAATCCGTCTTCGATGCGCTCACGGAGACGCCGCCGCGCGAAGGCAGCGTACTGGTGTACGACGGCACTGGCCGGCACAACGCGTATCTGTGCGCGGAACGTTATGTCGATGCGGGCCTCGACGTATCGCTCGCGCTCATCGACAGCATGCCCGCGCAGGAAACCGGCGGACGCGGCGACGATCAGGTGTGGATGCGCAACATCGCGCGCTGGGACGTGCCCGTGCGCGCGAACATCGAACTGATCGAAGTGAGTGCGTCGGCGGGCGGCAAACGCCGCGCGGTGTTCCATCATCATCTGACGAATGAGCGCATCGAGATGGAAGCGGATCATGTGGTCGTCGAGCGCGGCATGCTCGCGGTCGAGGATCTCTTCGAGGCGGCGCGCATGTATTCCGTCAACGACGGTTATACCGATCTCGAAGCGTTCGCGACCGGCAAGCCGCAGCCTGCCGCGCAGGACGGCGAAGCAGGGCAATTCCATCTGTACCGCATCGGCGATGCGAGCGCGTCGCGCGACATTCACACGGCCATCTATGACGCCTACAGGCTTTGCCTCGCGCTATGAAGGCCCGTTCAATACCATCCGCCATAACGACATGACCGAGCGAGGCTGACCATGACATTGCCGAAGGAATTCGTAGTCGCCGATCCAGGCCGCCGCAAGGCGATGAAGACGCTTGCTGCCGCGGGCGCGGCGACCCTCATCCTGCCGGGCGCGTCATCACTTGCGTTCGCGGCGACCGAGCCCACGCCGCAACGCGGCGGGCGCATTCGCGTGGCGCTGGCGAACCAGTCGCTGATGGATTCGCTCGATCCCGCGAAGGGCACGCACACCGGCGACTATTCGCGTGCGTACATGTTCTACAGCGGCCTCACCGAACTCGACGCCGACTTCAAGACGCAGAACGCGCTCGCGGAGAAGCTCGAAACGGACGACTTCCTGAAGTGGACCATCACGCTTCGGCCCAACGTGCACTTCCACGACGGCAAGCCGTTCACATCCGACGATGTCGTGTTCTCGCTGATGCGCCACAAGGACCCGGCGACGGCATCGAAGGCGAAGTCGATCGCGGATGGCTTCAGCACGGTCAAGGCGGCCGGGCCGCTCAAGGTCGAGATCACGTTGACGGAGCCGAACGTCGATCTGCCCGCGCTGCTTGCGATTCCGCATCTGGTGATCGTCGCCGCGAACACGACGGACTTCTCGAAAGGCAACGGCACGGGCCCGTTCACATGCAAGGAATTCACGCCGGCGCAGCGCTGCATCGGCGCGCGCAATCCGAACTTCTGGAAGTCGGGACGTCCTTATCTGGACGAAGTGGAGATCATCGGCATCGGCGATGATGCGGCGCGCACCAATGCGCTGCTCGCGGGCGACGTGCACCTCATCTCGCCGCTGCCCGCGCGCGATGTCGATCGTGTCAAGCAGACAGGCAAGGTAACGGTGCTCGAAAGCCCGTCGCAACTCTATTCGGACCTCGCATTGCGGCAGGACATGCTGCCCACGAAGAGCGCGGACTTCAACGAGGGCATCAAGTATCTGCATGACCGGCAGCGCATCGTGAACGTGATGCTGCGCGGCCACGGCACGCTCGCGAACGATCATCCGGTGCCGGAGTGGCATCCGTACTTCATGAAGGGCTTGCCGCAACGCGCTTTCGATCCGGACAAGGCGCAGTTCCACTTCAAGAAGGCCGGCACGCCCGGCGCACGCGCGGAGATCGTCGCGCCGCCGTCGGTGGAGACCGCGCTGGATTCCGCCATGATGATCCAGCAGGCCGCGAAGCAGGCGGGCATCGACATCAACGTGCGCCGCGTGCCCGCCGATGGCTACTGGACGACCTACTGGATGAAGTACCCGATGACCTACGGCTCGATCCTGCCGCGTCCGACGCTCGATCTGCTGTACACGCAGTTCTTCCGCTCGAATGCGAACTGGAACGAGTCGGGCTGGAAGAACGAGCAATTCGATCAACTGCTGGTGCAGGCGCGCCGCGAGCGCGACGAAGCGAAGCGCAAGCAGATGTACGGCGACATGCAGACGATCGTCTACGAGAAGAACAGTCTCGTGATTCCCGCGTTCATCAACTTCATCGACGCGCAGAGTTCGACGCTGCGCGGCCTGAAGGGCACGCCGTCCGGACGCGTGATGGGCTATCGTTTCGCGGAGTTCGCGTGGCTCGACAAGGCGTGAAGACCGGCCCCGCCGATGTCCACGCACAAGCGCTCACCACAGCGCCTGGCTCGTCAGCGCGAATTGGGTGAGCGTCGCATCGGCGGATGGCGCGCCGTTCAGCGCCATCTGCTCGATGGTATCGACGAGCGGCAGCCCGAGGCCTTCGAGCCACGAAGACAGCCCGTATCGCAGCGGCGTATCGACACGCACGAACATGCCCGCGTTGAGCGCGAGCCAGTAGCTGATCAACGCCTTGGCGCGGCTCTGATCGGGCGATTCGGGCGCGATCACCGGCCCGATCACGTGACCGTCGCCGAAACGCCGGAACAGCGCGAAGCCGATCAGCTCGCCGTCGCGATCGAGCGCGATGCCGCTCGCGACATCGAGCAGTGCAGGCATCAGCGCGGTGCGATCCAGTCCGCTCGCGCGCGATGCCAGCCCGGCGAGACGCGGCGTGTCCTTCGCGCCGATCGGACGCAGCCGCTCGCCCGGCGGCAGCGACACGAGCGGCGGCTGAAACGCCGCGCCCTGATGCTGATGAATCGTATCGATGCGCGTGAAGCCGCGCGCCTCGCACAAGGGCTTGCCTTCGCCGGATGCGTGAATCAGCAGCAAGCGCGAGCCGAGCTTTGCGATCAGCCGGTCGAGCAAGCCGCGACCGATGCCGCGCCGCTGATGCTCCGGCGACACGATGAACATGCCGAGCGTCGCGGCCTGCGCGCCGAACTGAAATGCGAGCGCGGTGCCGACGAGCTGGCCGTGCTGATCGACGGCGGCGAACCCGCTGCCCAGACGTGCCGCGAGGCGCCAGTCGTCCGCGCGATGCCGCCACTTGACGGACGCCGACAGCGCGTGCGCCGCGGGGATGTCGTCGAGCGTGAAAGCCCGGTATTCGACCACATCGTTATTGCTCGAGTCGGGCACGCCGGCCTCCTCACTTTGAAGACATTTACCGTGACTTTGACATCGCGCAGCGCCGCTGGCTAGGACGATCTTCCTGTCCCGCACGGTTCAAGGGCGTGCGCGCGTGGTGCAACGCAAAACCGCAGGTTATCGCAGCGAGAACGCGCGCGCCGTGCTGAATCGGCAATTTTGTCAGCGACATATGCCGGTGCGCCGGGCCTACGATGAAGCCATGTCAACGCAACGTCCCGGAGGACTTACGCATATGGACCGGTTCGATCCTGCCAGCCTCGTCATCAGGAGCGGGCATTTCATCGGCGGCGAATTGATCGATGCGGGCGCGTCGCGCATCGAGGTCGCGCGGCCGTCGGATGGCGTCGTGTATGCATCGGTGCCCGTCGCCGATGAAGCGATGATCGACTACGCCGTGCAGAACGCATACAGCGCGTTCAGGCAGAGCGACTGGGCGCGCCGCGCACCGCGCGAGCGTGCCCGCGTGCTCCGCACGTTCGCCGATCTCGTCGTCGCCGATGCAGCCAATCTCGCGCCGCTCGAAGCGCTCGGCTCGACGCGTCCCGTGCGCGATGCGTACAACTGGGACGTGCCGTTCACCGCCGAGAGCATCCGCTTCTATGCAGAGTTCGCCGACAAGATCGGCGGCGATGTCGCGGCGACCGATCATCGGCATCTCGGCATGACGATCGCCGAGCCGTACGGCGTGATCGGCGCGATCGCACCGTGGAATTTTCCGCTCGTGATGGGCATATGGAAGACCGCGCCCGCGCTCGCGGCGGGCAACGCGGTCGTGCTGAAACCATCGGAGATGACGCCGTTTTCCGCGCTGCGTCTTGCTGAACTTGCTTTGGAAGCGGGCGTGCCGCCGGGTATCTTCAACATCGTTCAGGGCGATGGCCGCACGACCGGCGATGCGCTGGTGCGTCATCCGCGCATCGGCAAGGTGACATTCACCGGATCGACGCGCACGGGCGCCGCGATCATGGCCGCTTGCGCGGAGTCGGGCACCAAGCCCGTCACGCTCGAACTGGGCGGCAAGAGTCCGCAGATCGTGTTCGCCGATGCGCCGCGCATCGATGAGGTCGCACGCCGCATCGCGGGTGCGATCACGGGCAATGCGGGGCAGGTGTGTGTCGCGGGTTCGCGGCTGCTGGTGCAACGCGCGATCGCGGATGAACTGACTGATCGCATTGCACAGGCTTTCAGCGAACTCAAGGCAGGCGCGACGTGGGCTGCGGGCACGACCTTGTCGCCGATCATCTCCGAGCCGCAGGCGCAGCGCATCGACGCAATCGTTCAACGCAGCATCGCGACCGGTGCGAGCCTGCGTTGCGGCGGCAAGCGCGCGGATGCGGCGACGCCCGGCGCGTTCTATGCGCCGACCTTGCTGTGCGACGTCACGCAGGACAGCGATGCCGTGCGCAGCGAGATCTTCGGCCCGGTGCTGACCGTGCAGTCCTTCGATACCGAAGAAGAAGCGCTTGAACTCGCCGCGCATCCCGACTATGGCCTCGCCGCGGGCGTGCATACGGCGGATATCGGCCGCGCGTTGCGCCTGGTGCGCGGCATCGAGGCCGGCACGGTCTGGGTGAACCGTTATGGCCGCACGAGCGACTTCGTGATTCCGACGGGCGGCTACAAGCGCTCGGGCATCGGCAAGGATCTCGGACGGCAGGCTTACGAAGCGAATCTGCGCTTCAAGAGCGTGCTGATCGACACTGAAAGTTGATACGTGCGAGCGTGCGAAAAGAACGCCGCATTATCTGCTGCGGCGATGCTTCAAAACGCATGACTTATGTCGTTGCGAGGCGCGCATTCAACGCCATCAGTCATTTTTGCCTTGTTTAAATCCTCTCAACACTTCGCTGTTGCTTGCTTTCACCACTGAACTCCGGACGGGTTCAATACACGACAGGACTGACACCATGATCGATTTCGAGCCGAAGTACATCACGTTCGACTGCTACGGCACGCTGACGAAATTCCGCATGGCCGATATGGCTCGCGAGATGTACGCCGACCGCCTGCAAGGCGACGACCTGGAGCAATTCGTCAAGTTCTTCGCGGGCTATCGCCGCGACGAAGTGCTCGGCGCGTGGAAGCCGTATCGCGACGTGATCGTCAATTCGGTGCGCCGCGCGTGCGAACGCATGAACGTCGAATTCAATGAAGCGGAAGCCGAAAAGTATTACCTCGCCGTGCCGACCTGGGGCCCGCATCCGGACGTGCCGGAAGGTCTCTCGCGTCTTGCTACGAAATACAAACTCGTGATTCTCTCGAACGCATCGAACGATCAGATTCAAAGCAACGTCGACAAACTCGGCGCGCCGTTCCATCGCGTGTTCACGGCGCAGCAGGCGCAGTCGTACAAGCCGCGCATGCAGGGCTTCGAGTACATGTTCGACCAGTTGAACTGCAATCCGGAAGACGTGCTGCACGTCTCGTCGAGCCTGCGTTACGACCTGATGACCGCGCACGACATGGGCATCAAGCACAAGGCGTTCGTTAAGCGCGGCCATGAGCCGGGCACGCCGTACTACGAGTATTACGAAGTGGACA
>Ga0160447_100376_pt1 | contig 22365 bp, 22 predicted proteins | sample HID1973K_E1MG_FD_108222 | JGI IMG/M metagenome (GOLD analysis project Ga0160447, IMG submission 108222) | Enriched mosquito-associated microbial communities from UW Madison campus, WI, USA - HID1973K_E1 MG | ecosystem: Host-associated > Arthropoda: Insects > Digestive system > Unclassified ...
GGCCTTGACCCCAACGTGGCGCTGTTTACCGCAGGTCTGGGCACCTTGTGCTTTCAGGTGGTAACGGGCCGCCAGGTCCCGGTTTTCCTGGCATCAAGCTTCGCCTTCATTACCCCGATCATTCTCGCCAAGGGTCAGTTCGGACTGGCTGCGACCATGGGTGGCGTGATGGCGGCAGGCTTTGTGTACACCTTTCTGGGCCTTGCGGTGAAGATCAAAGGCACCGGTTTCATCGACCGGCTGCTGCCGCCGGTGGTGATCGGTCCGGTGATCATTTCCATTGGTCTGGCGATGGCTCCCATTGCCGCCAACATGGCGATGGGCAGGACCGGAGACGGCGCCGCCGAACTGATTCCGTACCACACAGCCATTGCCATCTCGATGGCCGCGTTGCTGACGACGTTGATCGTGGCGGTATTCGGCAAAGGCATCTTCCGTCTGGTACCGATCATCTCCGGCGTACTGGTGGGTTTCGCGCTGTCGTTCTACTTCGGCGTCGTGGACGTGGCCAAAATCGCTGCAGCGCCCTGGCTCGACATTCCGCACTTCACTGCGCCTGAATTCAACTGGCAGGCCATCCTGTTCATCGTTCCGGTGGCGCTGGCTCCGGCCATCGAGCACATTGGCGGGGTGATCGCGGTCGGCAGCGTGACGGGGCGTGACTATCTGAAGAAACCAGGCCTGCATCGCACCCTGCTCGGCGATGGTATCGCGACCACGGTAGCCGGCGCCTTCGGCGGCCCGCCCAACACCACTTATGCCGAAGTGACCGGCGCGGTGATGCTGACCAAGAACTACAACCCCAAGATCATGACCTGGGCTGCGATCTTTGCGATCACGCTGGCGTTCATCGGCAAGTTCGGGGCGCTGTTGCAGAGTATTCCTGTGCCGGTGATGGGCGGGATTCTTTGCCTGTTGTTCGGTTCGATTGCGGCGGTGGGCATGAACACCCTGATACGCCACAAGGTCGATCTGGCCGAGGCGCGCAATCTGGTGATCGTTTCAGTGACTCTGGTATTCGGCATCGGTGGCGTATTGATCGGCACCGGCAACGGCCCTGACGATTTCGGTATGAAAGGCATCGCGCTGTGTGCGGTGACCGCGATTGTGCTGAACCTGATTCTGCCGGGTAACGATGCCTGGAAGAACAAGCATCTGGATGATCAGTTGCCTTAGTTGCAACAGCGCTGTGTAGGAGCGCGCTTGCCCGCGAAAGCGTCGACACACCCGACTTCAACGGTGTCTGACACAACGCCACCGCGGGCAAGCGCGAGCCTACTGGTGCCTGGAGCCTAGACGACCATCGCTGGCGCCCGCTCGCACAACGCATTCAACGCCTTCGCCCAGTTCGGATCGTCATTCAGACACGGAATCAACACCAGTTCCTCCCCGCCTGCCTCCTTGAACTGCTCGGCCCCCCGATCACCGATCTCTTCCAGCGTCTCGATGCAATCGGCCACGAATGCCGGGCACATCACCAACAACTTCTTCACGCCCTGCCCCGCCAACTCGGCCAGGTGCGCCTCGGTGTACGGCTCGATCCACTTGTTGCGCCCCAGCCGCGACTGAAAGGACACAGACCATTTGCCGTCGGGAATCCCCATACGCTTGGCGAATTCTGCAGATGATCGCATGCATTGTGCGCGATAGCAGAAGGCGAGGACCTCCGGCGAGGCCTCTGCACAGCAAGCGCCGTCCTTGAAGCAATGACTTCCAGTTGGGTCAAGTTTGGTGATGTGCCGTTCGGGCAGCCCATGAAAACTCAGCAGCAGATGGTCATGGTCCTGGACCAGATGCGGTCTGACGCTTTCTACCAAAGCGCCCAGGTATTCCGGCTGATTGAAAAACGGCGGCAGCAGCGCCAACTCGAATTTCAGATGCTTGTCACGGATCACACGTTTCGCTTCTTCGATGACCGTGGTCACCGTGCTGTCGGCGAATTGTGGATAAAGTGGCGCCAGCGTGACTTTTTTGATGCCTTGGGCCGAGAGGCGCGTGAGCACTGTTTCAATCGACGGCTCGCCGTAACGCATCGCCAATTCCACCGGGCCCTGCGTCCACTCATGAGTCATGGCCTGTTGCAGGCGCTTGCTCAGCACCACCAGCGGCGAACCCTCGTCCCACCAGATCGACGCATACGCGTGAGCGGACTGTTCGGGACGCTTGATCAGGATCAGCGACACCAGCAGCCGACGAATCGGCCAAGGCAGATCGATAACGTAAGGGTCCATCAGAAACTGATTGAGGTAGCGGCGAACGTCCGCAACTTCAGTGGAGGCTGGCGAACCCAGGTTAACCAGCAGCAACGCGTGATCGGTCATGCAACACCTTGATGTCAGTGGCGGCCCAAAAGGTTTTCCAGCGCCGCGTGCAGATCGGTGAATCGGAATGTGAAACCGGCAGCCTGTAATCGGCTGGGGCGAACGCGCTGGCCGCCCAACAGCAAAATGGACAGTTCACCCAACAACAGCCGCAACGCAACCGCTGGCATGGGCATGAACGCGGGGCGATGCAGGATGGCGGCGAGCGTCTTGGCGAAATCCCGGTTACGAACCGGTGATGGCGCGCAGGCATTATAAGGACCTCGGGCGTCTTGCCGGTTCAACAGAAAATCAATCGCGGCGATTTGGTCCTCGATATGAACCCAGGGCATCCACTGACGACCATTGCCAATCGGGCCGCCCATTCCCATTTTGAAAGGCGGCAACAGGCGCTGCATCATGCCGCCTTCGTTCGCGAGTACCAACCCGGTACGCAGCAATACCACGCGAATGCCCAAAGCCTGCGCCCGTTGCGCGGTTTCTTCCCAGGCAATACACAGCTGGCTGGCGAAGTCCTCGCTCACGGGAGCCGAGTCCTCGTCGAGTTCACGCTCGCCGCCGTCGCCATACCAGCCGACCGCAGAGCCAGAGATAAATACGTTCGGTTTCTGATCGCGCCTTTCCAGCCAGGTGATCAGTTGTTCAGTGAGCGTGATACGGCTGTCCCATAGCAGCATTTTGCGTTTGCGGGTCCAGGGTCGGTCGGCGATAGGTGCCCCGGCGAGATTGATCACGGCATCGACATGCTGAGCACCGATGTCATCCGGATGGGCAATGCCGCGCACACTGGGGCCACATAGACGTGGCACCTCTTCGGGCTTGCGGCTCAATACCGTCAGTTGATGTCCTTGATCGTGCCAGTACCGGCACAGGCGACGACCTATCAGACCCGTACCGCCTGTCAGCAAGATGTGCATGACTGAGTTCCTCGCGTGGCGTTCATGGCAAATCAGTAGTCTATTTCTTCACAAACAATGTGTTTGTAAACGAAGCGAATAGTTGAACCATAGGCCACGCTATAGAGAACGACTCCGATACCATCCGTTCGATTGATCCGTTCGAAGAGTTGAACGATTTCGGTGAAGCGTCAGACTCAAGAATGAGCCTTGAGAAAGGTCAGCGTCCTACACGTCGAGGGACGATAAGTTATACCGAAAAACAGCATTGTACAGGTTTTAACTACGGCGTAGTCTGTGCAGACAAGGTTACGAGGCCCCTATGACTGTACCTATCGCAATCATCGGTACCGGTATCGCCGGACTCTCTGCTGCCCGAGCGTTGCAAGCCGCCGGGCATAGCATCCACCTTTTCGACAAGAGCCGTGGCAGCGGCGGAAGAATGTCCAGCAAGCGCAGCGACGCGGGTGCGCTGGACATGGGCGCGCAGTATTTCACTGCCCGCGACCGCCGTTTCGCCGCCGCCGTACAGCAATGGCAGGCCGACGGGCACGTCGCTGAATGGACGCCGTTGCTCTACAACTTTCATGGCGGCCAACTGAGCCTGTCACCCGACGAGCAAGTGCGCTGGGTCGGCAAGCCGCGCATGAGCGCCATCACTCGGGCGATGCTCGGCGACATGCCGGTCACGTTTTCCTGCCGCATCACTGAAGTCTTCCATGGCGAAGAGCACTGGAACCTGCTGGACGCCGATGGCCGCAGCCATGGTCCGTTCAGCCAGGTGGTGATCGCCATCCCGGCGCCCCAAGCGACGACACTGCTGGCCGCAGCGCCGAAACTGGCGAGCGTCGTGGCGGGCGTGAAGATGGAACCCACCTGGGCCGTCGCGCTCGCGTTCGACACCCCGCTCGATACGCCGCTCGAAGGCTGCTTCGTGCAAGACAGCCCCATCGACTGGCTGGCCCGTAACCGCAGTAAACCCGAGCGTGACGACAAGATGGACACCTGGATTCTGCATGCCACCAGCGCCTGGAGCCGACAGCATCTGGACATGCCCAAGGAGCAGGTGATCGATCATCTGCACGGCGCGTTCGCTGAACTGATCAACTGCGCGATGCCGGCGCCGGCCTTCACCCTCGCTCACCGCTGGCTTTACGCTAGACCGGCCGGAGGACGTGAAGTCGGGGCGTTGTCGGATCCGGATCTGGGTCTCTACGTATGTGGCGACTGGTGTCTGTCGGGGCGCGTCGAAGGCGCATGGCTCAGCGGCCAGGAGGCAGCACGCCGCTTGCTTGAACACCTGAAGTGAATCGTCTAAATCCGCGCAAACTGCTGCTGTCGAAATGGACAGCAGCCCATCCCCGGAATCGGGAAAAACACTTTCTGGTCACCGAACTGTTCTGTGATGAAGAGGGCATTGTGCTGGAGGTCGAATTGCAGGCCGTGCTCACCAAACGCAGCGAACGGTTCGCCTGGCAGACGCTGCAGGACGAGCACAGCTGGGTGATGGGTTGGAAGTGAAGACCCATGCCTTATTACTGCCTTCTTACCCCTTGTAGGAGCGCGCTTGCCCGCGATTGCGATATACCTGGCGGCGCTTGGTCGCTGACACACCGCCATCGCGGGCAAGCGCGCTCCTACAATTGCTGAGCGTAGACCTCAAACCTTGTACAAATTATTTGACTTGTACAACTCCAAACCTATGATGAACAAATGTTGTACAGCTCTCCAACGCTGTACAAGTTGTTCATCGAGGTTTTTACCATGTCTACGCCACCGGAACAGAAATCCAAACCCAGGCTGGGCGTCAGCGCCTGCTTGATGGGAGTGGAAGTTCGCTACAACGGCGGGCACAAGGAATCCCACCTGCTGACCCGCGCGCTCAACGAGTATTTCGATTTCGTGCCGGCGTGTCCGGAAGTCGCGATAGGCATGGGAATCCCCCGCGAGGCGATTCGTCTGGTAGGCGACCCCGAACATCCACAAGCCGTCGGAACCGTCCACGAGGACATGAACGTCACTCGCCCACTGGCCGAGTATGGCGAGCACATGGCCCGGGAAATGGACGACATCTGTGGCTACATCTTCATGCAGAAATCTCCTTCATGCGGGCTGGAGCGGGTCAAGGTCTATCGTGACAATGGCGCTCCGTTCGATGCGGGTGGACGCGGTATCTACGCCCAGGCGTTCTGTGCTCAGCACCCCAATCTGCCGGTCGAAGAGGATGGCCGGTTGAACGACCCGGTCCTGCGCGAGAACTTCATCACACGCGTATTCGCCTTCGCCGCCTGGCAGGAACTGCTCAAGAGCGGTATCACCCGACGCGCCCTCACGGAATTTCACTCGCGCTACAAGTACCAGTTAATGGCCAATGACCCGATTCAATACAAGGCATTGGGCAATCTGCTCGGGAACATGGGCCGCAGCGACCCGGCCGAAATAGCCCCGCGTTATTTCAGCGCGCTGATGAACGCTCTGAAAAAACCCGCGACCCGACGCACCCATACCAATGTGCTGCAGCATTTGTGCGGCTATCTGCGCGAGACCATCAGCGCGTCCGACAAGCAGGAAATCCAGACCGTGATCAACCAGTACCACCGAGGCATCGTGCCGCTGGTGGTGCCACTGACCCTGCTCAAACACCATTTTCGACAACACCCGGATCCCTACATCGCGCTTCAGGTTTACCTGCAACCGCATCCGGAAAACCTCAGCCTGCGCAATGCGATTTGAACCATGAAAAAAACCACGAATGCCGACGCCCTCGACGATGATCCGCAGGCCTACGCCGAAGCCCTTGAAGAAGGCTGGCTGCCGATTCGCGAGATTGCCCGCTTGACGGGCGTCAATGCAGTGACGTTGCGCGCTTGGGAACGGCGCTACGGCCTGATCGTTCCCCATCGCACGCCCAAGGGACATCGCCTCTACAGCACCGCCCATGTGGATCGAGTGCTGACGATTCTCACCTGGCTCAATCGCGGGGTGTCGGTCAGCCAGGTCAAACAGCTGATCGACAACCAGCAGCCTGCGCCCCCCAGCGTCGAAAGCGATTGGGATCGACTGCGTCAGAACCTGCTCGAGGCGATCACGTCGCTGGCCGAACGCCGGCTGGACGACACCCTCAATCAAGCCATGTCGCTGTACCCCCCACGCACCTTGTGCGAGCAGTTATTGATGCCATTGCTCGCCGCCCTCGAGCAGCGCTGGCAAGGCCAGTTCGGTGCGCAACTGGAGCGGGTGTTTTTCTATTCGTGGCTGCGTAGCAAGTTCGGCGCACGGCTGTATCACAACAATCGTCAGGTCAGTGGCGCCCCGCTGTTGTTGGTCAATCAGTCTGATGTGCCGCTTGAGCCGCATGTGTGGCTTACCGCCTGGCTGGTCAGCAGCGCCGACTGCCCGGTAGAGGTCTTCGATTGGCCATTGCCGCCCGGTGAACTGTCGCTGGCCTGCGAGTACCTCAAGCCGCGGGCGGTGCTGTTGTATTCCAGCAAGGCACTGAACCTGAGTCAGTTGCCACGCCTGCTGCACAACATCGACTGCCCGAAACTGATTATTGGTCCCACGGTGCGCATCCATTCGGCCGAGCTATCCGTATCTGTAGGAGAGGTCGCAGGACTCTCCCTGGCCGATGACCCTTTGACTGCCCACGCCGAGCTGCAACGCCTGGGCCTCATCTAAGGAATGAACATGCAATTAGTCTGGCTGCGCAGCGATCTGCGCGTACACGACAACACCGCGTTGAGCGCTGCCATGGAGCAGGGACCGACGCTGGCGGTGTACATGATCAGCCCCGAGCAGTGGCACAGCCATGACGACGCACCGTGCAAGGTCGATTTCTGGCTGCGCAACCTGTCCGCATTGAAAACCGAATTGAAAGCGCTGAACGTGCCGCTGCTGATCGTGCACGCCAATACCTGGGACAAAGCGCCCAAGGCTTTGCTGAATCTGTGCAAGACCCATGGCGTCGAGCAGGTGCATGTCAACGAGGAATATGGCGTCAACGAGGACAATCGCGATAGGGAGGTGGCGGCAGCACTGGACAAACAGGCCATTGGTTTCACCCGTCATCTGGACCAATTGTTCTTCCCGCCAGGCAGTGTGCTGACCAAAAGTGGGGGCTATTTCAAGGTCTACACCCAGTTTCGCAAGGTTTGTTACGCCCGACTGCACCACTCGGTGCCGGCCTTGGTGCGTCCGCCGAAGAAGCAATCGCCGCTGCACATCAAAAGTGACGACGTACCAGCGCATGTGAAGGGTTTCGCGACGCCTTCCGAGGACCTGCGCAAACTATGGCCGGCGGGCGAAGACGAAGCACGTCGGCGTCTCGAAGCGTTCACCGACGAGCAGGTTCATTACTACCTGGATGAGCGCGATTTTCCGGCCAAACCCGGTACCAGCCAGCTTTCGGCCTACCTGGCGTGTGGCGTGATTTCCCCCCGCCAATGCCTGCATGCGGCCTTTCGCAGCAATCACGGCGAGTTCGAAACGGGCAACGCCGGCTCAGTGACCTGGATCAACGAGCTGCTCTGGCGCGAGTTCTACAAGCATGTGCTGGTGGGCTTCCCACGGGTTTCCCGTCACCGCGCCTTCCGCCCGGAAACCGAAGCACTGAAATGGCGGCACGCCCCCAAGGACCTCGAAGCCTGGCAGCAGGGTAAAACTGGCGTGCCTATCGTAGACGCTGCCATGCGCCAACTGCTGGAGACCGGCTGGATGCACAACCGCCTGCGTATGGTCGTGGCGATGTACTTCAGCAAAAACCTGCTGCTGGACTGGCGCGACGGCGAACGCTTTTTCATGCAGCACCTGATCGATGGCGACCTGTCGGCGAATAACGGCGGCTGGCAGTGGAGTTCGTCCACCGGCACCGACTCATCGCCCTACTTCCGGATTTTCAACCCTCATAGCCAGTCGGAACGCTTCGACCCCGACGGCCGCTTCATCAAGACCTGGATTCCCGAGCTTGCCGACCTGAACAAGCGCGACATCCACAACCCCTCGGCGCTTGGCGGTCTGTTCGGCGTTGAGGGTTACCCCGCCCCCATCGTCGACTTGAAGTCCAGCCGCGAACGCGCGCTGACCGCCTTCAAGTCATTGCCCCATCGACAAGCAGAGACTCAAGACCATGAGTGAATTCCTGCGCGACTACGCCCGGCGCTTCGCCGAACTCGACAAGGACAATCTGCACCTGCTCGGCGAGCTTTACAGCGACGACATCGCCTTCGCCGATCCGCTGAATGAAGTCCATGGCCTGCCCGACCTGCGCAAATACTTCGCAGACCTGTACGCCAACGTCACGGACCTGCAATTCGAGTTTCATGCCTTCGATCAGGTGCGCGAAGGCAAGGGCTACCTGCGCTGGACCATGACCTACCGACACCCACGTCTGAACCAGGGCGAACCGATCGCAGTGCAAGGCTGCTCGCATTTGCTGTGGACGGAAAACAAGGTGTTCCAGCACCGCGACTTCTTCGACGCCGGAGCCCTGCTGTACGAACACCTGCCGGTCATGGGCAGGATGATTGGCTGGCTCAAGAGGCGACTGACATGAAGCGACGTATCTGGCTGACCGGCGCCAGCAGCGGGATCGGCCTGGCGCTGGCTGAAGAGTTGCTCGGCGCCGGGCATCAGGTCGCGCTGACGGCCCGCAGCCTCGAACCGCTGGAGGCGCTTGATCTGCGTTTTCCGCGCCAGGTGCTGCTGGCACCCGGAGACGTCACGGACCTGGAACAAGTGACGGCGATCGGCGAGCGGATCGCGCAGGTCTGGGGGGCCGTCGATACGGTGATTCTCAATGCCGGCACTTGTGAATACATCGACGTCAGGCAGTTCGATGCCCGCTTGGTGGAACGAGTGGTGAAGACCAACCTGATCGCCACGTCCTATTGCGTACAGGAAGCGCTGATCCTGCTGCGTCTGGGCCAGCGTCCGCATCTGGTCGGTGTTGCCAGTTCGGTGGCGTTTCTACCGCTGACCCGATCTGAGGCCTACGGCGCCTCGAAAGCAGGCCTGCGTTATCTGTTCCAGTCCTTGCGCATCGATCTGGCGCAAGAAGGCATTGATGTCACAGTGGTCAGTCCGGGTTTTGTCGACACCCCCCTGACCGCCAAAAACGATTTCCCGATGCCGATGCGCTGGCCAGCCCCAAAGGCCGCCGCTTATATCGCCAAGCGGCTTGGAGGGGCACGTCGCCCTCTGGAAATCTCATTTCCACTGCCTTTCATCCTGACGCTCAAACTCCTCGCGCTGCTGCCCGAACGCGCGCAACTGGCGCTGGGTAAGCGCATGGTCCGCTCCGCCGGCCAGAGCGAGGGCGCGCAATGAGAATCGCGATCATCGGCAGCGGTATTTCCGGCCTGACCAGCGCCTGGCTGCTCAACCGCGTGCACGATGTGACGGTGTTCGAGGCCGATAGCTGGATCGGCGGCCACACCCACACCGTCAACGTCCAGGTGAATGGCAAAAGCCACGCCATCGACACCGGCTTCATTGTCTTCAACGATTGGACCTACCCCAACTTCATCAAGCTGCTCGGCAAGCTGGGGGTCGCCTTCAAACCCACTGAAATGAGCTTTTCAGTCTGTGACCCGCACACCCGCACCGAGTACAACGGCAACAACCTCAACAGCCTGTTCGCCCAGCGCAGCAACCTGCTGTCGCCGACATTCTGGGGCATGCTGCGGGACATCCTTCGCTTCAACAAACAGGCGCTGATCGACCTGCAAAGCCAGCGCATTGCCGCTGACACGACGCTGGGTGCCTATCTGAAATCCGAGGGTTACGGGCGGCGCTTCACCGAGCATTACATCGTGCCCATGGGCGCGGCGATCTGGTCAATGTCGCTCAACGACATGCTGGGCTTTCCCTTGCAGTTTTTCGTGCGGTTCTTCAAGAACCACGGGCTGCTCTCGGTCAGCAATCGCCCGCAATGGTGCGTGATCGAAGGCGGGTCGAGCCGCTATATCGAGCCTCTGTGCGCCCCATTTCGCGACAGGATCCGCTTACAGTGCCCGGTCAGCCGGGTCGAACGCGACAAGGATGGCGTGACCCTTCACAGCGCCGCTGGCAGCGAACGTTTCGACAAGGTGATCTTTGCCTGTCACAGCGATCAGGCCCTTGCGCTGCTGGCCGCGCCCAGCGCCAACGAGCGGGAAATCCTCGGTGCCCTGCCCTACGCCGACAATGATGTGGTCCTTCACACCGACACCCGCCTGCTGCCCAAACGCCCCTTGGCCTGGGCCAGCTGGAACTACCGGCTCGGTGGCGCGGGCGATCAGTCGGCGGCCGTCACCTATGCGATGAACATTCTGCAAGGGATCGAAAGCGATACCACCTTCTGCGTCAGCCTGAACCAGACACCTGCCATCGACCCGAACAAAATCCTCGCGCGCTACCGCTACGCCCATCCGCAATACAGCCTTCAGGGCGTCGCAGCGCAAGCCCGCTGGCAAGAAGTGTTCGGTGCACAACACACCTATTACTGCGGCGCCTACTGGGCCAACGGTTTTCACGAAGACGGCGTGGTCAGCGCGCTGCGCGTAGCGTCCGCGTTTGGGGAATCACTGTGAACAGCGCCTTGTACAGCGGCTGGGTGAGCCATCGGCGGTTCTCGCCCCGAGGCCACGCGTTCACCTATCGCATTGGCATGCTGTATCTGGACCTCGATGAGCAAGACTCGGTGTTGAAGCTCTCACCCTTTGCAGGCGCCAGCCGCCTGTCGCCGTTTTCGTTTCGTCAGGGCGATTACCTGCGCGAGTACACCGCACGCGGGGTTCCTCTGATTGGCGCCGTGCGCGAGATCGTCCGCAACGCATTGGGACGCGCGCCGCTGGGCCGGATTTGTCTGCTGACGCAGGCGCGCAGCTGGGGCTTATCGTTCAACCCTGTGAGCTTCTTTTATTGCTTCGAACAGGATGGCTCTCTGGCCGCCATCGTCTGCGAAGTGACCAATACCCCGTGGCGCGAGCGCTATCACTACGTGCTGCCCGCCAGCGCCGAAGGGCATCAGCATTTTGCCGTCGCCAAGGCTTTTCACGTCTCGCCGTTTTTACCCCGCGATCTGGAATACCGCATGAGCTTCAGCCAGCCCGGCGACCGGCTCGGGGTGCACATGGCCGATTGGCAGGGGGAACGCAAAGTGTTCGATGCCACCCTGAACCTGCAGCGTCAGCCACTCAGTCGCCCTGCCCTGCATCGCCATCTGCTGAGTTTTCCGTGGATGACCGCCAAGACATGCGTGGCGATTTACTGGCAGGCGCTGCGCCTTTTCGTCAAACGCATGCCGATTTTTTCCCACCAGGCCGCTGAAGGCTCGTCGCGAATCGCCGCCGTTCAACCCAAGGATCGACGCCATGAAAAGCAATAGCCTGACTGTGAGCTTGAGCGCCAACAGCCTCACCTCCAATCTGCTACGACGCGGTGTACTGCGACAGTTAGCGCATCTGCGCCATAGCCAACTGGTGGTTTATGAAGGTGATGATCGGCATGTATTTGGCGCAGCGGGCTCATCGATTCAGGGCGAAATCCACGTCAAGGACGCGTCGGTCTGGGGGCTGGTCGCCAGCAATGGATCCATCGGCGCAGGCGAAGCGTTCATTCATGGCTACTGGACCAGCCCGGACCTGACGGCGGTCATCCGTGTCTTCGTCAGCAACCTCGAAGTGCTCGACGCGCTGGAAGGTGGCCTGGCGCGCCTCGGCCGACCGTTCGTGCAAGGGCTGCACTGGCTCAATCGCAACACGCGCCAAGGTTCGCAGAAAAACATCGCCGCTCACTACGACCTGGGCAATGATCTGTTCGAGCAATTTCTCGATCCGACCATGATGTATTCGGCGGCGCAGTTTCTGAGTCCCGAGGACACTCTGGAACAGGCACAGCTGAACAAGCTGGAGCGGATCTGTCAGAAGCTGTCGCTCAAACCCACCGACCACTTGCTGGAGATCGGTACCGGCTGGGGCAGCATGGCGATCTATGCCGCGCAGCATTACGGCTGCAAGGTCACCACCACAACGCTTTCCAGGGAACAGTACGCCTACACCGAGAAGCGTATCGCCCAGTTGGGTCTGCAAGACCGCGTCACGCTGTTGCTCAGCGACTATCGCGACCTGACCGGCCATTACGACAAACTGGTTTCCATCGAAATGATCGAAGCAGTCGGCCATCGCTTCCTGCCGACTTATTTCAAACAGTGCACGCGCTTGCTCAAGGACGACGGGCTGATGCTGCTGCAGGCAATCACCATTCGCGAGCAGCGCTACGAACAGGCGCGTCGCAGCGTCGATTTCATTCAGCGTTATATCTTTCCAGGGGGTGCATTGCCGTCGGTCACTCGCATGCTGGAAATCGTCAGCGATGACACCGACATGAACCTGCTGCACATGGAAGACTTCGGGCTGCATTACGCAAAGACGTTACGGCTGTGGCACGACAACTTCCGTCATGCTGCCGGTTATCTGACCGAACTGGGTTATGACGACTATTTCCTGCGGTTGTGGGAGTTCTATCTGTGCTACTGCGAAGGCGGCTTTCTGGAGCGCACCATCGGTACGGCGCAGTTGCTGCTGGCCAAACCCAAGGCGCTGCCTCAACCACTGCTCGGGCGGTTCGATGCTTAAGAATCTGGCGAACGCCGTGCTGTTCCAGATCGGCTGGTTCACCTGTGTGCTGGGGGGCAACAGCGGCTGGTTATTGGTCACGTTCGCGATCTTCGCCGTGCACCTTCGCTGGATCGGATCCTGGCAGGCCGAAGGCAAGCTCTTGATGACCGTGTTCGCTCTGGGCTGCGTGCTCGACAGTGCGCTGATCAAGCTTGGCGTGTTCGACTTTGGCGAAGTCGGGCGCGTGATCCCGTTGTGGCTGGCTTTACTGTGGCCGTTGCTCGCGACCACGCTGGGTCACTGCCTGGCGTGGTCCGCCAAGCCCTGGTGGCTAACCAGCATACTGGGGGCCATCGGCGGGCCCGCTTCCTACATCGCAGGATCGCACCTGACCTACGTCCAGCTGCCTTTGGGCCTCTGGCCGAGCGCGTTGATTCTCGGTGCTATCTGGGCCGTGGTCTTCCCGTTGCTGCACTGGCTGACCCATTACTTTCGCGAAGGCCGCGCTCATCAGGTTTCCGCATGAAGCGGCGTCCGTCAGACCGGCCACCTGCCCTCCCCCCACTGCTTTACACTGCCGCCCATGACTGTCATCCCCTTGCTCCAACTTCCCGCTGAACCTGCCGTCACCTGCTCCACTTGCGCAGCCTGCTGCTGCCAACTGGAAGTGATGCTGATCACCGATACAGGTGTGCCTGAGCGTTTCATCGATACCGACGACTGGGGCGGGGAGGTCATGCTGCGCCTGGATGATGGCTGGTGTGCGGCACTGGATCGCGACACGATGATGTGCACGATCTACGAGAAGCGACCGTTGATCTGCCGGGAGTTCGAGATGGGTGCACCTGAGTGCATCACCGAGCGGGAAGGGATTGCGACGGCTTATCGGTAGGGCCTGACACGCCGCGCTGTAGCAGCACGGCTTGCTGGCGGTGACATTCTCCAGATCGCCACCGCCGGCAAGCCGGACTGCTACAGATGCCGATAGCGAATGATCGCTTAGAACGGCATCGTGTAGTGAATGGCGTAGCTTTCGATACCGTCGTTGTTGCTGGTCATGCCACCGTTGGAGTAATGAGTGGCGCGCAGGCCGACTTCATGGCCACCGGCAAAACGCAGACCGAAGCCCAGGCGGTCTTCGAACTGGAATGCACTGCCCAGTTTGTTGCCTTCGACTTCAGTTCGCTGGAATACAGCGGCACCGATGCCGGCTTCAATGTAAGGCTTGACGCTCTCGCCGGAGAACTCGTAAACGAAGACCGGAGAGAAAGAAAGGCTGTTGTTGCTGGAATTCTTGTCACCTTCCCAGTAGGTGTAGGCGCCGCTCCAGTAGCCGGTCAGGCGACCGACACCGGTTTGCCACCAGCTTTTATCCCAATCAAATTGCGCGCCCAGACGATAGGTCATCGTCGATTCGCCAGTGTGCCCCACTGAGAACTCAACGCCATCCGCCTGCGCAATTGCACTTTGCCCCGTTAACGCGGCCGCAATCGCAGCCAAACAAAACAGTCGCTTCATTTGAAACTTCCCATTTTCGAATGCAGTTAGAAAATTTTTATATCAACAGACGTCCTGTAGAAATCTGTTGGCGAACAATAGTTCAGTCAAAACGCATCGCTATTCACGTTTTTTTCACGAACCGAAGCTTCGCACACTGTCAGATTTTTTCCAGAGTAACGGTAGGATGTTTCTGAAATTTTGCGGATCGCCGCTGGTCCAGAATTGCGCAGTCTGCGGATGGCCGCTTGCGAGAAGATCGCGCTGGCTGAGCAAACGCTGCAGTTGTCGCGCGACAGCAGCACCGGTGTCGATCAGCGAGATCGACGCCGGAAGCATTTCCTTGAGCAGCGGTTTGAGGAAGGGATAGTGGGTGCAACCGAGGATGATCGTGTCGCAACCTGCTGACAGCAGAGGTTCGACATACCCCCCAAGCAACTGGCGAATGGCGGGGCTGATCAGATCGCCCGTTTCGATCAGTTCGACCAGACCCGGGCAGGGTTGTGTCACCACCTGGACATCGGCAGCAAAGCGATCCAGCAATGCGGCGAACTTGGCGCTCTGCAAGGTGCCCGTGGTTGCCAGCACCCCGACCACCCCGCTTTGGGTCGCTGCCGCAGCCGGTTTTACGGCAGGCTCCATGCCGACAATGGGCCAGTCCGGATAACGCTCGCGCAGGTCCGCAACGCCCGCGACCGTGGCGGTATTGCAGGCCAGAACCAGGGCCTTGGCGCCTCTTTCATGGAAAAATTCGGCAATGACCGCACAGCGCTGGCGAATGAACTCCGGGGTCTTTTCGCCGTAGGGGATGTTGCCGCAATCGGCCACGTAAAGCAGAGACTCGCGAGGCAACAACTGGCTGATTTCGCCCAGCACCGACAATCCGCCGACGCCGGAATCGAACACCCCAACGGGCGCGTCGTTGTCTCTAGCCATGCTTGAGCGTTCTGTTCATGACTTTATTGATGCCCCGCGCCGCACACCGTGCAACCCGGATCACGTTTGACTTTCAGTTCGCGGAATCGTGTGCCCAACGCATCGACCAGCAACAGACGCCCCACCATCGGCTCTCCGAATCCGGCCAGCAGCTTCAAGGCTTCCAGCGCTTGCAGACTCCCCACCAGCCCGACCAGCGGACCGATGACACCGGCTTCACTGCACGTCAGCTCGGTCTCGCTGCCGTGCCCGTATAAACAGTGGTAGCAAGGGCTCTCGGCGAGGCGCGGATCGAATACCGACAACTGCCCCTCAAGACGAATTGCGGCCCCGCTGACCAAGGGTTTTCCAGCCGCCACACAGGCCGCGTTGACCGCCTCGCGGGTCGTGAAGTTGTCGGAACAATCGAGCACCAGATCCACCGCTTCGACGGCTGCTGCCAGCGAATCCTCATCCAGCGCAGCCCGATGAGGAACCAGCTTGATTTCGGGATTGATCGCTGTCAGCCGGGAGAGGGCTGAGTCGACTTTGCTCTGGCCGACACTTTGGGTGTCATGAATGATCTGGCGTTGCAGATTGGTCAGATCGACGGTGTCGAAGTCCGCCAGATGCAATTCGCCGACGCCAGCGGCAGCCAGGTAGAGCGCCACTGGAGATCCGAGCCCGCCGACGCCGACGATCAGCGCGCGACTCTGCTTGAGGCGCAACTGGCCGTCGATATCGACTTGCTGGAGAAGAATCTGCCGGCTGTAACGCAGCAGCTCTTCGTCGGTCAGCACGGCACGCGTCCGAAGGTTATGCGCTCGTGATCGCCCAGATCGCGGCGAGTCTGGATTTGCTCGAAGCCGTGCCGGTTGAGCAACTCACGCACGGCCGGACCTTGATCGTAACCATGTTCCAACAGCAGCCAGCCGCCGGCTTCCAGATGCTCGGGGGCCTGTGAAACGATAAGGCGCAGATCGTCCAGACCGTCCGAACCCGAGACCAGCGCGCTGCTCGGCTCGAATCGTACGTCGCCTTCGATCAGATGCGGATCGTTGGAGGCGATATAAGGAGGGTTGCTCAGGATCAGGTCGAAACGCTTATCCTCGACGGCGCTGAACCAGTGGCTGCGCAGCACTTGAGCGTTGTCCAGGTGCAGACGCAGGCGGTTGCGCTCGGCCAGATCGACCGCTTCCTCCACGCGATCTACCGCGGTCACCGCCCACTGCGGACGATCCTTGGCCAGCGACAAGGCGATGGCCCCGGTCCCGGTGCCCAGATCGAGCAGACGATGAGGAATCGCGCCCGGCAGCAACTCCAATGCCGTCTCCACCAGCATTTCGGTTTCCGGACGCGGGATCAGCGTGTGCGTGGCGACTTCGAGGTCGATGTTCCAGAAACCCTGCTGTCCGAGGATGTATGCCACTGGCTCCCCGGTGCGACGGCGCTTCAGGTAGCCCTCGAACGCCTGCGCGGCTTCGGTACTGACGATACGCTCCGGCCAGGTGTGCAAAAAGCTGCGCGGCTTGCCCAGGGCAGCCGCCAACAGCAATTCAACATCCAGACGGGCTGTCGGAGAGTCCGGCAGTTCAGCGTTTCTTAACAAGCTGGCGATGATGGTCATTTACTCACCCAGTGCCGCAAGTTGATCTGCCTGATACTCGGCAAGCAACGGTTCTATCACTGCATCGACCCCACCCGCCAAAACTTCATCCAGCGAATAGAGTGTCAGGTTGACGCGGTGATCCGTCACTCGCCCCTGTGGGAAATTGTATGTGCGAATACGCTCGGAACGATCGCCCGAGCCCACTAGCAATTTGCGCTCGCTGGCAATCGCATTAGCGGCAGCGGCGGTCTGCTGGTCGTTGAGTTTGGCCGACAGCCAGGCCATGGCCCGGGCGCGGTTCTTGTGCTGGGAACGCTCTTCCTGACACTCGACGACGATACCGGTCGGCAAGTGCGTGATGCGAATCGCCGAGTCGGTCTTGTTGACGTGCTGACCACCGGCACCGGAGGAGCGATAGGTGTCGACACGCAGATCCGCTGGGTTGATCTCGATGGTCTGCTGCTCGTCTGGCTCGGGCAATACCGCAACCGTACAGGCCGAGGTATGAATGCGGCCTTGGGATTCGGTCTCGGGCACACGCTGCACCCGATGGGCGCCGGATTCGAATTTGAGCTTGCCGTAGACATTCTCGCCCTCGACCCGCGCGATGACTTCCTTGAAGCCGCCGTGCTCGCCTTCGTTCTCGGACAAAATCTCGACCCGCCAGCCACGACGCTCCGCATAGCGCGAATACATGCGAAACAGGTCGCCGGAGAAAATCGCCGCTTCGTCACCACCGGTACCGGCACGGATTTCCAGAAACACGTTGCGACCGTCATTCGGATCCTTGGGCAGCAGCATTTTCTGCAGATCGCTTTCCAGGACTTCCAGCTGTTCCTTGGCCTCGCGCACTTCCTCGACGGCCATTTCGCGCATGTCCGGATCGCTGTCCTTGAGCAGCGCCTGGGCACCTTCCAGGTCACTCTGCACTTTCTGCAGTTGCTTGTAGGTCTGGATCACGGGCTCGACTTCAGCGTATTCACGCGAGTAGGCACGGAATTTGGTCTGGTCGGAAATGACCTCGGCATCACCCAGCAGCGCGGTCAATTCCTCGAAACGGTCGCTGAGCACGTCCAGCTTGTTGAGCAGTGAAGCTTTCATTGCGGGGGTTTATCCGTGGAGCCCTCGTTGAGGGCAAAGAGTTCCTGGGCCATGGCCAGCGCATCGACGCGGCCCTCGGCAGACAGCTTTTTGAGTTGCACGCTCGGCGCATGCATCAATTTATTGGTCAGGCCTCGTGCCAGCGCCATCAAGACATCTTCGGCATTGCTGCCGTTGGCGAGCATGCGTTGAGCCTTTTGCAGCTCCTCGTCACGCAAGCGCTCGCTTTGCTGACGATACGCCTTGAGCACATCGACTGCCGCCAGTTCGCGCAGACGCGACATGAAATCGTCGACGCCCAGACTGACCAGTTCCTCTGCCGCCTGGGCCGCGCCCTGACGACTCTTGAGGTTTTCGGCGACGACTTCGTGCAGATCGTCCACGGTATACAGATAAACGTCGTCGAGTTCGCCGACTTCGGGCTCTATGTCACGCGGGACAGCGATGTCCACCATGAAAATCGGCTTGTGCTTGCGCAGCTTCAGCGCACTCTCCACCGCGCCCTTGCCCAGTATCGGCAACTGGCTGGCAGTGGAACTGATGACGATGTCACTGTTGACCAGTTCGGCCGGGATATCGGCCAGCAATACCGCATGCGCGCCGAACTCTTCGGCCAGAATACTCGCGCGCTCCAGCGTCCGGTTGGCGACAACGATACGCTTGACCCCCAGATCGTGCAGGTGCCGGGCGACCAGCGTGATGGTCTCGCCGGCGCCAATCAGTAATGCCTGGCTACGCTGCAGGTCGCTGAAGATCTGCTTGGCGAGACTGACCGCGGCAAATGCGACCGAGACCGGGTTTTCACCGATGGCCGTATCCGTACGCACCTGTTTGGCAGCGCTGAACGTGGCCTGAAACAGACGCCCGAGCAAAGGACCGATTGTTCCGGCCTCGCGGGCTACGGCATAGGCTGACTTCATCTGACCGAGAATCTGCGGCTCGCCCAGGACCAGCGAATCGAGCCCCGACGCCACGCGCATCATGTGACGCACGGCCGCGTCTTCTTCATGCACATAGGCGCTGGCGCGCAACTCTTCGACATTGAGGTGGTGATACTCTGCCAGCCAGGTCAGCACCACGTCGGCGGTGAGCTGATCCTGCTCTATATAAAGCTCGCTGCGATTGCAGGTCGAAAGAATCGCGGCTTCGCGACTCTGGGTCAGGCGACACAGCTGCTGTAACGCTTCAACCAACTGCTCAGGCGTAAATGCCACGCGCTCGCGGACATCCACTGATGCAGTCTTATGGTTGATACCCAGAGCAAGAAAGGCCATTCAAGGTCGCTGATGGTGACGTGAAGCCGGCAATTGTCCTACTTCAATAGATTCAGGACAACCACCGCAATACATTCAGAACGACCTGAACAGTCTATTGTCCCTATAGAGATCCGCTTTGCAGCGATGCGCCTGCGACAAATTGTCCAAGCGCGGGCCGTAGATTAAGGGTCTGTAGAATTTTCGCGGGCTGTGGGTTTGCTCCCTGCCTTGTGTCATGATGCTTTCAAACCGCAGGTAAGCCGCCCTCTCTTCTATATGAATAAATCCTCCGCGTTGTTCCTTGCCCTTGTCGTTCTTGGTGGCTGTCAGTCTACGGCCCCCGTTTCAACGGAGCCCGCTGCTCCGGCGAAAGAAGCGACGCCCGCACCTGAGGCCAAGCCGCAGGTATATGGTTCGTTTACCCAGGAAACGGTCGTCAGCCTGCTGACCGCCGAGCTTGCCGGGCAACGCAACCGCTTCGACATTGCGCTGGACAACTACGTGACCCAGGCGATCCAGACCCAGGATCCGGGGATTTCAGAGCGCGCGTTCCGCATCGCCGAGTACCTGGGCGCCGATCAGGCTGCGCTTGATACCTCGATGATCTGGGCGAAAAACGACCCGACCAATCTCGAAGCGCAGCGCGCTGCCGCGATCCAGCTGGCACGCGCCGGACGCTACGACGACTCCATGCGTTATATGGAAAAGGTGCTGCAGGGTCAGGGCGATACCCATTTCGACTTCCTCGCACTGTCGGCGGCGGAGACCGACTCCAACACCCGCAAGGGCCTGCTCGCCAGCTTCGATCGTCTGCTGGCCAAGTACCCGAAAAACGGCCAGCTGATTTTCGGCAAGGCCCTGCTGCTGCAGCAGGAAGGCGACAGCGCCGCCTCGTTGAAGCTGCTTGAGGACAATCCGCCGGGCGAGGGAGAAGTTGCACCGATTCTGCTGCGTGCTCGCTTGCTGCAAAGCATGAATCGCGGCCCCGAAGCGCTGCCGCTCCTTGAAAAAAGCATCAAGAAATACCCGGACGACAAGCGACTGCGTCTGACTTACGCACGCATGCTGGTCGAGCAGAACCGCATGGAAGACGCGAAGGTACAGTTCTCAAGCCTCGTTCAGCAGTACCCGGATGACGATGAGTTGCGCTACTCGCTGGCGTTGGTCTGCCTCGAAAACAAGGCATGGGACGAAGCGCAAGGGTATCTGGAAGACTTGGTCGCCCGCGGCAGCCATGTCGACTCCGCCCATGTGAACCTCGGCCGTATCTACGAAGAGCGCAACGATCCGCAGAACGCGCTGAACGAATATGGGCAGGTCGGGCCCGGCAACGATTACCTGCCTGCGCAGTTGCGTCAGGCCGATATCCTGATGAGCAACGGCAGCACCGCAGAGGCCTCCAAACGTCTGGCTCAGGCCCGCGCTGACCAGCCGGATTACACGATCCAGCTCTACCTCATCGAGGCTGAAACCCTGACCAACAACAACCAGAGCGATCGCGGCTGGCAGGTGTTGAGTCAGGCGCTCAAGCAATATCCGGACGATCTGAACCTGCTATATACCCGCGCCATGCTGGCCGAAAAGCGTGACGATCTGAAGCAGATGGAGACCGACCTGCGGGCGATTCTCAAGCGCGAACCGGACAATGCCATGGCGCTGAATGCGCTGGGTTATACCCTTTCCGACCGCACCACCCGATATGCCGAAGCCAAGGAATTGATCGAACGCGCGCATCAGCTCAACCCGGAAGATCCGGCCGTGCTCGACAGCCTGGGTTGGGTCAATTACCGACTGGGCAATCTTGACGAGGCAGAACGCCTGCTGCGTGAAGCGCTGGAGCGTTACCCCGATCACGAAGTCGCCGCGCACCTGGGCGAAGTGCTGTGGGCCAAGGGCCAACAGCGTGAAGCGCGCAAAGTGTGGGGCAAGGCCCTCGAACAGCAACCTGACAGTCCGGTCCTGCGCAGCACCTTGAAACGCCTGACCGGCTCCGAGACTCTTTGATTTATGTTATTGCGCCACGTACTCGCATTCAGCCTCATTGCCCTGCTCGCCGGCTGTGCCGGCATCACGTCCCACGAAGCCGTTCAGGGCAAGGGCGACGCCAGCAAATGGCGCGTCAATAAAGAACAACTGGCGAGCCTCGACGGCTGGCAGATCAACGGCAAGGTCGGCATCCGCGCGCCCAAGGATTCCGGCAGCGGTACATTGTTCTGGCTGCAACGCCAGGACTACTACGACATTCGCCTGTCCGGCCCGCTGGGTCGCGGCGCCGCTCGATTGACTGGCCGCCCCGGCGCAGTATCGCTGGAAGTCGCCAATCAGGGGCGTTACGACGCGCCGGACCCGGAAACACTGCTCAAGGATCAGTTGGGCTGGAAGCTGCCGGTTTCGCATCTGGTCTGGTGGGTTCGTGGCCTGCCCGCGCCTGACAGCAAAAGCAGCCTGACCCTGGACGGCGACAGCCGCCTGTCGAATCTCGAACAGGATGGCTGGCAGATCGAATACCTGAGCTACACCGAACAGAACGGCTACACGCTGCCCGAGCGCATGAAGCTGCATGGTCAGGATCTGGACGTCACGCTGGTCATCAAGGACTGGCAACCACGCAAGCTGGGGCAATGATCATGTCGCTGCCCCATCAAGACACGCCACGCCTGATCCTGCCCGCTCCGGCCAAGCTCAATCTGATGCTGCACATCCTCGGTCGTCGTGCGGACGGTTATCACGAGTTGCAGACGATCTTTCAATTCCTCGATTACGGCGATGAGCTGAGTTTCGCGCTTCGCGAAGACGGCGAAGTTCACCTGCAGACGCACATCCCGAACGTTCCTCACGACAGCAATCTGATCGTGAAGGCAGCACGCGCACTCAAGGAACAATCCGGTTGTGGGCTCGGTGTCGATATCTGGCTTAACAAAGTGTTGCCCATGGGCGGTGGAATTGGCGGAGGAAGTTCGGATGCGGCCACCACGCTGCTGGGTCTCAATCATCTCTGGCAACTGGGCTGGGACGAGGATCGACTTGCGGCGCAAGGGCTCAAGCTGGGGGCTGACGTCCCGGTTTTCGTGCGCGGACACGCCGCTTTTGCTGAAGGTGTCGGCGAAATCCTGACCCCCGTAGACCCTGAAGAACCGTGGTATGTGGTGCTTGTGCCGCAAGTATCTGTAAGTA
>Ga0160447_100379_pt1 | contig 22319 bp, 21 predicted proteins | sample HID1973K_E1MG_FD_108222 | JGI IMG/M metagenome (GOLD analysis project Ga0160447, IMG submission 108222) | Enriched mosquito-associated microbial communities from UW Madison campus, WI, USA - HID1973K_E1 MG | ecosystem: Host-associated > Arthropoda: Insects > Digestive system > Unclassified ...
TATCGAACTCCTGCGAATGAGCAGCAAAGGCCGCGTCGACGCACTGATTCCATTGCGCTACGGACGCATGCTCGTGTCGCCGTTCACGTTCTACCGTGGCAGCGCGATTGTGCAAGCGCATGATCTGGCGGCGACCCCGGACAGCGGCATCGCCATCCAGATTTGCGGCGATTGCCACTTGTCCAACTTCGGCGGTTTCGCGACGCCCGAGCGTGCGCTCATCTTCGATCTCAACGACTTCGATGAAACCGCGCACGGACCGTGGGAGTGGGATCTGAAGCGCCTCGTCGCCAGCTTCACGATCGCCGGACGCCATCTGGGCCACGGCGATCTCGCCGCCGACGAGTTCGCGTTTTTCGCCGCGCGCAGCTATCAGACGCATCTGCGCGAGTACGCCGAAATGAGCGTGCTCGATCTCTGGTACGAGCGCATCACCTTTGATCGCATGTACGACACCGTACTGAGCGACGACGCCCGGCGGCGCATCAAGCGCGGCATCGAGCGCGCGTCGCGTCGCACGCACGAGACGATGCTGCCGAAGCTCGCCGATCGAACCGGCGACACATGGCGTATCCGCGATGCGCCGCCCGCGGTTTTCCACATTCGCGGCAAGCACACGCTGATCGACGGGAACGACACCTGGATGACGCTGAAACGCAGCCGCGAGGAGATTTTCGCGGCGCTGTTGCGCGACTATGTCACGACGCTGACGCCGGAACGCGCGCGGCTGCTGGCGCAGTTCAGGTTTCAGGATGTCGCGTTCAAGGTCGTCGGCGTGGGCAGTGTCGGCACGCGCTGCCTCGTTTTGTTGCTGACCGACCACCACGACAGGCCGCTCTTCCTGCAAATGAAGGAAGCGTCGACGTCGGTGGTCGCGAGATACGCGAAACACGCGAAACATACAAACGAGTCGGAACACGATGGTCAGCGCGTGGTTCACGGACAACGTCTGATGCAGGCGGCCACCGACCCGTTTCTCGGCTGGGCGACGGGCCCGCTCGGGCGCACGCTTTACATCCGCCAGCTGCGCGACATGAAGATTTCCGCTGAGATCGAAACCTACAGCGACGAAGCGTTTCGCGAATACGCCGCGCTGTGCGGCTGGGCCCTCGCGCGCGCCCACGCTAAATCGGGCGGTCTGGCGCTGGAAATTTCAGGCTATATCGGCAACAGCGATCGAATGGCCGACGCGCTGGTGCGCTACGGACGCGGTTACGCGGACCAGGTGGAAAAGGACTACGAGGTGTTTCGCACGGCGTGTCGCGACGGCAAGCTTCAGGCACGTTCCGATGCGGACATGGCGGGCGACTTCGCGCCCTGATGCTATTCGACTGAATTCGCCTGGAAGTCGATGAAGCGGGGGCACGCGGGTCGGACCGCGTGCCGGGTGCAGGGCAGTCAGTGGGCGGCGATGGCGAGTTGCGGTCGGCCGTGTCGGGCGGCACGCTCGTAGGCGTCGACCGCGAAGGCGAACACGGCTGGCAAGGCGTCGGAGCAGGCGACGTCGACTACGTCGTCCGTTTCGGGGAAATGAAAGTTATCGGGCCGCGCGAACAATTCGCGTAACGCGGGTTCATGCCGTCCGGCAAAACCCAGGTCCGCCACAGCCTCGGCCTCGATGGCATGCAGCAGCCGCCACGTCAGCGGCACGCCCTGGTCGATGTAACGCCCCGCTACTTGACGCGTGATGCGCTCGAGGTCGCGCACCGCACGGGAGAACTGCTTCCTGCTTAGATTTTCGCCGTTCGACTCCATGATTCACCCCTTCCCACCTGGTCTTATTGTACTGTACAAACATACAGTACTTGTTGCAATGAAAATAGCGTCGCGCTACTCGACCTGGGTGTATGTGCGATTCCGCCTACGTGCATTTCAGACATCCGCCGCTTTGCGTGCTGGCGAACGAAGCGCATCGTGGAACCATGCTTAGGAAATCTCCTGAGCGGAACGCGCAGACGCTTTCGGGCGTTCGTTTGAAGGCACTGCGCCACCACATAGCGTCGCAAACCACGGGAGAACTGAGATGAACAAGGATCAAGTCGAAGGCGTTGGCAAGCAGGTCAAGGGCAAGATCAACGAGGGCGTCGGGAAAATGACCGGCGACAAGGCTCAGGAAGCCAAGGGTGATTTGCAGCAGGCGGCCGGCAAGGTTCAAAAGGGCGTGGGTGATGCACGCGAAGACCTGAAGGACAGTGTCAAGAAGAACCCGTAACACGGGCATCACGGCAACGGGTAGGCGATGCAGCTTCGAACGGGACGCGCTGTTTCACGCGTCCCGTTTTTCTTTGATGATGGGCACTCGCGAGCGCCGACTTTCTGCGCATAAAGTCGGCTGCAGCGGCGCGGGCGCTGGGGGTCAGCGTTGACGGTCAGCCGTGAACGACCACCAGCAATGCTCGGGCATCGGCGCGGCCCACATTGCGGATCGCGTGCGCTTCATCCGCTGCATAGCGCGCGGTTTCTCCAGCCTTGAGCCGCCGCGTTGTCCCTGAGGTCTCCACTTCGATCGATCCGTTCAGGACGGTGAGATGTTCGCGGGTGCCAGGTTCATGCGCGTTCGACGTAAGCGCCGCGCCGGATTGCAACGTGAGTTCGTACCACTCGAATTTGCCCGCGAGTTCTATCGGGCCCCACACGCGCAACTGATAGCCGCCGTTGTCGCCGCTCAGCGTGGGTATTTCGTGCGGCCCGGCGATGCGGATCGCCTCGACCGGTCTTTGTTGCGCGAACAACTGATCCAGACTGATGCCGAGCGCGTTGGTCAGTCTCCAGGCGACCGCGATGGTCGGATTGGCCTTGTCGCGCTCGATTTCCGACAGCATCGACTTCGACACGCCGGCGGCCCGCGACAGATCGTCCAGCGTCAATCGTCTTTCATTGCGTAATCGTTGAATCGTTTCTCCGACGCGCGGGGGCGCCGCACCGGTCGCCGTGAAGTCGCCTGCTTTTCCTTCCGAACCCGTGCTTGCCATGAATCGACCAATCCCTTAAAGTGTTCGTCATATCGGAATTTGGTTCGATATATCGAACGTGTCCGATGCGATGGATGCACTATAACAGGGGTATGGGCCGCGTGCGCGAGCAACGGAGCGCGGATTGCAGCAGCAGGCCGAGAACAAGGATTACGATGAAAGATCGATACCTCTCCCATCTTCGCTCGACGCTCGACGAGATCCGCGCCGCGGGGTTCTATAAATCGGAGCGCGTGATCGCAAGTCCGCAGTCATCGGGCATTCGGCTCGCGAATGGCAGTGACGTGCTCAACTTCTGCGCGAACAACTACCTCGGACTGGCGGACGATCGTCGTCTCATCGAGGCCGCGAAAGCCGGTCTCGACGCCGACGGTTTTGGCATGGCCTCGGTGCGCTTCATCTGCGGCACGCAGACCGTGCACAAGGAACTCGAAAACGCGATCGCGCAATTTCTTCAGACCGATGACGCGATCCTCTATTCGAGCTGCTTCGACGCGAACGGCGGTCTGTTCGAAACGCTGCTGAGCGAAGAGGACGCGATCATCAGCGACGAACTCAACCACGCCAGCATCATCGACGGTGTGCGCCTGTCGAAAGCGCGGCGCCTGCGCTACAAGAACAACGACCTCGCGGATCTCGGAGCCCGGCTGCAGGAAGCCGACGCCGCCGGCGCGCGCTTCAAGCTGATTGCGACAGACGGCGTTTTCTCGATGGACGGCATCATCGCTGACCTCGCAGGCATTTGCGATCTCGCCGATCGCTACGGCGCGCTCGTCATGGTCGATGACTCGCACGCTGTCGGTTTCATCGGCGGAAACGGACGCGGCACGCCGGAGCATTGCGGAGTGCTCGATCGCGTGGACATCATCACCGGAACGCTGGGAAAGGCGCTCGGTGGCGCGTCGGGCGGTTATGTCGCTGCGCATCAGGAGATCATCGACTTGTTGCGCCAGCGCAGCCGGCCGTATCTTTTTTCGAATACGTTGGCGCCGAGTATCGCGGCGGCATCGCTGAAAGTGCTCGAACTGCTTGATAGCGATGAAGGCGCGACCCTGCGCCAGCGCGTACGCGAAAACGGCGCGCACTTCCGCCGCGCGATGTCATCGCTCGGCTTCGATCTCGTTCCGGGTGAACATCCGATCATTCCGGTCATGCTTGGCGATGCGCAACTCGCATCGAAGATGGCCGATGCGTTGCTCGAGGAAGGAGTCTATGTGATCGGCTTTTCCTACCCCGTGGTGCCCAAGGGACGCGCGCGCATCCGTACGCAGATGAGCGCGGCGCACACGGCAGAACAGATCGATCGCGCGGTCGATGCGTTCGCGCGCGTCGGCCGATCGCTCGGCGTCATCAGCTGAGCGCCGCCGCAGACTTTATGCGCATAAAGCAAGGGGACCGGGCCACAAGTCCGCGTCCTTCGAAGCAGCACCACGAAGACCAAACGTCAGGATCAAACGCAATGAAAGCCCTCGCCAAACTCGAACGCGCACCCGGCCTCACGTTGACGCGCGTGAAGCGGCCGGAAGTCGGCCATAACGACGTCCTTATCCGCATCCGCAAGACTGCGATCTGCGGCACCGACATCCACATCTGGAAATGGGACGAATGGGCGCAGAAGACGATTCCCGTGCCGATGCATGTCGGTCACGAGTACGTCGGCGAGATCGTGGAGATGGGGCAGGAAGTGCGCGGCTTCGCCATCGGCGATCGTGTGTCCGGCGAAGGCCATATCACCTGCGGGTTCTGTCGCAACTGTCGCGCGGGCCGTCGCCATCTGTGCCGCAAAACGGTAGGCGTCGGCGTGAACCGCGAGGGCGCCTTCGCTGAATATCTCGTGATTCCCGCCTTCAACGCGTTCAAGATTCCAGCCGATATCTCCGATGACCTCGCCGCGATCTTCGATCCGTTCGGCAACGCGACGCACACCGCCCTCTCGTTCAACCTCGTGGGCGAGGATGTGCTGATCACCGGCGCGGGTCCGATTGGCGTAATGGCCGCGGCGATCGCGCGGCATGTGGGCGCGCGCAATGTCGTCATCACCGACGTGAACGACTACCGGCTCGAACTCGCCCGCAAGATGGGCGCGACGCGCGCGGTCAACGTGGCGAACGAAGATCTGCGCGACGTAATGAGCGAACTCGGCATGACCGAGGGCTTCGACGTCGGTCTGGAAATGTCCGGCGTGCCGAGCGCGTTCACGGCGATGCTCGAATCGATGAATCACGGCGGCAAGGTCGCGCTGCTCGGCATTCCGCCGGCGCAAACCGCGATCGACTGGAATCAGGTGATTTTCAAGGGACTGGAAATCAAAGGCATCTACGGGCGCGAGATGTTCGAGACCTGGTACAAGATGGTCGCGATGCTGCAAAGCGGCCTGGACCTGTCGCCGATCCTGACGCACACCTTTCCCGTCGACGACTATCAGCGCGCATTCGACACGATGCTCTCGGGCGATAGCGGCAAGGTCATCCTCGACTGGACCGCGGTCGCAGCCTGAGCGGCGTCCGCTGGCGCTTTCGAAAATTCGGCCTGAATGGCGACGTGCACATCGTCGCCGACGGCCGGATACCACGTCGTCAATCCGAACTGCGCGCGGCTGAAATGTCCGTCGGCTGAAAAGCCCAGCGTCTCCTGCTTCGTCAGCGGGTTGACCGCGTGGCCGTTGAAAGTCACGTTCAGCGTGACTGGCTTAGTCGTCCCGCGTATCGTCAGATCGCCCGTCAACACGCCCTTGTCGTCCCCGGTGCGCTGGAAAGCCGTACTGGCGAAGACGATGTCCGGATAGCGCGCCACATCGAACATATCCGGCCCTTTCAGCATGCGATCGAGCAACGGCACATTGGTGTTGACGCTCGACGCATCGATGGTCGCGCGCACCGAGCTTCCGGACATGCCGTCCGCATTCCAGTCGAGCTGTGCCGTTGTCTTGTCGAATCGGATGACGAAGCGCGAATAGCGGAAATGATCGACGTCGAACGACACGTTCCAGTGATGCGGATCGAGTTGATAGTGTCCCGGCGGCACGCTCGCCTCGCTCGACGACACGCGATGCGTGACCACCTGCAGCGGCGTGCAAGCCGTCAGCGCGGCAGCAGCCAGAAACGGAACGACACGCTTATAAAGCTTCATCGCGCTGTGCCTCGGATTAGAAAAAAACGAAAAGAGAAACTTCGACAAGTTTCGCCGAGATCGCAAAAGCGTGCGCGAGTCGTCACGCGCTTTTCGTCAGCACACACGAAAATGGCGCGATCAGGTAGAGTTCGCCTCGACCACCATCTCGAAAAAAGGCGTCATCGCGCACGCGCGTTGACCGAGAACATATGTGCACATGGCTGTCCCGTTTCCGAACTTTCCGCGCACGTTTATTGACGGCGGCTGCGCTGGCCGCGTCGGCCTGGATGCCTGCCGCACATGCGAGCTGGTGCGGCGAGGGTCTGTGGCTCGACGCGATGGTCGCCTCGCATCACTTTCACCCGGACAAGGATTTCGAGCAGTTCAATCCCGGCATCGGCGTGGAATGCTGGGTCGCGCCGCAATGGGCAGTGACGGGCGGCTACTTTCGCAATTCGCTGTCGAAACCGTCGTTCTATGGCGGCGGCGTCTGGGGGCCGGACTTCCTTCACTGGCATTACATCAGGCTCGCCGTGATGGCCGGCCTGATCTCGGGTTACGACTACGGCAGTTACGGCATCGGACATAACCATACGGTCGGACCCGTGGCCGCGCCGCTCATCATGCTCGAATACAAGCGCGTAGGCGCGAATATCATCCTGATTCCGCCGATTCCTTCGAGCGATCTGCCGTTCACGCTCGGCTTCATGCTCAAGGTGAGATTCTAGGTATTCCGAATCAAATCACCCCAACGCCCTTTCGAATCTCGGATCATTCAAATAAGCAACATTGAAGCGGCACCACGGCGACACGCTGTTCGCATGCGCCGCGAAGATCGTCCCCGGCGCGAGAATCACATGCTTGTCCAGCATCTCTTTCGCGAACGCGATGGAATCGTCGCGCCCCGGCAAACGCGCCCATAGATAAAGACTCTGGTCGCTGACCTTGAAGATGGTCGCGTTCAGGCGCGTCAGCGCTTCGACGCCCGTCGCCGTCGCGCGCTTGAGGCGGTCCTGCAAGCGATTCGTGTGGCGCAGGAAATGACCATCGCTCACGATCGCATCGAGCGTGCGCTCGCAATACTCACTGCTGCTCACATGCGTGAGCATCTTCACGTCGGCGAGATCGCTGGCGAGATCGGCATCGCAGGCGAGAAAGCCCACGCGCAGCGCAGCCGACACCGACTTAGAAAAGCTGCCGATATAAATCGTGCGACGCAACTGATCCAGCGCGCTGATGCGCGTGGCCGAGCGCGGCTTCAGATCGGCGAGGGCGTCGTTCTCGACCACGATCAGATCGTGCGCCTCCGCAAGCTGCAGGATGCGATGCGCCTTTGCCGCGCTGATGTCCGTCGCGGTCGGATTGTGTCCGACCGACTGCGTGAAAAAGAGCCGTGGCCGATGCGTCTTCAGACATTCTTCGAGCGCGGCGATATCCGGCCCGTCGACACCGCGCGGCACGCCGACGATATTCGCGCCCGACAGCTTGAGCTTGCCGAACAGCGCGTAATAACCCGGATCGTCGACGAGCACGGTGTCGCCTGCGCGCACGAAATAACGCACGACCATGTCCATCGCCTGATTCGCGCCGTGCGTGAGGACGATCTGCTGCGGCGCGGCTTCGATCTCGTAGCCGGCGAGTTTCTGCTGCAAATGCTGACGTAAAGGCAGATAGCCGAAACGGCTGCCATAGCGAAACAGCGACGCAACACCCGTTCGCACCACGCGCTGATGGAAGTGATCGAGCCGCGTTTCTTCGAGCCATGCGACCGGCGGAAAGCCTTCGCCGAGATTGAGAAAGTCCGGCTTGCTCTGCAACTGTTCGCGCATGAGCCACACGGAATCCATCGCGCGATCGAGCGTGGGCGCGTCTTCGTCGTGTGGCTGCGGCTTCACCACGCTCGCGACGTAAAAGCCCGCGCCGCGACGAGGCTCGATGAGGCCGTTCGCCGTCAGCGTGTCGAATGCGCTGATGACGGTGTTCTTCGAGCATCCATTGGCCTCAGCGTATTCCCTGATCGACGGCAGTTTGTCTCCCGCGCGCAGGACACCTTCGGTGATCTGTCTGGCGAGATTGTCCGCGAGTGTCGCTGACAGGCTCGGCTTCTCATGCCGCATCGTATTGACCCGTTCTGAAAGTGACCCGGCCGTATTGGGTACAGTGCGGTCACTGTTTGCCGAAATTGTACCTTTGCAATGGGTACAGCCAGCCTATTATTGGCCCAGCCGAAGCATTGCTGCAAGCGTCGCGAGCAGACAGTCGAAAACACCCTATCCAGTCAGAGGAAGACACATGATCGATTCGAAGTTGCCGAATTTCCGCGCGCTATCGCCCGCGCAGCGCCTCAGTCACATCGCGCAGGCCGCCGGTCTCGACGACGCCGAGCACGCGCTGCTCGCAAGACCCGGCGCGCTGCCGCTCGATACCGCGAACGGCATGATCGAGAACGTGGTCGGCACCTTCGAACTGCCGATGGCGGTAGCCGGTTACTTCCAGATCAACGGGCGCGACGTGCTGGTGCCGATGGCGGTGGAAGAGCCGTCGATCGTCGCGGCGGCGTCGTACATGGCGAAGCTCGCGCGCGAGGCGGGCGGCTTTCGCACGTCGAGCACGGGGCCGCTGATGCGCGCGCAGGTTCAGGTGGTCGGCGTGTCGGACCCGTATGGCGCGCGGCTCGCGATCCTGAAGCATCGCGACGAACTGATCGAGATGGCCAACGCGCGCGACAAGGTCTTGATCGGTCTGGGCGGCGGCTGCCGCGACATCGAAGTGCATGTGTTTCCGGACACGCCGCGCGGCGCGATGATCGTCGCGCATCTGATCGTCGACGTGCGCGACGCGATGGGCGCGAACACCGTCAACACGATGGCCGAAACGGTCGCGGGCCGCATCGAGGAGATCACGGGCGGCAAGGTGCGCCTGCGCATCCTGTCGAATCTCGCCGATCTGCGCCTCGCGCGCGCGCAAGTGCGCTACAGCGCCGCGACGCTGCAATCGAAGGAATACGCGGGCGAGGACGTGATCGCCGGCGTCGTCGATGCGTACCTCTTCGCCGCGATCGATCCGTACCGCGCCGCGACGCACAACAAGGGCATCATGAACGGCATCGATCCGGTGATCGTCGCGACCGGCAACGACTGGCGCGCGGTCGAAGCGGGCGCGCATGCGTACGCGAGCCGCAGCGGACGCTATACGTCGCTGACGACGTGGGAAGTGGCGAACAACGGCGACCTCGTCGGCACGATCGAAATGCCGATGCCGGTCGGTCTTGTCGGCGGGGCGACCAAGACGCATCCGCTCGCGCGGCTCGCGTTGAAGATCATGAACGTGAGTTCGGCGCAGGAACTCGGCGAGATCGCGGTCGCGGTCGGCCTCGCGCAGAACATGGGCGCATTGCGCGCGCTCTCGACCGAAGGCATCCAGCGCGGCCACATGGCGCTGCACGCGCGCAATATCGCGCTGGCGGCGGGCGCAAGCGGCGCGGACATCGACTGGGTTGTGAAGAAGATGGTCGCCGCGCGCAACGTGAGTGTCGACTACGGCATGACGCTTCTGCAAGGATCGCGCGATGAGTGAGATGCCCAGGCGCGTGCGCATCGTCGAAGTCGGGCCGCGCGATGGCTTGCAGAACGAGCCGTCGCAGGTGTCCGCCGACGTGAAGGCGGAACTCATCGAACGCTTGATCGATGCGGGTGTGCGCTATGTCGAAGCGGCGTCGTTCGTGTCGCCGAAATGGGTGCCGCAAATGGCCGATGGCGCGCACGTGCTCGAACGCGTCGCGGCGAAAGCGCGCGCCACGCACACGACGCTCGCCGCGCTCGTGCCGAACATGAAAGGGCTCGAAGCGGCGCTCGCATCGCGCGTCGATGAAATCGCCGTCTTTGCGGCGGCGTCCGAATCGTTCTCGCAGAACAACATCAACTGCTCGATCGATGAAAGCATCGCGCGCTTCGCGCCGGTGATCGCCGCCGCGCGCGAGGCGAACCTGCGCGTGCGCGGTTACGTATCGTGCGTGCTCGGCTGTCCGTTCGAAGGCGAGATCGGGCCGCAGGCCGTCGCGCGCGTCGCAAGCAAGCTCTTCGACATGGGCTGCTACGAGATCAGTCTCGGCGATACCATCGGTGCCGGCACGCCATCGAAGACGCAGGCGATGCTCGATGCGTGCATCGAACACATGCCCGTCGCAGCGCTGGCCGGCCATTTTCACGATACGTGGGGCATGGCCGCGGCGAACGTGCATGCGGCCTTGCAACGCGGCGTCGCGGTATTCGACAGTTCGGTGTCGGGCATCGGCGGATGTCCGTATTCCCCGGGCGCCACGGGCAATGTCGCGACGGAGGACATCGTCTATCTGTGCGACGGCATGGGCATCGAAACGGGCATCGATCTGAACCGGCTGGCGCAAGCGGGCGCGTTCATTTCGGCTGCATTGAAACGCGAGACCTCATCGCGCGCGGCGCGGGCGCTGGAAGCCCGGCGCCGACGGCAAGAGCAGCAGTGCAACTAAAAACTCCATCGAAGGAGGAGACATGGAACAGCAACTCGCCGCGCATGAGCGCGGCCATGCGCCATCGCAGAGCGCGGAGCGGGCGGACTACCGGCTCGTCGAAATCTGGGGCGATACGGTCGATACGCGGCATCTCGCGTGGTCGGTCGTGCTCGGCATCGCGATCAGTTACGGCGCGTTCGCGATCGCCAATCGCGTGCTCGCCGCCCATGTGCCCGACGCCGCGATGGCCCGCGCCTACGCGATGCTCGTCGGCCTCGGCGGATGCCTGCTCGCGGGCGCGGTCTGCGCGAAGCTCTTCAGGCCGAAGCGCGAAGTGATCGAGGAAGCGCACGGCGCAGCGGGCCGCGAGGAAGTGTTGAAGCAGCTCGCGAGCGAAACGGGCGGTCTCGGGCGTGTCGCGGACCTGCCGCCGGCCGTGGTCGCGGAAATGAAGGAGCTCGGCCTGTACGAGCTCTTCGCCGACTATGAAAAACGCGAGGGAGCACGCTGATGGAACCGTTCGTCACTCAACTGCTCGTCGCGCTCGGCATGGGGCTGATCGGCGCGATCGTGTTCTCGGGCATCGGCCTCATCTCCGGCACCGATGAAACCACCACGCTCGCGCCGCTCACGCTGCTCGTCGTGTTGCTCGGCGTGCCGCCCGTCGGCGTGTTTTCGTTCTTCATGGCGGGCGCGGTGTCGAAGCACATGACGCACGCGATTCCCACCGCTTTGCTCGGCATTCCCGGCGACACGCTTGCCACGCCGCTGCTCCAGCAAGCGACGATGCTGCGCAATCTCGGCGTGCCGCACATCGCGCTGCGCAAGATGATCTCGGGCGCGATCGTCGCGGCGTTCGTCGCCGTGCCGCTCGCGGTGCTGTTCGCCGTGCTGCTCGCGCCGTTCGGCCCGGTCATCACGAAGGCCGCCCCGTGGGTGTTTCTCGCGGCATCGGTCGCGATCGCGTTCTTTTCTTCGGGACGCTGGGCTTCGGTGTTGCTGCTCGTGCCGTTCGTGCTGGTGATCGTCGGCTTGCAGGCGCTGACGGGCAAGTACGGCGTGAAGCTCTCCGTGAGTTATTTCCTCGGCATCGCGATCGGGCCGCTGATCGCCGATCTGTTCTCGATTCTTTCGCCCGCCGACCGCGCCCGCATGCGCCGCGAACGCGTACGCACCTTCTCGCTCGCGCCGGACGTGAAGGGCTGGAGCGGCTACTTTCCGAATCCGCTGAAAGTGCTCGACGGCCAGCAACGCGGCTGGGTCGCGGCGACGGCCGCCGTATCGAGCGCGACCTTCGTGTTCAGTCCCGTCGCGATGACGGTCGTGCTCGGCGAGCTCGTCGGCTCGCGCGTGAAGCACGCGTATCACCGGCTGACGACGGTGATCTCCGCGCGCAACGGCGTGACCGAAGCGACGTACATCGCCGAGGCGCTGATTCCGCTGATCGCGTTCGGCCTGCCGCTGAGCCCGGTCGCGGCGGGGCCTGCCGCACCGCTTTTCAACGCACCGCCGCGGTTTTTCGTCGATACGGCCACGGGCCACATCAACAATCTGCACACGATGATGACGACCTGGCAGTTCCTCGGCTTCGGTCTGCTCGCGGTCGTGCTGGCGGCGCTCGTCGCGTATCCGCTGTCGATGAACTACGCGCATCGGGCGGCGTCGTTCGTCGCGAGAAAGCTGAGTCACGAAGCGATCATCGCGACGTTCGTCGGCCTGATCGTCGTGATCAGCGTGTGGGAAGGGCAGTTGCTCGGGCTGCTGGTGATTCTGAGCGTGGGCCTGCTCGGCGGATTGCTGTCGCGCAACTTCGGCTTCAATACCGGCGTGCAGTTCATGGGGTATTACACGGCGGTGCTGAGCGTGCCTGCGCTCACGAAACTATTCGGCGCATGAAGCACCACGCGGCGCGCTCGCTTCACTGCGAACGCGCCGCGTGTTGCAGACATTCCAGCAACAACGTGGCGGCGGGCGTCAACGGACTGTCCCGCCGCGTCACGACTCTGACCGACACCGCCGGCAACGGATCGGCGATCGGAAAAATAGCGAGTCCCTCGCCGACCCATTGATGTTCGAGCAACGCGGAGGGCAGCGCGGCCAGCGCATCCGATCCGCGCAACAGCCCATGCGCGATGATGAAGCTCGGACACTCGATCACGCGTTTGGGCACCATCAGGCCGCGCTCGGCGTACGAATCGAGCAGCGCCTGCGTCGAGCTTTCCGGCGACGGATTCAACAGCCACTCCGCATCCGACAATTCCGCCAGCGACGTGCAATGCCGCAACGGATGATCAGCACGCCCGACGATCGCCGAGCGGCTTTCATACAACTCGATGTGATCGAACTCCGGCGCGAGATGCTCGGGCACCACCACCGCGACGACGAAGTCGAGCGAACCGTCGCGCAAACGCGGCATCGCGACGCCCGGAAAGCCTTCGATGAAACTCACGCGCGCATTCGGCATCTGCCGCCGGAACGCGCGATACGCCTGCGGCAGGATCGACAGCGCGGCGGTCGGCGTGACGGCCGCGCTCACGCTGCCCGCGCCAGCGCCTTTCATCTGCGCGATGTCGTCTTCGGCGCGGCGCATCTCGCTCACGATCAGATGCGCGCGCACGCGCAGTTGCTGCCCGAACGCGGTCAGCTGCACGCCGCGCGCGGTCCGCAACACGAGCGGCACGCCGAGATCCTGTTCCAGTTCCTTGATGGCCTTCGTCAGCGCCGCCTGCGACAGATGCAGACTGCGCGCGGCCGCGCGGATGCTGCCTTGCTCGGCGGTCGTCAGGAACGCGCGCAACTGGTGGTATTTCATGCTCATGGCGACATCCTAGGGTTAGCACCGACAACCAATAGTCATCACGCATTGAATTTACCGTCTTTTGGTTTGCTTTTCGGCTTTATATGCTTGGGACACGTTGAATCCGCATTGAACAAGGAGTCGTCCCCATGCTGTCAGTCGAGCCCGTCATTCCCGGTATTGCCGCCATCGCGTCGGAATTCGTCGACGTGCGGCGGCGCATTCACGCGCATCCGGAGCTTGCGTATGAAGAAACGCAGACCAGCGATCTCGTCGCCGGGTTGCTCGCGCAATGGGGCTACGAAGTGCATCGCGGTCTCGGCAGGACGGGCGTCGTCGGCGTGTTGACGGAAGGCGAGGGCGGCAAGCGCATCGGCCTGCGCGCCGACATGGACGCCTTGCCGATCGAGGAAACGACGGGCCTGCCGTACGCCAGCCAGCATGCGCGCACCATGCACGCATGCGGCCACGACGGGCACACCGCGATGCTGCTCTGCGCCGCGCGTTATCTCGCCGAAAGCCGCCAGTTCTCCGGCACGCTGATCGTGATTTTCCAGCCCGCCGAGGAAGGCGAGGCGGGCGCGCGCGCAATGATCGAGGACGGCCTTTTCGAGCAATTCCCGTGCGATGCCGTGTTCGGCCTGCACAACATGCCGGGCTTGCCCGCGGGCGACATGTTCTTCACGCCGGGTCCGGGCATGGCGTCGTCGGACCGCGTGAACATCACCGTGCGCGGCGTCGGCGGGCATGGCGCGATGCCGCACGTCGCGCGCGATCCGATGCCCGCGGTCGCATCGATCATGCTCGGGTTGAACAGCATCGTCGCACGTGAGGTGGATGCGCAAAAGCCCGCGGTCGTCACCGTCGGCAGCGTGCAGGCGGGCGACGCCTGCAACGTGATTCCGGAAACCGCGCTGATGAAGCTCTCGGTGCGGGCGCTCGACGCGGGCGTTCGCACGCTGCTGCAGGAGCGCATCACCGCGCTCGTGAATGCGCAGGCGCTCGCCTACGGCTGCACGGCGGAGATCGATTACGAACTCGGCTATCCGGTGCTCGTGAATCACGCCGAACCCACCGCTTTCGCCACCGAAGTCGCGACGAAGATGCTCGGTGCGCAACGCGTGGAGCCCGCCGCGCGGCCGCTGATGGGCAGCGAGGACTTCGCGTTCATGCTGGAAGCCTGTCCGGGCACGTATGCGTGGATCGGCAACGGCATCGGCTCGAAGGGCGGCTGCATGGTTCACAACCCCGGCTACGACTTCAACGACGACATCCTCGCGATCGGCGCGAGCTACTGGGTGCGCCTGGCCGAAGCCTGGCTCGCCGACTGATCGAATGATCCCTCCGGAGCACATCATGAACGCACCCACCCTCGCCAGCGCGCCGGCGAATGCATCGACGCCCAGGAGCCGCGCAGCGCGCACGCGGCTCGTCATGGCGGCGGCCGTCGGCAACGCGCTCGAGTTCTACGACTTCACGGTCTATGCGTTCTTCGCGCTCATCATCGGCAAGCTGTTCTTTCCGGTGCACGATCCGGTCGGCCAGTTGCTGCTCGCGGTCGCGAGCTTCGGCGTCGGGTTCTTCACGCGGCCTGTCGGCGGTCTGCTGATCGGCATGTACGCCGACCGCGCCGGCCGCAAGAAGGCGATGCTGCTCACGCTCGGCCTGATGGCGCTCGGCACCGCGATGATCGCGGTCGCGCCGACCTTCGCGCAGGCCGGCATCGCCGCGCCGGTCATCCTCGTGATCGCGCGGCTGATCCAGGGCTTCTCGGCGGGCGGCGAAGTGGGCGCATCGACCACGCTCCTGCTCGAACAGGCGCCGTCGAACCGGCGCGGCTTCTATGCGTCGTGGCAGTTCGCGAGCCAGGGTCTCTCGGCGCTCGCGGGCGCGTTGACGGGCGTCGCACTGACGGCGTCGCTGAGCACGGCGCAACTGGAAAGCTGGGGCTGGCGCGTGCCTTTCATCATCGGCACCGCGATCGTGCCGGTCGGCTGGTGGCTGCGCCGCACCATGGAAGAAGCGCCGCGCGAAAGCGTCGCGGCCGCGCCGAAAGCGCCGAAGATTCCGCTTTTCACGGTGCTGCGCGAACATGGCCGCGCGGTGCTCAACGGCCTCGGCGTCACGATCGGCGGTACGTCGGCGCATTTCATCATCGTCTTCTATCTGTCGATCTACGGCGTGAAGACGCTCGGCCTGCCGGGCTGGACGTCGATGCTCTCGGGCTGCGTGTCGGGCGCGATCCTGTTCATCGTCGCGCCGATCGGCGGCTATCTGTCCGATCGCATCGGCCGCAACCGGCTCATGCAGACGACGCGCATCCTGCTCATGCTCGCGATCTGGCCGGCCTTCGCGCTGCTGAATCAGTCGCCGACCACGGGCACGCTGCTCGCGGTCGTCACGGCGCTCTCGATCGTGCATTCGCTCAATGTCGGTCCGACCGGCGCGATGCTCGGCGAGCTGTTCCCCCGTTCCGTGCGCGCGACGGGCGCGGCGATCGTCTATAGCCTGGGCGTCGCGATCTTCGGCGGTTTCGCGCAATTCTTCGTGACCTCGCTCATCATCATCACGAAGAGCGTGATGGCGCCCGCGTGGTACGTGATCGGTTGCGGCGTGCTTTCGGTGATCGCGGTGGCATGCATGCGCGAACGTTCGCAGGAGGCGCTCGACTGATCGTCAAATCTTGCGCTGGACGCGCGCCGGATGCGTGACGAGGTGTATAACTCGACGTATCCGGGTTTTGAAAGAGGCCGCCCGCGCGGCCTTTTTTACTGGATCCCACACTATGAAGAACGCGCGATAAAAGGGGACATCCAATGCGCAAGCTACGTTCGCAAAGCTGGTTCGGCGGTACTGACAAAGACGCCTTCATCCATCGCTCGTGGATGAAAAACCAGGGTATTCCTCACGATCAGTTCGACGGCCGGCCGGTCATCGGCATCTGCAATACGTGGTCGGAACTCACGCCCTGCAACGCGCATTTCCGCGAGCTCGCCGAATACGTGAAGCGCGGCGTGCGCGAGGCGGGCGGCCTGCCGCTCGAATTCCCCGTGATGTCGCTCGGCGAATCCAATCTGCGCCCCACGGCGATGCTGTTCCGCAATCTCGCGTCGATGGACGTTGAAGAGTCGATTCGCGGCAATCCTATCGATGGCGTGATTCTGCTCGTCGGCTGCGACAAGACCACGCCCGCGCTGCTGATGGGCGCGGCGTCGTGCAATCTGCCGGCGCTCGCGGTGTCGGGCGGGCCGATGCTCAATGGCCGGTTTCGCGGCGGCACCATCGGCTCGGGCACGGGCGTGTGGCAGATGTCGGAGGAAGTGCGCGCGGGCACGATGACGCAGGAAGAATTCGTCGAAGCCGAGTCGTGCATGAACCGCTCGCGCGGCCATTGCATGACGATGGGCACCGCTTCCACGATGGCCTCGATGGTCGAATCGCTCGGCATCGGCCTGCCGCACAACGCCGCGATTCCCGCCGTCGATGCGCGCCGTCAGGTGCTCGCGCATGTGGCGGGTCGGCGCATCGTCGAGATGGTCAAAGAGGATCTCACGATGGACAAGATCCTCACGCGCGAGGCCTTCGAGAACGCGATCCGCACGAACGCGGCCATCGGCGGATCGACGAACGCGGTCGTGCATCTGATCGCGCTGGCGAAGCGGATCGGCGTGGAACTGACGCTCGAAGACTGGGAGCTCGGCTCGAACGTGCCGTGTCTCGTGAACCTCCAGCCATCGGGCGAGTACCTGATGGAAGACTTCTATTACGCGGGCGGCCTGCCCGCGGTGTTGCGTCAGCTCGGCGAGCAAGGCCTGCTGCATCGCGATGCGCTCACGGTGAATGGCCGCACGCTGTGGGACAACGTCAGCGACGCGCCGAACTACGACGAAAAGGTCATCACTCGATTCGAGCAGCCGTTCAAGCCGCATGCGGGCATCGCGGTGCTGAAGGGCAATCTCGCGCCGAACGGCGCGGTCATCAAGCCATCGGCGGCGACCCAATCCTTGCTGAAGCATCGCGGGCGCGCGGTCGTGTTCGAGAACGTCGAGGAACTGCACGCGAAGGTCGACGACGATTCGCTCGATATCGACGAGCACTGCATCATGGTGCTGAAGGGCGCGGGGCCGAAGGGCTATCCGGGTTTCGCGGAAGTCGGCAACATGCCGCTGCCGAAGAAGGTGCTGCAAAAAGGCATCACCGACATGGTCCGCATCTCCGATGGCCGCATGAGCGGCACCGCCTATGGCGCGGTGGTGCTGCACGTCTCGCCGGAAGCGGCGGCGGGCGGTCCGCTCGCGCTCGTGCGGACGGGCGACATGATCGAGCTGGATGTCGAGGCGCGGCGTCTCAATCTCGAAGTCTCCGACGACGAACTGGCCAGGCGCCGCGCCGCATGGCAAGCGCCCGAGCTGCCGAAGCGCGGTTATTACCGCTTGTACGTGGAGCACGTGTTGCAGGCGGATCAGGGCGCGGACCTGGACTTCCTCGTCGGGTCGAGCGGAGCGCCCGTGCCGCGCGATTCTCATTGAGCGGAGACGATCGATGACGAGTCATCAAACGCCGCCGTCCGGCATGTGGCCGGTGCTCTATGCGTATTTCGATGCGCTGAACCGCATCGACCGCGAGGCCACGCGCAAGCAGATCGACACGACCATCGCGGCGGGCGCGCCCGCCATCGTCACGCTCGGCCTCGCGACCGAAGTGAACCGCCTGTCCGACGATGAAAAGCGCACCATGATCGACGATTGCGCCGAGCATATCGCGGGCCGTGTGCCGCTCGCGGTCACGATCAGCGGCGACAGCGTCGAGCGCCAGGTCGCGCTCGCCAGCTACGCGCTCGAACGCGGCGCGTCGTGGCTGATCCTTCAGCCGCCATCGATGCGCAACGAGCCCGAGTCGTTCTACTACGACTTCTTCTCATCGGTGCTCGAACGGACCGGCGCGAATGCAGGCATCCAGAACGCGCCGGAATATCTGGGCGTGGGCTTGTCGGCGGAATCGATCGCGGCGCTCGCCGCCGAGCGGTCCAACTTTCGCCTGCTGAAAGGCGAAGGTCCGGCCGTGACGATCCGCGCGACCATCGAACGCCTGCGCGCGCTCGACCAGACGCTCGCGGTATTCAACGGGCGCGGCGGCCAGGAACTCGTCGATAACCTGCGCGCGGGCTGCGATGGGCTGATCGTCGCGCCGGATGCGTTCGATCGACAGGTCGCCATTCACGACGCCTTCGTCGAAGGACGCGAGCACGAAGCCGAAGCGCTCTACACGCAGACGCTGCCGGAAATCGTCTTCGTGATGCAGTCCCTGGAAACGCTCACCTGTTACGGCAAGCGGATCGCGGCGTGGCGCATGGGCTTCGACGTGCTGCACGATCGCGGCGCGCGGCCCACGCAGTTCGGCATCGAATGCGCGCGGCGTTTCGCGCAACGGCTCGGTCCGACATCGCGCGTCGTGCGCCGATGAAGCATCAACGCGGGCGTCGGCGCGTAAAACGTTGCTCGATCACCGATGTGCCCCATTGCGTGCCTTCGGCTTCATCGGCCAATACGAAGCCGAAGGACTCGTACACGTGGCGCGCGGCGTCGAGACTCTTGAAGGTCCAGAGATAGGTCTCGTCGTAGTGCGCATCGACGAAGTCCATCGCGCGCGACATCAGTTGCCGGCCCGTGCCGCTGCCACGCAATGCATCGTCGACGATGAACCAGCGCAGATGCGCGACGCGCGTGGCGAGATCGCCGTCGATCGCAAGCGAGCCGAGCGTGCGCTCGCCTTCCATCACGAGCCACAGCGCCTTGCCTTTTGCGGGCAAGGCTTCGGCGAACGCGGCCAGTTCCGTCGCGACCTTGCGCTCGAAGTACACGCCGAAGCCCGCATGATGCGCGTAAAAGCGTGCGTGCAGCCCCGCCACATCGCCGATGCACCCCGGCCGATATCCCTCGACGATGCGCGCGCTTTCCGTATGCGCGGCGTGCGGCGTCCCGCTCGCGTGGTCGCGCGCGAGCGCATCGGCGTAGAGCGCGAGCGAGCGCACGAGCGCCTGCTGATCTTCCGGAACCATGCGGCGCAGCGCGTCGGACACCTGATCGGTCGCGAACTTGTCGATCTTTCTGCGCAGCTTCTGTCCGGCAGGCGTCAGATAAAGCTCGGAGGAACGCGCGTCCTCGCCCGATGTTTCGCGCCTGACGAGGCCGGTCGCTTCGAGCCGCGCAATCTGCCGGCTCGCGTTCGATTTGTCGAGCCGCAGGATCGTGGCGATGTCGCGCGCCTGGATGCCGGGCGTCGCGCCGATTTCGATGATCGCGTGCACCGCCGACGGCGCGAGGCCGCTGTCCGCGAGCGTGTTGCGCATGAAGCCCAGTTCGCGTACGAGCTTGCGTGAGAATTCGCGCAGTTCGAGGATGGTCTTATCGCGGGATTGAACGGGTGTGTCGATGACGTCCATGGCGGCTCCGTCGGTTGCGAAGCGCAACCATATGCGCTCAATCTAGTTGCGTATCGCAACTTTTGCAAGCGAAATCGCGCTCCCGGAAGTGCTCACCTTTACGTGGCCGGCTCCGGCGTGCGCGCGTACCCGAACACATCCGCGAAGCCGCCGTGCATCGCGCCGGTCGATTCGATCGCGCGCGCGACGCGCGGCGAGCACAGGGCGGCCAGTTCATCGGCGTGTCGATAGTCACGCATCGATGGCGTCAGCGGGCCACCCTGCGTCGCGGGATGGCTGTAGATTTCGAGCACGCCTTCGGGCGCTCTCGCGAGCACGGCGAGTAACGCGGCTTCATCCATGTGACCCGTCGCGGCGATCCCCGCGACCCGGTCGTTATGGAAGATGCCGGCGTCGTCGAGGCGTTTTTTCATCAACGCGATCCAGGGGCCGAGAAAGATCGAGCCGGGCGTCTCGCGTGGCAGACGCATCGCGCGCATGCCGAACTGCGGCCCGATTTCGAGGATCAGCGCCAGAATCGTCGGATGCAGATGAAAGTGCTTGTGCACGTTGACGTGATCGAGTTCGAGGCCGGTTGCCGCGAAGGCCTTGAATTGCGCGTAAATTTCGACCGCGAGCTGCCGCCGCACGTCCGGCCGAAAGAAGAAGCGCACGGCGTTCTCGAACATCGAGCCTGCGAAAGCGCCGCGCGCATCGACGAGATCCGGTATCGACCAGTGCGGCAGCGACGCGGCGCCATCGGTCAGCACGAGATGCAAGCCCACGCGCAGCGCCGGCAACTCGCGTGCGATCTTGACGGCCTCGTAAGCGGCGCGTGCGCCGACCATCAGGCTTGCGCAGGTGAGCACGCCCTCGCGATGCGCGCGCGCGACCGCGTGGTTCACGCGTTCGTGCAGCCCGAAGTCGTCGGCGGTGACGATGACTCCGCGCACCGCGTCACGCCTCGTGCGCGCTCAGGACGAGGAAGAACTCGACGCCGTCGCGCAGGCGTCGCGTCATCATGTCCCAGCTCGAGAGCATCTCGCGCGCGAGTTCCCCGAGCGTCGCGGAGCCGTCGGAAGAGGGCGCCTGGAGAAAGAGCGTGTGCTTCATGGTGCGAAGTCCGGTGAATGCGTCATTGACTGTCGGAGGCGTTGGCATCGTAGTGCTCGCGTGCGTCGTCGAGCGGCATGCGCACGCCGCGCCACACGACGCTCGATCCGAACAGCGCGGCGAGCCATTGCAGCCACATCAGCAGATCGCGCAACGCAATGAGCGGAAGGTCGCGCCAGAACGCGCGCCACGAGCGCGCGCCGCGTCTGTGCAGCAAGAGCCGCGCGGAAAGGCCGAGCGACGTGCTCAGATCGACGACGGTATCCGCGATGCCCTGCGTGATCTCGGTGCCCTGCTCGTAGCCGAGCCCGAGCAGGGCGCTGGTCAGAAGCCAGGGCGTGGTGAACGTGACGCACAGGCACGCGAAGCCGAGCGGGTTGAGCGAGCGGATCGTGCGCAGCCAGCGTGTTTCGCGGTGCCACAGCGAGGCGAGATCGCGCTCGATCACATCGGTTGCGACGACCACGTCGGACAGTTCGGTGCGCAAGCCGAGCGCGCGGACGCGCTCCGCGAGCCAGTAATCGTCCGCGAGACAGTCGCGCACGGCTTCGAAGCCGCCGCTTCTCACGAGCGTGTCGCGCCTCACCGCGAGCGTCGCACCGAAGCCGAAGCGCCTCTGACCGAGCACGTTGGCCACGTGCACGGAAGGCGCGAACCATTCGTCGATGAAAAGCCCGCCGACGCGCGACCAGAAGCCGCCCACGCGACGCGCGCGATACAGGCACGTGACGACGCCGACGTCCGCATCGGCGAGCGGCGCGGTCACGCGCACGAGATAGTCGGGCTCGACGGCGATGTCGCTGTCCGCGATCACGATGAGATCGTGCTTCGCGCGCGCGGCGAGATTGATCAGGTTGCCGACTTTGCGGTTGCTGCCGTGCGCGGTGCCGTCGATCACGAGTTGGATGTCGCGCTTCGGAAAGGCGCGCGCGAGCCGCTGGACGACGCCCGCCGCGGGATCGGACGCGCTCGCCACGCCGAACAGCAGTTGATATGACGGATGCGTCTGCGTGCAGAAGGTTTCGAGGTTGGAGTAAAGGCGCGGCTCGATGCCGCACAGCGGCTTGAGCACGCTGACGGAAGCGGACGCGTCGCCGCGCTGCCGCTTGCGGGCCGCGCCGCGCAAGCCGGGAAAAACCAGCGCGGCGAGCGTCGCGTGGCACGTCGCGGCACAGCACAGCGCGATGACGAGCCATTCGAACAACGAAACCGGATGCGCCGTCATGATCGTCACGTCCGGATGCGGCAGATGAACCACGGCATGAGAATCTCCACAGTGATTCGAATGCGTGTCGGGAACCCGAAGCCTGCCTTCGCGAACCTTAAGAGATGCTTAGATAAGCGAACGAATGCACATTGAAATACCGATGAAAGGCAGGTGTATCGTCACGCCTTGCAATGGTCGTGGCCGAAAAA
>Ga0160447_100381_pt1 | contig 22299 bp, 21 predicted proteins | sample HID1973K_E1MG_FD_108222 | JGI IMG/M metagenome (GOLD analysis project Ga0160447, IMG submission 108222) | Enriched mosquito-associated microbial communities from UW Madison campus, WI, USA - HID1973K_E1 MG | ecosystem: Host-associated > Arthropoda: Insects > Digestive system > Unclassified ...
GATGAAAAACAGCAGTACCGCGATGTGCAGCGGCATCACGCGACACGCTCGGGTCACCACGAATGCGCGGAGCTGGCGCGGGGTGGAGATGTTGCCAACGTAGCGTCGGTAGATCAGGAAGCCACTCAGGGCGAAGAAGTAGCCCACGAACTGGCTGGCATTTCGGAAGAACGTCAGCTCGGTGATGCTTCGCTCAATGTGCGAGTGGTGGACGATCAGTGCGAGTGCGCACAGGCCGCGAAAACTGTCGAGCACGAGGAATCGCTTCATCTGACGGGTCCTTTTGTAGATGAGTCTAGACGTAGAGGGGCTACTGCCCGCCTGCAAGCAGTGCAGACGAGACCGGTAAAAGGCAGGTCAGAGAAGGGCGGGGAGGTTACCACCTTCGGCACTGAGGGCTGATGAGCGGTGGTCTGGCGTGTAGGAATTCGGTCGCCGAGTGCGTCGGAGTATGCCTCAGCAAATCCATGCGGCACCACATTCAAACAGATGCTGTTGAGGTGCTTTCGTCGCAAAACGTAAATATCCCGATATGTGGGACTAGAATTTACATATTGAGATATTCTGCGATTCAGGTTTATAGTTCGCCCCGCATTCACTCATTAATAACAATCAGGTGAAGCCATGCAGGCGCAATTGATTGCGCTCGATTGGGGAACGACATCCCTTCGCGCGTATCGACTCGGCGAACACGGCCGGGTACTGGAACATCGCTCGCTCAGCGCGGGCATCATGCAGTTGCCTTCCACGCCTCGGCCGATTGCCGGCCAGATGTGCAGCGACGGCTTCGAACTGGCCTTTGACGAGGCCTGCGGCGACTGGCTCGACGCCGAGCCGAATCTGCCTGTGATCGCCTGCGGAATGGTCGGCAGTGCACAGGGCTGGCGTGAAGCCGTTTACCAGCAGACCCCCGCCAGTGTTTCAGCGCTCAGTTCTGCGCTGGTCACGGTGCACAGCGCGCGCGGCGTGGACGTGCGCATCGTCCCTGGTGTGCTTCAGCGTTCCGAACTGCCGAACGTCATGCGTGGCGAAGAAACCCAAGTGCTGGGCATTCTGAGTGCGCTGCCGGCGGTCGAAGCCGCTCAGCCGCTGTTGATTGGCCTCCCGGGCAGCCATTCGAAGTGGGTGAGGGCGGTTGACGGTTGCATCGTCCATTTCTATACCTTCATGACCGGCGAGGTGTTTGGCGCGCTGTCCAGTCACACCATCCTCGGTCGTACCATGCAACGCAGTGATGCGTTCGACGCGGCGGCGTTCGACCGCGGCGTGGCTGTCGCGCACTCGTCGAGCGGTGCGGCCGGCCCTTTGTCGACCATCTTCAGTTGCCGAACCCTGGGCCTGACCGGCTCGTTGTCCGGCAGCGCCCAACCCGACTATCTGTCAGGCCTGTTGATCGGACACGAAGTCGTTGCCCTCGCCCAATTGCTGCGCCAGCAGACGCCCGATCTGCCTGCGGTGATTCTGATCGGCAGCGGCCCGTTGCTCGAGCGCTATCAGCGCGCACTCAATGCCAACGGCTTCCCTCAGGTGACGCTGGCCGAGCAGGCCACTGAACGCGGTCTGTGGCAGGTCGCGGTTCAGGCAGGCCTGATTTCTTCCCTTTCTGCGGCCGTTGCCCGGCCCCTTTCTGTAGAGAACTGAGATGCTCAAACAAGCCCTCTCGCAAAACGGCCTGGTCGCGATCCTGCGCGGTCTGCGCCCCGAAGAAGCACCGGCTATCGGCGATGTCCTGTACAAGGCCGGTTTTCGCGTCATCGAAGTCCCGCTCAATTCCCCCCAGCCGTACGACAGTATCCGTCTGTTGCGTCAGAACCTGCCCGCCGATTGCCTGATCGGCGCCGGGACCGTACTGAGCCCCGAACAGGTGCGACAGGTCAAGGAAGCGGGCGGACAGGTCATCGTCATGCCCCACAGCGATCCTGAAGTCCTGCGCGCGGCCAAGGCCGAAGGTCTGTTTCTGTCGCCCGGCGTGGCGACTCCGACTGAGGCCTTTGCCGCGCTCGCGGCTGGCGCCGACGTACTGAAGATGTTCCCCGCCGAGCAGATGGGGCCAGCGGTGGTCAAGGCCTGGCTGGCGGTGCTGCCTGCGGGCACCGTGTTGCTGCCGGTGGGCGGCATTACCCCGGACAACATGAAGGTGTTCCTCGACGCTGGCGTGAAGGGCTTTGGTCTGGGCTCCGGGCTGTTCAAGCCAGGGATGAGCGCACAAGACGTGGCGGAGCGTGCCAGCGCCTACGTGACGGCCTGGAATCAGCTCCGTCCAGCGAACAAGGCTGACTGAACCGCCCCTGGGCAGTGTTCCTGAATAACCGGTTTCGACTACAAGAGAGACAAGAAATGAAAATCACCAAACTCACGACCTTCATCGTTCCGCCGCGCTGGTGCTTCCTGAAAGTGGAAACCGACCAGGGTGTCACCGGTTGGGGCGAGCCTGTGGTCGAAGGTCGTGCGCACACCGTTGCGGCGGCCGTCGAAGAACTGTCCGATTACCTGATCGGCAAAGACCCGCGCAACATCGAAGACATCTGGACCGTGCTCTATCGCGGTGGCTTCTATCGGGGCGGCGCTGTTCACATGAGCGCGCTGGCCGGTATTGACCAGGCGCTGTGGGACATCAAGGGCAAGGCGCTGGGCGTTTCGGTCAGCGATCTGCTGGGCGGTCAGGTGCGCGACAAGATTCGCGTGTATTCGTGGATTGGTGGCGACCGTCCGGCCGACACTGCCCGTGCGGCAAAAGAAGCGGTGTCCCGTGGCTTCACGGCGGTGAAGATGAACGGCACTGAAGAACTGCAATTTCTCGACACCTTCGAGAAGGTCGATCTGGCGCTGGCCAACGTGGCCGCGGTGCGTGACGCAGTGGGGCCGAACGTCGGTATCGGCGTCGACTTCCATGGTCGCGTTCACAAGCCGATGGCCAAGGTGCTGATGAAGGAACTGGACCCCTACAAGCTGATGTTCATCGAAGAGCCGGTGCTCAGCGAGAACTATGAAGCCTTGAAAGAGCTGGCGCCGCTGACCAGCACCCCGATTGCCCTGGGTGAGCGCCTGTTCTCCCGTTGGGACTTCAAGCGGGTGCTGAGCGAGGGCTACGTCGACATTATCCAGCCCGATGCATCCCACGCTGGCGGCATCACCGAAACCCGCAAGATCGCCAACATGGCCGAAGCCTATGACGTGGCGCTGGCACTGCATTGCCCGCTGGGGCCGATTGCGCTGGCGGCGTGCCTGCAACTGGACGCGGCCTGCTACAACGCGTTCATTCAGGAGCAGAGCCTGGGCATTCATTACAACGAGAGCAACGACCTGCTCGACTACATCAAGAACCCTGAAGTCTTCGACTACGACAAGGGCATGGTGAAGATCCCGAACGGCCCGGGCCTGGGCATCGAGATCAACGAGGAATACGTCAAGGAACGCGCCGCCATCGGCCACCGCTGGCGCAACCCGATCTGGCGTCATGCCGATGGCAGCTTCGCCGAGTGGTGATTGTGCAGCCAGCCAGACCTGATCGTTGATCGTTCCACGCTGTCCGGGCGCTCTGCGTCCCGGATGACGCAGAGCGTCATGTGAGGCATTCCCACGCAGAGCGTGGGAACGATCAAGGTTTCGGTGGCGGTATCGAAAGCAAGACACAAAAAATTCCAGACCTCAGATAAACATAAAAAGAGGCACCCCCATGCGCACACAGACCTTGCCAGAGGCGCGGGCGATCACCGCCACGCCGACCCGCAAACGCTTTTTCATCATGGTCCTGCTGTTCATCACCGTCGTGATCAACTACCTGGACCGCAGCAACCTTTCCATCGCCGCACCCGCCCTGACCAGCGAGCTGGGCATCGATCCGGTTCACGTTGGCCTGATCTTCTCCGCCTTCGGCTGGACCTACGCTGCCATGCAACTGCCCGGCGGCTGGCTGGTGGATCGCGTGCCGCCGCGTATTCTCTACACCGTGGCGCTGGCCCTGTGGTCCATTGCGACGATCTTCCTGGGCTTCGTCGGCAGCTTCATCGGCCTGTTCCTGCTGCGCATGGCAGTGGGCGCACTGGAAGCTCCGGCGTATCCGATCAACAGCCGCGTAGTCACCGCCTGGTTTCCGGAGAAAGAACGCGCCACGGCCGTCGGTTTCTACACGTCCGGGCAGTTCGTCGGCCTGGCCTTCCTGACCCCGGTCCTGGCCTGGCTGCAGACCCGCTTCGGCTGGCACATGGTCTTCGTCGCCACCGGTGGCGTTGGCGTGCTCTGGGCGGCGATCTGGTACATGGTTTACCGGGAGCCCCGGGACTTCAAAGGCGTCAATCAGGGTGAAATCGACCTGATCAAAGAAGGTGGCGGGCTGGTCGACATCCAGACCGATACTGCGAAAGCCAAGGGCGCTTTCAATTGGCAGGATCTGGGCATCGTGCTCAGCAAGCGCAAACTGTGGGGCATTTACCTCGGTCAGTTCTGCCTGAACTCGACGCTGTGGTTCTTCCTGACCTGGTTCCCGACCTATCTGGTGAAGTACCGCGGCATGGACTTCATCAAGTCCGGGTTGCTGGCGTCACTGCCGTTTCTGGCGGCGTTCGTCGGTGTGCTGTGCTCCGGCTTCTTTTCCGACTGGTTGATTCGACGCGGTCATACCGTGGGCTTCGCACGCAAATTGCCGATCATTGCCGGGTTGCTGATTTCTACTTCGATCATCGGGGCCAACTATGTCGAATCGACGCCGCTGGTGATCGCGTTCCTGGCACTGGCGTTCTTCGGCAACGGTCTGGCGTCGATCACCTGGTCGCTGGTTTCGACGTTGGCGCCCGCGCGTCTGCTGGGCCTGACCGGTGGCACCTTCAACCTGATCGGCAACCTGGCGGCGATAGCCACGCCGATCGTTATCGGCTTCCTCGCGTCCGGTGAGTCCTTCGCTCCTGCCATTACCTATATCGCGGTGCTGGCGCTGCTCGGTGCCCTGTCCTACATCTTGCTGGTGGGCAAGGTCGAGCGCATCGAACTCTAACGGTTGGCACTCAAAAGGGCTGGCGACGATAATGCCGTCAGCTTTCCGACTCGATAAGGCGCGATATGCAAGACTCTTCCGACACCGCAAGCATGACCGGTAAAGACGCCGCACCCACCGGCACGCAAACCCTGCTGCGTGGTCTGGGCGTGGTTCAGGCCGTTGCCAGCGGCGCCCGCGACCTCAAGGAAATCGCCCGTCTGATCGGCACTACGCGCAGCACGACCCATCGACTGGCCAGTTGTCTGGTGGAAGAGCGTTATTTGCGTGTGTTGCCTCAGGTGGGTTATCTGCTCGGGCCGAAGTTGATCGAACTGGGTTTTCAGGCGCGCGAAGAGCTGCCGCTGGCGATGCTGGCGCGGCCGTTCCTCGATGAGTTGTCCGCATTGACGGGGGACACCGTCCATCTCGCGGTTCGCGACGGCGACGAGGTGCTTTATCTGCACAAGAACCCTGGCCGCAACGGCCCGGAAATGCGCTCGCGGGTAGGGCATCGCATGCCGCTGGCGCGAACGGGCATTGGCAAGGCGTTATTGCTGGACAGCCCGGAAAGTGAATGGCGGCGTCTGTACGACGTCAGGGTCCCGGAAGTGGCGAGAAATCCACTTTGGCCTGCCCATCAGGAACAGACCTGGGAGCAGGTGCGCGAACGCATGCACGAGTATGTGAAGGGTGGGTACGCGTTCGATCTGGAAGACAACGAACCGTCGATTCGCTGTGTGGCCGCGCCCATTCGCGATGCCAGCAAACACATCGTCGCCGGAATCAGCATCGCCAGCACCGTGCCTTACATGCCACTGGAAAAGATGGCCGAGCTGGTGCCGGTGATCAGTGAAGTCGCGGCGCGGTTGTCGGCGGAGTTGGGTGGTTGAGCATTCTGCCTTTGTAGGAGCGCGCTTGCCCGCGATTGCGTCGTGTCAGTCAACAGAGGTGTTGCAGACAGATCGCAATCGCGGGCAAGCGCGCTCCTACGGGGGGTGTTATCAGGCCTTCAGCGTCGCCATGTCGATCACGAACCGGTACTTCACATCGCCGGCAATCATGCGGCTGTAAGCCTCGTTGATGTTCTTGATGTCGAGCATCTCGATGTCACAGCTGATGTCGTGCTCGGCGCAGAAATCCAGCACTTCCTGAGTCTCCGCAATACCGCCGATCAACGAGCCCGCGAGCACACGACGCTTCATCACCAGATTGGCCGCATGCAGTGCCGGATCGACTGGCTCGATCAGGCCCACCAGAATATGTACGCCGTCGAAGCGCAGGGTTTCCAGGTAGGGGTTCAGGTCGTGCTGCACCGGGATGGTGTCCAGCAGGAAGTCGAAATGACCGGCGGCGGCTTTCATCTGCTCGGCATCGGTGGACACGATGACGTGATCAGCGCCTTGACGACGGGCTTCTTCAGCCTTGCTCGCCGAGCGGGTGAACAGGGTCACTTCCGCGCCCATGGCCTTGGCGAACTTGATGCCCATATGGCCCAGACCGCCCATGCCCAATACGCCAACCTTGTCACCCGCCTTGACGCCATAGTGCTTGAGTGGCGAGTAGGTGGTGATGCCGGCGCAGAGGATCGGTGCGGCGGCCGCCAGGTTCAGCTTCTCCGGGATGCGCACCACGAAATGCTCGCTGACCACGATGCTGTTGGAGTAGCCGCCCATGGTGTTGGTGCCGTCGATGCGGTCCGGGGTGGCGTACGTCAGGGTGGGGCCTTCGAGGCAGTATTGTTCAAGGTCTGCGGCACAGGCCTCGCAATGACGGCAGGAGTCGACCATGCAGCCGACGCCGACCAGATCACCTACCTTGTGCTTGCTGACGTTGGCGCCGACTTCGGTGACCTTGCCAACGATTTCGTGGCCGGGCATCAACGGGTAAACGGCGATGCCCCATTCGTCGCGCGCCTGGTGGATGTCGGAGTGGCAGACGCCGCAGTAGAGAATTTCGATTGCCACATCGTCTGGACGCGGACTGCGGCGATTGAAGGTCATGGGGGCGAGGGGAGCCGTGGCCGATTGAGCGGCGTAACCGATAGCTGTGTACATGTGAAACCTCGCATAAAGGATGACAGTGGAGGCGGTGCATTCTCCGCAGGCAGGCCATCGTCGGCCATGACCATTCCTACGTGTGTCATGCCTAATCCTCCGAACCTGCCACATTCAATGCTGCGTCGCGCTGCAGATCTGCGATGATTGCACTGTCTAATCCTCTGTTCGGTTGCCCATGTCGCTGACTCTTCATTCCGATGCCAATGCCACGCTCGTTTCCCTGATCAAGCCGCTGGCCACGCGTCCTGGCTTCGTCGATACCCAGGTGCCAGGCGTGCAGGCGATGTCCTGGGATTACTACGTCGCCAGCAGCCCGCAGATTTACGAGCCGAGCCTGATCGTGCTGGCCCAGGGCAGCAAGCTGGCGCGTCTGGGGCCTCGTACGTTCGAGTACGGCGCTGGCCATTATCTGGTCCAGGCGCTCTCCGTGCCCTTCATGTGCGAAACCTTCGCCACCGAGCAGGAACCGATGTATGGCGTTGCCGTGTCGATCGACCGAACGGTGCTCAGTGAACTGGTGCAGGCCATGGGCGAGGCGCCGGACGTGAAGGTCAGGGCGCAGACGCCGGAATCGATGACCTCGGCCGAGCTGGATGCGCCCATGCGCGAGAGCATCGAGCGGCTGCTTCGCTGCCTGCACGATCCGGTCGATGCTCAAGTCATGGGGAAGGCGAGGGTGCGCGAAGTCGTGTACGCCGCATTACGGGGGCCGCAGGCGGGCGTGCTGCGTGCGCTGGTCGAGCAGCAGGGACATTTCGCCCGGATTGCCGCAGCGTTACAGCACCTGCGCGATCACTACAACGAAACCCTGAGCGTCGACGAACTGGCTCGCTGCGCCAACATGAGCGCCTCGACCTTCCACGAGCATTTCAAACGCAGCACCTTGCTCTCACCGGTGCAGTACCTCAAGCGCGTGCGACTGCTCAAGGCGCAACAGATGCTGATCGGTGAAGGCATGGGCGTGGCGCAAGTGGCGCACAAGGTGGGCTATCAGAGCACCTCGCAGTTCAGCCGCGAGTACAAACGCTATTTTGATCGCAACCCAGGGGAGGAGGGTGCGCAGATGAGGATTTCGGCGTGATGTCGTAAACCCGTGTAGGAGCGCGCTTGCCCGCGACAGCGTTGTATCAGTCCACACACTCGTTGCAGACAGATCGCAATCTCGGGCAAGCGCGCTCCTACCGCTTACATATTCGGGTAAGTCGGCCCACCCGCGCCTTCAGGGGTCACCCAGGTGATGTTCTGGGACGGATCCTTGATGTCGCAGGTCTTGCAGTGGACGCAGTTCTGCGCGTTGATCTGGAAGCGCTTGGCACCATCTTCCTGAGTCACGACCTCATACACGCCCGCCGGGCAATAACGCTGCGCAGGCTCGTCGTATTTCGGCAGGTTGACGCTGATCGGAATGCTCGGATCCTTCAGCTTCAGGTGGCACGGCTGCTCTTCTTCGTGGTTGGTGCCCGAGATGAACACCGAACTCAGCTTGTCGAAGCTCAGCTTGCCGTCCGGTTTCGGGTAGTCGATCTTCTTCGAGTCAGCTGCCAGCTTCATGCACGCGTAATCAGGCTTGTTGTCGTGCAGAGTGAACGGAATCTTGCCGCCGAACAGATTCTGATCGATGAAGTTGAAAGCACCTCCCAGGACCGGGCCGAACTTGTGGATCGCCGCGCCGAAGTTCCGGCTGGCGAACAGCTCTTCATGCAGCCAGCTGCCTTTGAAGGCTTCCACGTAAGTGTTCAGCGCATCGCCGCCTTCATTGCCGGCGAACAGCGCGTCGGCCACGGATTCTGCCGCGAGCATGCCGGACTTCATCGCAGTGTGGCTGCCCTTGATCTTGGCGAAGTTCAGTGTGCCCAGATCGCAGCCGATCAGCGCGCCGCCGGGGAAAACCATTTTCGGCAACGAATTCAGGCCGCCTTTGCAGATTGCCCGTGCGCCGTAGCTGATGCGCTTGCCGCCTTCCAGGTACTGCTTGAGGATCGGGTGATGCTTGAGGCGCTGGAACTCGTCGAACGGCGACAGGAACGGGTTGGCGTACGACAGGTCGACGATCAGGCCGACCACCACCTGATTGTTTTCCAGGTGATAAAGGAAGGAGCCGCCCGTGTTTTCGGTGCCCATTATGTCCAGCGGCCAGCCAGCGGTGTGTACGACCAGGCCTTGCTGGTGTTTGGCTGGGTCGATTTCCCAGATTTCCTTCAAACCGATGCCGTAATGCTGGGCGTCGGCTTCGCTGTCCAGATTGAAGCGCTTGATGAGTTGCTTGCCGATGTGGCCGCGGCAGCCTTCGGCGAACAGCGTGTACTTGCCGCGCAGTTCCATGCCGGGGGTGTACAGGCCTTCTTTGGGGTTGCCCTCGCGGTCGACGCCCAGATCACCGGTGATGATCCCGCGGACCACGCCATTCTCGTCGATAAGCGCTTCCTGGGCAGCGAAGCCGGGGTAGATTTCCACACCCAGGTTCTCGGCCTGCTGCGCCAGCCAGCGGCACAGGTTGCCCAGAGAAATAATGTAGTTGCCTTCGTTGTGCATGGTCTTGGGCACGAACGCACCCGGGACCTTGGTGCCAGCCTCGCTGCTGGTCAGCACATAGATGTCGTCGCCTTTGACGGGAGTATTCAGCGGTGCGCCGAGTGCTTTCCAGTCAGGGAACAGCTCGTTCAGAGCGCGAGGTTCGAATACCGCGCCAGAGAGGATGTGAGCACCGACTTCAGAGCCTTTTTCCACCACGCAGACGCTGATTTCCTGGCCAGCTTCGGTGGCCTTCTGTTTCAGACGGCATGCGGCGGACAGCCCTGCGGGGCCGGCTCCGACGATGACGACGTCGAATTCCATAAATTCGCGTTCCACTGGCTATCTCCTGATCAAGGCTCAACGGTATTTTTTTATAGGTTGCTAAAAACCGACACGCGGACGGATTGCCATCCGAACGTCATCACAAAGGGGCGCATTATATCTACACCACCTCCGAGGTCCAATACAAACGTTTGTTTGAATCAGCTGAAACCCTGATAAAACATAGGGAGACGGCTTGTGACTGGCGTTTTTGTCGTATTGACCGGAATAGGCGTTCCGGTCAAGATACGGGCGGTTTTGCGCTCGCCGTAGGCTGACCGTCAGATCGGAGAACACCTCTGAAAGCGACGTCAGGGCCATGCGCCAAATTCGCTCGCTCCCCCTCAAAACCAGGCGGGGTGCAGTTTACACGGCGGATTGGCGGATAGCTTGGATTGGCGGGGGAGAGCGGTTGTTTTTTGCCGAACTCACCGTTAAGCAACGACGAATACGCTGTTTTCAAAGGTGTTCTTTACACTGACGTGTACCCATCGCCGGGCCGAGCCTGGCGACTTCTTTTCACCGGAGAGTAACGAGGAATCCATGAAGGTTCTTGTAGCTGTCAAACGAGTGGTCGACTACAACGTCAAGGTTCGCGTCAAAGCGGACAACTCCGGCGTCGATCTCGCTAACGTCAAAATGTCGATGAACCCCTTCTGCGAAATCGCTGTGGAAGAAGCCGTCCGCCTGAAAGAGAAGGGCGTTGCGACCGAGATCGTCGTCGTTTCCATTGGCCCGACCACTGCTCAGGAGCAACTGCGTACCGCTCTGGCACTGGGTGCCGATCGCGCCATCCTCGTTGAATCCGCTGACGAGCTGACCTCCCTGGCCGTGGCCAAACTGCTCAAGGCAGTTGTCGATAAAGAGCAGCCGCAACTGGTCATCCTCGGCAAACAGGCCATCGACAGCGACAACAACCAGACCGGCCAGATGCTGGCCGCGTTGAGCGGTTACGCTCAAGGCACCTTCGCATCGAAAGTCGAGGTGTCCGGTGACAGCGTCAACGTGACCCGTGAAATCGACGCCGGTGCGCAGACCGTTTCCCTGAAGCTGCCGGCCATCGTCACCACCGACCTGCGCTTGAACGAGCCGCGCTACGCGTCGCTGCCAAACATCATGAAAGCCAAGAAAAAGCCGCTCGAAGTGCTGACGCCTGACGCGCTCGGTGTGTCCGTATCCTCCACCAACAAGACCCTGAAGGTCGAAGCCCCGGCTGCTCGCAGCGCTGGCATCAAGGTCAAGTCGGTTGCGGAACTGGTCGAGAAACTGAAAAACGAAGCGAAGGTAATCTAAATGACTATTTTGGTTATCGCTGAACACGAAAATGGCGCGATCGCTCCCGCCACCCTGAACACCGTTGCCGCTGCCGCCAAGATTGGTGGCGACATCCACGTACTGGTCGCGGGTCAGGGCGTCGGCACCGTTGGTGAAGCCGCTGCGAAAATCGCCGGCGTCGCCAAGGTGCTGGTTGCCGACAACGCTGCCTACGCGCATCAACTGCCAGAGAATGTCGCACCGCTGGTAGCCGAGCTGGCTTCCGGCTACAGCCACGTGCTGGCTGCCGCGACTTCCAACGGCAAGAACATCATGCCGCGGGTTGCTGCGCAGCTGGACGTTGACCAGATCTCCGAGATCATCTCGGTCGAAAGCGCTGACACCTTCAAGCGTCCGATCTATGCCGGTAACGCCATTGCGACCGTGCAGTCGTCGGCTGCCGTCAAGGTGATCACCGTTCGCGCCACCGGTTTCGACGCCGTTGCCGCTGAAGGCGGTTCCGCTGCTGTCGAAGCAGTGGCTGCTGCTCACGACGCAGGCAAGTCGTCCTTCGTCAGCGAAGAGCTGGCCAAGTCCGACCGTCCTGAACTGACCGCTGCCAAGATCGTCGTTTCCGGCGGTCGCGGCATGCAGAATGGCGACAACTTCAAGCATCTGTACGCACTGGCCGACAAGCTGGGCGCTGCGGTCGGCGCCTCCCGGGCTGCCGTCGACGCCGGCTTCGTACCCAACGACATGCAGGTCGGTCAGACCGGCAAGATCGTCGCGCCGCAGCTGTACATCGCGGTCGGTATTTCCGGCGCGATCCAGCACCTGGCCGGCATGAAGGACTCCAAAGTGATCGTTGCGATCAACAAGGACGAAGAAGCGCCGATCTTCCAGGTGGCCGATTACGGTCTGGTGGCTGATCTGTTCGAAGCAGTGCCTGAGTTGGAGAAGCTGGTCTAATCCAGTCGTCTGACTTATAAAGAGAGCCCGTTCGTTTCGGGCTGCTGAACGCGTGGACTATCTGATTTGCGGATAACTCACGGGTTCCTGCAGCCTTGAATGAGCGGGTTTTTTATTGGCTCGAGAAAAGGATGTTGCCATGTCGTCGCCCAGGCAGACGTTGACGGCGCTGATCGCCGGACTGCTGATGTTGCCATCGATGGCGGTCATCGCAGCGGGCAACTGTGACCGACTCATCGTCACCGGCAGTCCCGATGCGCCGCCCTACCTCTGGCGTGATCCCCAGGATCCCAGACACCTCATGGGCGCCAACGCCGATATGCTCAAGGAGGCGGCGACGCAAATGGGCGTCAAGGTCGAGTTCCTGTTTGGTGGCAAGCGCAGTCAGGCACTGGAAGAAGTGCGCACCGGGCGTATGGACCTGTTGGCCGACACGCCGCTCAATAACGCCGAACTGGAATCTCTGGATTTCATTCATCCTCCGATCGCTCAGAACGAAATCATGGTCTGGACGCGCAGCGGCCATGCGCAGCCTTTCAATTCGTTGGCGGATCTGCGGGGGCATCCCGGTGCAATGTCAGAGAAAACCCGCATCACTCCCGGCTTCGACAGCGCAGCGAAGGAGCACCTGACGCTCGAGAAACAGCCTAATCTTACTCAGGCTTTTCAGAAGCTGATGCTGGGCCAGGTGGAGTTCGTACTTGCCGGTCGTTACGCGGGCATGGCGCTGATACAGGCATTGGGGATGGCCAACGACTTGACGGCGCAACCGCTGCCGCTTGATCGACCGGGGTTGTATCTGGCGCTGTCTTTCAATTCGGCCTGCAACGATCCGTGGTTGCGCGGACAGTTGGCGAAAAAAATGACAGAATTGGTCGCCTCGGGCCGCTCCAGTGAAGCCATCACTCGCAATCTGGAACTGTGGAAAGCTCAGTTGCAGCAGTCGGCCAGCCCCACAAACCAGTAGGAACGTTTTTTGAGCTTCTTTTTGAAAACAAGACCTTTACTCGTCGCCATGGCAATCGCCTCGCTTTTTGGCTGCGCTAACGATCCCGCCCCCAACGAACAGTTGAAACTCACCGAGCAGGCAGTCGCACAGGCTGTCGCCGTCGGCGCTACCGACGATGAGCAGGACATGGCGACCGCCCGGTCGAAGCTGGCCCAGGCGCAGACGGACATGACGGATAAATCCTACAAGGATGCGCGGATGCAGGCAGAGCAGGCCGAGCTTGATGCGCGGCTGGCCGAAGCGCGTGTGCTGACGCAGAAGAGCAATGAGCAACTGACGCAGGTCAATGCCCGCCTGGATCGTCTGCGCAAGCAGTTGGGGGCGGCCCAATGAACATCATTCCTCGTGTATTGAGTGTCTGTCTGCTGCTGGGCAGTGCGGGTTTGTACGGTTGTGCCGGTCATCAGACCGGCGAAGCGGCCTTGCAGAATGCCAGTGCGGATTTCCAGAAGGTCAAGGGCGACACCAATGTGCTGCGCAGCGCGCCGAAGGACGTCATTCGTGCAGGCGAGTTACTGGCCAGGGCGGAACGCCTCTCTGGCTATGTCGGCAGTGCGGACGATGTCAGCCACTATGCGTATCTGAGCAGCCGCTACAGCGCCATCGCTGCCGAACACAGTCAGTTGCTGCTCAATCAGGAGAAACTCGCCCGGCTTGAGCTCGAACGCCAGCGCCTGCAACTGGCCTTGCGTGAAGCCAAGCTGGCCGGTGCGCAACAGCAGGGCAAGTGGGCGGAAGATCAGGTCATTAGCCTGTCGACTCAGCAGAACGAGCGCGGTCTGGTCATGACGCTGGGCGACATGCTGTTCGATACCGGCCGAGCGGAGCTGAAGAGTTCGGCGAACCGCACGGTGTTGAAGGTTGTGCAGTTCCTGCAGTTCAACCCCAAGCGTGTCGTGAGAATCGAAGGCTATACCGACAGTATTGGCGACAGCGCGGAAAATCTGCAGCTGTCTCGTGATCGTGCCCAGGCCGTTGCAGATGTCCTGTCGGATCTGGGCATCGAGGACGAGCGTATTCAGGTCGAGGGGTACGGCGACCAGTTTCCGGTGGATGTGAACACCTCAGAACGCGGTCGGGCGCAAAATCGTCGTGTTGAAATCGTGTTTTCGGATGAAAAAGGCCGTTTGAGCGCTGCTCGCTGATTGTTTTTTTCAATCTGGCCCGGTTTCTCCATAAGAAACCGGGCTTTTTATTGTAAAAAGCCCCGTGATTTGGCGGTTTTGGCCCATTAAAAAATTCAGCACACCGAAGTTAGACTAGCCGATGGCTCAACTGTCCCCGTACACTTCTCGATTGTTTCGGTACAATCGCGAATTGTTTGTTGACTTCGTGCGCAACAATCGCCGTGAAAGCGTGTAATCGAGGGACGCGAAATGACCAATCTTCTGCTGTATCAACGTATCGCTCAGCAGTTGGCCGAGGATATCCGTCGAGGCGTTTATCAGCCCGGCGAGCGCGTGCCCTCCGTACGAAAAATGAGTTCTCAACTCAATGTAAGCCATGCCACGGTCTTGCAGGCTTACGCCAATCTTGAAGATCAGGGCTTGATTCGAGCCCGCCCCCAGTCCGGTTACTACGTCCACCAGACGCCTGCGCTGACCGCACCCACCCCCGACATTGCGCGGGTCGAGCGGCCGGGGTTGGTCACTCGGGCGAGCATCATCCAGCAGGTTCTGGTGGAGGCGCGTCGCGAAGGTGTGTTCGCGTTCGGTGCTGCCGTTCCTCATATCGATTACCTGCCGCTGCGTGCCCTGCATCAGCAACTGGCCAAGGTCACGCGGTTCCAGAGTCAGCGCGCTTTCAACTACATGTTCAGTCCCGGGTTCGAGCCGTTGCGACGCCAGGTGGCGATCCGCATGCGCGATGCGGGCGTGGTCGTAGACCCTTCCGAAGTGGTGATCACCCACGGCTGTGTCGATGCGTTGCAGATGTCACTGCGTGTGCTCACCCGTCCTGGCGATCTGATCGCCGCCGAGTCGCCAACCTATTACGGTTTGCTTCAACTGGCGGACCTGTTGGGTCTGAAGGTCATCGAGATTCCCAGCGACCCGAATACAGGTATCAGCCTCGAGGCCCTGCAACTGGCGGCCAATCAGTGGTCGATCAAAGCGCTGGTGATGACCTCGCGTCTTAGCAATCCGCTGGGCAGTACGATGCCGGAAGAGCGTCAGAAACATCTGCTGCGCCTGGCATCTGATTTCGACATTCAGGTCATCGAAGACGATATCTACGGTGAGTTGATGTATGAGCAGAACAAAACCAAAGCATTGAAGGCGTTCGACCGCCTCGGTCGCGTGATTTACTGTTCGAGCTTCTCCAAGACGTTATCGCCCGGTGTGCGGATCGGCTGGATGATTGCCGGCAAATACCAGGCTGAAATCCAGCGGTTGCAGACCTTCAGCACTCACTCAGCGTGCAGTGTGACGCAGATGGCGGTGGCGTCTTACCTGGAAAACGGCGGCTATGACCGGCATCTGCGTTACATCCGTCAGGAGCATCGCAAGAATCTGAGCGCGTTTCAGCTGGCTGTGCAGCAGATGTTCCCCGAGGGGACGCAGATCAGTCGTCCGGCCGGTGGGTTCATCCTGTGGATCAGCCTGCCTGGCAGGGTCAATACCCAGGAGCTGCACGTGCGGGCGTTGGAACAGGGCATCAGCATTGCGCCGGGGCTGATTTTCAGCAATACCGAACAGTTTAACCATTGCATTCGATTGAACTGTGGCCTGCCGTGGAATCGCGAGGCAGAACGGGCGCTGATGACGCTCGGGATGCTTGCGAAACAGCTCTGCCAAGACGCTGGTCAGGCTTGGTGAACTCCCGGTTATCACCGATTTCCATACGTTCAGGGGCTGGTTGACAGGGCATCACTTGTCACCGGCCATGCAAAGGGCCAGCATATTGGCTTCTGCCTTTTTTTCTGTCGTTCATGATCATGAAATCACTGCGTTGTATCAGTCTGTTATTGGTGGCGTTGCTGAGTGCCTGCGATGCTGACAAGACACCTCCGCCGCCTGCAAAGGTGACGGCCGTTGCACCGGCCGTTGCACCAGTCGCGGCGCCACAGAGCAAGGCTGTGCCGGCGCCCGAGCCTATTGAGCAGGCTGCCGCAACTGCGCCGGCCGTCCACGCATTGGCGCCCAATGTGCCGACCGTCCGTGTGATTGCCGCGAGTAGGGCAGACGGCGGTAAGTCTGAATCTACTGCCAAAACTTCCTCGCCCACCAAAGCGACTGACACCGAGCAGCGCGCCCCGATTGCGAACGCTAGATCCGCCAAGGTCAAGGCGGATAATGCCGAGATTGCGAACCGTGCACCGGTCGCGAGCAAGAGCAAGACCCCCGCTCAAGTCGTCAAGGACACGCGTCTGCCGAAAGCTTCCCTGGACCTGAGCCTGCCGCCGGAAATGGTCAAGCAACTGACACCTCCCGCCAATGTGATCACTGCCGGTCCAAAGACCAAAGCCCCGGCAGCCGGTGCCAAGCCTCTGTTGCCCAAGTTGTTCCCGGACAGCAACGCAGAGTCGGATTTCGAACTTCAAGGTCGACTGTTGAGCAACGAAATGCAGTTGCAATTGCGCAATGAGGCACGCAAGGAAGTCGACGGCGCTGCCGTGGATTTCACATTCAGGCAATGAGCGGGTCAGTTTTGCGAAGCTGATTCAGCGTTTTCAAACGCGCGTTTTAGCGGGTAAGATCCCGTCGTCTCTCACTGCCTCCCAGGGGAAGCTTTCATGGAATGCCGTCCGGGCTGTGGCGCTTGCTGCATTGCCCCCTCGATCTCGTCGCCGATCCCCGGTATGCCTCATGGCAAGGCTGCAGGCGAACGTTGTCTGCATCTTTCAGTCGACATGCTTTGCCAGATATTCGGACAGGTTGATCGGCCTTTGGTGTGCAGTCGTTTCGGCGCCGATCCCGAGGTGTGTGGCAGCAGTTCCGAGGAGGCCATCCGGATACTGGGGTGGTGGGAGCAGGCTACCTCGGTCGCGTGAAGGCGATCTGTAGATGAATCGAGACCACTGAACTTCAGACAATAAGGAATACAACAATGGGTTCGCTGTACCGGATTGCGTTTGGAATCGGCATGACTGTACTGGTCGCAGGGGCCGCAAAGGCCGATGGCTGGAAGGTGGCCAAGGATGAGGATGGCATCAAGGTTTCCCTGAGCGATGTCCCGGGTTCGCAGTACAAGGCTTATCAGGGTGTAACGACTATCAAGGCGAGTGTCGCCAAGCTGCGTGGCCTGCAAGAGGACGTAGCGGGCGCTTGCGCCTGGGTTCACGAATGCAAATCGCAGAAAGTCCTCAAGCATGAGGGTGACAAGACCTGGACCTATACCCAGTTCAATACCCCCTGGCCGGTGACGCCTCGTGATTCGGTCCTGGAAATCACCACGGTCGAAGGTGCCGATGGCAGCCTGACGCGCAATCTGCTTGGTCAGCCCAAGTACATTCCGGAAGAGAAGGGGTTCGTGCGCGTGGCTCAGGTCGAGGGGTTCTGGAAACTGGTTCCCAAGGGCGCGAACGAAACGCAAGTGACCTATCAGGTTCACACCGAGCCGGGCGGCAGCGTGCCGTCGTGGCTGGCAAACAAGTTTGTCGTCGATGCGCCGTTCAATACGTTGAAGGCTCTCAAAGAGCGCGACGAATAGCGGTTGATCGCCCATACAGTCACCGTGAGAATGAAAAAAGGCTGCCATTGGCAGCCTTTTTCGTCATCGGTGTCGCTTGCGTGCGTTCGTGCTTACTTGCGCTCGGCCAGCGGAACGATGTCGCGAGAGACTTCGCCGGTGTACAGCTGGCGCGGACGGCCGATCTTGTACGGGCTGGACAGCATTTCTTTCCAGTGCGAGATCCAGCCGACGGTACGCGCCAGGGCGAAGATCACGGTGAACATGCTGGTCGGAATGCCGATCGCCTTGAGGATGATGCCCGAGTAGAAGTCGACGTTCGGGTACAACGAGCGCTCGATGAAGTATGGATCGGTCAGTGCGATCTCTTCGAGGCGCATTGCCAGTTCCAGCTGCGGATCGTTGGTAATGCCCAGCTCGCGCAGGACTTCATCGCAGGTCTGCTTCATCACGGTGGCGCGAGGATCGCGGTTCTTGTAGACGCGATGACCGAAGCCCATGAGCTTGAACGGGTCGTTCTTGTCCTTGGCCTTGGCGATGAATTTGTCGATGTTCGAGACATCGCCGATTTCATCGAGCATGGTCAGCACGGCTTCGTTGGCGCCGCCGTGAGCAGGCCCCCACAGCGCGGCGATGCCGGCAGCGATACAGGCGAACGGGTTGGCACCCGAGGAGCCGGCCATGCGTACGGTGGAGGTCGAAGCGTTCTGTTCGTGGTCGGCGTGGAGGATGAAGATGCGGTCCATTGCCTTGGCCAGCGTCGGGCTGATCGGTTTGATCTCGCACGGCGTGTTGAACATCATGTGCAGGAAGTTTTCCGCATAGCTCAGGTCGTTGCGCGGGTACATCATGGGCTGGCCCATAGAGTACTTGTAAACCATGGCTGCCAGGGTCGGCATCTTGGCTACCAGGCGAATGGCCGAGATTTCGCGGTGTTGCGGATTATTGATGTCCAGCGAGTCGTGGTAGAACGCCGACAGGGCGCCAACGACACCACACATGACGGCCATCGGGTGGGCGTCACGACGGAAGCCGTTGAAAAACGTCTTCAGCTGCTCGTGCACCATGGTGTGATTCTTCACGGTGACGACGAATTGAGCCTTCTGCTCGGCGGTGGGTAGCTCGCCGTTGAGCAGCAGGTAGCAGGTTTCCAAGTAATCGGACTGCTCGGCCAGTTGCTCGATCGGGTAGCCACGGTGCAGCAGAATTCCGTTATCACCGTCGATATAGGTGATCTTGGATTCGCATGAGGCGGTCGACATGAAGCCTGGGTCGAATGTGAAGCGTCCGGTGGCGGTCAGGCCGCGTACGTCGATTACATCGGGACCAACTGTGCCGGTCAGAATGGGCAGCTCGACGGGGGCAGCGCCCTCGATGATCAACTGCGCTTTTTTGTCAGCCATGTGGCCTCCTATTTATGCTTCAAATCATCAGACAGGCCCCCCACGCAGGGCCCGCACCACTATAGTGAGATAAATTCTAAAGTCAATTTGCCAAAAGTCTTGTGGCAGAAGGCTTTAAGCCGCTGTTTTCCTCGAATTTCCCTGCCGTTTACGCCTTTTATTCAGCTAAAGCAATCCGCCATTAGGGGAGGGTCGGTGCGTTGTCATTAGTTGGCTAACTGTCTATACTCGGCACCCGACCGCCAGGGGCTTGCAGGCCCGTTTTTCTGGGGGTCGTCACTCCGTGGGTGGTGGGTACCTGACCAGTGCACTTCCCAACAACTTTGCCCTGATTGTTAGGGGCTCTTCAGTGTGAAAAAAAGCCGTGAATAGCCAACGACCTGTAAACCTAGACCTAAGGACCATCAAACTCCCTGTCACTGCTTACACGTCCATTCTTCACCGTATCTCCGGGATCATCCTCTTTGTCGGCATTGCCATCATGCTTTACGCATTGGACAAATCGCTGAGCTCCGAGGAAGGCTTCGCAGAGGTGAAGGCGTGTCTGACCAGTCCGCTGGCCAAGCTTGTGATCTGGGGCCTTCTGTCCGCCCTGCTTTATCACCTGGTGGCGGGCCTCCGTCATCTGATCATGGATGCGGGCATCGGTGAGACGCTGGAAGGCGGCAAGCTGGGCTCCAAAATCGTTATCGCCGTGTCCGTGGTGGTAATCGTTCTGGCGGGAGTATGGATATGGTAACCAACGTCACAAACCTGTCTCGTTCGGGCCTCTATGACTGGATGGCGCAACGCGTCTCTGCGGTCGTGCTCGCGGCTTACTTCATATTCCTGATCGGATACCTCGTATTTCACCCGGGTCTGGACTATGCCCAATGGCACGGTCTGTTCGCCCATACGGCAATGCGCATCTTCAGTCTGCTGGCCCTCGTTGCCCTCGGCGCTCACGCCTGGGTAGGCATGTGGACCATCGCGACCGACTACCTGACGCCAATGGCGCTGGGCAAGTCCGCGACCGCTGTGCGTTTCCTTTTCCAGGCAGTCTGCGGCATCGCGATGTTCGCTTACTTCGTCTGGGGTGTGCAGATTCTTTGGGGTATCTGATTCATGGCTAACATTAATACCATTTCATTCGACGCCATCATCATTGGCGGCGGCGGTGCAGGCATGCGTGCCGCATTGCAGCTGGCTCAGGGCGGCCACAAGACCGCCGTAGTCACCAAGGTTTTCCCGACCCGCTCACACACCGTTTCCGCCCAAGGCGGCATCACCTGCGCTATCGCCTCGGCCGACCCGAACGATGACTGGCGCTGGCACATGTACGATACCGTCAAGGGTTCCGATTACATCGGCGACCAGGACGCTATCGAATACATGTGTCAGGAGGGCCCGGCAGCGGTCTTCGAACTGGACCATATGGGTCTGCCGTTCTCGCGTACCGAAACCGGGCGTATCTACCAGCGTCCGTTCGGTGGTCAATCCAAGGACTTCGGTAAAGGCGGTCAGGCTGCACGTACTTGCGCCGCGTCCGACCGTACCGGTCACGCACTGCTGCACACCCTGTATCAGGGCAACCTGAAAGCAGGCACCACGTTCCTGAACGAGTACTACGCCGTTGACCTGGTGAAGAACCAGGACGGTGCATTCGTGGGCGTGATCGCGATCTGTATCGAAACCGGCGAAACCATGTACATCAAGGCCAAGGCCACTGTACTGGCCACCGGCGGTGCGGGCCGTATCTATGCATCCACCACCAACGCCCTGATCAATACCGGTGACGGTGTCGGCATGGCGCTGCGTGCCGGTGTTCCGGTTCAGGACATCGAAATGTGGCAGTTCCACCCAACTGGCATCGCCGGCGCAGGTGTATTGGTCACCGAAGGTTGCCGCGGTGAGGGCGGTTACCTGATCAACAAGCACGGTGAGCGTTTCATGGAGCGTTATGCTCCGAACGCCAAGGACCTTGCAGGTCGCGACGTTGTAGCTCGTTCGATGGTCAAGGAAATCATCGCCGGCAACGGCTGTGGCCCTAACGGCGACCACGTGATGCTGAAGCTCGATCACCTGGGTGAGGAAGTGCTGCACAGCCGCCTGCCAGGTATCTGTGAACTGTCCAAGACCTTCGCTCACGTCGACCCGGTCGTCGCGCCAGTGCCTGTCGTTCCGACCTGCCACTACATGATGGGCGGCGTAGCCACCAACATTCATGGCCAGGCTATGACCATGGACGCCGAAGGCAAGGATCAGGTTATTCCGGGTCTGTTCGCTGTGGGTGAAGTGGCTTGCGTGTCGGTCCACGGTGCCAACCGTCTGGGCGGTAACTCGCTGCTCGACCTGGTGGTCTTCGGTCGCGCTGCCGGCCTGCACCTTGAAAAAGCACTGACTGACGGCATCGAATACGACGACGCTACCGAAGCTGATATCGAAGCCGCCCTGGCGCGCCTGAACGCGCTGAATGGCCGTACCGATGGCGAAGACGTCGCTTCCCTGCGTCGCGAACTGCAGAGCTGCATGCAGAACTACTTCGGTGTGTTCCGTACTGGCGAATACATGCAGAAAGGCATCGAGCAACTGGCCGACCTGCGCGCGCGCATCGCCAACGTCAAGATCAACGACAAGTCCCAGGCCTTCAACACCGCGCGTATCGAAGCGCTCGAGTTGCAGAACCTGCTGGAAGTTGCCGAAGCGACTGCGATCGCCGCAGAAACGCGCACCGAGTCCCGCGGCGCTCACGCCCGTGAAGACTTCGAAGATCGCGACGATGTGAACTGGCTGTGCCACACCCTGTACTACCCGGGTGAAAAGCGGGTTGCCAAACGTGCAGTCAACTTTGCGCCGAAGACAGTACCGGCGTTTGAACCGAAAATTCGGACTTACTAAGGGTGGCCGCTATGTTGAAAGTCGAAGTTTATCGTTACAACCCTGACACCGACTCGGCACCCAAGACCCAGGTCTTCGACGTCGATACCGGTGGCAAGGACCTGATGGTTCTGGACGTTCTCGCACTGATTAAAGAGCAGGACGAAGGTTTCTCCTATCGTCGCTCGTGCCGTGAAGGCGTCTGCGGCTCCGATGGCATGAACATCAACGGCAAGAACGGCCTGGCGTGCATCACGCCGCTGTCCGCTGTGGTCAAGAACAACAAGCTGGTGGTGCGTCCGCTCCCTGGCTTGC
>Ga0160447_100382_pt1 | contig 22274 bp, 13 predicted proteins | sample HID1973K_E1MG_FD_108222 | JGI IMG/M metagenome (GOLD analysis project Ga0160447, IMG submission 108222) | Enriched mosquito-associated microbial communities from UW Madison campus, WI, USA - HID1973K_E1 MG | ecosystem: Host-associated > Arthropoda: Insects > Digestive system > Unclassified ...
CGAGGGCGGTGCCCGCAGCTAAGCCGACACCGCCCGCAACACACCCTCCTCAGAAGCTATACGTCAACCGCGCCAGTCCCGTGTTGGAGGTAAACCCCTTGCCCACCTCCGGCACATACTGCAGCGACAAGCTCAAATGCTTGGCACTCAGCAACTCCGCCCCCAGCGAGAAGCGACCGACCGTCCCGGGCCCCGCAGTCTGCAGGTCGAAACTCTCGCTCTGCGGCTGGTCAGCAAAGCGCGCCGTGGTGGTCCAATCGCGGTTGTTGCCGAACTCCACCGCCGCGCTGGCGAACGGGCGCAGCGTCATGCCGTTGCTCAGGTGGAAGGTATCGCCGAGCTCGACGCCGGCCACCCCGATCAACGCAGTGTCCGCATTGCCTTCCACTGCCAGCCGGAACGGCGAGTCGCCGTTTTCGGTGAATGCCTTGTCCTCCACGCGGATCGCATGGCCCTCGACGAAAGGACGCACAAAACCGTCCTTGCCCATCGCAAAGCTGTAGGCCGCACGCATGTGGGCACCGACCTGCCACTGCTTCGGGCTGGCCTTGGCCACGTCATCGATGCCGGCCACCGCAACATCGCGCGTCGAATCGTACTTGCCCGTGGCCGCGTCGATGCCGCCGGACAACTCCATCCGGCCAGCGTCGTACAACAGGCCCACGCCGCCCAGGAAGGCATCGCCGTCGACCCGTGCACTGCCATCGGCATCGCGCAGGCGGCTGTCCTCGTAAGCGACCGAGCCGGTGAGCGCCAGGTCCGGCGACAGCTGCACCTGCCCGCCGGTCTGATAGGCCGTCGCATCGACGCGATAACCGAGCGCGTCATTGGTTTCCTTCTGCTCCGAGCTGTTGGCCAGCACCCTGCCCCACGCGCAGCTGTCCGTGCTCTTGGACGCCAGCGGCGCGCTGGAACAACCCCCGTAGAGGTTCATCGCGAAGTCGCGGCTGCTGTTGAAGCGGTAGGCGCCGAACGCCCCCAGTGCCTTGCCGGACATCGCCGCCAGGCTGCCCTCGTACGAGGCGGCATCGGCGACGCCGGCCAGGCGGGTGAAGCCGGCATCCATCGCCGCGCCGCTGTCGAAGATCGACTGCAGGTTGTCGGCCACCGCACGCTTGTTGGCGCCCAGGCCCGAGGCCTGCGTACTGAACAGCGCGGTCGGCGTCACGTGCAGGTTCTGGCCGTCGGTATCGAAGCGGTAGTCGTACAAGTGCGCGGTGGGCGCGGCGGCCAGGCCCGGATCCAGGCTCAGGGTGCCGGTCGCCGATGCCAGGGTGATGGTGTTGTTGCGCATGGTCGTCGGATGGACTTCGACCTGGCCGGCGATCGTGGCGTTGCCGTCGATCGTCAGCGCGGTGGCCGACTTGCCGGTGAAGTCGCCGGCCACCACGATCTTGCCACCGGCGTTGTTGGCGAGGTTGCCCTGGATGGCCAGCGGCGTGGCGCGAATGTCCATCACGCCGTTGTTGCTGACCCCGCATGCGCCCACCGTCACCTTGTCGCCGGCGTTGAAGGTGCCGTTGTTGGTGAAACAGCCGGTGCCGCCACCGTTGGTGAGCAGCACATCGCCGCCCAGCGTACCGTTGTTGATCACGTGGGTATCGCCGGCCACGCTGTAGACAGCGACCGAGTTGGTCTGCGAGCCATAGGTATACAGCGTGCCGTTGTTGGTAACGGTATTGACCACCGGGTTGCCGTTTGCGTCGTTCTTGCCGGTGCCGCCGTGGTCGATGTAGATGCCGGCCGAGGCGCCGTTGGCCGAGGTGGGAATGGCCTGCTCGCCCACCAGCACCTTGCCGGTGGAACCAATGGTGATGTTGATCGGCGCGTTGGAGGTGCCGTCGCCCATGCTCTGCGCGATGATGCCCGCCGAGCCGATATTGGTCGCCCACACGGTGCCGTCGATGGTGGCGTTGATCGCCCCGCCGGTGCCGCTGCCGCCCGCCGTGCCCATGAAGATGTTGCTGTCATTGATGACCCGGCCGCCGCCACCGCCGATCGACTGCAGCACCATCGCCGGCGAATAGCCACCCACCGTGCCGACCGAGGCGCCGGCGTTGACCGTCGCATTGATCACCCCGCCATTGCCGGCTGCGCTCTTGCTGCCGCTGAAATACAGCGGCGCCGCATCGAGATTGGCCTGCCCGGAGATGCCGCCGGCCACGCCGCCGCCGCCACCGATCGACTGCGCCAGCACGCCGATCGCGTTCTCGCCATAGGTCTGGATGGTGTCACCGACGGTGACCGACAGGCCGCTGTTGCCGGTGGTCGGGCTGTTGACGCCATCGTTGTTGACGTTGCCGCTGGTCTTGCCGGAACCGAAGAAGTCGGCCACGGTACTGCCGCTGACGTTGCCGCCGAGCTGCAGGCCACCGCCGCCGCTGATCGACTGGGCGAGAATGCCGTAGCTGTTGTCGCCCTGAGTGGTGATGGTGCCGCCGGTCGAGGTGGTCACGTTGACCAGGCCGCTGCCGCCGGACGCCTCGCCCTCGGAGCCGCCGAACTTGAACTGCACGTCGTAGCTGCCGCCATGCGTGCTGGCGTCGCCGCCGGCACCTTCCAGGTCGCTGGCCAGGGTCTTGGCGATGCCGCCGCCACCGGTGATCGACTGGGCGATGATGCCGCTGGAATCGTGCGCGGCGGTGGAAATCGCACCGCTGCTGGTGACCCGCACCTGCCCCGAGTCGTAGCTGGTGCCGCCATTGCCACCGACCGACAGTGCGATCGACTTGAACGCACCGTCGTTGGCATCGTCGTCGCCGGAATCCTTGCTGCTGGACTTCACCGACGAGGCCGACACGCCGCCCACGCCGCCGCCACCGGCGATCGATTCGGCGACGATGCCGGCCGCCAGCGAGCCCTTGGTGTAGATCGCGCCGGTGTTGCCGACGTTCACCTGGCCGCCATAGCCGCCACCGCCGCCCGAGCCGCCCACCGACAGGTTGCCGCTGTAGTCGTTGGTCGAGGCCGTGCTGGCGGCGCCGCCCTTGCCGCCGCCGCCACCGATGGCCTGGGCGAGGATCGCGTCTGAGTGGTTGCCTAGCGTGGCAATCTCGCCCTCGTTGGTGACGTTGACCTGGCCCGCCGAGCCACCGCTGCCGCCCGCCGCGCCAAGCGCGACCGAGAGCTGGATGCTGGTCGATTCGTTGTCGTCGTCGGTCTCGCCCTTGGACTGCGCCGCGTCTTCGAGGTCATCATCCAGGTCGTCGTCGCCCAGCGCGGCCGCACGCACGCCGGCCACCTGCGAGGTGCTGTCGGCGAGCAGGCTGTTGGTGAAGTCCACCGCGTTGTTGAGGCCGAGATAGTTGTTGAGCGCGGCACTGCCATTGGCGTCATACGCCGCGGTGAGCGTGCTGGTCGCGCTGCCGGCGTTAGAGCCGCCGTTGCCGCCGGCGCCATCGGATTTCTTAGTGGCGATGTTGGAGCCGGCCTTGCCACCGACACCGCCGCCGCCGCCGATCGACTGCGCGACGATGCCGTTGGCATCGGCGCCGAAGGTCACGATCGTCGACTTGGCATCGTTGAGCACCGACACGCCGTCGATCTCGTTGCCGCTGCCGTCGATGTGATACGTGTTGCCGCCATTGCCGCCGTTGGCGCCCATCGTCACCGTCGCCACGTACTGGCCCTTGGCCGAGCCCGCGGCGCCGCCACCGGCACCACCACCGCCGCCGATCGACTGCGCGCCGATGCCGAATGCGCCGTCGCCCAGGGTAATGATCGAGCCGCCGACATTGTTGGCGGTGGCGCCATAGCCGTCGCCGCCGGACGCGCCGGTGCCGCCCATCGTCAACGTGGTCGAGATCTTGGTTTCGCCGCCGCTGGAAGACGCCTGCCCATCGCCGGTGCCGCCTGCGCCGCCACCGCCGCCCACCGACTGCACCAGCATGCCGGCCGCCGATTCGCCGGTGGTCAGGATCAGGCCGTTGTTGTTCGTCGTCGCGGCGCCGCCGTCGCCGGCGGTGCCGCCCTTGCCGCCCAGCGACAGGCTGGCGGAGATGTCGAACTCGCCGCCGGTAGCGGTCGAGGCCGACGAAGAATCACCGCCCGCGCCGCCGCCGCCGCCGATCGACTGGGTAAGCATGCCGACGGCGCCCTCGCCGCTGGTGGTGACCAGGCCGGTATTGGTGGCGGTGAGCAGGCCGCCGCTGCCGGCCTGCCCGCCGGAACCGCCGAGCGCCGCGCTCAGCGAGATGCTGACGTCTTCGGCCGCGTACACGCGCGACTTCGCGGTCGATGCGCCGCCCGCGCCACCGCCGCCGCCGATCGACTGGGCGAGGATGCCGTAGCTGTCCGAGCCCTGGGTGGTGATGCGCCCGTCGTTCTCCGCGGTCGTGCCGCTGCACGAGGCCGCGCAGGCATCGCCGCCGGCACCGCCGCTGCCGCCCACCGCCATCGATGCGCCGAAGCCGGCCGAAGTCGACTTGCTGTAGGCCGAGCCGCCCTGTCCGCCGCCGCCGCCGATCGATTGCGCCAGCAGGCCCGGCGCATGCGCGCCGTGGGTGAGGATCTTGCTGCCCTGCTGGCTGGTCAGCGCGACATCGAAGCCGGCGCCGCCGCCACCGGCGCTGCCGCCGACCACATAGTTGAGCCCCACGCTGGAACCGGACGCATCGCCGCCCTTGCCGCCGCCGCCGCCGATCGATTGCGCGGCCAGGCCGTCGGACCCGAAGCCGAAGGTCTCCACGGTCGATTGCAGCGACACACCCACCGAAGCGCCGTTGACGCCGTTGGCACCCTCGCCGCCGACCGCGAATACGCCCTTGGAGACGCCACCCGAGCCGCCGCCGCCGCCGATCGACTGGGCGAGCACGCCGGGCGAACCCTCGTACTGCGTGGGGTCGACATTGAGGCCGGTACGCACGTTGAGCCCGGTGCCGGTGACCGTCACCGTGCCGGCGGTACCGCCGTCCGAACCGGAGCCACCATTCGGGCCGATCACGTATTGCGAGGGGGTGCCGCCGTCGCCGCCGTTGCCGCCCAGCGATTGCGCCAGCACACCCGGCGCATAGGTGCCGTTGGCCGCGATCTCGCCACCGCTGCCGGCGCTGCCATCGATGGTCACGGTGACGTTGCCTGCATTGCCGCCGGCACCGGCGTTGCCGCCCGAGCCGCCGGTGCTGCTGCCCTGCCCGCCGGCGCCGCCCTGCGACAGCACGTGCAGCGCCGCATCGCTGTTGGCGCCTTCGACCATGATGACGTTGGAGCCGACCGTGACATCGACGTTGTTGCCGTTGCCGGCGAGGCCGCCGCTGCCACCTTGCGAGCCATCGACGTCTTCCGCCGTGCCGCCATTGCCGCCATTGCCGCCGACGCTTTGCACCAGCACGCCGCTGTCGCCGACGAAGCCGTTGTTGGCATTGTTGCTGGCGTTGTAGAAGTTGGCGGTGACCGTGCCGGCGTTGCCGCCGATGCCGTCGGTGGCGTCGGCGCCCTGCGAGTTGTAACCGGTGCCGTAGTCGCGGCCGCGGCCACCGGCGCCGCCCTGGCTGGACACCAGCACGCTGCGGTTGTACGAGTTGGTATAGCCGTCGAGCGTGGCGTTGATGCTGCCGCCCGCGCCGCCGACACCGGAGGTGCCGTCGCTGCCGCTCATGTTGCCCTTGCCCGCCGCGCCGCCTTCGCCGCCGAGCGAGATGAGGGTGATGCCGCTGATGCCGTTCGTCTCATCGGCAGATTGGGCGGTGACCTGGGTCCCGACCGAGACGGTGAGGTCGCCGGCGCTGTTGCCGGCGCCGCCATTGCCGCCGACCTTGTCGAAGCCGCCGCCGGTCGCATCCGAACCTTGCGCGCCGGCGCCTCCGATGCTCACCGAGTTGATCGGCGACGAGGCGACGACCAGGGTGCCCTTGCTGTCGTACTGGGAGTAGTCGTACAGCGTGGGGTTATTGCCGACGACGAGGTTGATGTCGGCCGCTTGGCCGCCGGGGCCGCCGTTGTAGCCGTTCTGGTCGTCGAAGATCGGATCCGAGCCGGAGCTCGCGGCCGGGCTGCCGGGCGTGCCGTTGGTGTTGAGGTAGCAGGAGATGTGGTTCGCGACGCTGTAGAGCTGGCAGCCATCGGCCATGGCCGGGCCGGCGGTTGCGAGTGCGGCCACGCCGATCGCGGTGGGTGCAGAGGCGACGGCGAGTGCGTTGAGCATTGCCAACGATAGTGCTCGCCGCTGCAAGGATGAGGAGGAAGCGAGGGTGGCGCGGTGCCGGTTGTGCGACTTCATGGGGCGGTTCTCCAGGGTGGTGCGGAGAGCCTAGGGATCGCCGACGCGCGTCTCTTGATGTAGGTCAGGTGCGCGGGCGCGGAGGGCTGATGCGGAAAGCCGGCGCTCAGGTTCGTGCAGGAAGCGAGCTGTTTTTCTGGAGCTCTATGTATCGGGCAGCAAGGGTTCTTCTGCCATCGCGGGGACGTCGGGCTTTGCGGGCCTGCGCGTTGGGGGTGTTTGTTGAGGGGCGCGCGTGCGTTTGCGGTGGGTTTTGTCGGCTTACGGTGCGGGCACCGCCCTGCCGGGGAGGGGCAGGCCCGGCTCGGTTGGACATCCTGTCCAACTCGCCTACCGCGGCCATCCATGGCCGCTGGCCACCCCTCCCCGGCAGGACGGCGCAAGGCGCTGTGAGTGTCAGTCTTCGTTTGGGGCGCGCTGGGAGGGAGAAGAGAAGAGCTCGGCTGCTTGTTGCTATCGGCCACTGCCTGATCGCGGCTTCGAGTAGGTCCTTGTGCTTTTTGTAGGAGCGGCTTCAGCCGCGACTGCGGGATCTCTCGGTCGCGGCTGAAGCCGCTCCTACAAAGAGCGACAAGGACCAAAGAAAAAGCCGCCTCGCGGCGGCTTTTTAACTGTCGTGGTGACTCAGGCCACAGCCTCACGCCGCCACGGGCAAATCGCCCAGTTCAATGCCGAACTTGGCCCGCTCCATCTGCGCATCAGGGATGGGGCCTTGCCGTGTGAGGTCGACCAAGCCCTGGTTGAGCGAAACGTACGTAGACATGCGCTGGCGGTAACGCGCGCAGGCCGCGTCGATGCCTTGCGAGGAAGCGCGGGCCAGTTCGCGCGCCAACACGAACGCGCCGACCAGCGCCAGGCTGGTGCCCTGCCCGGAGAACGGCGACGCGCAGTGCGCCGCATCGCCGACCAGCACGACTCGGCCGGCAGACCAGCTTTCCAATCGCACCTGCGCCAGGTCGTTGTAGTGGAAGCGCGGGCTGTCGGGCAGCGCCGCCAGCACTTCGGCGAAGGCACCGCCCAGCTGCGCGCTGCGCTGCAGGACCAGCGCCTTCTGCGCGGCCTCGTCATTGCGCAGTGCAGCGTCGGGCTCGGCACCGAAGCCGATGCCGACACGCAGCTCGGTGTTGTCCAGGGTCGGATACGCGACCAGGCCGAATTCCGCCTCGCGGTACATCCATTCCCAGTCTTCCAGGCGCAATACGTTCGGGGTGGTGAACAGCGCCATCGCCGCCCCCAGCGGACGCAGGCCGTCGTCGTTCGGGTCCAGGACGAGGCGGCGCACTTGCGAATACACACCGTCGGCACCGATCAGCAGGTCGTAGCGGCCTTGGTCGCCGTTGGAGAAGGTGACGCCCACGCTGTGGCCGTCGTCGACCAGCGCGGTGATGTGCTGGCCCAGGCGCCATTCGACCTTGCCGCCGAGCGGCTGCGCCAGCACCGTGCACAGGTCGTCGCGGAACACCTCGATATCCGGATTGTCGAGCGGGCCGCCGCTGAAGGTGCGGCTGGCATCGCGACGCAGTTCATGGCCATTGCGGTCGACCAGCGACATGCCGCGCAGGCGCGTGCGGCGTGCACGTACCGCCTCGTACAAGCCCATCGAACGCAACACGTCGAGCGCGACCCCGCGTACGTCCACCGCCTGGCCGCCGCCGCGCAGTTCGCGCGCGCGCTCGACCAGGGTGACGCGGAAGCCGAAACGGGCCAGCCAGTAGGCCGTGGCCAGGCCGGCAACGCCGGCACCGGAAATCAGGACGGAAGTCTTCATGGCACAAAGGAGCAGAGAGGAGAAACGCTACGGTATCGAGCCGGGGCGGCAGCGACTTGATCCCGGTCAAGTGCGGCGCGGTCCACTACGCGGCTGCTACGCCCTGGTTCAGCGCGCAGCAGCCTGGCGCATCGGAAAGGCCGCGAACATCTGGTCCAGGCTGGCTTCGAGTGCACGGTTGCGCAGGGGCGCGGACCTCGCCGCGCCGTCATGGGCGGTGCCGTGCCAGACCGCTTGGTGGCTGGCCGTGTCGAACAGGTCCACCAGCAGGGTGTCGGCCTGCGGAACCTGTGCGCCGGGGACGATATCGACGGCGATCGAGAGCCGGCCACCGCTCGCGCGGCGCTTCCAGCCCTTCGCTTCCAGGCGTGCATCGATGCCGGTGACGATGCGCCGATCGAGTTGCGCATTACCCGAATCCGGCGTTTCCGCCCAGCTATAGGTGCGCACGACCTCGGCATCGCCGGCCGCCTCTGCTTCCTTGGCGACGCTCGCCGAGGCCACCGAGCCGGTCATCACGGCGGCGGCGCACAGCGCGATGAAAACCACATTCATTGTGCTTGCTCCGATGTCCTGTCGTGATCCCTCGCGGGATCTCGGCATTGTGTCGGTGGCCGCATCGCTTGCGGTTGACGCAGGTCAAGCCTGCGCCAACCTGCGCATCGCCGGATGGCTCAATCGCTCGGCAGCGCCACTTCGAACAGGCCACCCGAGCCGGGATGCGCTGCCAGTGCCGCCGGCGACAGACGCGCACGCGCCGTGCTGACATAGGCCTTGCCGTTACCGTCCAGGCACAGGCTGCCGACATGCGGCGCCGGCACCGGCAGCGCCTGCAGGAATGCGCCGTCCGCGGCGAGCTGGACGATGCAACCACCGCCCCACATCGCAACCCAGAACGTGCCGTCGTCGGCGATCGCCATACCGTCCGGCTTGCCGGGCAAATCCAGGAAATCGCTGACGATGGTCGGCTCACCCAGCGTGCCTGCGGCGGTGTCGGCCGGATACGCCAACAGCGTCCGCGCCAAGGTGTCGATCACGTACAGGGTCTGCTGGTCGGCAGAGAACGCGATGCCGTTGGCCACGCCCAGGCCCGCCTCGACCGCGCGTGGCGCCGCGGCCGGCGACGTTGCGTAATACAGGCCGCCCTGCCCGGCCAGCACGCCGCGATGCATCGTGCTCACCCACAGACCGCCACGCGCATCGCAGGTCATGTCGTTGAAGCGCACGCCGGCCGGCAATGCGGCGGGCGGGCCCGGTTCGATCCGGCCCGTGTCCGGATCCACCACGCACAACGCCTGCTCGCCGGCGCCGGCAAGCCGTCCATCCGGCAGCCAGGCCAGCGACCACAGCGGTTCCGCCAGGCCCACCGATTGCCAGCCAGTCTCGTCCAACCGATGGCGCAGCAGGCGCCGCCCGACCGGATCGACCCAGCACACCTCGTTCGATCGCCACACCGGCGATTCGCCGACGATCGCCAGCGGCTGCGCCAGCAACCTGGCCGGCGGTCGCTGCCACCGCGCCAGCGCAGCCACCCATTCGAGCGCCCGCGCGTGCACGGCCGGTGCGCTGACGCCCGGCCGATACAGATCCGCCCCCAGCCCGAAGCCGTACGCACCGGCGCGCTGCAACGCCGCACCGTTTTCCGGGTTCACGCCACCGACCGCCAGCAACCGCACGTGCGGCGGCAACACCGTGCGCAACGCTGCCAGGGTCGGCCCGGCCCGGCTGGCCGGAAAGACTTTCAACCAGCGCGCACCCGCCTCGACGGCGGCGAACGCTTCCGTCGCAGTGGCAATGCCCGGCATTGGCACCATGCCGTGCGCCAGGCTCACCGCGATGACCCGCGCGTCCATGTTCGGTGCCACGCAGAACGCGCAGCCGATCGCGGCCAGGCGTTCCACCGCGGCGACATCGAGCACCGTCCCCGCGCCGATCGACATGCGCTGCCCGAAATGCCGTACCAGCAACTCGATGGTGTCGAACGGCGCGGGCGAATTGAGCGGCACTTCGGCCACCCGCAGCCCCGCCCGCCACAGCGCATCGACCACCTCGATCGCTTCCTCGCCGCGCAAGCCGCGCAGGATTGCCACCAGCGGCACCTGCGCCAGGTGCGCGTCAAGGTTTTCCGCGTGCGTGCTCATCCCGCCACCGCGGTGGACATCGCATGCAGCGCGGCGAAGCCGAACACGCTCGCCTCGCGAGCATCCACGCTGCGGCTGCCGATGCCCATGCCGGCCAGGGCCGCGGCATACATCTCGCAGACCGGGTTGGCGCCGATCAGGGTCACCGGCGCCTCGGCGGCCTGCGGGTACAGCGCCAGCGCGTCGGCGATCTCGCTGCCGATCAGCAGGCCGCGCAGGTACGACGCCGCCTCGTCGCGCGGCAGGTCGCCGCGTATCACCCGCGCACGCGCACCGAACAACAGCGTCCCCAGTCCAGGCCGATCCGCGCCGCCACGCGCCAGGCCCTCGTTGAAGGCCTTGCCCGGCTTTACCGGCGCATCGCTGACAATGGATGCCAGCAGTCCGGCCGCGGTCAGGCGGTCGAAGATCTCGCCCGACATCGCGGTCACGAATTCCTCCACCCGGCCTTCGCGCAAACGCACCCACTTGGTGTGCGTGCCGGGCAGCGCCACCACGCCATCGCGCGGCAGCCGGCCGGCACGCAGCAGGCCGAACAGTTCAGTCTCCTCGCCCCGCATGATGTCCGGCGCACCGTCGGCACGCCGGCACGCCAGGCCCGGCACGATCGCCATCTCCGCCTCGCCGATGCGTGTGGCATGCAGTCGCCCGGCCAACCCGTCCAGGCCGATCGGGCAGTCGGCGTAGCCGGCATCCTCCCAACCGATGTTCGAGCCGACCATGCCGCAGGCGTAGAGGCGCGAAGCCGAGGGCCAACGCTGCAGCAGCCCAGCGACCAGCGCCTGCATGCCGGCGCGATCCAGCCCGGCCACGCCGGCCGGCTCGCTCCACGCGTCGACCACCTCGCCCGTGGCCTCGCCTGCTCCCCGCAGCAACCACGCGCGGCAATTCGAGCTGCCCCAATTGATACCGATGAAATCGCCTTGCCTGTCGCCGTTCAAATCGCCGCTCATGTAATCCCTCAGCGCCGGGTCACGCCCGCGCCACCGTCCACCGGAAAAATGCCGCCCGTCACCCAACCGCTGCGCGGGCCGGCCAGGAACAGCGCCATCTCGGCGACGTCCTGCGCGGTGCCCAGCCGCCCCAGTGGATGCCGGTCGACATTGCGTTCGCGCGCCGCCGCCGGATCGGCAGCGCGTTCGAAGGATGCTTGCAGCATCGGCGTGTCGATCGAGGCCGGCGCGACGGCATTCACCCGCACCTGCCAAGGCGCCAGTTCCAGCGCGGCGCTGCGCACCAGCGACTCCAGCGCCGCCTTGGAGGCCGCGTAGGCCGGCAGGGTCGGCGTGGCGAAGCGGGCGTTGATCGAGCTGACCAGCACCACCGAGCCACCGCCGGCATCGCGCATCGCCGGGGCGCAATGCCGCAGCAGACGCACCGCCGACAGCACGTTGACCTCGTAGGTGTCGCGCCAGATCGCGTCGTCGTCCTCCAGCAGCGAGCCCGGCGGGCTGATGCCGGCGCAATGCACCAGCACCCGCGCCGGCCCCAGCGCGGCCTCGGCCTTGGCCAGCGCGTCGGCCAGCGCCGAGGCCGACCGCAGGTCGACCTCACACGCCAACTCGACACCGTCGGCGCGCCGCAAGTCCAGGCCCGCCACCCGCGCGCCCTCCTCGCGCAAACGCGCCGCCACCGCCGCGCCGATGCCGCTGGCGGCACCGGTGACGATCGCGCAGGTTCCCGCCAATGACTGCATCATTCCTTCTCCTGGAAGGCGCTGTTCAGAAGCGCCAGGTCAGCGTGGCCATGTAGTTGCGCCCGTACACGATATTCGTGCGCAGGCCTTCGCTGCTGCCGTCGTAGGTGCGCTGCTGGCTGTCCAGCAGGTTGCTCGCCTCCAGCTGCAGCGTGAGGCTGTCGCTGAAATCGTAGCTGACCGACGCCGCCAGGTCCTTGTAGGTGTCGTTGTAGATGCCGGTCGCCGCGGCCGACAGGCCGACCAGGTACTCGTCGCGCCAGTTGTAGGCCACGCGCGCACTGAACGGGCCGGTCTCGTAGTACAGGATCAGGTTGGCGTTGTTCTTCGACAAACCCGGGAACGTCAGGCTGCGCCCGGTGACGTCCTTGATCGGGGTTTCCGAGTCGATATAGGTGTAGGTCGCCACCATGCCGAAGCCATCGAACGGCACCGGCAGGAAGGTGAAGGGCACCTGCGCCAGCAGCTCCATGCCCTTGACCGTGGCCGAGTCGCCGTTGACCTTTCGGTTGATCAGGAAGTTGACCCCGTTGTACGTTTCCGCGCTTTGGCGCTGCACGATGAAGGTGGAGATGTCCTTGTAGAACAGGCCCGCCGACAACATGCCGGTGTCGTTGTAGTAGTACTCCAGCGACAGGTCGTACTGGTTGGCCTCGAACGGATCCAGCGCCGGCGCACCGCCACTGCCGGTGCCGGGGGTGATCTGCACGCCGTTGTTGTCGAACACCGCGTTGTTGTTGAGGCTCACACCGTTGTTGAGGTCTTCGGTGTTCGGGAACGCGACCACCTTGGCCGCGCCGCCACGCAACACCAACTGGTCGGTGAGGTCGAGCTTGGCGACCGCCGACGGCAGCCAGTCGCGATCGGTGCGCGTGTACACGGTGGGCAGCGGCTGGCCTGCGCCGGAGAGCAGGTTGCCGCGTGAATCCAGTTCACGCTGCACGTAGCGCACGCCGACGTTGCCGCTCAGCCCCATACCGCCCAGCTCGGTGTCCCAGTTGAGCTTGGCGTAGCCCTCGGTGAACTTTTCTTCGATGTTGAACGTGCCGGCATAGGCCAGCGCATTGTTGCGGCCGTCCAGGCACTGCGGGTCCTGGGTGATCTGCGGGAAGCCGGTGAACGCGTCGCAGCCGGTGAACACGCTGCGGTAGCTGCCCAGGAAGCTGCGCGGCAGGCCGGCGAACTCGCCGCGCATGAAGTCGTTGTTGCTGTACACGCGCAGGAAGTCGTCCAATGCGGTCGCCGGGATGCCGCCGGCCGGGCGGATGTCGGCACGCAGCGGGTTCTGCTCGCTTTCCAACTCGTTGTAGCGCGCGCCGAAGTCGAACGACCGCAGCGGGCCATCATCGAAGGCCCAGCTCCAGTCGGTGCGCAGGGCGCGGCTGTCGGTTTCGGCGCGGTAGTCGTTGTCGAACAGGATCGACAAACGCATCTGCGCCGGGTCGGTCAGGTCCACGCCGCCGACGTTGAAGCTGCCGAAGTCGCCGTTGGTGAGGTCGAAATCCACCACCGAGGTGATGTTGGCCATCGGCTGCAGGCGCATGTAGCGCTGGTGGTATTCGGCGGTGGAGCGGCCATACGAACCCTCGACCGAACCATCCAGATGGTCGCCGGCCCGGAACGCAGCCTTCAGCGCGGTCGACCAGATGTCCGCATCGATGTTGGCGATTTCGGTGTTGGCCTGGACCGGCCCGACCGAACGACCCTTCAGCAGGATGTTGTTGTCCGAATAGGTCGCGTTGCTCAAGCCGGCACTGGGATTGAACGCCAGCCAATAGCGGTCGCGGTCGGCCTTCTGCTTGGAATAAAAGGTGTCGGCGCTGATTTCCACGCCGTCGGCCGGGCGCCATTGCACGATGGCGCTCAGGCCGGTCTTGGTGCGGTCGTCGTCGATGTTCTGCGCGCGCATGTCGGTGCTGCCATAGCGCGTGGTGCCGGTGGGGTCCTTGAACGCCGCATAGCCGGAGAATGTGTCCAGGCCCTGCTGCACGACGTTGCGCTGGCTGTAGGTCGCCGAGATCGAGGCGCCCAGAGTGTTGTCGTCATTGCGCGTGGACAGCAGCGCGAAGCCCGAACCGCCGCCCTTGCCCGCCAGCTCATCGTAGGTGCCCGACACGCTGGCCACGTTCTGGCTGGCATCGCCGGACAGCGGCTTGCGCGTTTCGATGTCGATGATGCCGCCGAGCGCACCAGCGACCTGGTTGGCGCCGGCCAGCTTGGTCACCGACAACCGCGAGATCAATTCCGAGGGCACCAGCGTCAGCAGGCCATAAGTCGAGGTGTTGAGCTGGTCCAGACCGTTGCCGCCGCGCCCGGTGGCGTCGTAGATCTGCCGACCGTTGTAGAGGTAGACGTTCTCGCGCAGGCCGCGCACCAGCACGTCGCTGCCCTCACCCATGCCGCGCTCCAGCTGCACGCCGGCGACCCGGCCCAGCGATTCGGCGACGTTGGTGTCGGGCAGCTTGCCGATATCGTCGGCGACGATCGCGTCCACAATTTGCGGCGACTCGCGCTTGACGTCGCGCGAGGCCTCCAGGCTGCCGCGGATGCCCACGACCTGGACCTGGTCCAGCGTCTTCGCCTCCCCTTGCCCGGTACTGTTATTGCCGCCGTTGGCCGGCGGCGTGGCCGCGGCATCGGTCGTGGATTGCGCGCCCGCCGGCAACGAGGCGAACAGCGCCTGGGCCAGCAACGTTGAAAGGACGGTACGACGAGTATTGCGCATTGCGGTTCCTCCCCCGAGGTATTGAGCCCCGGAAAACGCTCGCCAGCCAGCCCCGGACCGCCAGGTCCTCGGACTGTGATGGCAGAGCGCCCTCCCAGTCGCTCGTGCACTTGTTTGTCGTGTGGTCTGCCCCGCGGTGCCGCTTGGCAGTGTGTAACTAATATAGCAATATATTCCCCGGTGCAAGGGTGCCCGCAACAGAGCCCCTGCCAACACGAACCTGATCCGGTCCATGACCGGCAGGGACTCTGATTGCTTTGAAAGCAACACAAAGGGGAGACCGCATGACAACTCTGGCTGGCGTATTTCCGATCGTTCCGACCATCTTCCGCGCCGACGGCGCGATCGATTTCGATGGCACCCACCGCGTGCTCGACTACCTGCTGGCCGCCGGCGCGGCGGGCGTGGTCTTCCCCGGCCTGGCCAGCGAGTACGACCGCCTGGACGTCGACGAGCGCCTGCAGGTCACCGCCCAACTGGGCGAATGGATCGCTGGCCGCGTGCCTTTCATCGTCGGTGCCAGCCACCCGGACGTGGCCGTTGCCGCGCGCCTGGCCCGCGCCGGTGCCGACGCCGGCGCGGTCGCGGCGATGATCCTCACCCCGCATGCCCATGCCGGCGACATGACCGCGATGGCCGGGTATTTCGAGCAGATCCATCGCGACAGCGGCATCGCGATCATGCTGCAGAACGCGCCGGCGCCGATGGGCGTGGGCCTGGGCGTGGAGGACGTGGTCGCGCTGGCACGTCGGGTCGAAGGCATCCGCTACGTCAAGGAAGAGACCATGCCCTCGGGCCATCGCATCACTGCGCTTTCTCGGCAGGCCGGCGATGCCGTCGACGCGGTGTTCGGCGGTGCCGGCGCGCGCTACGTGATGGACGAGCTGGCGCGCGGCGCCACCGGCACCATGCCGGCCAGCGAAGTCACCGAGGTGCACGTGGCGATGCTTGAGCGCTACCGTGCCGGCGATATCGACGGCGCGCGCGATCTGTTCGAACGCACGTTGCCGCTGTTGAGCATGCAGGCGGTGTTCCGCTGGCGGTTGACCAAGGCGGTGCTCAAGCGCCGCGGGCTGATCGACAGCGACCATGTGCGCGCCCCGGGTCCGGCGCTGGACGAGCACGACGAGCGCGAGCTCGATGCCCTGCTCGCCCGCATCGCCGACCTGCTGCCGATGGACCGCGTGCCCGGCCGTTCGGCCCCCTGATCCGCGAGAATGCATCCATGAGCGCCCTGGTCAGCAAGATCGAAACCTTCATCGTCACCGTGCCGCGCGACACGCCCTACCTCGGGCCGCTCGGCCCGGGCGAGCGCATCAACGAACGCGGCTACGTCGTGCGCCGCGGCAACGGCACGATCTACCCCTCGGTCGACCGCTCGGTGGTAGTGCGGATCACCACCGCCGACGGCGCGCAGGGCTGGGGCGAGACCTACGGCATCTGCGCGCCGCGCGCGGTCTGCGAGATCATCAACGACCTGCTGGCGCCGGAGCTCGTCGGCCGCAATCCCGAAGACGTCGAGCGCATCTGGGACGATCTGTATGGACTGATGCGCGTGCGTGGCTGCACGTCGGGCTTCCACGTCGATGCGATCGCCGCGCTCGACATCGCGCTGTGGGACCTGCGCGCGCGTGCGCAGAATCTGCCGCTGCACGCGCTGCTGGGTGAGCGCCGACACGAGCGCATCGCGGGCTATCTGTCCGGCCTGCCCGCCGCCACGCTGGAGGGCCGCGTGGCGATGGCGCAGCGGTTCCAGGCCGAAGGCCACGATGCGTTCAAGATCCACGCGGTGGTCAGCAGCGAAGGGATCGTCGAAGAAGTCGCGGCGCTGCGCGCGGCACTCGGCGAGCAGGCCCTGCTGATGGCCGACCTGCACTGGAAATTCAACCCGGCCGAAGCGGTTGCGCTGATCGAGCGCCTTGCGCCGTACCGGTTGCATTTCGTCGAGGCCCCGGTGAAGCCGGAAGACGTGCACGGCCTGGCCTGGACCGCGCGCAATAGCGCGCTGCCGATCGCCGCCGGCGAAGAGTGGTACACCGAATACGAAGCCGGCCTGCGCCTGGACAGCGGCCCGCTGGCGTTCATCCAGCCGGAAATGGGCCATACCGGCATTACCCAATACCTGCGCATCGCCGCGCTGGCCGACCGCCACGGCGTGCAGATCGCCCCGCACGCCACCATCGGCGCGGGGCTGTTCCTGGCCGCCAGCCTGCACGTGGCGGCGGTGCTGCCGCGCTTGTGGCGCCACGAGTGGCAGCATTCGGTGTTCGCCCGTTCGCTGGAGCTGCTGGACACCGACATGGGCTACGCCGACCGCCACTACCAGTTGCCGAGCGGCCCCGGCCTGGGCGCACAACCCGGCGGCAAGTTCTGGCAATACGCGGAACTGGTGAGCTGACGCCGGCGCGGGCGAGCGTCCCGAAGGGGCTGATGGGGGCGGGCTTCTCGCCAAGAGCGCCCTCACCCCTACCCCTCTCCCGCAAGCGGGAGAGGGGATGCTCCGGGCAGATCGCGCGATGCTGGAAGTCTCCCTTCTCCCGCAAGCGGGAGAGGGGATGCTCCGGGCAGATCGTGCGATGCTGGAAGTCTCCCTTCTCCCGCAAGCGGGAGAAGGTGCCCTGAAGGGGCGGATGAGGGCGATGCCCGCAGCCGATGCACGGTCTCAATAGGCCGGCTGCGCCCCCGCGATCAGCCGCGAGCGCCCGGAGCCGCGCACCGCCAGCCAGGCCATCAGCCAGGCGATCGGATGCAGCACCGCCATGATCAAGAAGCTGCGGTCGAAATGCCCGCTGGTCACCAGCTGACCCACCACATGCGCCGACACCATGCCGCCGAAGCCGCTGCCGGCGCCGATGATGCCGAACACGGTGGCGATGTAGCGCGAGGGGTACAGGTCCACCACCAGCGTGCTGATGTTGATCTGGAACACCAAATGCGCGAACGCCACGGCCGAAGCGATCGCGAACAACCACGGCAGCGGCGGATGGAACGCGGCGAACAGGCCGATCGGCGCCAGCATCGCCGCACCCGACATCGCCCACAGGCGGCTGCGTGCCGGCGCCATGCCGCGCTTGACCAGCGCACTGGAGATCGCGCCACCACCCACGCTGCCGAGGTCGGCCGCCAGGTAGACCATCCACGCCAGCGACGCCACTGCGGCCAACGTCATCCCGCGCTCGTCGTTGAGGTATTTCGGGAACCAGAACAGATAGAAGTACCAGACCGGATCGGCGATCGCGCGCGACAGCACCAGCAGCCACAGCGTGCGGTCGCGCAGCAGAGCGCCCCATAGCGCGCGTTCGGCGCGCGGCGCCTCGGCGGCCGGAGGCGCTGGATCCGCCGCCGCCGCCGCGGCGCGCTCGCGCGGATACACCCACAACCAGGCCAGCAACCACAACAGGCCTGCCGCACCGGTCACCCAGAACGCCACCCGCCAACCATAGACCAGGGCTACGCCGCCGATCAGCGGCGGCGCCAGGGTCGCGCCGACCATCGCGCCGGCCGTGTAGATGCCGAAGGCCAAGCCGCGTTCGGCCGGCGGGAATTGCTCGGAAACGACCTTCGAACCGACCGTGTAGTTACCCGGCTCGCCCAGGCCCAGCGCGAAGCGCGCCGCGCCCAGCCCGAACGCACTGCGCGCGAAACCGGTCAGGATGTTGGCGATCGACCACCAGCCCACGAACAGCGCCAGCGCCATCCGCGATCCCAGCCAATCGGTGATCCGGCCCGCCAGCAGGTAGGCCACGGTGTAGGCGAACAGGAACAGCTGGACGATGCCGGCATAGGCCTGGTCGCTGATGCCCAGGTCCGCCTGGATAGTGGTGGCCAGGATCGACAGCGCCTGGCGGTCCAGATAGTTGATGACCGTGGAGACGAACAGCAGCGCCAGCAGCGCCCAACGCAGTCGCCCGAACTTGCTGTCGCTCTCCCGCCCCACCCGCATGCGCTCGTCTCCCCCGTCGTAGACCGGGAACGTATTGCTATCTTAGCAACAAGTCAATCTGCAGCGCCGCAGAAACTCAGGCGATGTCCTGTGCCGCCTGGCGCAACGCCTCGACCAGTTCGGCGGTGGCCGATTCCGGGATCCAGCCGGACATCGCGATGCCGGCGTAGACCGGCTCGCCCACCGCGACCGCCACGATGTGGTGGTCGCGATCGTCGGCCACGTGCACGCGCGCATAGCGCTGCGCCCGTACCTGCGCGAGCGTCTGCAGCAGGTCGTCGATGCCGCCGGGAAACATCGGGATCTCGCGATCGCCGTAAAGCTCACGCACTTCCTCGTCGGGCAACTGGGCCAGCAGCTCGATGCCGATGCCGCTGGTGGTCGCCGGCAGCAGGCCGATGCGCCCTAGTCCGCGCGCCGCCTCGATGCCCGGCGGCGCATGGAACAGATAGCTGACGCTGTCGTTCCACAGCACGCCCATCGCCACGGTGTGGCCGAAGCGCCGCAGCGACTCGAGCACCGGCAATGCGCGGCGGATCAACCCGGACGCGAACAGGCTTTGCGCCGCGAGTACATGCATGCCCGGTCCGGCGGTGTATTTGCGGTCGGCGGTCTGGCGCACGATGCCCATGTAGGCCAAGGTCTTGAGCAGCCGATTGACGCGGGTGGGATTGGCATCCAGCCGGCGCGCCAGTTCGCGACAACCGACCGGTTCGGGCGAAGTCGCCAGCGCCTGCAATGTCACGATGCCGTCGATCAGGCTCTGGTTGGGCTGGGCGTTGGGTTTTGCTCGCATCCGCTCAGGTTAACCGCGTCGGCGCGGCGCGGCCAGCGAACCACCCCGCCTCGATCCCCTGCCCTTCGAACGCGCGGGCGACGACGGATAAGGCCGAACCGCCGTCGCCGCGCTAGATTGATCGCCGCCGGTGCAGGCGTTGCCGGCCACCATTGGACACTTGAACCGACGATGCCTGTTCTGCCGACATGGCTGGTCGATACCGCCGTGCAGCTGCGGCGCGAGCTGTCCCGCTTGCGCCTGGACGATGCCCGGGCGGCGTTGTGCGCGCAGACCGTTGCCGCGGTGTTGCTCGCCTACGGGCTGTCGGAATGGCTGCAGCTGCGCGACCGCTGGTGGGTGGCCTTGAGCGCCTTCGTGGTGGTGCGCGCGGAGATCGCGCTGACCCGCAAGCGCGGGATCGAACGCCTGGCCGGCACACTGGCAGGCGCGCTGCTGGGGGCGGGGGTCGGCGCGGCCGTTGCACTGTTGCCGCGCGATTCGGCCTGGCTCTATCCCTCCACGCTGGCGCTGATCGCCGGCGGCGGCCTGTACCTGGCGCTGGAATCGCGGCATTCGTATTTCTGGGTCCTGGCAACGGTGACCGCGGTGATGGTGCTGTCGGACCTGCGCCTGCATGACGATCTGGTCGCAGTGGCGCTGAGCCGGATCGCCGATGTCGGCGTCGGCGTCGGTTCGGCCATCGCCGTGACCACGCTCGCGGTGTGGGCGCGGCAGCTTTGGCCGTCGCCCTCTGCTGCAACTGCGCACACGGCCGCTGGCGATGGCCGCGACGGCGCCGCGGCACGACGTTCGCTACGGCTGGTGCTGGCTGCTTGCTGCGCGCTGGTCGTCGGCGCCTTGGGCAGCGTGTATCACGCATATCCTTTCGGCGACCTCTCGCAGGCCTTGGTCTCGGTGATCGCGGTGTTGATGGTGCCGCTGGCCGTCGACAGCGATGCCACGCCTGGGACGCACGCGCGCATCGGCCTGAAGATGCTGCGCCGTGTGCTGGGCTGCCTGTCGGCGGCGTTGCTGGCGCTGTTGCTGCTGCCCTTACTCGGCGGACACCCGTTGCTGTGCCTGTTGGCGCTGGCAGTGGGTGTCTGGATCGCCGCCCACCTGCAGGCCGGGCCGGAGGCGACCGCCTACCTCGGCACGCAGTTCGGCGTCGGCTTCATCATGGTATTCGTGCAGGACCACAGCGGCATCGTGTCGGTGTCCGCGCCCCTGCACCGGCTGCTCGGAATCATCCTCGGCTTGCTGGGCCTGGCCGTGCCGATGTTGCTGATGATGCGGATGCAACGACGGCGAGCGCGTGCCTGAACCAGGAATGCGCGCTCAGCACTGCAGCAACGGCGAGGCCATTTCCTGCAGCCGTTCGCGCGAACGCAACTCGACATCGCGCCCCTCGACCGACACCAAGCCTTCCTGTTGGAAGCGGCGCAACAAGCGGCTCAGGGTTTCCGGCGCCAAGCGCAGGTAGCTGGCAATTTCCATCCGCGACATCGTCAACTGGCAACGCGTGCTGGAGTAGCCGCGTGCGCTCATGCGTTCGGCGATGCCGATCAGGAAGGCGGCCAGGCGCTCGTCGGCGGCATGGTTGCCCGACAATTGCGCGGCGCGTGCGATATCCCGGCTCATCAGCCGGAACAGCTTGTGCTGCAGCGAAGGCATGCGCCCGGCCAGGTCGGCCACCACGTGGAACGGCAGTTTGCACAGCATGACCGTGTCCAGTGCGATGGCATTGCACCGATGCCGCCCGTCGTCGATGGCGTCCAGGCCGATCATGTCGCCGGCCATGTGGAAACCCAGCGTCTGCTCGCGGCCCTCGCGATCCACCGCGTAGGTCTTGACCGTACCCAGGCGAACGATCGCGATGTGCTGGAACGCGTCGCCCTGGCGGAAAAGATGTGCGCCCGCGTGTGACGGCGGACTGTGTTCGATCACGCTTTCCAGTTCGGCCAGTGCCTCGTCGGACATCGTGCCCGGCAAGCAGTCCAACCCGAAAGGACAACCCCGGCACGCCGAACTGCCTGCCGCCCGCTCATGAAACATGATGCCCATTGCTGCGTCTCCGCTGAGTAGCCCGGTCGTCCGGGCACTTCTGGCAGGACCTACGGTCCGCCGGCCTTCCCCCGATGTGTTGCAAGAACAAGACAGCAACATCACCGCCCCCGGCGGCTGGAAGTCCGTTCGCCTGCGGACTCCGCGGGATCGCGCCTTCGCGACCGTTTCAATGCATGGGACTAGGTTCCAAATCTACATTGCGGAACAACGTTCCGCAAGTTGAGAAAACGGTAACATATTGATTCGCCGCGTATTCAGGCGATTGACAACGTTGTCGTTTAGCTACGGTGCATGGTTGTGGAGGGTAAGAAGCCGGCTCACGGCTCGGTGTAGCGCCGATTGCCGGCTGTGCACGGGGGAAGCCTCGGCCCGGACGCCTGCCGGGCGCAGACGATGTCCAGAGGGCGGTGAACTTCCGGTCGCGGCTGAAGCCGCTCCCACAGTGCAATCGCCGATTCCGACGCGCCGGAAGGATCCAGGGCGAGCCGTTGTAGGAGCGGCTCCAGCCGCGACTGCAAGCTGTCGCGGGTCGTGGCTGAAGCCGCTCCTACAGTGCCACCCCGCAGCGCATCGCCATGCCATGCATCGCCGCGAATTGATCGCTCCCAATCCCCGGATGTGCATTGTGGGAGGGGGCTTCAGCCCCGACGCCGTTACGGGCACAACCGATGTCCAAGCGGCGGCGAATCTACGGTCGCGGCTGAAGCCGCTCCTACAGTGCAATCGCCTGTTTCGTGCTGCTTGACCCACGTCAAGAGGCTTCCTGCCGAGGCGCCGCACGCTATGGCGGACCGTCCGCATCCGCGCCGACGTCATCCACCTCTCTCAAGGAATCCAGCCATGAACCTCTCCCTCCGCTCCACCCGCCTGCTGCTGTTGGGCAGCCTCGCCATCGCCGGTTTCGCGCAGGCGCAGTCGGGGCCCGTCGTCAACATCGGC
>Ga0160447_100385_pt1 | contig 22171 bp, 19 predicted proteins | sample HID1973K_E1MG_FD_108222 | JGI IMG/M metagenome (GOLD analysis project Ga0160447, IMG submission 108222) | Enriched mosquito-associated microbial communities from UW Madison campus, WI, USA - HID1973K_E1 MG | ecosystem: Host-associated > Arthropoda: Insects > Digestive system > Unclassified ...
CTGCACGTGCCGCGCGAAAGTGCTCGAAGGCGAAGTGAAGATGGAAAAGAACTTCACGCTCGAACAACATGAAATCGATGATGGTTTCGTGCTGACTTGCCAGTGTCATCCGGTGAGCGAGCGCGTGGTCGTGAGTTTCGACGAGCGCTAAGCGCTGTCCTGATCCGTGTGAATACGCGCATCGCAATGATGCGCGTGAAGCCGACGCATTCCCAGACCCATACAAGCCGAAGTCGCTAGCGATGCAACCATCGCGCGGCTTCGTCGTGATCGATCATCCACTACATCGAGACTTGTCATGACAGAAGCCTTCATCTGCGACGCGATTCGTACGCCCATCGGCCGCTACGGCGGCGTTTTCAAGGACGTGCGCGCCGACGATCTCGGCGCCGTGCCCATCACCGCGCTCATGAAGCGCAATGCATCGGTGGACTGGACGCAGGTCGACGACGTGATCTACGGCTGCGCGAATCAGGCAGGCGAGGACAACCGCAACGTCGCGCGCATGTCGGGTCTGCTCGCGGGCTTGCCCATCGACGTGCCCGGCTCGACGATCAACCGTCTGTGCGGTTCCGGCATGGACGCGGTCGGCAGCGCCGCGCGCGCGATCAAGGCAGGCGATGGCTCGCTCTATCTCGCGGGCGGCGTCGAAAGCATGACGCGTGCGCCTTTCGTGATGGGCAAGGCATCGAGCGCGTTCTCGCGTTCCGCCGACATCTTCGATACGACCATCGGCTGGCGCTTCATCAACCGCGCGATGCGCGAGCGTTACGGCGTCGATTCGATGCCCGAGACAGCGGAAAACGTCGCTGTCGATTTCGGCATCTCGCGCGATGCGCAAGACCGCTTCGCGCTGCGCAGTCAGCAACGCGCGGCGCGCGCACAGGCCGACGGCACGTTCGCCCAGGAGATCGTCGCTGTGAATGTCCCGCAAAAGAAGGGTGAATCGATTGCGGTCGATCGCGACGAGCATCCGCGCGAAACCTCGCTCGAAACGCTCGCGAAGCTGAAAGGCGTCGTGCGTCCCGATGGCAGCGTCACGGCGGGCAACGCGTCGGGCGTGAACGACGGCGCATGCGCGCTCATCATCGCGAACGAAGAGGCGGCGAAGCGTCATGGACTCGCGCCGCGCGCGCGCATCATCGGCATGGCCACTGCTGGCGTCGAGCCGCGCATCATGGGCATCGGCCCCGCACCCGCGACGAAAAAGCTTCTCGCGCGCACGGGCCTCACGCTCGAACAGTTCGACGTGATCGAGCTGAACGAAGCCTTTGCATCGCAAGGCATCGCGGTGCTGCGTCAACTGGGACTCGCGGAAGACGATCCGCGTGTGAATCCGAACGGCGGCGCCATTGCGCTCGGCCATCCGCTCGGCGCGTCGGGTGCGCGTCTGGTCACGACGGCGCTGTACGAACTCGAACGCCGCAATGGCCGCTATGCGCTGTGCACGATGTGCATCGGCGTGGGGCAGGGCATCGCGATCGCGATCGAACGCGTCTGAGGGCCACGACCATGACACAGGCGATTCAGGCATCGGCGATCATCGGTGTGATCGGCGCAGGCGCGATGGGCGCGGGCATCGCGCAAGTCGCGGCGCTCGCCGGACACACCGTGCTGCTTTACGACCTCGATGCGAAAGCGCTCGACAAGGCGCATGCCGGCATCGCAACGAACGTGCAGCGTTTGATCGACAAGAAGAAGCTCGATCAGGCAGCGGGGCAGGAAGCCATCGACCGCCTGCGCGTCGTTGCGAATCTCGCGGATTTGCGCACGGCATCGCTTGTCATCGAAGCCGTCGCCGAGCGTCTGGACGTCAAGCGCGGGCTCTTCGGCGAGCTCGAAAGCATCGTGACGCAGGACTGCATTCTCGCGACCAACACGTCGTCCATTTCGATTACGGCGATCGCCGCGCCGTTGCAGCATCCGTCGCGCGTGATCGGCATGCACTTCTTCAATCCGGCGCCGTTGATGGCGCTCGTCGAGGTCGTGCGCGGTCTCGCCACATCGGATGAGGTCGCGCGCACCGTGTACGCCACGGCGGCCGCGTGGGGCAAGAAGCCGGTCCATACGAAATCGACGCCGGGCTTCATCGTCAATCGCGTGGCGCGGCCGTTCTATGCCGAGGGCCTGCGCATTCTGAACGAGCAGGCTGCGGACGCAGCTTCCATCGACACCATCATGCGCGATTCGGGCGGCTTCAGAATGGGCCCGTTCGAATTGATGGACCTGATCGGCCACGACGTGAACTTCGCCGTGACGCAATCGGTGTTCAACGCGTACTTCAACGATCCGCGCTTCACGCCTTCGCTGATCCAGCAGGAACTGGTGAACGCGGGCTTTCTCGGCCGCAAGACGGGCCGTGGTTTCTATGATTACGCCGCCGATGCCGTGAAGCCTGCCGCGCGCATCGAGACGAACACGCGCACGCCTTCGAAGATCGTGCGTGGTGAAAGCGCACCGCTGTACGCGCAACTGCAAGCACGTATCGGCGAAACCGGTCTGTGCCGCGATGATCTTCCAGGCCTCATCGCGCAGATCGACGATGCGTATCTGTTCCTCACCGATGGACGCACCGCGACTGAACGCGCGCATGCGACCGGCATCGAAAACATCGTGCTGATCGATCTCGCGCTCGACTACGCGAATGCACGAAGCGTCGCGCTCACGCGCGCACGCCAGTGCGCCGATGACGCCTACGCCGCCGTCGCCGGCGCGCTGACGAAAGCAGGCTATGCGGTGGTGCCGCTGCACGATATCGCCGGCATGGCCGTGATGCGTACCGTCGCCATGCTCGTCAACGAAGCGGCGGACGCGGTGAATCAGGGCGTCTGCACAAGCGCCGATCTCGACCTCGCGATGGAGAAGGGCGTGAACTATCCGCTCGGTCCGCTTGCGTGGGGCGAGCGTATCGGCATCGGGCAGATTCACGATGTGCTGCTTCATCTCGCGGCGCACTACGGCGAAGACCGTTATCGCGCGTCGCCACTCATATCGGCCTTGCGTTACGCGGGCCAACGCTTCCACTGAAGCGAATCCCGAACATTCATTCATCGAGCCTTCATGCAGGAGACAACCGTGGTCCAATCCATTGCACAGCAAAACGAACTGGAGCCGATCGAGCGCGCGAGCCGGGACGAGCTTCAGGCGCTGCAACTCGAGCGCCTCAAATGGTCTTTGCGTCATGCGTACGAGAACGTGCCGCACTATCGTCGCGCCTTCGATGCGGCAGGCGTGCATCCCGACGACCTGCGCGAACTCTCGGATCTCGCGCGTTTTCCGACCACGACGAAAACCGACTTGCGTGACAACTATCCGTTCGGGTTGTTCGCGGTGCCGCGCGATCAGGTCGTGCGCGTGCATGCTTCGAGCGGCACGACGGGCAAGCCGACGGTGGTCGGCTACACGGCGAAAGACATCGACACTTGGGCCAACGTGACCGCGCGCTCGATCCGCGCCGCGGGCGGCCGCAAGGGCGACACGCTGCACAACGCATTCGGCTATGGCCTCTTCACGGGCGGTCTCGGCATTCACTACGGCGCGGAACGTCTGGGCTGCATGGTCGTGCCGATGTCGGGCGGCCAGACCGAGAAGCAGGTGCAGCTGATCCGCGACTTCGAGCCGAAGATCATTCTCGTGACGCCTTCGTACATGTTGAATCTGCTCGACGAGATGGCGCGTCAGGGCATGGACCCGGCGAATACCTCGCTCAAGATCGGCATCTTCGGCGCGGAGCCGTGGAGCCAGGGTTTGCGCAGCGAGATCGAAACGCGCGCGGGCATTCAGGCACTCGACATTTACGGGCTCTCGGAAATCATGGGTCCGGGCGTTGCGTGCGAATGCATCGAAACGAAGGACGGTCCGACGATCTGGGAAGACCATTTCTATCCGGAGATCATCGATCCGGTCACGGGCGAAGTGCTTCCCGAAGGCAGCACGGGCGAACTCGTCTTCACGTCGCTGACGAAGGAAGCGATGCCGATGATCCGCTACCGCACGCGCGATCTCACGTCGTTGCTGCCGCCGAGCGCGCGCTCGATGCGCCGCCTCGCGAAGATTACGGGCCGTTCCGACGACATGCTCATCATTCGTGGCGTGAACGTGTTCCCGAGCCAGATCGAGGAGCTGATTCTCGCGATTCCGCGCCTCTCGGGTCAGTACCAACTGTGTGTGTCGCGCGAGGGCCACATGGATTCGCTGTCGGTTTCGGTCGAAGCACGCGCCGAGGTCTGCGCGAGCCTGAACGACAGCGATCGCGCCGGTCTTTCGCGCGAGCTTCAGCAGCGCGTCAAGACGATAGTCGGCGTTTCCACGCAGGTGCGCGTGCTCGATTCCGGCGAACTGCCGACGACCGCGACCGGCAAGGCAAAACGCGTGCTCGACCTGCGACCCGCGACCGTCTAAGCCTCATCGAGTCAAGCGCCTCGCGTTCCGCGGGGCGCAACGTCTTTCCCACCAATTGGAGCGCTCGTTCCATTTTCGGTGCGGCCTCGCATTCTTCTGCAGAAATTCTTCCGCATAAACCCTCGCAACCGTTTGCGCAAATTGTTTTGTAAGCTTCAAATGTGTCATCGTAGCGGGGGCTTTCGCTCGGGAAACCCACGGCAATCGAACAGCATTCGGACAACGAACACCAGACGGGGCAGGCGGAACTTAGATGTGGATCGTCAGACTCGCGCTCAAGCGCCCGTACACGTTCATCGTCCTGTCGCTGCTTTTGCTGATCATCGGTCCGCTCGTCATTCTGCGCACGCCGACCGATATCTTTCCCAACATCGACATTCCGGTCGTCAGCGTCATCTGGTCGTACACCGGCTTGCCGCCGGATCAGATGGAGCGCCGCATCACGCTCAATTACGAGCGCGGTCTTTCGGTGGCGGTCAACGACATCGAACATATCGAGTCGGAATCGCTGCCGGGCATCGCGGTGATTCGCATCTATTTCCAGCCGAATGCGAATGTCGATGAAGCGATCGCCGAGATCACCGCGCTCTCGCAGACACAATTGCGCTCGCTGCCGCCGGGCATCACGCCGCCGAACATCCTGCGCTTCAATGCGTCGACCGTGCCGATTCTGCGGCTCGCGCTGTCATCGGCCGAGCTTACCGAGCAACAGCTCTACGACTTCGGCAACAGCTTCCTGAAGACGCAGCTCGCGACGGTGCAGGGTGCGTCGGTGCCGCTGCCGTATGGCGGCAAGCAGCGGCAGATCATGGTCGATATCGACTCGCGCAAGCTGCAGGCGAAGAACCTCGCGCCCACCGATGTCGTCAATGCGATCAGCGCGCAGAACCTCATTCTGCCAACGGGCACCGCCAAGATCGGTTCGACCGAATACTCGGTGGGTCTGAACGCGAGCCCCGGTTCGATCGAAGGACTCAACGACATCCCGATCCGCACCGGCCCTGGCGGCACGATCTACATCAAGGACGTGGCGCACGTGCGCGACGGCTTTCAGCCGCAGACCAACATCGTTCGTGTCGACGGCACGCGTGCTTCGTTACTGACGATCAACAAGAGCGGCAACGCCTCGACGCTCGATATCGTCGCGCGCGTGAAGAACTTGCTGCCGACCTTGCGCGGCATGGTGCCCGAGTCGCTGAAGATCGATCCCGTGGCGGATCAATCGCTGTTTGTGCGCGCATCGGTGTCGGGCGTATTGCGTGAAGCGGTGATCGCGGCGGGCCTGACCGCGCTCATGGTGCTGCTCTTTCTCGGCAGCTGGCGCGCCACGCTCATCATCGCGATCTCGATCCCGCTTTCGATGCTGACATCGATCGTCGCGCTCTCCGCTATCGGCCAGACGATCAACATCATGACGCTCGGCGGCCTGGCGCTCGCGGTCGGTATTCTCGTCGACGATGCGACAGTCGCAATCGAAAATATCAGCCAGAACCTGGAGCAGGGCAAGGAGCTGGAGCAGGCGATTCTCGATGGCGCGCAGCAGATCGCCGTGCCGACGCTCGTATCGACGCTCTCCATCTGCATCGTGTTCATTCCGATGTTCCTGCTGACGGGCGTCGCGCACTATCTGTTCGTGCCGATGGCCGAGGCCGTCGTGTTCGCGATGCTCGCTTCGTACTTCTTCTCGCGCACGCTGATCCCGACGCTCGCGAAGTATCTGTTGCGGCATCACGAACACATGGGCGGCGACATCGAATCGATGAAGGGCTCGCGCAATCCGTTCGTGCGTATCCATCTCGCGTTCGAGCGTCATTTCGAGTCGGTGCGTCATCGTTATCGGCGTTTTCTCGAGGCACAGCTCGCAAAGCCCGGACGCTTCGCATCGCTGTTCCTGGTGTGCTGCCTGTTGTCGCTCGGCCTGGCTCCGTTCCTTGGCCGGGACTTTTTTCCGTCGATCGATTCGGGCGTGATCGCCTTGCACATGCGCGCGAAAACCGGCACGCGCATCGAGGAAACGGCGGCGCTCACCGATCGCGTCGACGCGCGCATCAGGCAACTGATTCCGCGCGGCGAGATTCGCTCGATCATCGATAACATGGGTCTGCCGGTATCGGGCATCAATCTCTCGTACAACAACACGGGCACGGTGAGTTCCGCCGATGCCGACGTGCTCATCAGTCTGAACGAAGATCACGCGCCTACCGATGGCTATATCCGCGAGCTGAGAAAGCGGCTGCCGCAAGAGTTTCCCGGCGTGACGTTCTCGTTCCTGCCGGCGGATATCGTGAGCCAGATCCTCAACTTCGGCGTGCCTGCGCCGATCGATATCGCGATCACCGGGCGTGACGTGCGCGGCAATCGTGCGCTCGCGAATCGCCTGCTCGAAAAGATTCGCCGTGTGCCGGGCCTCGTCGATGCGCGCATCCAGCAGCCGTCGGATCTGCCTTCGATCAATGTCGAAGTGGATCGCACCAAGGCGCTGCAAGCAGGCTTCACGCAGCGCGATGTCGCGAACAATCTGCTCATCACGCTGTCGGGCAGCCAGCAGACGACGCCCACGTTCTGGCTCAATCCCGTGAATGGCGTGAGCTACAACGTCATCACGACCGCGCCGCAATACGACATGAATTCGCTGCAATCGGTCGCGAACATTCCGGTCACGTCGTCGAGCGGCAAGACCAATATTCTGGGCGCGCTCGCGTCGCTGTCGCGCGGCGCGCGCGATGCGGTCGTCTATCACTACAACGCGCAGACCACCATCAATCTCTATGCGACCACCGAGCTGCGCGATCTCGGCGCGGTCTCCGACGACGTGCAACGCATCCTCGACGAAGCGCGCGGCGAGCTGCCCAAAGGCTCGACCATCGACATGCGCGGCCAGGTCGAGACGATGAATGGTTCGTTCTCCGGACTTGCGTTCGGCCTCATTCTCGCGGTTGTGCTCGTGTACTTGCTGATTGTCGTGAACTTCCAGTCGTGGCTCGATCCGTTCATCATCATCACCGCTTTGCCGGGCGCGCTCGCGGGCATCGTGTGGACGCTCTTTCTCACGCACACGACGTTGTCGATTCCCGCATTGACGGGCGCGATCATGTGTATCGGCATCGCGACGGCGAACAGCATTCTGGTGGTGAGCTACGCGCGCACGGCGCTCGCCGAGCACGGCGATGCGATGCGTTCCGCACTCGAAGCAGGCTATACGCGCTTTCGCCCCGTGTTGATGACCGCCGCCGCGATGATGATCGGCATGGTGCCGATGGCGATCGGCCTCGGCGAAGGCGGCGAGCAGAACGCGCCGCTCGGACGCGCGGTGATCGGCGGGCTGATGGTCGGCACCATCGCGACGTTGTTCTTCGTGCCGGTCGTGTTCTCGGTCATCTATCGGCACATGGAAGCGCGCGGCAAGGGCCTGGGCGCGCGGGCCAGCGAAGCGGCGAATAAAACAATCGAATAGCAGGTGGAGCAAGAATGGAAGAGCAGGGGTCGCAACGATCGGGCAGCGGACGGCGAGGGCGCTTATGGCTCGCGATCGCGCTCGTGGTGGTCGTCGTGCTCATCGCGCAGGGGATTTTTTCGCGGCGCGCGGCGCATGCGGAACTCGAACGCGATGCGAACGAGCATGGCGCGCAGACGGTCGAGGTCATCAAGCCGGCGCGCATGAAGGCGTCGCAGGATCTCGTGCTCGCGGGCGATATCCGCGCGTACTCCGATGCGCCGATCTTCGCGCGCACCAATGGTTATCTGAAGCGCTGGACCGTCGATATCGGCACGAAGGTGAAGAAAGGCCAGTTGCTCGCGGAAATCGATGCACCCGAAATCAACGACCAGCTTCGCCAGGCGCGCGCCGATGCGCAGACCGCGCGCGCGAACTATCTGCTCGCGAAGACCACGGCCGAACGCTGGGCGCTGATGCTGAAGAACAACTCGGTGTCGCGTCAGGAAACGGACGAGAAGAACGGCGACATGCTCGCCAAGGAAGCGGCGCTGAATGCGGCTCAGGCGAACGTATCGCGGCTCGAACAGCTCGTTTCGTTTCAGAAGATCTATGCGCCTTTCGATGGCGTCGTGACGGCGCGCAACACCGATGTCGGCCAGTTGATCGATGCGGGCAGCGGCGCGGCCGGCCGCGAGCTCTTTCACATTCAGGATGCTTCCACCTTGCGCGTGTTCGTCGATGTGCCTCAGGCTTACGCGCGGATGATCGCGGTGGGACTGCCCGCCGAACTGCTGCTCAACGAGGATCGCAACCGCAAGTTCGAGGGCGTGACGGTACGCACGGCGGGCGCAGTGGACCCGGTCGCGCGCACGATGCGCGTCGAGGTCGACGTGAAGAATCCGACAGGCGAATTGCTCGCGGGCGCGTATGCGCAAGTGCGCTTTCGTCTCACGAGCGCGAACCCGTCTTATACGCTGCCGGGCAACGCGCTGCTGTTCCGTCCCGACGGTGTGCATGCGGCGAGCGTCGATGCGAACAATCGCGTGAAGCTGCTGCCGATCACGCTCGGCACGGACTACGGCACGCGTGTGTCGATCGTCTCGGGATTGAATGGCGATGAACGCGTGATCGTGAATCCGCCCGATTCCATCATCGATGGCGCGACGGTGCGCGTCGGTCACGCGGATAACGGCGCGGGCGCGAGCGAAGGCGCGCACGGCGGCGCAGCGAAGGCGGACGGAAGCGAATCGTGATGACGCGCGCACCGATCCGACTCGTTGCATTCCTGACTATTTCCGTACTGGCCGGCTGCGTGGCGGGTCCGGACTACGTGCGGCCCGAGGTGGCCGCGCCTGCCGCGTACAAGTCGCCGATACCCCTCGACGCGACGGCGTCGCAAGACTGGAAACTCGCGCAACCCGCCGACGCAACGCGCCGCGCCCCTTGGTGGGAGGTCTATGGCGACCCGCAACTGAACGCGCTCGAAGAACGCGTCGCGACGGCGAATCAGACCGTGGCTGCGGCGGCCGCACGTTTTCGCGGGGCGCGCGCGGCGGCCGCGCAGGCGCGTTCGGCTTACTTCCCGACGGTTACCGCGAACGCCGCGTTCAACCAGTCGCGCGTGTCGTCGAATGTGCTGTACAAATCGAGTGCGGGCGTCACCGTGCCTGACTATCTGATCGATGCGCAAATCTCCTGGGAGCCGGACCTGTGGGGCCGCATCTCGCGCGCCGTCGAAGGCGGGCGAGCGGAGGCGCAGGCAAGCGCGGCGGATCTGCAAAGCGCGATTCTCTCGATGCAGGCGGAACTCGCCACGAATTACTTCGATCTGCGCGGCGTCGTCGAAGAGGAGCGGCTGCTGCAGGCGACGCTGCAAGCCTATGACAAGGCGCTCGCGCTCACGCGCGATCGTTTCGCGGGCGGCGTCGCGGCGGAATCGGATGTCGCGCAGGCGGAAGAGCAATTGCGCGCGACGCAGGCGCAACTGATCGATCTGGAGACCACGCGCACGAGCCTCGTCAATGCGATCGCAATTCTCGTCGGCGAGTCGCCATCGGGTTTCGCGCTCGATGTCGCGCCGCTCAACGAAGCGCATTCTCCGCTTCCGTCGGCGGCGCTCGCCGCGCTGCCGCTCAGCGTGCCGTCCGCGTTGCTCGAACGGCGGCCTGATATCGCCGCGGCGGAGCGGCGCGTCGCGGAGGCGAATGCGCGCGTCGGCGTGGCGACGGCGGCGTTTTTCCCGAACCTGCTGCTCGCCGCGACGGGCGGCCTCGAAGCGACGCGCCTGAGTTCGTGGCTCGAAGCGCCGAGCCGTTTCTGGTCGCTCGGGCCGCAACTCGCGTTCACGGTGCTCGACTTCGGCGGCCGGGCGGCCGCCCGCGATGCGGCGCGCGCGGCCTACGACGAGAGCGTCGCCGACTACCGGCAGACCGTGCTGACGGCATTCGGGCAGGTCGAGGACAACTTGAACGCGCTGGAGGTGTTGCGCCGCGAGGGCGAAGCACAACGCGACGCGGTCGATGCCGCCCAGCGCGCGCTGGGCAAGGTCAGCAACCGCTACGAAAACGGCGCGATCACGTACCTGAGCGTGGTCGTGACGCAGGCCATCGTGCTGTCGGATCAGCGCACGGCGTTGCGCATCGAGCGGCGGCGCATGGCGGCGAGCGTCGCACTCGTGAAGGCGCTGGGCGGCGGATGGACCACCGCTGCGTTGCCAAGACCGGAAGAGGTGTCGAGGCGGGATTGAATGTCGCACGATGCATGCAGAATGCCATCGCGCATGATGTATGCAAAATTCGATCGGCTAAACGAGCAGAAACACGCCGCATCCGATCAGCGCGGCGCTCCACAACCAGTCGATGTTGATCCAGCCGCTGCGTAGGAAGCCGAGCCCGCCGCGCTCCTGAACCGACATTGCGAACATGGAGATCGCGGCGATCACCGCCAGCATCGCGCCGGTATGCACCGTCAGCGCGAGCGCGCTGGCCTCGAACGCCTGCCCGGCCACCTTGCCCGTGCAAAGCGGCAGGAGCGCCGGCACGAGCATCAGCCCCGCGCCGTGCGCGCTCGACATCACGAACGACCACAGCGCGAGCCCGGCGAGCCCGACGCGCATGCCGACGGTCGGACGTCCGCGATGCCCGCGCCACACGCTCCACACGCCCCAGCCGATCAGAAGCGCGCCGCACGCGCGCGCGAGCATGTCGTGGCCGATGAACGCGCCGAGCGTCAACGCGCCCGCCAGCACGAGCGCGACCGACACCGCGTGACCCAGTGCGATCGGCACGAGCGACACGAGCGCGACTCGGCGGCTGCGCGCATAGAGCCCGAGCGCGACGGCGAAGAGCCATCCCATCGCGGGATTGAGACCGTGAAACGCGCCGAGGCCCGCGGCGGTGAAGAGGAGCGCGGGCGAGGCGGCGTCCATGCGAGGCGGCTCGTGGCGTGTCAGGGGTAACAGTAGGAATCCGACGAGCAATCGCCGCCCTGCAGCCGGATCTGATGCGGCCGCTGTCCTTTCGGCCAGTCGATGAAAAACTTCTCGTCGACGGCGAGGCCGCCGTTCGGATCGGCGTCGAGTTTCACCATCCAGCCTTCGATGCCATCGGGATAGAACTGCGCATCCACCGCGCCGTACAGCGAATTCGTGAAGTAGACACGGCGGCCGTCGCGACTCACTTCGACCATTTGCGGGCCGCCGTTCAACGCACCGTTCGCCGCGCCCGGATGCGTTGCGCGCGCGACCACGCCGCCGATGCGAACCTTGCCCGTCAGCTTCGGCGCGAACGGATCGGAGACGTCGTACTGCAGCATGTCGCCGGTGCCCCAGCACGACACGTAGAGAAAGCGGTCGTCCATCGACAGATCGATGTCCGAGACGAGCGGCGGCACCGCGCCGAAGCCCTTGAGCAGCGGCGGCAGCGCATCGGCGTCGGCGGGCTCGGCGGGTATGTCGATGATCTTCTTCACCGCCCATTTGTCCTTGTCGCGATACCAGGTCCAGATCGACGACGACAGATCCTTCAGGCTGATCACGCAGTTGACGAAGCCATATGCCTTGGTCGGATCGTGCGCGGGACGCAGCTCGAACACGAGCTGATATTCGTCGCCGAAGTCGATTTCCTGAATGTGCTTGCGCTTCGTGAAGTCCCAGAAATGCAGCTTGCGCCCGTACTTCGCGCCGAGCAGTATTTCGGGGACGAGGCCGTCCTCGAAGGTGTCGGGCGTGCCCCATTCGCTCGTGACCATCGTGTCGTAGCCGAGATGCCACCAGCCGTCGTACGCGAGTTGCTGCGGGCCGCGATCCACCTCCCAGCGGCCGAGCGGATCGAAGCTCTGCTGATCGAGGATCAGCACGCCGCCCGGCGCCTTGCCTTCGGCGTTGCCGAGCGCCGTGACGTAGATGCCGCCCGGTCCGCAGTGCACGGTGTGCGGGCGCGTATAGCCGGTTTTTTCCGCGAGTTCTTCAGGCTCGATCGTCTTCACGATGACGGGCTTCTTCGGATCGGGCTTCGTGTCGAGGATATGGATGCGCGACGAGCGCAGCCCCGGCACGACGAGATAGCGCCGCTCCATGTGCGGATGCGGCGCGTTCGGGCACAGACAGGACGAGCACGCGTTCCAGCCGAAGTGATGCAGTTCGTCGCCGGTATCGGGCATCGCGAGTTCGCCGACGATCTTCGTATAGTCGGGTGAATCGGGATCGACATCGACGACGGCGATTCTGTCCGGCGTCTTGCGCTCGGGATCGAACGTCGCCACGTAGGCGAGTGTTTCACGCGGCGCCTTGGCCGCGAGGCGCGGGGAAGGATAGAAGCTCGGGTCCGGTTTCCATGTTGCCATGTGCGTCTCCCAGTGGATTTGCTTGACTGCGAAGCAGACGTGCAGAAGCACTATAGGACACAAGGAGGCGGCACGCTGACGCTGACTCCGGCGCGACGATCTGCGCCTACAATAGAGGCATCGCTCCAAGACCTATAGAGGAGGACGCGATGGCCGAGCCGATGATCAGCCTGTTGGCGGGAATCGTCCTGGTGCTATGCATCGCGGTGGTTCTCGTGATGCATCACCGACACCCGCATATCCAGACCCCGAAGGCACGCTGGCTGGATTCGCATCCACCGCGCGACTGGCGGCACAGGCATTGAAGGCGTAGTGCATCCTGAAGTAAGTGATCAAGGCGCCGGCATGGACCGGCGCCTTGTCTTTGTTGCGGCGCGAGAAGACATTTCAGCGCCTTGGCCCTTTCATCGCCTCGGCTTCCCGCGCGGCGTTCCATTCCTCGCTGTTTTCGATCGGGTCCATGCCCTCGTCGATGGAAGCCGACGCGCGCTCCGCCACCGAGCGCGTTTCCTCTTCGGCGTCGTCGTTGATGATGCCGTCCTCGTCGGCGGGCGGCTCCAGCATGTCGTGCAGCATCGCCTCCAGCTCCGGCGTATCCCACGGTTCGCCGCGCTGCTTTTTTTTCTTGATGTAATGCCGCACTTCGGCATCCTGCTCAGCAGTCAGCGGAAGTCCGCGGAAGGTGCGGTTGGCGTCGAAGTCACTCATGTTCGCTCCTGTCGCGCATGACCCTAGTGTAACGCCGTTCGTCTGCAGGTAAAAACGCGCCAGTCAGCCGAGCGGAGGCAGACGTCTTTCGATCGGCGTCGCCTTCACGATGGCCGTGCTCGTCGCGGCGCGCTCGGTGACGCGCGAGAGAATGTCGTCGAGATGTTCGATCGAGCGCAGATAGAGGCGGCACACGAAGCAATCGTCGCCGGTCACCTTGTCGCATTCGACGAATTCGGGGATACGCCGGATCGCTTCTTCGACGAGATGCAGTTGTCCGGGCAGCGGCTGCACGCGCACGATCGCCTGCAGCGTGTAACCGAGCGCACGCGGATCGATATCGACGGTGAAGCCGCGAATCACGCCTTGCGTTTCGAGCCGTCGCACGCGCTCGGCGGTGCTCGGCGCCGACAGGCCGACGCGCTTCGCAAGCTCGCTGATCGCGATACGTCCGTCGCTCGCGAGCACGCCGATGAGTTCGCGATCGATGGCGTCGATACCCGTCGGTAGCGGGCTGCTTAGGTTCTTTCCCATGATGGCCTTCGATTCAAAGGTCGAAAGATGTGCGTGCCTCATTTTAGGCATGGTTTTGGGCAAAGCGCATCGATAGACTTGAAGGCATCGAAACCTGCATGGCAGAACCAGAATGAACACCGACAGAATCAATGCGCGTTTTAGCGGCGCATCGAACGCAAATGAGCTGCGCCGCGGCGCGATCGAGATGTCGCTCGCGATGCTGATGTCGGGCACGATCGGCTGGCTGGTCGTGTCCTCGGGACAGACGCCGTGGAACGTGGTGTTTTTTCGCTGCGTGTTCGGCGGGGCGACGCTCATCGCCGTATGCGCGGCGCTGGGCTTTCTGAAGAAACGTTATTTCTCGTGGCGCATGATCGGGCTCGTCGCGCTCGGCAGTGTGGCGATCGTCGGCAACTGGCTGTTGCTGTTCGCCGCGTACTCGCGCGCGTCGATCTCGATGGCGACCACTGTCTACAACACGCAGCCGTTCATGCTCGTCGCGCTGGGCGCATTGGTGCTGCGCGAGCGCGTGTCGGCGTCGACACTCGCGTGGCTCGGCATCGCGTTCATCGGACTCGTGATGGTGGTGCGCGTCGAGCCCGCCGTGCTGGCGATGCCGGGACAGTATCTCGAAGGCATCGCGTATGCGCTCGGCGCGGCTTTTCTTTACGCGATCTCGTCGATCGTCACGAAGCGTCTGAAGGGCACGCCGCCGCATCTGATCGCGATGCTGCATGTGCTGTTCGGCATCGTCATGCTCGCGCCGTTCGCGCGCTTCGATCAGATGCCCGCGTCGCCGGGCGGATGGTCGGATCTCGTCGTGCTCGGCGTCGTCAACACGGGACTCATGTACGTGCTGCTCTACGGCGCGATCCAGAAGCTGCCGACCGCGACGACGGGCGCGCTGTCGTTCATCTATCCTGTGGTCGCGATCGTGGTCGACTGGCTCGCGTTCGGGCAAAGGCTCGCATGGCTGCAAGTGGCCGGGGCGGTGCTCATTCTGCTCGCGGCGGCGGGGGTGAATCTGCAGTGGCGGATCGTGCCGCAAAAACAGCGCGCGAACGATTGACGCTCACTCGTATAGAATGGCGCCCCTTTCCGACTACATCGAAATCCCGCCATGTGGTTCAAGAATCTCCAGCTTCACCGTCTTCCCGCACACTGGTCCGTCACGCCGAATCAAATGCAGCAGTGGCTCGAGCCGCTTGCCTTCAGCGCCGCGTCGAGCATCGAGAACGAGCGTCGCGGCTGGGTTTCGCCGCGCGGCGACGATGCGCTCGTCTACACGGCGAATCGTCAGATGCTCATCACTTATCGGGCGGAGAAAAAGCTGTTGCCCGCGTCGGTCGTCACGCAATTCGTGAAGGAGCGCGCGGCCGAGCTCGAAGAGCAGCAAGGCTTCAAACCCGGCCGAAAGCAGTTGCGTGAGCTGAAAGAACAAATCACCGATGAACTCCTGCCGCGCGCCTTCAGCATTCGCCGCGACACGCGGGTGTGGATCGATCCGGTGAACGGCTGGCTGGCGATCGATTCGGCATCGGCGACGCTGTGCGACGACATCATCGGTCTGCTCGTGAAATCCGTCACCGATCTGCCGCTCGCAAGCGTGCGCACCGCGCGCGCGCCCGTCTCCGCGATGACCGAGTGGCTGCTCTCCGGCGACGCGCCCGCGGGCTTCACGCTCGACCGCGATACCGAACTGCGCTCGACCGGCGAGGGCAACGCCACGGTGCGCTACGTCGGCCACGCGCTCGAAACGGAGGACATGCGCCGCCATATCGAAGCGGGCAAGCAGTGCATGCGTCTTGCGATGACATGGAACGACCGCGTGTCCTACGTGCTCACGCCGTCGCTGACGTTGAAGCGCGTAAGCGCGCTCGACGTCATCAAGGAAGCCGCCGATCCCACCGCGACCAACGACGACGAGCGCTTCGAGTCCGACTTCATCCTGATGACGGGCGAGCTTGCGCGCATGCTGTCGGCGCTGACCGACGCGCTGGGCGGCGAAGAGGATCTGCGCGCCGCCGCGTAGAAACAGGTATCAGGCAGCGGGCGCCGACGCGAACGCGTAGCCGTTCTTGCCATTGCGCTTGACGGTGTACATGGTCTCGTCGGCGGCGGCCACGAGCCGCCAGTAATCGTTGACGCGATCCGGAAAGCTCGCGATGCCGATACTCGCGCGCACGATCGACAGCCCCATCTGCGCATCGGTCTCGCCGACGCACGCGATGATCCGTTGCGCGATCGCTGCGAGTTCGCCATCGCTCGAAAACTCGCGCACGAGCAGCGCGAATTCGTCGCCGCCGATGCGCGCGACCAGATCGCCGCCGCGCACCGTCTGGCGAAAACGGCGCGATACCGCGATCAGAAACTCGTCGCCGATGCGGTGGCCGTGCGTATCGTTGACGCGCTTGAAGCCATCGAGATCGATATACAGCACGGCGATGCGCGCCGCGCCGCGCGCGTTATCCGCGAGCGCGTTGGCCGCTTCCTCCAGCGCCGCGAAGAGCTTGCGGCGGTTGGGCAGGCCCGTCATCGGATCATGCAGCGACGCCTGCTCGAATTCGTTGGAGATGCCGAGAAGCTGCCGGTTGCGCTTGGCATACATGCCGAGCGCGGTGATGAGCACGCCGAAGACGATCGCCGACAGCGCGATCAGCGTATGCGACACGCTCAGGATGCGCTCGCGCACGTCCTCGGTCGTACGATCGCGCGCGGTGCGCCACCAGGCATAAGTGGAATCGAGCGCGGAACTCGCTTCGCCGAGCGCGGTGGCTGGCGAGAGCACGGCCGAAGGCGCGGACGGCGCCGGCATCGGGCTCGATGAAACGAGCGCATGCAGCGCAGCGAGCCGTGCGGCCAGTTCCATGCGCGCGTCGCGATATGCGGCCTGATGCTGCGGATCGCCGGCGGGCACGCTCTGCAGCGAAAGTGCAGCGGCGCGGGCAGCATCGGCGCGCTCGACGGCTTCGAGCACCAGCCCGACGTATTCCTGCTGCAACTGCGCGGAAAAGATCGCACGGACCTGCAACGCCAGGAACAGCAGGCCGATCAGAAGGCACAGCAACGCCGCGCCCGCGAGTGGCGCGGGGCCCGGCATGCGCGCGCGTTCGAACGCGCGCCGCACCCGCGTTGCCAGTGTCCCCTCAGGGGCGGGAATACTCCTCTCGCTGACGGTTCGGGACATTGTTTCGATAGCTCACTCGATGAAAGAATGCGCCCACGCGCGCGAACAGCCCGCCTTCGGGCTTCGCGTGCGCCTGACGCTTGCGCGCCTGTGCGGACTGGCTGGACTGACTCGCGCGGTTCGCCGCGGCCTGCTGGGTCGCCGAAGGGTTGCCACGGCGCTGCGCGGCGGCGCTCTGTTGTTGAGATTGCGCCTGCGCGGAGGTTGCGGCGGCGACCGTCGCGAGCGCTGCGGCGCCGGCCGCGCCCGCGCTGTCCGACGCATCGGCGAGCGGCGGGGTATCGTCGGCGGGTACGTTGTCGGCGAGCGATGCGGTATCGACGGGCGCCGGTCCGTCGTTCGTCGCGTACGTGCTCGTATAGCCGGGGATGGCAGCCGTACCAGGCGCTTCCACCATGCCCGACGACTGCGTCTGCGCGGCGGCGATGGCCGGCTGGTCGATGCCGAGCGTGCTGCGTGCGCTTGCCATCGCTTCGGCGTAGACGCGCTGGTCGTGGTTGAACCACATGCTGTACGCGACGGTGCCGAGCACGCCAATGCCGAGCGCCGTCGCCGACGCCATCCACAGGGCCAGACGCCCGAAGCGCAGCGGCGCGCGAACGGGTCCACGGTCGTCGTCGTAATCGATTGCAGGCTCGGGCAGGTTGATGACAGTGGGATCGTTCGCGGGACTCGCGTGGTCCGCGACAGTCTCTTCGGGCAGCTTTGCGTGGTGAGGCATGACAGCGCTCTCCCAGTACGGATTCATCGGACCGCGGCGTCGGATGCACGCGCAGGGTCCGGTACAGCGCGAATGGCGCGAAATACAGCGCATTCCATCATATGAATCGATGAACGCGATGCGGCTTCGTCGGACATAACAGCCGTTGCCGGTTCGGCTCGCGCCTACCGGCTGAATTTTGCCAAACAATGTAACTCGCACCACACAGCGCGACAATCAGGCTTAGCGATGCGGCAGCGAAACGCCGATGCGACTGTCATGCGACGCCCGACGCACTCGCGACGGGGAGCATGTTCGAACCACTACCCTAGCATCCTTCGTTCCACCCCTTTTTTTGATGGATCGGTCATGCATCATTCTTCAGAGGAAGTCGTCCCGCGTATGTGAGCTTGCGCACATACGGGTGATGGCGAGGCGTGACCGCGCGCATCGGCGCGCGTTGGCTCAGTGGCGTTTCGACAACACGACGAGCGCGATGCCGCCGAGTATCGCGACGGAACTCGCGGCGAGCCGCGCCGTGAGCGCCTCGCCGAGCAGAAGGACACCGCCCGCCGCCGTGATGACGGGCACGCTCAGTTGCACCGTGGCGGCCACGGCGGGTTTCAATCCTTTCAATGCCGCGTACCAGACGACATAACCGAGGCCCGAGGTCAACGCGCCCGATGCGGCGGCATAGACAACGCCCGCGCGATCGAAACGTGCAGTCGTGAACGCCAGCGCGGAGACGGCCACCGCGAACGGCAGCGCGCGCAGGAAGTTGCCTGCCGTCGCCGCGACCGGATCGGTCTGGCCGCGTCCGCGCAGCGAATACACGCCCCAGCCGACGCCCGCCACGATCATCAGCGCCGATGACAGCGGCTCGGGCGCGGCGAGCCCCGGCAGCGCGAGCCAGACGAGCCCGGCGAGCGCCAGCAGCAGGCCGAGCCATTGAACGACGGCGAGCCGCTCGCCTGTTGCGATGCCGTAGCCGATCATCGTCGCCTGCACCGCGCCGAACAGCAGCAGCGCGCCCGCGCCTGCCGCGAGCCGCACGTAGGCAAAGGAAAACGCTATCGCGTAGACGATCAGCGCGAGCGCCGAGCGCCAGCTTCCGGCGCGGCGCGCGCTGGGTCGATCGCCGCCGCGCGCGAGCAGAATGACTCCCAGCACGAGCGCCGCCGACGCGATGCGTACGAGCGTGAAACTCGCCGCGTCGATCTGCGTGCCTTTGAGCGCGAGACGGCACAGCAGTGAATTGCCGGCGAAGGCGAGCATCGCGACGACGGTCAACAGCGCAATGCGCGCGCCGTGGGACGAAGGCGCGGAGGAGACGGCGTCGGACCTGAGATTGGGCATCGGCTGAGCGCTGAAGGGAGCGTGCTCACTGTATCGCGTGCCAGCCGTAAAGACATGCTGCGCCGCCTCAGTCCGTGGTGAAGGGCCGCGGCGGCGCATTGCCTTCCATGCCGAAGCGCTCGAATTCGGAGATCACCTGCGCGCCGAAGAGCAGCAGCGTGGCGAGCGCTTCGAGGCTGAACAGCACGACGATCGACGTGGTCAGCGAGCCATACACGACGCTCACCTGTGAAAGCGTCGCGAAATACCAGACGAGCACATGCCGCGTGATTTCCCAAAGCACGGCCGCCGTGATGCTGCCGAGCAGCGCGAGCCGCACGGATGGCCGGCCGACCGGCATCACGAGATAGATCGACGTGAGCACGAAAATCTCGCCCGCGACGCCGAGCAGATAGAGCAACAGCCGCGACACGCCTTTGAGCGACACCTCGACGCCGAGCAGATCGACGCTGTTGGTGCCCATCGCCTGCAGGCCGTTCGACACGAGCGTGACGATCAGCATCCCGACGCCGAGAAACAGGATGTAGCAGTAGGGCAGGAGCGCGGAGAGCAGAAAATGCCGGCGGCGGATCGCGACGCGATGCACGAAGATCACGGACATCGCGTTCTCCAGCACGGTGAAGGCGAGCGAGCTGAAGAAGACCATCGTGACCAGCAGCACCCAGCCGAGCACGGCGCGATGGGCGAGAAAATTGGCGAGTTCGCGCACGATCGCGCGCGCCTGTCCCGGCACGAGCCATTCGAGCAGATGCGCGAGCGTATCGAGCAAGGCTTGCTGTCCGACGAACTTCGACAGCACGATGACGATCAGGATCAGCATCGGCACGATCGACAGCAACGCGTAATACGCCACCGCGCCCGCCAGCAGCAAACCCTGGTTCGCGCGAAAAGCCTTCAGCGTGCGTAACACGAAGCCGAACGGATTTCGGGCGACGCTTCTTACCTGCGGACCCAGCACGGGGCCGAGAATCTTCGACATGGGACCTCCGCGGCGCGAACGCTGCCCATCCTGTCCGGATCAGCAAGTTTCGCACCCATGCGCGGAGGGCGGAGGGCGCGCGTCAGCCCGGCCTGCGCGCCTCACTGCGCGCCGCGGCCTGCTGCGCGGCTTCCTCGAACGCGAGATCGAGCATGATGTCCACCTCGGGCGCGGGCAGATCGGCGGCGTCGACGTTGCGCAATCGGCAGAAGAGCGCGAGCGCCTCGGCTGCGGCGGCGAAGGCGTCGTTCATATCGCGGGAGTTCAGGCGTTTTTTTCTCATGCTCCGCATAACGGCAGGCGCACGATTGGACTTTAATAAGCGGCGACGCCGTTTCACCTTCGGCATTTGATGGATTACTCTAAGTACATAACACGAGCCCGTCGAAGGCACTGGAGGACACCATGGCCGCATCCCACGCAACCTCCGCCGCCGACGCCGCCGCGCTCGGCGCCGACGCTGAAATCGTCGACGCCGACGAACGTCTTTACAACCACGACCTCGCGCCCGTGCCGCGCGCGAAACGCACCTGGAACGGCTACAGCATCTTCGCGATGTGGATGTCGGATGTGCATAGCGTCGGCGGTTATACCTTTGCTGCAAGCCTCTTTCTGCTCGGCATCTCGGGCTGGCAGGTGTTGCTTGCGCTCACCATCGGCATTCTCGTCGTCTATGTGCTGATGAACTGGGTCGGCAAGCCGAGCCTCAGGCACGGCATTCCGTTTCCGGTGATGGCGCGCGTCTCGATGGGCGTGATGGGCGCGAATCTCGCCGCGCTGATTCGCGGAGTGGTCGGGATCGTGTGGTACGGCGTGCAGACGTATTTCGCGTCGAAGGCCGTAGCGACCTTGCTGCTCCTGTTCGTGCCGTCCGTCATCGCCTGGCGCGATACGAGCTTCATGCGGCTCGACATGCTCGGCTGGGTGAGCTTTCTCTTCATGTGGCTCCTGCAGCTCATCATCTTTCAGCGCGGCATGGAGATCATCCGCAAGTTCATCGATTTTTGCGGGCCGGCGGTGTATGTGGTGATGTTCGTGCTGATGGGCTGGATTCTGTATCGCGCGGGGCTTGGCAGCCTGAACCTCACGCTGTCGGGCAAGGTGTTGTCCGGCGACGAGCAACTGCACGCGATGATCAACGCGATCCTGCTCGTGGTGAGCTATTTCGCGGCGCTGCTTTTGAATTTTGGCGACTTCTCGCGCTTCGCGAAGAGCGAGCGGCAGATGAAGATCGGCAATTTTCTCGGGCTGCCGTTCAATTTCGTTGCGTTCGCAATCATCACGGTGATCGTCACGGCGGGTAGCGAGAAGGTGTTCGGCACCATGATCATGGACCCGGTCGAGATCGTGTCGCGCATCGAGAACAAGGTGTGGGTGGCGATCGGCAGCATCACGTTCATCATCGCGACGATGGGCATCAATATCGTCGCCAACTTCGTGTCGCCGGCGTATGACATCGCCAATCTGTTTCCGAAGCATGTGGACTTCAAGAAGGGCGGACTCATTGCGTCGATACTCGCGGTGATCGTGTGCCCGTGGATTTTCGTCGACAGCCCGAAGGCGATCACGATTTTCGTCTCGGTGTTCGGGGCCGTGCTGGCGCCGATGTATGGCGTGATGATGTCCGATTACTACCTCGTGAAGCGACAGCAGGTGCGGACCGCCGATCTCTATACGATGCAGCCGGGCGGGCGCTTTTACTACGACGGCGGCTGGAACAAGGTGGGGCTCGCGGCGTTGCTGGTGTCGGGCGTGATTTCAGTCGGTTGGGAGCTGTCTACGCAGATGCTCAAGCTGTTGCCGCCGAATAATCTCGGCTGGTTGATTGGAGCGGTGGTGGGGGCGTTGCTTTATGTGCTGTTTATGCGCATAGCGAATCGAAGGTAGTTTTTCGCCGGATCCCGTTTTCGCGTCGGTTCATTGGCGTTGCCCCTGTGCGGGGCGGCAGTCACTTTCTTTGCTGCTGTGTATGGACCGGAGACATCGCTGACAGATGTGCGGGGACATGGTTGACACTTTGGGCATCCCGATGCCCGAGACCCATCA
>Ga0160447_100389_pt1 | contig 21906 bp, 18 predicted proteins | sample HID1973K_E1MG_FD_108222 | JGI IMG/M metagenome (GOLD analysis project Ga0160447, IMG submission 108222) | Enriched mosquito-associated microbial communities from UW Madison campus, WI, USA - HID1973K_E1 MG | ecosystem: Host-associated > Arthropoda: Insects > Digestive system > Unclassified ...
GATATCGCGCGCCATTTCCCTTATGGCGGCAAGATCAAGCGCATCTATGTCAGCGCCGACCAGTTGAAGTTGCTCAATGCGGGCGAACTGGGGGTGATCCAGTTCAACGGCCGCTACGTATTGGTGACCGCCGCGGTGCTGGCCGAGGCCGAGACGGTGTTCGCGCCGGCGATCGCGCTGAAGGTCGATCCGAATGCAACGGCCGAGGAAGATCCCTATGCCGACCCCCAATACCAGGTCCCCGACGACCTGGTCTGGTAAGCCGCTGGGGCGCGTGCTGCTGGGCGGCGCGCTGGTCCTGCTGCCTTGGATGGCGGCCGCGCAGGACGCGGCACCGTTCGACCGTCCCGGGATTGGATTCGCCACCGAGGTGCTGGGCGCACGCGGGTTTGCCTGGGAGCAGGGCCTGCCGGACTTCAGCAGTGACCGCAGCGAGGGCGTCGACACGCGCCAGTACGTGCTCGACAGTCGGTTGCGCGTGGGCCTGGGCGCGGGACTGGAATTGCAGGTCGCCAGCGACAGTTACAACTGGCAACGCGGGACTACGCGTGCGCGCGGGGGCGGCGATAGCAGCGCAAGCCTGAAATGGCAGTTGCCCGGCAGCGGCGAAAGCTTCGGCTGGGCCGTGCTCGGCACCTACGGGCTCGCTACCGGCCAGGCGCCGTTCTCCGATGAGGGTTCCAGCCGCGAGCTGGGGGTCACTGCGTCCTGGGCACTACCCGCGCAACGCGCCGTCGCGATCTATCTGGATTATCTCGATGCGGCGCACGGACACGTGTGGACGTTTTCGCCGAACTACACCTGGTACGACGACGGCCGCTTGGCCGCCTACGTGGAGGCCGGCCTCAGCGCCGGCAGCGAGCGCGAACGCGTGGCTGGTGGCGGGGTCACCTGGCGCTGGCGTCCGCAGCTCCAGCTGGACGCTTCGCTGCTGCGGGGCTTGAGTGGGGACAGCACCGATTGGCAGGGAGGCGTGGGCGTGTCGATCGCCCTGCAGTAGGCCGCGCCAGGCACTTCCATGAGCTGGACGGTTGCGACGTGCCGGGGGCGACCGCGATACTCCGCGACTTCGAGCAATGTTCGTGACAGTGACCGCGCGGGAAGGTCGATGCGCACGCAGGCCGAGCAAGATCCCTGCGTTGGCGAACCACCGCGATAGGGCCTCCGGGACGCTACGGGATGCGTCCCGCTCCATGACAGGGATACGGATGCACGGGTCCACGCAAGGCGGCGGTTATCTCCCCCATATCGATGGCCTGCGCGCGTTGGCGGTGCTGGCGGTCATCGTTTACCACCTGGAGGCCGCCTGGCTGCCCGGCGGGTTCACCGGCGTGGATATCTTCTTCGCCATCTCCGGCTTTGTCGTGAGTGCCTCGGTCGACCGCCTGCCGCGCGTGGGCAGCGGCGCGGAACTGCTGCGCTTCTATGCGCGCCGGCTGCGCCGCATTGCCCCGGCGCTCATCGCTTGCCTGCTGGCGACCGCGTTGGCGAGCATGTTGTTCATCCCGGTGTCCTGGTTGAGCGAAACCAGCGAAAGGACCGGGCGGATGGCCTTCTTCGGCCTGAGCAACTGGGTGCTGGCCACCACCGGCAACGACTATTTCTCGCCGCGCACCGACTTCAACCCGTACACGCACACCTGGTCCCTGGGCGTGGAAGAGCAGTTCTACCTGTTGTTCCCGCTGCTGTTCCTGGCCTGGAGTCGCTGCAAGCGCGGCTGGGCGTTGTCGCTGTTTGCGTTGGCGACCGTTGCTTCGATGGGTTATGCGGGGTGGCAGGCGAGGGTGCCGGGCAACGAAATCCCGGCGTTCTACCTGACCACGACCCGGTTCTGGCAGCTCGGCCTGGGGGTATTGCTTTACCAGCTGCTGGCGATGCTGTCCCGGCGTGATGGCAGCGCGTGGTTCGAAGCTGGCGTGCCGCTGCCGCGCCTGCTGCGCAGCCTGCTGTTGGCGATGGCCATGGCCAGCGTGGGCTATGGACTGTGGCATGCGCGCCCGGGCCACTCGCCGTGGATCGATGGGCTGTGGCCGGTGCTGGGCACGCTTGCCCTGATCGCGCTGCTGCATCGGCACAACCAAGGCTGGGTGGGGCGTGCGTTGCAGGCCCGGGCGGTGGTGACGATCGGCCGCTGGTCGTATTCGCTGTATCTGTGGCATTGGCCGGTGCTGGTGGTGCTGCGCTGGACCGTGGGACTGGATTCCATCGCCAGCAAACTGTGCGGGCTGCTGCTGACCTTCGGGTTGGCAGCCGCGTCCTACCGTTGGGTCGAGACGCCTTGGCGACACGGTCGCCTGCAGGACTGGCGCCATGGCCGCATCGTCGTCGCCGGCATCGGCACGCTGGCCCTGGCGGCGGCGCTGCAGGCGGCGTTGGTCGCCGCGACGCCTTACTTGTCGATGAGTACTGTCAGCCGCCATCCGCTGGACTGGTATGCCTACGCGCGCGGGATGCGCAAGGAATTCCCGCACTGCCGCCAGGTCTCGGAGAACCGGCAGGTCGAGGGCGTGCTGGTGCGCAAGTTCATGCGCGGCGAATGCACATTGCCGGCCGGCAGCGGTCGCCAGCTCTTCGTCGTGGGCGATTCGCATGCGGTGGCCTACAACGAGCTGCTGCGCCGCTACGCGGTGCTGGATGGCGGCCCGGTGCATCTGTATGCCGTGGGCGGTTGCGCGGTCGCCGGCCTGCAGGGTCCTCCCAATGCCGGATGCGAGGCCTTCCTGCGCGCATCGCTGGCCGATGTCCTGGCGCTGGCGCATCCCGGCGACGTCCTGCTGCTGCCGGGGCTGCGCGTGCCGCGCATCGCCGACCAGGACCGGGTGTTCGACATTCAGGACAACCTCGACCGGATCAACAGTGCCGAGGCCGCGCGCGAGCGCCAGGCAGACGTCGCGGCGACCGTGGCGATGTTGCGGCCGCTGGACGAGCGCGGCGTGCGGATCGTCTTCGAGGCACCGAAACCGGTGCTACCCGCGCCGCCTTACCGCTGCTCGGATGGCTTCAATCGCGGCAACGCACTCTGCGCCGGCGGGCTGTCCATCGATCGCCAGCAGATGGAGGCTTACCGCCGCCCCGCCCTGGAGGCGTTGCAGGTGATCGTCGTGGCGCTGCCGCACGCCAGCCTGTGGGATCCGCTGCCGCTGCTATGCGAGCCGCAACGCTGCAGCGCCATCCGCGACGGCCGCCCGTTGTACTTCGATGCCGACCACTTGAGCGGATACGGCAATCGCTTCCTGTTGCCGCCGCTGCGCGAGCACCTGGACCGGTTGCCGGCTCCGGCGCAATGACGGGCGGCTATTCCGGGTCGTAGTCGAGGTTCGAGGCCAGCCAGCGCTCGGCCTGCGCCAGCTCCACGCCCTTGCGCCGCGCATAGTCGGCGACCTGCTCGCGCGACAGCCGCCCGACCACGAAGTACTGGCTGCGCGGATGACTGAAGTAATAGCCCGAGACCGCCGCGGTCGGCAGCATCGCGAAGCTTTCGGTCAGCGACATGCCGGTGTTGCGGCCGGCGTCGAGCAGTGCGAACAAGGTCTGTTTCTCGCTGTGTTCGGGGCAGGCCGGATAGCCCGGCGCCGGGCGGATGCCCACGTACTGTTCGGAGATCAGCGATTCGTTGTCCAGCGTTTCATCGCTGGCATAGCCCCAGAATTCGGTGCGCACGCGCTGGTGCAGGCGTTCGGCCAATGCTTCTGCCAGACGGTCGGCCAGGGCCTTGAGCAGGATCGCGTTGTAGTCGTCGTGCGCGGCTTCGAAACGGGCCACGTGGGGCTCGATGCCGATGCCGGCGGTGACCGCGAAGGCGCCGATCCAGTCCGGCACGCCGGTGTCGCGCGGCGCGATGAAATCGGCCAGGCAGAAATCCGGCCGCTCGACCGGCTTGTCGACTTGCTGGCGCAGGAAGTGCAGGGTGGTGGTGCCCGCGTCGGTGACGACTTCCACGTCGTCGCCCACGCCTTGCGCCGGCCACAGGCCGAATACCGCGCGCGCCGTCAGCCAGCGCTCGGCGACGATCTGGTCCAGCATCGCGCGCGCGTCGCGGTACAACTCGGTGGCCTGGCTGCCGACGATGGCGTCATCGAGGATGGCCGGGAACTTGCCCGCCAGTTCCCAGGCCTGGAAGAACGGCGTCCAGTCGATGATCTCGATCAGGTCCTGTAGCGGGTAATCGTCGAACACATGCAGGCCGGGCTGTTTCGGGGCCGACGGGCGATAGGCGTCCCAGCCGCCGTCGAAGCGCTGCGCGCGCGCCTTCTGCAACGACACCAGGCGTTTGGCGTCGCCGCGGTTGCGGTGGCGGGCGCGGATCTCGGCGTAGTCGGCATCGTTGGCGGCAACGAATGCGCTGCGCAGCTCGCGCGAAATCAGCGATTGCGCCACGCCGACCGCGCGCGAGGCGTCCTTCACCCAGACCGTCGGTGCGCTGTAGTGCGGATCGATCTTCAGCGCGGTGTGGGCGCGCGAAGTGGTTGCCCCGCCGATCAGCAGTGGGATATCGAACTGCTGGCGCTGCAGTTCGCGGGCCACGTGCGACATCTCTTCCAGCGAGGGCGTGATCAGCCCGGACAGGCCGATCAGGTCCGCACCCTCGGCGCGCGCGCGGTCGAGGATGGTCTGGGTCGGGACCATGACGCCCAGGTCGATGACGTCGAAGTTGTTGCAGGCCAGGACCACGCCGACGATGTTCTTGCCGATGTCGTGCACGTCGCCCTTGACCGTGGCCATGATGATCTTGCCGTTGCTCTTGGCGGTGTCGCCGCTGCGCGCCTTCTCCGCTTCGATGTAGGGCAGCAGGTAGGCGACCGCTTTCTTCATCACGCGCGCCGACTTGACCACCTGCGGCAGGAACATCTTGCCGGCGCCGAACAGATCGCCGACCACGTTCATGCCGTCCATCAGCGGGCCTTCGATGACATCCAGCGGGCGGCTCGAACGCGCGCGCGCTTCTTCGGTATCGGCTTCTACCCAGGCATCGATGCCATGCACCAGCGCATGCGCCAGGCGCGCATCGATGGGCTTTTCGCGCCATGCCAGATCTTCGACCTTGGCTTCGCCCTTCTTGCCCTTGTAGCGCTCGGCGATCTCCAGCAGGCGTTCGGTGCCGTCGCGGCGGCGGTTGAGGATCACGTCCTCGACGCGCTCGCGCAGCTCCGGGTCGAGATCGTCGTAGATCGGCATGGCACCGGCGTTGACGATGCCCATGTCCATGCCGGCGGCGATGGCGTGGTAGAGGAACACCGAGTGGATCGCCTGCCGCACGGTCTCGTTGCCGCGGAACGAGAACGACACGTTGGAGACGCCGCCGGACACGTGGCAGTGCGGCAGCGTGCGCTTGATGATGCGGGTGGCCTCGATGAAGTCCACCGCGTAGTTGTCGTGCTCCTCGATGCCGGTGGCGACGGCAAAGATGTTCGGGTCGAAGATGATGTCTTCCGGCGGGAAGCCGACCTGCTCGGTGAGGATGCGGTAGGCGCGCGTGCAGATCTCGACCTTGCGCTGGCAGGTATCGGCCTGGCCGGTCTCATCGAAGGCCATCACCACCGCTGCGGCGCCATAGCGCAACACCTTGCGCGCGTGCTCGATGAACTGTTCCTCGCCTTCCTTGAGCGAAATCGAGTTGACCACGCTCTTGCCCTGCAGGCACTTCAGGCCGGCCTCGATCACGCTCCACTTGGAGGAGTCGACCATCACCGGAATGCGGGCGATGTCCGGCTCGGACATGATCAGGTTGAGGAAGCGCGCCATCGCCTTTTCCGAATCGATCAGTCCCTCGTCCATGTTGACGTCGAGGATCTGCGCGCCGCTGGCGACCTGCTGGCGGGCGACTTCGACCGCTTCTTCGTAGCGTTCTTCCTTGACCAGCTTGCGGAACTGCGCGCTGCCGGTGACGTTGGTGCGTTCGCCGACGTTGACGAACAGCAGGTCCGGGGTGATGACCAGCGGCTCGAGACCGGACAGGCGGGTGGGGCGGATTTGCGAGGTGGAAGACATTCGGGGCTTGGCGCTCTGGCTGGGCGGAGGAGGCTTACGCCGCCTGGTCGAGGTCGATGGGCAGGCGCCGCGGCGCGACGTTGCGCACGGCTTCGGCGATGGCCTGGATATGCGCCGGGGTGGTGCCGCAGCAGCCGCCGACCAGATTCAGCAGTCCGGCGGTGGCGAACTCGTGCAGGGTGGCGGCCATCTCTTCCGGCGTCTCGTCGTATTCGCCGAAGGCATTGGGCAAGCCTGCATTGGGATGCGCGCTGACATAACCGCTGGCGACCGTGGCCAACGTCTCGACGTGCGGGCGCAGGTCGCGCGCGCCGAGCGCGCAATTCAAGCCGATCGACAACGGGCGACTATGCGCGACCGAGGCATGGAAAGCCTCGGCCGTCTGCCCGGACAGGGTGCGGCCGGAAGCATCGGTGATCGTGCCGGAGATCATCACCGGCAAGCGCGCGCCGCGCGCATCGAACACTTCTTCGATTGCGAACAGTGCGGCCTTGGCGTTGAGCGTGTCGAAGATGGTCTCGACCATCAGCGTGTCGGCGCCGCCGTCGATCAGGCCTTCGATGGCCTCGCGGTAAGTGGCGCGCAGTTCGTCGAAGCTGGTGTTGCGATAGCCGGGATCGTTGACGTCGGGGCTGATCGAGGCGGTGCGGCTGGTCGGGCCGAGCACGCCGATGACGAAACGCGGTTTGTCCGGTCGCCCTTGGGCAAGATCGCGTGCTTCGATGGCGTCGCAGCATTCGCGCGCCAGCCGCGCACCGGCCTTGTTGAGCTCGTAGACCAGGTGCTGCAGGTGGTAGTCGGCCTGGCTCACCGAGGTCGCGTTGAACGTGTTGGTCTCCAGCAGGTCCGCGCCGGCTTCCAGGTAGGCGGTGTGGATGCCGGCGATGATGTCCGGCCGGGTCAACAGCAGCAGGTCATTGTTGCCTTTCAAGTCGTGGCCGCAGCCGGCGCCGTGCGCGTCGTGCTGGCCATCGTAACCGTCGGCGAAGCGCTCGCCGCGATAGTCCTGTTCCTGCAGGCTGTGGCGCTGGATCATCGTCCCCATCGCGCCATCGATGATGAGGATGCGCTCGCGCAGCGCTTGTTCGAGCTTGGCGACGCGCTCGGGATGCAGCCAGGGCAGGGGAGTGGACATGGGTTGCTCCGGTTCAGGACTTGGCGGCGATCAGCGAGATCACTTCGAAATGCGGTGGGCGCTTCTCGCGCGTCACCGTCTCCAGGCTGGACACTTCCAGGCCGGCCTTCTCGGCGAACTTGCGCAGTTCCTTGGCGCTGAAGCCGAGATTGACGTGGCCGTAGGCTTCCACTGCGGCGCGGTGTTCGTGCTTGGCCAGGCTGGACAACAGCAGGCGCCCGCCCGGGCGCAGCACGCGCGCGGCCTCGGCCACCGCCTGCGCCGGCTTGCTGGCGTAGGTCAGCGCATGCATCAGCACGACCAGGTCGAAGTCGCGATCCGGGAAGGGCAGGGCGTGCATGTCGCCTTCGCGCACTTCCACGTTCGACAGCCGGCGCAGGCGTTCGCTGGCGGCGGCCACCACGCGGGCGCTGGTGTCGATGCAGATGTAGCGCTGCGCATGCGGTGCGACCAGTTCGGCCAGCACGCCATCGCCCGACGCGATGTCTAGCACGTCGCCGGGCTCCAGCAGCGGCAGCGCGGTGCGCGCCAATGCTTCCCAGGTGCGCCCGGGAGAGTAATGGCGCTCCATGTCGCCGGCGACCGAGTCGGCCCAGTTCTGGTCGGCCGCGCGCATCGCCAATACCCCGGCCACGCGTTCGGCGTCCTGGCGCAGCAGCGGGTCGTCGCTGCCGTTGCTGAGCGCGTGCCAGAGCGCGCGCTGGGCGGAATCCAGCGCGGCATCGTCGAAGCGGTAATACGCCGACACGCCGGCGCGGCGGTCGCGGACCAGGCCGGCCTCCTTGAGCTTGGCCAGGTGGGTGGACACGCGGGGCTGGGCCAGCCGGGTAATCGCCGACAACTCGGCCACGGTCAGCTCTTCCTGCTCGAGCAAGGACAGCAGCCGCACGCGGGTGGCGTCGGCGAAGACCTTCAGGCGGGTCGACCAGTCTTCCAGGTCCATGAAATATCTCTGTATCGCGATGTCGAGATATTCTAGTCGCAGGGCCGCCCGGGTCAACCTACATACGCCAGCGAATGGTTGGCGCTACAATGGCCGGAAATTGGCCCCCGGAGGACTCGGACGTGGATTTCAGCTTTACCGAAGAACAATTGATGATCCAGGACGTGGCCCGCCGGATCGCCCAGGAGAAGATCGCCCCGAGCGCCGAGCATTTCGACCGCAGCGGCGAGTTCCCGCTGGAGAACATCCGGCTGCTCGGCGAGAACGGCCTGATGGGGATCGAGGTCCCGGAGGAATACGGCGGCGCCGGGATGGACCCGATCTGCTACGTGTTGGCGATGATCGAGATTGCCGCCGGCGACGGCGCGCATTCGACCATCATGTCGGTCAACAACTCGCTGTTCTGCACGGGCATCCTGAAGAGCGGCAGCGAGGCGCAGAAGCAGAAGTACGTGCGCGCCATTGCTGAAGGCCGCGAGATCGGTGCCTTCGCGCTGACCGAGCCGCAGTCCGGTTCCGATGCTTCGACCATGCGTTGCCGCGCGGTGCGCCAGGCCGATGGCAGCTATGTCATCAATGGTAAGAAGAGCTGGATCACCTCCGGCCCGGTAGCCAAGTACATCATCCTGTACGCGATGACCGCCCCCGAACTGGGTTCGCGCGGCATCACCGCTTTCATGATCGATACCGACCAGGCGGGGTTCCACCGCGGCAAGACCGAGCCCAAGCTCGGCATCCGTGCTTCGGCCACCTGCGAGATCGAGTTCGCCGACTACGTCGCCCAGCCCCAGGATGTGGTCGGCGCCGAGGGCGAGGGCTTCAAGATCGCGATGGGCGTGCTCGATGCCGGCCGCATCGGCATCGCCTCGCAAGCCATCGGTATTGCCCGCGCCGCCTATGAAGCCACGCTGGCGTATGCGCGCGAGCGCCAGGCCTTCGGCGCGGCGATCGGCACCTTCCAGATGACCCAGGCCAAGATCGCCGACATGAAGTGCAAGCTCGACGCGGCCACGCTGCTGACGCTGCGTGCGGCGTGGCTGAAGGGGCAGGGACGCAAGTTCAGCACCGAAGCGGCCGTCGCCAAGCTGACCGCTTCCGAGGCGGCGATGTGGATCACCCACCAGGCGGTGCAGATCCATGGCGGCATGGGCTACTCCAAGGAAATGCCGTTGGAACGCTATTTCCGCGACGCCAAGATCACCGAGATCTACGAGGGAACGAGCGAGATCCAGCGGTTGGTGATCGCACGTGCGGAGACGGGGCTGCGTTGAAGCCGGCGCAATAGACCAACTCTCAACGGGGAAAAAGTTCTTTCTCCGGTTGGGATGGCTTGGCGCCGGGGGGCGGATGCGCTGCGGTGCGAATGTCCCCCGGCGCCGGTGAAGCCGGTGCCTCCTCCTTGATTTCGCACCGCAGCGCATCCGCCCCCGGCTTCCCGGCATCGCGTCGGTTCTGGAGTGGAACCTCAGAGGCGCTTCGCTTCGAGCTCTATCCGTAAGCCGAAGGCCCCTGCGTGGCCTGCAGCCCATCGGGGCGAAATCAAGGAGGAGGCACCGGCTTCACTGGTGCCGGAGGACATTCGCCCCGATGGCTGCAGGCCACGCAGGGGCCTGTCCGATCGCGCACACTCGACGAAGATCGAACCGGCATACCCCTTCCAACCCTCCCCCATCAGATGGGAACAAGCAACAAAAAGGCCGCCCATGAGGCGGCCTCTTTGCATCGCAAGGCTGCCGCGATCAGAACTTCGCGTCGAACTCCGCCGCGTAGCCGGTGTTGACGATCACCTTCTGCAACGCGTCGCTGACCTTGATGTTGCCGGCCACGATCTGGCGGCCGTCCGGACCCTTGTCGTCCATGCGCGGCGGGTTGGCGCCCTTGAAGTCGCAGACGCGGCCGCCCGCTTCGCGCACCAGCAGCACGCCGGCGGCGATGTCCCAGGCCTTCACGCCGGCCTCGAAGTACGCATCGGCGCGACCGCAGGCGACATAGGCCAGGTCGAGCGCGGCCGAGCCGGTGCGGCGGATGTCCTCGGCCTGGGTCAGCAGCGAATCCACGCACTTGAGCTGGCTGCTGACGCGGGCGCGTTCGCGCGGCGGGAAGCCGGTGTGGATCATCGCGCCGTCCAGGTCCTTGCGGTCGGTGACACGGATGCGGCGGTCGTTGAGCACCGCGCCGGAACCGCGGCTGGCGGTGAACAGCTCGTTGCGCAGCGGATCGAAGATCACCGCATCCAGCGGCTCGCCGTTGTCGACCAGGGCGATCGACACGCAGTAGTGCGGGAAGCCATGCAGGTAGTTGCTGGTGCCGTCGAGCGGGTCGATCACCCACATGTAGCGGCCGCTCTTTCCCTGCAGGCCGCCTTCCTCGCCCAGCACGCCGTAATCGGGATAGCCGCGCTTGAGTTCCTTGACGATGACCTTCTCCGCGTCCGCGTCGACCTCGCTCGCATAGTCCATGCGGCCCTTCTGCACCACGTTCAGCGCCTCGAGCTTGTTGATGTTGCGCAACAGGACGTTGCCGGCGAGGCGTGCGGCCTTGACCATGACGGTTACGGCGGGGTTCTGCATGGCGAAGGCTCCCGTGAAGGCAGAAAGTAAGGCGGAACTGGCGGGGGAAAAGAGCGGTCCGGCGCGAAGGCCGGCGCGCAGTTTACCATGTCGCCGATCCGCTCCCGAACGCCCGTTCATAGAAGTCATGGAAGCAAGCATGCACGCCGCCCCGCCCGCAGTACCGTCCATCCGCTTCGTCCTCGTCGGCACCCAGCACCCGGGCAACATCGGTGCCGCGGCGCGGGCGATGAAGACGATGGGCCTGGGCCGGCTGGTACTGGTCGCGCCCGAGCGCGCACCCGATGAGGACTGCTTCCGTCGCGCCGCCGGCGCCGAGGACCTGATCGAGGCGGCGCCGGTGCATGCGACGCTGGCCGAGGCGGTGGCCGATTGCACCCTGGTGTTGGGCTGCACGGCGCGCGCCCGCCGGGTGTCGCTGGAGGAACTGCTGCCGGGCGATGCCGGGCAGCGGGCAGTGGCGCATGCGGCGATGCCGGCCGAGGTGGCGTTCGTGTTCGGCCGCGAGCGCACCGGCCTGACCAACGACGAGTTGCAACTGTGCCATCTGGCCGTGCACATCCCGTCCGATCCGGCGTTCAGTTCGCTCAACCTGGCCGCCGCGGTCCAGGTGCTGGCCTACGAAGCGCGATTGGCCGTACTGGCGCAGGAGCAGGCAGTGGCCGGCCCTGCCGCCGACGTTGGATTCCGCGAAGGCGCGGCCAGCCATGCGCAGATGGAAGGCCTGTTTGGCCAGCTTGGCCAGACCCTGGACGAGATCGATTTCCACAAGGGCCGTTCGCCGGATTCGGCGATGCGCAAGCTGCGCCGGCTGTTCCTGCGTTCCAGCCTGAGCGAGCAGGAGGTGCGGCTGCTGCGCGGGATCCTGTCCGATGCGCAGCGGATGGCCATGCTGGCCCGTCGCGGCGAGACTTGACCGCCATCACGCTCTGACTGTTGCAGGCCACTTGTTTCGGCTAGGCTTGGCCGAACGCTTGGGGGGTGTAGGTTGGCTGGTCTGCGATGGCTTTTCGTCAGCTGTTGGCTGTGGGCGATCGGTGGCCTGTTCCCGGCACTCGCTGCCGAGCCCGCTTCGGTCCTGGTGCTGGGGCGCATCAGTGACGATCCCAAGGTGCACTACGAGCAGCTCAAGCCGCTGCTCGACTACGTCGTGCCGCGCATGCGCGAGGTGGGGATCCGCGAAGGCCGGATCCTGATGGCGCGCGATGCGCAGCAGATGGCGAGCTATCTGCGCCGCGGCCGCGTCGACTGGGTGACGGAGACCGCCGGCACCGCGATGTTGTTGGAACAGCGCAGCGGCGCGCATCCGCTGCTGCTCACCGAACGCGGCGGCGTACGCCAGTACAGCACGGTTTTCTTCGTGCGCCGCGACAGTCCCGTGCTTCGGCTGGAGCAGTTGCGCGGCCGCACCGTGGCCTTGCAAAGCACGCTGTCCACCAGCGCCTACCTGGTGCCGGTGACGACCTTGCTCGCCAGTGGCCTGCGCCCGGAGATCCTCGGGCCGAAGGACGTGGCCGGGCCGGATGCGGTCGGCTATGTGTTCGCGCGTTCGGAAATGAACATCGCCGCTTACGTGCACAAGCGCCTGGTCGACGCCGGTGCCTTCAGCAACCTGGACTGGAACGACGAGCGACACGTGCCGGAGGCATTCCGGCGCGATTTCCGCATCATCGCCACCACCGCGCCGGTGCCGCGCGCGGTGGAGATGGTGCGCGCCGACCTGGCGCCGGCAGTGGAGCGCCGGCTGCGCGAGGTGCTGCTGCAGGCGGCAAGTGATCCGCAGGCCGCGCCGGCCTTGCGCAAGTTCTTCAACACGTCCGGGTTCTACCCGGTCGATGCGGATTCGCAGCGGCGCCTGGAAGAGCTGCGCGAAGGCCTGCAGCGCGTGCGGATGCAGGTCGAATGAGCCGGGTACGCTTCGGGCTGCAGGCCCGCTTCCTGTTGGTGATGGGCCTGGCCTTCGCGCTGGTGCTGGGCATACTCGCGTTGTTGCTGCAGCGGCAGACCCAGATGCAGGCCGAAGTGCGCGAGCTCAGCGGCTCGATCATCCACGACCTGTTCGACCGCAGCCTGCGTTCGCGCGGCGAGACCCTCGCCAGCGGCCTGGCCGATGCATTGGTCAATCCGCTGTACTACGACGACCTGGAGCAGGTCGGCGCGTTGGTGCGCAACACCAGCCGGCAACAGGTGGTCAGCTATGTGCGCGTGTTCGACCGCGACGGTCGCTTGATCCACGACGGCTCGGTCGACATTCCCGGCTATGGCCAGCCGATGCGCGACCCGCTGGCCGCGCGCGCGGTGGCCGCCGACAAGATGGTCTCGCAGTGGGCGCCCGAGGTGCTGGACGTGACCGTGCCGGTGCTGATCGGTGGCGAGAAGATCGGCGGCGTGCGGGTCGGCATGTCGCTGAGCCGGGTGCGCGAGCTGGAAACCGCGGCCAACGAGACCCTGATCACGCGCCTGGCCGAAGTCGGCCAACGCGACCTGGGCTGGTTGCTGCTGTTGCTTGCCGGGCTGGCGGTGATCGCCACGGTGGTGGCGATCTACATCCAGCGCACCTTGGTCGGCCCGATCCGCTGGCTGGCCCAGGCCGCGCGCCAGATCGAAGCGGGCGACTACGCGATCGAGCAGCGCGATTCGGCGCGCCAGGACGAGGTCGGCGAACTGATCCGCGCGTTCGGACGGATGAGCGAAAGCATCGCCCGCCACGATCGCGAAGTACGCCACATGGCCTATACCGACGCGCTGACCGGGCTGACCAACCGCCTGGCCTTCCGCGAGAGCCTGGATCACCAGTTGCTGGCGGCCCGCAATTCCGGCCACCAGTTGGCCCTGCTGTTTGCCGACATCGACGATTTCAAGCGCGTCAACGACACCCTGGGCCATGAGGCCGGCGACGAGGCGTTGCTGCAGTTCTCCGCGCGCATCCGCACCGCCGTCGACGAGCTGGGCGGCGACGAAGCGTTGCTGTCGCGCTTCGGCGGCGACGAGTTCGTGATCCTGCTGCAGGGCGGCGACGTGCGTGGCGCGGCCGTGCGGCTGGCCGACCGCCTGGTGCAGGATCTCAGCCGGCCGTTGAGCGTGGAAGGGCGCGAGGTGTTCCTGGGCACGTCGATCGGCATGACCCTGTTCCCCGACGACGCCAGCGACGCGACCGCCTTGCTGAAGAACGGCGACATCGCCATGTACCAGGCCAAGGTCGCCGGCAAGAACTGCCACCGCTCCTACAACCGTGCGATGGACCACGCGGTCGAGCGCCGGGTGCACATGGAACACGAACTGCGCGGCGCCTGGGAGCGCGGTGAACTACGCCTGGTCTACCAGCCGATCTATCGCTGCAGCGACCGCCAGATGGTCGGCGTGGAAGTGCTGCTGCGCTGGCAGCATCCGGCGCTGGGCACGATTCCGCCTTCGATCTTCATCGAGGTGGCCGAGCAGAGCGGCCTGATCGAGCAGATCGGTCCCAAGGTGCTGCGTGCGGCCTGCCTGGAAGCCATGCAATGGCCGGTGCGCAGCGGCGAGGCGGGCTTGTTCGTTTCGGTCAACGTGTCACCGCGCCAGCTGCGTGGCGGCGAGTTGGCCGACACCGTGGCGCGCTGCCTGCGCGATTCCGGCCTGCCGGCGTCGCGGCTGCATTTGGAGCTGACCGAAACGGCGGTCATCGGCGACGAGATGCTTGCCGCCAGCCTGCTCGACAAGCTGCACCGCACTGGCGTGAAAGTCTGGCTGGACGACTTCGGCACCGGTTTCTCCGGGCTCAGCCACCTGCGCCAGGTGCCGGTGGATGGCGTCAAGATCGACAAGAGTTTCGTCTCCGACCTGCAGCGCGATCCGGACGATCTGGCCTTGACCACCGCGATCATCGCGATGGCGCATTCGCTGGGGATCACCGTCGTGGCCGAAGGCATCGAGCACGAGGCGCAGTTCAATCTGTTGCGCGAACGCAACTGCGACCTGGGACAAGGCTACTTGTTCAGTCATCCGCTCAGCTCCACCGACCTGGTGCGGATGATGGGCGCCGGCTGAGCAGGCGGCGCATCGCGGCGAGTGCCGCGACCGACTACAGCGGGCGCTTGCCGGTGTCGCCGGCGATCTCGCGCACCAGACGCGGGACGAGGTAGCCGGACAGTCGCGCGGCCAGCGCGGCGTGCAGTTCCAGGGCGCGTGCATCGTCCACTTCGTAGTGGGCCACGCCGGCGACGCGGTCCAGCTGGTGCAGGTAATACGGCAATACCCCGGCGGCGAAGCTGCGTTCGCTCAGCGCCGCCAGCGCGTCCACGTCGTCGTTGACGCCGCGCAACAGCACCGCCTGGTTGAGCAACTGCACGCCGCTGGCGCGTAGGCGCGACATCGCCGCATCGACGTCGGCGTCGAACTCGCGGGCATGGTTGGCATGGATCACGAAGGCGGTCGGCCAGGGCAGGGCAGACAGCCAGGCCTGCAATTCGGCATCCACGCGCTCGGGCAGCACCACCGGCAGCCGGCTGTGGATGCGCAGGCGCTTGAGGTGCGGGATCTGCGCCAGCGCCGCGGTCAGCTCGGCCAGTTTGGGCGTGGCCAGCGACAAGGGATCGCCGCCGGACAGCAGCACTTCGTCGATCGTCGGGTCGGCCGCGATCGCGGCGACCGCCTCGCGCCAGCCCTCGCGCGCAGCGGTTTCCTCGGCATAGGGGAAGTGCCGGCGGAAGCAATAGCGGCAATGCACCGCGCAACTGCCGGTGGCGACCAACAGGGCGCGCCCGCGGTATTTCTGGATGACGCCGGTGGCGGTGCGGGCGGCGGCATCGCCCACCGCGTCCAGCCCGAAGCCGGCGACCACGCGCATTTCCTCGTCGATCGGCAATACCTGCCGCAGCAGCGGATCGTGGCGGTCGCCGCGGCGCATCCGCGCCACGAAGCCGCGCGGCACGCGCAGCGCGAATTGCGCCGTGGCGTCGTCGGACAAGCCGACCTCCTGCGCATTCAGCCCGACCAGGGCCAGCAATTCACGGGGGTCGCGCACGGCGTCGCGCCACAGCGATTGCCAGCGGCGGGCGGCGGGGGGCGCGGCGGATGGGTGCCTGCGGCCGGGGGCTGCGGTTATCATGTGAGGTCTGGAAACAGTACGCACGCCGGACGGCGGGCACCCCATTCTAACGGCCGGCCGCTCCCCGCGGCGGTTTTGCCTTATCCAAGGAGCTACAGCATGGCCAGTTATGGCATGAACGATGTCAAGAACGGGATGAAGATCCTGGTCAACGCGGAACCTGCGGTCATCACCGACACCGAGTACGTCAAGCCGGGCAAGGGCCAGGCCTTCACCCGCGTCAAGTTCCGCCTGATCAAGTCCGGTCGCGTGCAGGAAATGACCATGAAGTCGACCGACTCGATGGAAGCGGCCGACGTCCTGGATACCGACATGCAGTACCTGTACAACGACGGCGAGTACTGGCACTTCATGCAGCAGGAGAGCTTCGAGCAGGTCCAGGCCGACAAGAATGGCATGGGCGGCGCGGAGAAGTGGCTCAAGGGCGAAGAGCAGTGCGTGGTGACGTTGTGGAACGGCACCCCGATCGCGGTGCAGCCGCCGAACTTCGTCGAGCTGAAGATCGCCGAGACCGACCCGGGCGTGCGTGGCGACACTTCGGGCGGCGGCGGCAAGCCGGCGACCCTGGAAACCGGCGCGGTGGTGCGCGTGCCGCTGTTCGTCGGCCAGGAAGAGGTGATCCGCGTGGACACCCGTTCCGGCGAATACGTCTCGCGCGTGAAGTAAGCCCATGAAGGACCTGGGCGTGGTCAAGGAAGAGCACGAGGCGGACCTGAAGGACCGTTTTCCGCACGACCGGGTCGTCTTCTTCAGTGACGCGGTGTTCGCCATCGCGATCACCCTGCTGGCGATCGAGCTGAAACTGCCCGACCGCGAGATGATCGAGCACCTCGGCGCGGCAACGGCCTCGCGCGAGGTGACCTCGCACTTCTACGCCTACTTCATCAGCTTCATGGTGACCGGCCTGTTCTGGATCGGCCACATGCAGACCTGGCGCCACGTGCGCCGGGTCGGCGCCGGGCTGGTCTGGATGACCTTGCTGCAGCTGATGTTCGTGGCGCTGATGCCGGTGGCCACGCGCGAGTATTCGAGTTTCTTTGCCAGCCAGAGTCCCGGTCGGCTGGCGTTCTATGCCTTCGTGCTGGCCGCCATCTCGCTGTTCGCGCTGATCACCCGGCAGATGGTGATCCGCCAGGAGCGGCTGCACGAGCGCATCGGCCTGGTTGCCACGCGCTGGCTGTTCTGGCGCGGCGTGGTGCCGCTGGTGCTGTTTTCCCTGGCCATCCCGGCCGCCTACGTGCTGCCGATGGACCGCGGCGGGCTGCTGTTCGTGCTGGTCTTCCCGTGCCTGGTGGTCACCCGGCGTTGGGTGCAACGGAGCGTGCCCGATGCGGCCTGAGCCGCGCGGCGCGTCCCCTCTTCGAATCCCCGGAGTCGATCCCCTGTGACCCCGTCTGTCCCGGAATCCTGTGACCTGCTGATCGAGGCGGGCTTCGTCGTCCCGATCGAGCCGCATGCCGTCGTCCTCGAGGACCACGCCGTCGCCGTGCGCGACGGTGTCATCGTCGCGGTGCTGCCGCGTGCCGAGGCGCGCGCACGCTTCACCGCCCGCGAGACCGTCTCGCGGCCCGAAGCGGCGCTGATGCCCGGCCTGGTCAACGCCCATACCCACAACCCGATGACCCTGCTGCGCGGCATCGCCGATGATTTGCCGCTGATGGTCTGGCTGCAGCAGCACATCTGGCCGGTGGAAGCGGCGGTGATCGGCCCGGAATTCGTCGCCGACGGCACCACGCTGGCGATCGCCGAGATGCTGCGCGGCGGCACCACCTGCGCCAACGAGAACTACTTCTTCCCGGACGTGCAGGCGGCCATCTACAAGAAGCACGGCTTCCGCGCGCTGGTCGGCGCGCCGGTGATCGATTTCCCCACCGCCTGGGCCAAGAGCGACGACGAATACTTCGACCGCGCCGGCGAGCTGCACGACCAGTGGCGCGACGATCCGTTGGTCGGGACCGCCTTCGCGCCGCACGCGCCTTATACCGTCAGCGACGTGAATTTCGAGCGCGTGCGCATGCTGGCCGACCAGCTGGATATCCCGGTGCACCTGCATACGCACGAGACCGCGCAGGAGATCGCCGATTCGATCCGCCAGCACGGCCAGCGCCCGCTGGCGCGGCTGGATCGCCTCGGCCTGGTCAACGATCGGCTGATCGCCGTGCACATGACCCAGCTCACCGAAGGCGAGATCCACCTGTGCGCCGAGCGTGGCGTCAGCGTCGTGCATTGCCCCGAATCCAACCTCAAGCTGGCATCGGGCTTTTGCCCGGCCTGCGCCCTGCAGCGCGCCGGGGTGAACCTGGCCATCGGCACCGACGGCTGCGCCAGCAACAATGACCTGGACATGTTCAGCGAGAACCGCACCGCGGCGATCCTGGCCAAGGCGGTGGCCGACGACGCCACCGCGCTGGACGCGGCGACCACCCTGCGCGCAGCGACCCTCGGTGGCGCGCGCGCGCTGGGTTTCGGCGAGCGCATCGGCTCGATCGAAGTCGGCAAGCAGGCCGACCTGGTCTGCGTCGACCTGTCCGCGCTGGAACCCCAGCCGCTGCACCCCGTGCTGTCGCAACTGATCTACGCCACCGGCCGCCACCAGGTCAGCGACGTCTGGATCGCCGGCAAGGCGCGGCTGCGCCAGCGCGAGCTGGTCGACATGGACATGGCCGGCCTGCTGGCCAATGCGCGCCAGTGGCGCGACCGCATCCGCAACATCCACGCCTGACCGGCAGGAGCTCCCCATGACCGACGCCGCCGCCAATTTCCACCAGGCCGAACTGGACAAGTTCGCCGCGCTGGCCAATCGCTGGTGGGACCCGGATGGCCCGCAAAAGCCTCTGCACGCGCTCAATCCGGTGCGTCTGGAGTATGTCGCCGCGCGCCAGCCACTGGCCGGCGCGCGCGTGCTCGACGTGGGCTGCGGCGGCGGCCTGCTGAGCGAAGCGCTGGCTCGCCAGGGCGCCCAGGTCACCGCACTCGACCTGGCCCCGGACCTGATCAAGGTCGCCCGCTTGCACCGGCTCGAGTCGGGACTGGAGGTCGACTATCGCGTGCAGTCGGTGGAAGACCTGGCGGCCGAGGCGCCGGCCAGCTTCGATGCGATCACCTGCATGGAAATGCTCGAGCACGTGCCGCGCCCCGGCGCGATCCTGCAGGCCTGCGCGACTCTGCTCAAGCCCGGTGGCAAGTTGTTCCTGTCCACCCTCAATCGCACCCCGGCCGCTTTCGCACTGGCGATCGTCGGCGCCGAATACGTGGCGCGGCTGCTGCCGCGCGGCACCCACCACTACCAGGACTTCATCAAGCCCTCGGAACTGGCCGCGTGGCTGCGCGCGGCCGACCTGACTCTGGAAGATGTCAGTGGTCTGGTCTACGAGCCTTGGCGCAACCGTGCGCGGTTGAGCACGCGCACCGACGTCAACTACCTGGGCTGGGCCTCCAAGCCGCTCGATGCCAATGGCTGATCCGGTGGCCGACAGCGCGTTTCCGCGCGCGGTGCTGTTCGACCTGGACGGCACGCTGCTGGACAGCGCGCCGGACATGCTCGCCACCGCCAACGAGATGCGCGCTGTCCGCGGCCTCGACCCGCTCGCACTGGAACAGTTGCGGCCGGTCGTCTCCAAAGGTTCGCGCGCCATGCTCGGCGTGGCCTTCCCGCAAGTCCCGGCAGCGCAGCGCGATGCCTGGATCCCCGAGTTCCTGCAGCGCTACGAAGCCTTGATCGGCCGCCACTCGCGCCTCTTCGACGGGATCGAGCCGATGCTGGACGCACTGGAAGCCGCCGGCACGCGCTGGGGCATCGTCACCAACAAGCCGGAATATCTGGCCCGGCTGATCCTGCCGCAACTGGACTGGCAAGCACGGTGCGCGGTGTTGATCGGCGGCGACAGCCTGTCCGAGCGCAAGCCGCATCCGCTGCCGTTGCTGGTCGCCGCCGAACGCATTGGCGTGGCCCCGGGTGAGTGCGTCTACGTCGGCGACGACGAACGCGACATCCTGGCTGCGCGCGCGGCAGGGATGCCCTCCGTCGCCGCGTTGTGGGGCTACCGCCTGGAGGGCGACGACCCCGTGGCCTGGCAGGCCGACCGCAGGGTCGAACAGCCGCATGCGTTGGCCCAGCCGCAGGGCTGGCCAACGACACCGCCCGTCACTTCCTGATCCGTACGAACCCCATGAGCAGTCCCAGCGCCCTCGACAGTTTCCTCGACAAATGGCGCGACCGCTGGCCCGAATGGGCGGTGGCCGAGCGCTTCGTCGCGCCTGATCGCCAGCAGCGCGTACTGGCCTGGTTCGCGCTGCTGCAGGAATTCGAAGACATCATGAACATCGCCGGCGACACCCTGCCGGCCGACGCCAAGCTGGCGTGGTGGCAGCAGGAACTGCGCGACTGGTCTAACCAGCGCTCGCGGCATCCGCTGGGTCGCGTGCTGGAGCCGGTACCGGCGCCTTGGGCGCAGTTGGCTGAAGCCCTGCCCGCGGTGCAGGAGGCGCGGACGCAGCCGGCTTCGCTGGCCGACGCGCTAGGGACCTTGCGTCCTTTCGCGGAAGCCGTCACCGCCGTCGAGGCGGCGTTGTTCGAACGCTCGCGCCGGGCCGATACGCAGGCCGTCGCCGTGCAATGGCTGGCCGCGCGGCTGGCGGTGGCCGGCGCCAGCGCAGCGCCGGCCGGTGTCGATCTCGCGCAATGGCGGGCGCAGTTGCTGCGGCAATGGCCTGCGAAACCCGCGCTGGCCCAGCCGCACCGGATCTGGTCGCGATTGGCGCGTTTGCGTGTGTCGCGCGAGCTGGCAGGGCAGGGCGCTTATCCCACGCCGCTGCAGCAGCTGTGGCACGCCTGGCGCGCGGCCAGCGGCGGCGCGTGACGGCGCGGTCAAGCCGGCCCCGGATTCGCTCACGCCCGTTTGCAGGCGATTGCTCACAGTGCCCGCGAAGCCGCGCTTGAGGCGCAGGCAACGGAGCACCGGCATGACCGACGAAAGCAAGTTGCGTGAGAAGTTCTGGAAGACCTTGAAGTCCGACCGCACGGTGATGCTCGGCGTCGATGGTGTCGAAGACGGACATTCGCGCCCCATGACGGCAATGATCGAAGGCGACGAAGGCGGGCCAATCTGGTTCTTCACCGCGCGCGACAACCATTTGGTCGGCCTGCTCGGCGGCGCCGGACGCCGGGCGACGGCCGCCTTGGCCGGCAAGGGCCACGACCTGTTCGCCAGCATTGCCGGCACGCTGCACGAGCATACCGATCGCGCGGTGGTCGAGCGCCTGTGGAATCCCTTCATCGCCGCCTGGTTCGAAGGCAAGGACGATCCCAAGCTGGTCCTGCTGCGGCTGGATCCGGACCACGCCCAGGTCTGGTTGAACGAGAACAACCTGCTGGCCGGGGTCAAGTTGCTGCTCGGCGTGGATCCGAAGAAGGACTACAAGGGCAAAGTCGGCGACGTGGCGTTGTAGGAGCGGCCTTCGCCGGGAATACGGACTCGCGACCGCACTAGGGAGACGCGTTGCGTGCTCCCGCACCGGCGCGCTCCAACACCAGCAAGGGGTCGATGCGGGTATCAAACCAGTTCATGCCCCAATGCAGATGCGGACCGGTCGCGCGTCCTGTCGCTCCCACCGCACCGATTACCTGTCCTTGTTCGACTCGATCGCCGACCCGCACATCGATCCGCGACAGATGCAGGAAGTTCGAACTCACGCCGAAGCCGTGGTCCAGCAGCACGGTGCCCCCGGTGAGGTAGAGATCCGGCGCGGCGAAAGTGACCATGCCGGCCGCTGGCGCCTTCACCGGGGTGCCGGTCGGCACGGCGATATCCATGCCCGAATGGCCAGCCCCTGGCTGCCCGTTGTAGACGCGCGCATTGCCAAAGCGACCGCTGATGCGACCTGTTACGGGCCAGATGAAAGGCTGTGCGAAATCGGTGCGCGGGTCGTCGCGGTCACGGGCGGCGGTGACCTGCGCCTGCTCGCGCTTGATGCGCTCGGCGATCGCCGGCGGCGGATTCACCGTCTTCGGCGGGACGCCGTTGATCTTTTCGGTCGGCCAGTCGCGCGGCGTGACCTTGATCATCGCGCTGTCGACGCTGCCATCGGGGCGGGTGATGCGTAGCTGCAGCGGACCTTGTTCATCGCGGCCGACGCCGAACACCACCGAGCCGTAGCCACTGACGCGCAGCGTCCGCCCCGCGTA
>Ga0160447_100391_pt1 | contig 21857 bp, 18 predicted proteins | sample HID1973K_E1MG_FD_108222 | JGI IMG/M metagenome (GOLD analysis project Ga0160447, IMG submission 108222) | Enriched mosquito-associated microbial communities from UW Madison campus, WI, USA - HID1973K_E1 MG | ecosystem: Host-associated > Arthropoda: Insects > Digestive system > Unclassified ...
AGTTGCTCGAGCAGATCGAACAACGCACTCATGCTGCGCTTGCCACGGGTCAGGATGAAATGACCCACTTCGTCCGTCAGGTGCAGCCCCCGCCGCGAGGCGCGCAATTGCAGGGCGCGGAGTTTTTCTTCGTCGGAGAGCAGGCGCATCTGGAACACCAGCGCCATGGTCAGCCGGGATTTGAGGTCGGCCAGTTTGACCGGCAACTCGCGAGGCGAGCAGGACGCCGCGATCAACAGACGGCGACCACTGTCACGCAGGCGGTTGAACAGATGAAACAGCGCCTCTTCCCACTCAGGCTTGCCCGCCACGACCTGAAGGTCATCGAGGCAGACCAGCTCGTATTGCTCCAGGTGATCGAAGAGTTCGACGCCTTCTTCGAGCAACTCGGCCATCGGCAGGTAGACCGCAGGCTCACCCAGTTGCTTGAAACGCAGACAGGCCGCCTGCAGAAGGTGCGTGCGCCCTACCCCGTTTTTGCCCCAAAGGTAGATCAGGCTTTCGGTCCATCCGGCGTCGGCTTCGCACAGCCGCTCGACGTAGCCGAGTGCAGCGGCATTGGCGCCTGGATAGTAATTGATGAAGGTGGCGTCATCACGCAGACGCACACTCAGGGGCAGCTGAACTGGTTTCATGCTGGCTGAACGGTTCAGTGACGAACCGCCAAGGGGCCTCTGTGTAAAGTGTGCAAAGTTTATACCCGCAACCCTCGCCGCACAATGTGCCAGACCACCTGCAAAATCAAAGGGTTGCGTCTACACCGGGCCAGGCCACGGAATATGGGGAATGACTGGCATAAAAAAGGCGCTTGAATACAAACATTCAAGCGCCTTGTTTCTTTAGCGGTTCGGCCTACAAATCCGGGTCTTCCATCCCGCCGTAGATATCCGAATCCTTGTACAGATCGTGGACATGACGCACCAGCACCATGATCACTGCCGCCACCGGCAGGGCCAGCAGGATGCCGGTGAATCCGAAGAGCTCACCGCCCGCCAGAATGGCAAAGATCACCGCTACCGGATGCAGACCGATGCGATCGCCAACCAACAACGGCGTAAGCACCATGCCCTCCAGCGCCTGGCCGACCATGAACACCGCTACGATGCCGAGCATCGGATACAGATCGCCGCCGAACTGGAAGAAACCGGCCAGAATCGCCGAGCCGATGCCGATCACGAAGCCCATATAAGGAACGATGGCGGCCAGCCCTGCGATCACCCCGATCAACAATCCCAACTCAAGCCCGACCAGCATCAAACCGGCGGCGTAGATCACACCCAGCGCGACCATCACCAGCAACTGGCCGCGAATGAACGCCCCCAGCACTTCATGGCACTCATCGGCGAGCGCGACGATTTTCTTCTCCCGGTGACGCGGCAACAGGCTGCGCACCTTGGCCATCATCACGTCCCAGTCGCGCAGCAGATAGAAGCAGACCACCGGGATCAGCACCAGATTGGTCAGCCAGCCGATCAGCGCCAATGTCGACGTCGTGGCTTGAGCCAGGACAATGCCGACGATGTCGCCGGTCTGCCCCATGTGCTCGGAGATTGCCGCCTTGACCTTATCGAACCTCCAGAACCCGTCCGCCAGGCCCAATTTGGCCTGGGTCCACGGCAACGCCGTGTGCTGCAGCCAGTCGAGTATCTGCGGCGCCAACTCATACAAGCGATAAAGCTGCTTGGCGAGCATAGGGACCAACACCAGCAACAGCCCCATGAAGATCAACGTGAACAGCACGAACACTGTCACCACACTCCAGGTGCGTGACATCTTGAGTTTCTCCAGACGATCCGCCAGCGGATCCCCCATGTACGCCAGCAACAGCGCCACCAGAAACGGCGTCAGGATTGCGTGCAGCAACCAGACGAACAGGCACAGCAGGACAATCCCGCCCAGCCAGAACCAACGACGCGTATCAGTCATTACTGCCCCTTGAACCCAGGATGATTTGCTTCATGCAACGTCGCTATGAACGCATTCACCAGCGGAAGTGCAGTGTTTGCGCCGAAGTCTGTGGCGGTTGTGGGACAGGGGCGGACCCAGGGGCCGGCACTTGCCCGGCGTTGACCGGCGCACTGGCGACTTCACCTGCCGGCACTTCCTGCAACTTCGCCAGCGACAACTGCGAACGCAGTTGATCCGGGCTGCCACTGACATCAAACACGACACGGTCCGCATCCACGGATTTCAGGCGACCGCCGAAGGGTTCCAGCAAGCGACCCAACTGAGCGTAGCGCTCCAGATTCATGCCTTGTACTTCAAGCGCCATGCTCGACGACGCCCCAGGCTTGACCACAAATCGCGGTGCCAGACGCTGACTCACAGACAGCAAAACCGCATCGGCCAGTTCAGCGGAACTCGCGCCGGTGGCACTGCCCTGATCCATTTTGTCGCCCAGCCACAGGTGCCATTTCCCTTGCCACTGACCGCCGTTTTCCTGCGCGTGTACAGCGAGAATGGCATCGGAGCCGTAGCGTTCAGAAGCCTGCTTGAGGGGGGCAACGTCATTGCCATCCAGGGTCTTGGCATTACCGATACCCTGCTCGCCCAAATCCGCAAGCGGCAAACGCAGTGGCAGGCCGCGATGTTGCGCAGCGCGTCGCAACGGTTCGGCCGAGGCTTGTCCGTCGCCGACCAGATTCGCGCCATCAGTCGCATCGTTCAGCCACCAGGCCATGATGACCGGGCGATTGGAGCCCCAGAGCGAAAGACCGGCCTGACGCAGCGCGCGTTCGGTACTCGCCGGATCGAAATCCACCTGCAGCGACTCCGGTGGGCCTGCGTCATAACCGAACTGACTGATGATCTGCTGTGGATCCTTGCGCACGTCGGCAAGGCCTGCACCTTGAGACGCCTTCGGATCGCCGGTCAGACGAATGACCAGGGTTTCCAGCGCGGCCTGGGTGGCGCGTGTCTTCTCGTCCGGCGTCTGGCCGTTGACCGGCTCGCGCACTTGATAGAGGTTGTTCACCGTCTCGGCCAGGGCCGGGAGGCTCACGAGGGAAAGGCAACCCACGAACAGGCAGTTTTTTAGGCGCATGAAAGAAGGTGGATGCATGAAGAGGTTCCCGAAAAACAGATAAGACAGCTTTATCAATAGCTGTATCACAATGACTGGCTCGATTCAGACCGCACTGCGGCACGAATCGCTCACTATGACGACGAACTTACACCTTTTATAGCCGCCGACGAACGGCTTGACCCTGAACGACCGGGTTATTTTTTCTTCATCATGCCCCTGCCCGTCGGCCCAAGGATGGCCGCTTGAGCCCAACCCTGATAAAATCGCGCGCCTTCGCAGACCGGCGATGCCTCGGCCACGAGCCGTTCCAACTCGGTCGTTACCCCGAATCCCCCCTAAAGGCCTGGATCATGAGCAAGCAACCCTCCCTGAGCTACAAAGACGCCGGTGTAGACATCGACGCCGGTGAAGCATTGGTCGAACGCATCAAGAGCGTCGCCAAGCGCACCAAGCGCCCGGAAGTGATGGGCGGCCTGGGGGGCTTCGGCGCTCTGTGCGAAATCCCGGCAGGCTACAAGCAGCCGGTACTGGTCAGCGGCACTGACGGCGTCGGCACCAAGCTGCGTCTGGCCCTGAACCTGAACAAGCACGACAGCATCGGCATCGATCTGGTTGCCATGTGCGTCAACGATCTGGTGGTCTGCGGTGCAGAGCCGCTGTTCTTCCTGGACTACTACGCCACCGGCAAACTGAACGTCGACACCGCCGCTCAGGTCGTGACCGGCATCGGCGCGGGCTGCGAACTGGCTGGCTGCTCGCTGGTCGGCGGCGAAACCGCTGAAATGCCTGGCATGTACGAAGGCGAAGACTACGACCTGGCCGGTTTCTGCGTCGGCGTCGTGGAAAAATCCGAAATCATCGACGGCTCGAAAGTCGCGACTGGCGACGCCCTGATCGCCCTGCCATCTTCCGGCCCGCATTCCAACGGCTACTCGCTGATCCGCAAGATCATCGAAGTCTCCGGTGCCGACATCGAAACCATCCAGCTCGACGGCAAGCCACTGACCGACCTGCTGATGGCGCCGACCCGCATCTACGTCAAGCAGCTGCTCAAGCTGATCAAGGACACCGGCGCGGTCAAGGCCATGGCCCACATCACTGGCGGCGGTCTGCTGGACAACATCCCGCGTGTATTGCCTGAAGGCGCACAAGCGGTGGTCGACGTCGCGAGCTGGACCCGCCCGGCCGTGTTCGACTGGCTGCAGGAAAAAGGCAACGTTGACGAGCACGAAATGCACCGCGTTCTGAACTGCGGCGTCGGCATGGTCATCTGCGTCGCGCAAGAACACGTCGAAGCCTCGCTCAACACCCTGCGTGAAGCCGGCGAACAGCCTTGGGTCATCGGCCAGATCGGCGTTGCAGCCGAAGGCGCTGCGCAAGTCGAGCTGAAGAACGTCAAGGCACATTGATGTCTGAGGTAGCAAGGCCTGACGTGTTAAAGCCTGACATGCCCCAGGTATGTGATGTGGTGGTACTGCTGTCCGGCACCGGCGGCAACCTGCAAGCGATGATCGACAGCTTTCAGGACAGTTCGAGCCCTGCTCGCATTCGCGCGGTGATTTCCAACCGCGCCGATGCCTACGGACTGGAGCGCGCCAGGAACGCGGGGATCGAAACCCGCGTTCTCGATCACCAGGTCTACGACGGTCGCGAGGCCTTCGATGCGGCACTGATCGAACTGATCGACACCTTTGCGCCGAAACTGGTGGTACTCGCCGGTTTCATGCGAATTCTCACGCCAGGCTTCGTGCGTCACTACCACGGCCGCCTGCTGAACATTCACCCTTCGCTGCTTCCCCTGTATAAAGGTTTGCACACGCACCAGCGTGTGCTGGAGGCTGGCGACGCCACGCACGGCTGCAGCGTACACTTCGTCACGGAGGAACTCGATGGGGGGCCTCTGGTCGTACAAGCTGTGATTTCGGTAGAGTTGGACGACACGCCCGCCACACTGGCGCAAAGGGTTCATACCCAGGAACACCTGATCTATCCGCTGGCGATCCGCTGGTTCGCAGAGGGCCGACTGGTTCTCGACGAACATGGCGCATCCTTGAACGACCAGCCACTGGGCCCCGGCGGCCACTTGATTCAGGCCACTTAATTCGGCTCTCTATTCCAAAGACAGGAGATACTATGCGTCGCGCTTTGCTCTTCGCTTTCGCTCTGTTCGCACTCCCTGCGGTCAACGCGGCAGACCTTCAACCCTTCTCCGCCAGCTACACCGCTGACTTCAAACAACTCCCTGTCGGCGGCGGCAGCGCCAGCCGCAGCCTGGAAAAGAACGCCGACGGCACCTGGACCTTGAGCTTCAAGGCGTCGATGATGATCGCCAGCCTGACTGAAGTCAGCACCCTGAAGTCCGACAAGGACACACTGCTGCCACAGACCTACCAGTTCGAACGTGGCGGCCTGGGCAAGAGCAAGAAAGTCGATCTGGTGTTCGACTGGTCCACCAAATTCATCACCGGGACCGACCGTGGCGACGCGGTGAAGATTCCGCTTAACAGCGGCATCCTCGACAAGTCCACCTACCAGCTCGCGCTGCAGCACGATGTGGCCGCAGGCAAGAAGAGCATGAGTTATCAGGTGGTCGACGGTGATGAGGTCGATACTTATGACTTCCGCGTGCTGGGCACTGAAAAAGTCGACACCAAAGTCGGCTCGGTCGATGCGATCAAGGTCGAGCGCGTGCGTGACCCAACGCAGAACAAGCGCATTACCGTGATGTGGTTCGCCAAGGACTACGACTACCTGCTGGTTCGCTTGCAGCAGGTGGAGACCGATGGCAAGGAATACAACATCATGCTGCAGGATGGGACGGTGAACGGTAAGGCTGTCAAAGGCAGCTGATCCAGGCTGTATTGCCTGCTTTGAAAACCCCGCTGACATGGCGGGGTTTTTTATTGGGCATCGGCGCAGGCCATTGAGCGTTGATCCCTTATGTTTTGTGGCGCTGATCTTTGTTCTGCCTAACGGCAGAAGCATTCCGCCTTCGGCGGGTTACTTGAAAAGACCCCAAGTAACCAAGGGTCCTGGCTCCCGGTTTGGCCTCGACTTCGTCGAGGTTCCCTCACTCCGGCGACGCTCCGTGGGCCCGCCGCCATCCGCCATCCATGGCGGGGGGCGGCTCTCGCGGCATCCATGCCGCTCGGCCCACTCCACGCCGCCTGCGTTCAGCCTGCACCCAAGTCGCGTTTTGTGTCGTCTGAACTATTGCGCGCTTAGAGGCAAGATCAAAAGCCAATGCGGCTCACCGCCCTGACCTGATCCGGCTTCTCCCATGGAGTTTGGTGGTGAATTTAACTCCGAGTACGCGGCGAACCCTGTAGCAGTCCGGCTTGCCGGCGGTGGCGTACGAAAGATCGCTACCGCCGGCAAGCCGGACTGCTACAGGCTCGGTGTTTGCCGTTGCCGTTGCCGTTGCCATTGCCATTGCCATTGCCATTGCCATTGCCATTGCCATTGATCTTGATCTTGATCTTCGTACGCCATAGCCCAGACACCACAAAACGCGACTTGGGTGCAGGCTGAACGCAGGCGGCGCGGAGTGGGCCGAGCGGCATGGATGCCGCGAGAGCCGCCCCCCGCCATGGATGGCGGATGGCGGCGGGCCCACGGAGCGTCGCCGGAGTGAAGGAACCTCGACGAAGTCGAGGCCAAACCAGGAGCAAGCACCCTTGGTTACTTGGGGTGCTTTTCCAAGTAACTCGCCGAAGGCGAAATAGGTCTGGCGTTAGCCAGTCCCCACCAAGGCCAGCGCCGATACTGGATAAGTACCCAAATCACAACGCACAGCAACAAGAAAAGCCCCACGAACCGCCATTTTCACGGCACCCAATGTTCCCCAACCGAACATGAAACTTTCTTCACCCCACCCAAACGGGTGCGACAAACCGTCGCACACCCTTCTAGAACAAGCATTTGGCGATTCTTGCCAAATCGGAAAATAACCTTTACTAAAATCGTCGGTTTACTTAGCGAGCTACCCAATTCTATAAAGGAACCACTGCGACGTCCTGCCGCAGATTTCAAAGAGTCAGGAGTTTTCAATATGACGGTTACTGTTACTGAACGCGACGACGCCCACATTTCCCACGAAAGCATCGCGGATGGCATCCAGATCTGGGATGTTCGCCAGCAAGACCAACTGGTAGGGATGTTTCACCACGAATCGGACGCACAGCGTTACGCAGCAGAGCTCGCGGAACTGGAAGCCAAGAAGGCAGCGAGCAACTCGCAATAACGGAATTGCAGCAAAACAAAACCCGCCGAGGCGGGTTTTGTCGTTTTCGCGTTTACCACATCAGATCGTCAGGGATCTTGTAAGCCGCGTACGGATCGTCGCCATCCGGCTCTTCGGTCGGCTCGCTCAGCATCACGATACGACGTGGATCACGCTCCTGAACCTTGAGTGCCGCCTCGCGAGGAATGACCTCGTAGGTCCCGCCATGATGCACGATGGCCAGTGAGCCGTTGCTCAGCTTGCTGCGCATCAGCGAGTTGACCGACAGGCGCTTGACCTTCTTGTCGTCGACGAAGTTGTAGTAATCCTCGGTGGTCAACTTTGGCAGTCGCGTCGCTTCGATCAGCTGTTTGACCTGGGCGGCACGGGCTTTCTGCTCGGCCTTCTCCTGCTGCTGACGATTCAGTTCCTGGTCGCGTTTGGCCTTCTCGGCCAAGGCTTCCTGAGCGGCACGCTGGTTCGTGTCGTCGGCTACGGCCTGCCCCTTATGCACCAGACGCTGTTCTTTCTGCTTGTTCTTGGCGACCTGCTTGGCCTGTTTCTCATTGACCAGGCCCGCTTTGAGCAATTGGTCACGAAGGGAAATACCCGCCATCTGTCTTCTCTCTCTAAATAGTCAACTCAACCGCAGTTGGGCGTGATCTTTTCCTGGCGCTTGGCTTCGCCCCAAAGCGCATCCATCTCTTCGAGGCTGCAATCTTCAATGGGGCGTCGGGTGTTGCGCAAGGACTGTTCGATAAAACGAAAGCGCCGCTCGAACTTGCCGTTCGCGGCGCGCAAGGCATTTTCCGGGTCGACCTTGAGGTGACGGGCCAGATTGACCACCACGAACAGCAGATCGCCAATCTCTTCGCTGATCCCGTCGCTGTCGTTGTCAGCCATCGCCTCGAGAACCTCATCGAGTTCCTCGCGAACCTTGTCGACCACCGGCAGCGCATCCGGCCAGTCGAAACCGACCTGTGCCGCGCGCTTCTGCAATTTGGCTGCCCGCGACAACGCGGGCAATACGTTCGGAACATCGTCGAGCAACGACAACTGCTCTGGAACGTGAGCTTTTTCGGCGCGCTCCTCGGTCTTGATTTCTTCCCAGCGATGCTTGACCTGATCTTCGCTCAGGCGCGGCGTTTCCAGCGGCGCATACAGATCGCCCGTGGGAAACACATGGGGATGGCGACGAATCAGCTTGCGGGTGATGCCGTCGACCACGCCGTCGAATTCGAACCGCCCCTCCTCTCGCGCCAACTGGCAGTAATACACCACCTGAAACAACAGATCGCCCAACTCGCCCCGCAGATCGTCGAAGTCTCCGCGCTCGATGGCGTCGGCCACTTCGTACGCTTCTTCGAGGGTGTGCGGCACGATGGTCGCGTAGTTCTGCTTCACGTCCCACGGGCAACCGTATTGCGGGTCGCGCAGACGGGCCATGAGGTTGATGAGGTCCTGGAGCTTGTACATTGAAAGTCCTATCGATACTTCGGCTCAAGACATCCGGCTTCTGAAGCACCGCTATTGCGAGCAAGCTCACTCCTACAGGACATAGCATTCCTCTGTAGGAGTGAGCTTGCTCGCGATCAGCGGTTGCCAGAACAACGCCTGATCAAGGCGTCCGGTTACGCCGCGTCTCGATGATGTTCGGCAACTGCGAGATACGCCCCAGCAAACGGCCCAGCGCATCGAGCCCCGGGATTTCGATGGTCAGCGACATCAGCGCGGTGTTGTCTTCCTTGTTCGAGCGGGTGTTGACCGCCAGCACGTTGATGCGCTCATTGAGCAGCACCTGCGAGACGTCACGCAGCAGCCCGGAACGGTCGTAGGCACGGATGATGATGTCCACCGGGTACGTGAGCACCGGCACCGGCCCCCAACTGACCTGAATGATGCGTTCAGGTTCGCGTCCGCCCAATTGCAGCACCGAGGCGCAGTCCTGACGGTGAATGCTCACGCCACGCCCCTGAGTGATGTAACCGACGATGGCATCGCCGGGCAACGGCTGGCAGCAGCCGGCCATCTGGGTCATCAGGTTGCCGACGCCCTGAATCTGAATATCGCCACGCTTGCCCGGCTTGTAACCGGTGGCCTTGCGCGGAATCAGCTCCAGTTGCTCGTTGCCGCGCTCCGGCTCGACCAGTTGCTGTGCCAGGTTGACCAGTTGCGCCAGGCGCAGATCGCCGGCGCCCAGGGCTGCGAACATGTCTTCGGCGGTCTTCATGTTGGCTTTTTCCGCCAACTTGTCGAAGTCCACCTGAGGCAGCGCGAGACGTGCCAGTTCCCGTTCGAGCAGGACCTTACCGGCGGCGACGTTCTGATCGCGCGCCTGCAGTTTGAACCAGTGAACGATTTTCGCCCGCGCCCTGGAGGTTGTGATGTAGCCCAGGTTCGAGTTCAGCCAGTCCCGGCTCGGAGTGCCGTGTTTACTGGTGATGATTTCGACCTGCTCACCGGTTTGCAGGCTGTAGTTGAGCGGCACGATACGGCCGTTGATCTTCGCGCCACGGCAGTTGTGGCCGATTTCGGTGTGTACCCGATAGGCGAAGTCCAGCGGAGTCGCGCCCTTGGGCAAGTCGATGGCATGGCCGTCCGGGGTGAAGACATACACCCGGTCCGGCTCGATATCGACGCGCAGCTGTTCGGCCAGGCCACCGATATCACCCAGTTCTTCATGCCACTCCAGCACCTGACGCAACCACGAGATTTTCTCCTCGTAGTGGTTGGAACTGGATTTGACGTCGGTGCCTTTGTACTTCCAGTGGGCACAGACGCCGAGCTCGGCCTCTTCGTGCATGGCGTGGGTGCGGATCTGCACTTCCAGCACCTTGCCCTCGGGACCGATCACCGCCGTGTGCAGCGAGCGATAGCCGTTCTCCTTGGGGTTGGCGATGTAGTCGTCGAATTCCTTGGGGATGTGACGCCAGAGGGTGTGGACGATCCCCAGCGCTGTGTAGCAGTCGCGCATTTCCGGGACCAGCACACGCACGGCGCGAACGTCGTAGATCTGGCTGAATTCCAGACCCTTGCGCTGCATTTTGCGCCAGATCGAATAGATGTGTTTGGCCCGGCCGCTGATGTCGGCCTTGACCCCGGTGGCCAGCAGTTCGTTTTCCAGCTGCGACATCACGTCGGTGATGAAACGCTCGCGATCAAGACGGCGCTCATGCAGCAGCTTGGCGATCTGCTTGTACTGTTCGGGCTCCAGATAACGGAAGGACAAATCCTCCAGTTCCCATTTGATATGCCCGATGCCCAGACGGTGAGCCAGCGGCGCATAGATGTCGAAGACTTCCCGGGCAACCCGGTTGCGCTTCTCGTCGTCAGTGTTCTTCACGGCGCGGATGGCGCAGGTGCGTTCAGCGAGCTTGATCAGCGCGACACGCACGTCATCGACCATGGCGACCAGCATCTTGCGCAGGTTCTCCACCTGCGCCTGAGTGCCGAGCACCAGCGATTGGCGCGGGCTGAGACTGGCGCTGATGGCCGCCATGCGCAGCACGCCATCGATCAGCTTGGCCACCGTCGGGCCGAAGCGCTGACTGACGTCGGGCAAGGGAATCTTGCCCTCGCGCACGCCGCGGTAAATCACGGCGGCGATGAGCGAGTCCTGGTCCAGCTTGAGGTCGGCCAGGATTTCAGCGATTTCCAGGCCCGTCTGAAAACTCGACGTGCCTTCGGCCCAAAGGTTCTTGGCGGCGTTGTCCTGCTGCTCGGCCTGCCGGGCAAATTCACAGGCTTCCTTCAAAGCCTGTCGGTCCACTGCGAGGTCGACGCTGACCACATGATCAAGCCATGCGTCGAGGTTGATACTGCCGTCTGTGTTTATCGGCTGGTGTGCTCTCACCTGTACCATGTTGCTTACCTTCCCTACGGCGCGATGAAATGCGCCATCAGTCGCCAGCCTTCTTCAGCGCACACACCTTGCGGGCCATGCAAGAGCCTGTGCGCGGGCCAGTCGGATTAAACGAGATTCCCTGTGAGGCGTCGGCTCGGATCCTGGAGCCCTGCTTGCCTCACTTACTCGCTTCAAATAACGCCATTGCCTCGACATGCGCTGTCTGCGGAAACATATCGAGGATTCCGGCACGTTTTAAACGGTAGCCCTGCCTGATCAATTCGACCGTGTCGCGCGCCAAAGTTGCCGGGTTGCACGACACATAAACCAAACGTTCAGCACCCAGTGACTTCAACTTGCGGACCACTTCGAACGCCCCGTCACGCGGGGGATCGAGCAGTACCGCGCAGAAACCTTCCGCCACCCAGGGCGCCTTGTCCAGCGGCTGCGACAGATCCGCCTGATAAAACTTCACATTGTGCAAATCATTGCTCAGGGCATTGCCGGTTGCGCGTTGCACCATGGTCTCGACGCCCTCCACTGCCACCACTTCGCGTGCGGATTGCGACAGTGGCAAGGCGAAGTTACCAAGCCCGCAGAACAAGTCCAGCACTCGTTCGTCCGGACGTGGATCAAGCCACGCCAACGCCTGCGCGATCATCGCGGTATTGACCTGTGCGTTGACCTGCACGAAGTCGCCGGGACGATACGCCAGCTCCAGATTCCAGGGTTCAAGACGAAAGCCCAGCGGCGCCGAAGGATTCACCGGCTGCGGTCCATCTTCGCCGTGCAACCACAGCTGCGCGTCATGGGTTTCGCAGAATGCCTTGAGAACGTCCAGATCCTTGTCCGCCAGCGGCGCGGTATGGCGCAACAAAACGGCGTTGGCCGATCCGCTGAACAGTTCGACGTGCCCCAGCGCCTGAGGCTTGCTCAAGCGTCTAAGCATGTCCGGTAACGCCGTCATGATCGGTTGCAAGGCCTGTACCAGCACCGGGCATTGATCGATGGCGATGATGTCCTGACTGGAGGCGGCACGGAAACCCACCTCCAGGCGTTTACCTTTGGCGTCCCAGCGAACGGCGACGCGGGCACGACGTCGGTAGGCGTATTCATCGCCGGCCAACGGCGCGGCCCACTCCTCAGGCTCGACACCGGCAACGCGACTCAACTGTTCGGCGAGCATGCGCTGTTTCAGGGCAAGCTGCTCGTCGTGGGGCATCTGTTGCACGCTGCAACCGCCACAACGTCCGAAGTGCGCGCAAGGCGCCGGACGACGCATAGGGCTCGCGTTGAACACACGCTCGGTGCGCGCCTCGACCACTTTGCCATGGGCGCCAAGCACCCGAGCTTCCACTTCTTCGCCGGCCAGACTGCCAGCCACGAACCAGGTCCGCCCCTCGACGAAGCCGATGCCTCGGCCGTCGTTTGACAGGCGTTCGATGTTCAGACGTTGCTTTTTACCGGTCGGGACCTGCGTCGTCCGGGTGCCGCCACTGGGCTGGAAACGCAGGCCTGCATCACGCTTGGCCATCAGTTGGGCGCATCGTAGACACCGGTCGACAGGTAACGGTCGCCCCGGTCACAGATGATCGCGACCATGACCGCGTTCTCTACTTCCTGAGACAGACGCAGCATGCCGGCAACCGCACCGCCAGAAGATACGCCGCAGAAAATGCCTTCTTCGCGGGCCAGACGACGCATGACGTCCTCGGCTTCGCTCTGGGCCATGTCCATGATCCGGTCGACACGGTCGGCCTGGTAGATCTTTGGCAGGTATTCGTGCGGCCAGCGGCGAATGCCGGGAATGGCCGAGCCGTCCATCGGCTGCAGACCGACGATCTGGATCTGCGGGTTCTGTTCCTTGAGGTAACGCGAGGTGCCCATGATGGTACCGGTGGTCCCCATGGAGCTGACGAAATGGGTGATGGTGCCGCCGGTCTGTTGCCAGATTTCCGGGCCGGTGCCGACGTAATGGGCTTCGGGGTTATCGCCGTTGGCGAACTGGTCCAGCACCTTGCCACGACCTTCTAACTGCATGCGCTCGGCCAGATCGCGGGCGCCTTCCATGCCCTCTTCCTTGCTGACCAGGATCAGTTCGGCGCCATAGGCGGTCATCGCGGCCTTGCGCTCGGCGCTGGAGTTATCCGGCATGATCAGGATCATGCGGTAGCCCTTGATCGCCGCGGCCATGGCCAGGGCAATGCCGGTATTGCCGGAGGTGGCTTCGATCAGGGTATCGCCCTGATGGATCTGCCCGCGCAGCTCGGCGCGGGTGATCATCGACAGCGCCGGACGGTCCTTGACGGAACCGGCCGGGTTATTGCCTTCGAGCTTGAGCAGCAACGTGTTGCTGGTGTTCCCGGCCATGCGTTGCAGACGCACCAGCGGGGTGTTGCCGACGCAATCGGCGATGGTTTGATACTGCAGGGTCATGGCGTGTTCGCGATCCAGACGTGCGGGGGTCGCCTATCATACCGGCAATCGCCTCAAGCCCATATCACGCAAAGTGAGTTCGATATAGCGAAAGGAAATAAGCACTCGTACCAAGGTGTCAGTCTCCGTAGGAGCGCGCTTGCCCGCGATAGCGTCGTCTCAGCCGATGCGAATCACGCAGCAATATCGCGATCGCGGGCAAGCGCGCTCCTACAGGGCCCAGGTCTCAAATGAGCGCCTCTACCTCACGAGCAGGCAAGCGCATGGTCATCCGCAAACCGTAGGCAGTGTTCTCGGCCCACATGTCTCCGCCCTGCAGACGCAACGAGTTGCGCGCAATGCTCAGCCCCAGGCCGAAACCACCATCGCCCGGACGCGCACCATCGAGGCGAATGAACGGGGCGAAAATTCGCTCCAGCTCACTTTCGTCCACGCCACCGCCCTGATCTTCCAGCCATAACAGCCAGTCATCCCCATCACGCTGACCACTCAGACGCACGATGCCGTCGGATGGCGAATGACGGATGGCATTGCGCAAGATATTTTCCAGCGCTTGGGCCAAGGTATTGAGATGACCGCGCACCCAGCAATCGCTTTGCAGATCGCACACCAGTTGACGAGAAGGCCAACAGCTTTCGAAACAGGCGTCATCGACCAGCATGTCCCACAGCGCCAGGACCTGAATGTCCTCGTCAGGCAGTTTCTGACGCTCGGCGTCGAGCCAGGCCAGGTGCAGGGTGTCGTCCACCAGCCGGCGCATGCCTTCGACCTCGCGACTCAGCCGTTCACGCAGTTCCGGCAGGCTCTGTTCGCTGTCGCAAGCCACCCGCAGCCGACTCAAGGGCGTGCGCAGTTCGTGTGACATGTCACGCAGCAACTGCTGTTGAACCTGCACGGTGGATTGCAGGCGGCTGGCCATGTGGTCGAACGCGCGATTGAGCTCGCCCAGTTCGTCCTGGCGCGATGTCATCTGTGGCGATAGCCGGTTGGACAGGCGATCCGCTCGCCAGGCGTTGGCCTGTTCGCGCAACTGGTTGAGCGGACGAATCAGCAGACGATAAAGGCCCACGCACAACAGCAGCGTGAACAGGCCGGGAATGATCACGTTGGTCAGCATCTGCCAGATCAGCGCGTGACGGCCCGGTTTGAAACGCTCCGGTAACTCGATGATCAGACTGCCGAGGCTCGGATCGTTAGGGAACGGAATTTTCAACCAGGGCACGGTCTTCTGCCGACGACTCATGGGCCAGTCGACGCCGCGCATGAAGGTCAGACGCTGCACTTGAGCATCACTGAGCGGGATGGTGCTCAACGATTGCAGGTCGCGGCCGATGACACCCACCCAGCCCTTTTCATGACGGCGAACTTCCCGCAACCAGTCATCGACACCCCGCTCATTGCCAACGCCCCATGCGTGTTCGGCCTCGGCAGCGTAGCTGCTGAGCACCCTTCGGGCATCCGGCGACAAGAAAGCATTCTGCGTTTCGATGTAACGGCCCCAGTACCAGCTGAGCCAGATCATCAGCAGGCAGAATCCCACCAGTAGAAAGGCCAGTTTCCAGAACAACGAATGCCTGCCGGGCAGGCGGGAACGGCGTTCACGCATCCGGTTCGGCTGCCGTCAGCACGTAACCCTTGCCCCACACCGTGCGCAGATGGTGGGCTTCGTAGCCTATAGCCTTGAGCTTGCGGCGGATCTGACTGACGTGCATGTCCAGGCTGCGATCATGCTGTGAGTAGCCGCGTTGCAATACATGCTGATAAAGGAAGGGTTTGCTCAGGACGTCCTCGGGATTGCGCCAGAGGGTTTCTAGTAAACGGTACTCGCTGCCGGTCAATTGTGCGGCCACGCCTCTGAAGCTCACATCGCCAAGCCCTTCACTGAAGGTGAGTTCATCGTGCACAGCGGCCTGTAACGGGGTGGCGACCGGTGCATGGAAACGGCGCTCCAGCTCTACGCGTCTCAGGATGGCTTCGATCCGCACCCGCAACTCATCGACACTGAACGGCTTGGGCAGGTAGTCGTCCGCACCATGACGGAAACCGGTGATGCGGTCTGCCTCGGCGCCGAGTGCGGACATCAGAATGATCGGCATCGTGTGCCGGCGACGCAGATTGACCAGGATATCCAGGCCGTTCATGCCGGGCAGCAGAATGTCCATCAGCACCACGTCGAAAGCTTGCCGCTCTGCCCGCTCCAGACCTTCGGCGCCGTTCTGGCACCAGGTCACATGAAAGCCGCAACGGTCCAGTTGGTCATGGACGAAGGCACCAAGCACAGGATCGTCCTCGATGGCGAGTATGCTGGGGCGATGAATGATTGCGGGATTCATTGGCGTCTGCGAGTGATTCTCAGGCCGCGATTATTCAAGATTGCGCCTGGTTGAGCAATGGCGACTAGTCGACGGAGGCTGTAAGCCTGTTCGCTGACCACCCGATTTGCCGGGTATACCCGCTCTCAAGTGGCTACACTGCGCACATTACCAAGGATTGCAAGGCAACCGTGGCGCAGCTCTTGCTTCATTTACGCTGCAAACAACCGATGCGTGACACAGAGTGCCGGAGAACGAAGTGTGCTGAACAAACTGGGCATCAAAGGCCGCGTATTGCTGCTGACCCTCCTGCCGGCCTGCCTCATGGCAGCGTTGCTCGGCGGCTATTTCACCTGGATGCAACTCTCGGAGCTGCAGACCCAACTCCTCAAGCGCGGCGAGATGATCGCCAACGAGCTGGCGCCGCTTTCTGCGGCGGCACTGGCGAGCGACGACAAGCCCATACTCGATCGCATCGCGGGCCAGGTGCTGGAACAGGCGGATGTCCGTGCGGTGTCGTTTCTGGATGCCGATCGCAATCTTCTGGCCCACGCCGGTCCGACCATGATCAATCAGGCGCCGATCGGCAACAGCACGCATATCCTGCAACGCTCCGACAATGACGCCACCCGTTACCTGATGCCGGTGTTCGGGCGCAATCGCCATCTCACCGGCGAAGTGGTTCCTGAAGAAGCCGACCGTCTGCTGGGCTGGGTCGAACTCGAACTGTCTCACAGCGGCACGTTGCTGCGCGGTTACCGCAGCCTGTTCTTCAGCCTTCTCTTGATCGTCATCGGGCTGGGCCTGACCGCCATGCTCGCGCTGCGCATGAGCCGAACCATCAACGGCCCCATTGCACAGATCAAACATGTCGTCGCGCAATTGAAGGACGGCAATCTGGAGGCGCGATTGCCGCCGATGGGCAGCAATGAACTGGACGAACTGGGCTCGGGCATCAACCGCATGGCCGCAACGCTTCAGAATGCTCAGGAAGAATTGCAGCACAGCATCGAGCAGGCCACCGAAGATGTGCGCCAGAACCTGGAGACCATCGAGATCCAGAACATCGAGCTCGATCTGGCGCGCAAGGAAGCCTTGGAAGCGAGCCGGATCAAGTCCGAATTCCTCGCCAACATGAGCCACGAGATTCGCACCCCGCTCAACGGTATCCTCGGTTTTACCCATCTGTTGCAGAAGAGCGAACTGACACCCCGCCAGCATGATTATCTGGGCACCATTGAGAAATCCGCCGACAGCCTGCTGAGCATCATCAACGAGATTCTCGACTTCTCGAAGATCGAGGCCGGCAAGCTGGTGCTCGACGCCATTCCGTTCAACCTGCGCGACCTGCTGCAAGACACGCTGACGATTCTGGCCCCCGCCGCGCACGCCAAACAGCTGGAGCTGGTGAGCCTGGTCTATCGCGATACGCCGCTGTCGCTGGTGGGCGATCCGTTGCGGCTCAAGCAGATCCTCACCAACCTGGTGAGCAACGCCATCAAGTTCACCCGTGAAGGCACCATCGTCGCCCGCGCCATGCTCGAAGACGAACAGGACGATAAGGTCCAACTGCGCATCAGTGTCCAGGACACTGGCATTGGCCTGTCCAGTCAGGACGTGCGTGCGCTGTTTCAGGCATTCAGCCAGGCGGATAACTCACTGTCGCGGCACTCGGGCGGCACCGGGCTGGGACTGGTGATTTCCAAGCGCCTGATCGAGCAGATGGGCGGCGAGATCGGTGTCGAAAGCACGCCGGGAGAGGGTTCGGAATTCTGGATCAGCGTCACCCTGCCCAAAACCCGCGACGATCTCGAGGACCTGCCTGCCCCGCCGTTGATGGGACGCCGTGCGGCGGTGCTGGAACATCACGACCTGGCGCGTCAGGCGCTGGAACATCAACTTGAAGACTGCGGCCTGCAACCGATGGTTTTCAATAATCTGGAAAACCTCATCAACGGCGTGACCGTGGTGCACCAGACGCCTCACGCCATCGAAATGGCCGTGCTCGGCGTCACCGCTCACGAACTGCCACCCGAGCGCCTGCGCCAGCAGATATGGGACCTGGAAAACCTCGACTGCAAGGTGCTGGTGCTGTGCCCGACCACGGAGCAGGCGCTGTATCAACTGTCGGTGCCGGACGCCTACAGTCAGTTGCAGGCCAAACCCGCCTGCACCCGAAAACTGCGGCGGGCGCTGTCGGAGCTGATCAATCCCAAACAGCAGCGCAACGAGGTGCCGGAGCCGATCTCCAGCCGGCCGCCGCGCATCCTTTGCGTGGACGACAACCCGGCCAACCTGTTGCTGGTGCAGACGTTACTCGAAGACATGGGCGCCAAAGTGCTGGCCGTCGACAGTGGCTATGCGGCGGTTCAGGCGGTGCAGGAGGAGACCTTCGATCTGGTGTTGATGGACGTGCAGATGCCGGGCATGGACGGGCGTCAGGCCACCGAGGCGATTCGCAGTTGGGAGTCGGAGCGTCAGGCCACGTCGCTGCCGATCGTCGCCCTCACTGCCCACGCCATGGCCAACGAGAAGCGCGCGCTGCTGCAAAGCGGCATGGACGACTACCTGACCAAGCCGATCAGCGAACGGCAACTGGCGCAGGTGGTGCTGAAGTGGACGGGCCTGGCTCTGCGCAATCAGGCGCCGGAACGGCATCACGAAATCAGTCACGGCAGCATCAACCTGCAAGTGCTCGATCATGAAGAAGGTTTGCGTCTGGCGGCGGGCAAGGCCGATCTGGCCGCAGACATGCTGGCGATGCTGCTGGCGTCACTGGATACGGATCGCGAGACCATTCGCGCCGCTCGGGACGCCGACGATCACGTCGCGCTGATCGAACGCGTACATCGCCTCCACGGTGCCACTCGGTACTGCGGGGTACCGCAATTGCGGGCGGCCTGTCAGCGCAGTGAAACCTTGCTCAAGCAGGATTCACCGGACAGCGGAAAAGCGCTGGATGATCTGGAAAAGGCGATCTCCCGGCTGGAGGTGGAGGCGCGGGTGAGTGCTTGATGTGGATCAAAGCCCGATTGGCCACACCGCGTACACCTGTAGGAGCGCGCTTGCCCGCGAAAGCGTTGTGTCTGTGAAATATTCGTACCCTGATGCGCCGCAATCGCGGGCAAGCGCGCTCCTACAGTTTGAGTCGTGTCGAGCATGAGACTTTCATCAAGGAGCAACCATGCGTACCCTCCTCTACAGCAGCCAGACCTACGACCGTGACAGCTTTCTTTCGGCCCGGGTGCCCGGTGAAATCGAACTGCACTTCCAGCCCGCACGACTGACGCTGGACACCGTCGCGCTGGCCGATCAGTGCCCGGTGGTGTGCGCCTTCATCAATGACGACCTCAGCGCACCCGTCCTCGAACGCCTGGCGGCGGGCGGGACGAAGCTGATCGCACTGCGCTCGGCCGGCTTCAACCATGTCGACTTGCCCACCGCGCAACGCCTGGGCCTCAGCGTGGTGCGTGTCCCCGCCTACTCACCCCACGCTGTGGCCGAGCACGCGGTTGCGCTGATCCTCTCGCTCAATCGCCACCTGCACCGCGCCTACAACAGAACCCGCGATGGTGACTTCACTTTGCACGGTCTGACCGGTTTCGATCTAGTGGGCAAGACCGTCGGCGTCGTGGGGACCGGGCAGATCGGTGCCACTTTCGCCCGGATCATGGCCGGTTTCGGCTGTCAGTTACTGGCTTACGACCCCTACCCCAACCCGCAGGTCGAAGCCCTCGGCGCGCGCTATCTGCCGCTGGATCAGTTGCTGGCCGAAGCGCAGATCGTTAGCCTGCATTGCCCGCTCAATGAACACACACGCCATCTGATCAATTTCGAGTCGCTGTATCGCATGCAGCGCGGAGCGATGTTGATCAACACGGGTCGCGGAGCATTGGTCGATACCCCTGCGTTGATCGAGGCGCTGAAGAGTGGTCAGTTGGGGTATTTGGGCCTGGATGTCTACGAAGAAGAGGCGCAGCTGTTTTTCGAAGACCGCTCCGACCTGCCATTGCAGGATGACGTGCTGGCGCGGCTGCTGACCTTTCCCAACGTCGTGATCACCGCGCATCAAGCGTTTCTGACCAGAGAAGCGCTCGGCGCGATTGCGCAGACAACGCTCGATAACATCACCCGGTGGGCAGCCGGAACACCGCAGAATCTTGTATAGGCGCCCTGCGGGCAGAATCGTATCGCCAACCACCCAGGCCATTGCAGCGTCCACTAACCGGCGGCGGGCATCGGCGATCTAAAGTGGTAGCATGCGCGCCTATTTGGAGACCCCCATGGCCGAACACGATTTTCGCTACAGCATGCTGACCCCGCACCACACCCTGATCGAATGCCGCAGCCTGGCGGTCGGTCGCTATCAAGTGACCGGTAACGGCGGCTCGATCAAGCACGACGACGTGCTGCTGGTCACCGTCAAAGGCAGCAAAGACCTGTACATGCGCCTGAACGTGGAGAAGGTCCGTCACCTGATCAATCCGCCCGGCCAATGGGTGGCCGTGGCCAACGGTCCGGCGTTCACCGAGCTTGCGATTCATCAGTGGAAGGTCAATTGCAACGGCTGTGGCAAGGAGCAGGACATCGAATTCATGGTCGATGGCAAGGAAGGCAAAAAGGCCTTGCAGCCTGCAGCCACCGCACGCATTGACGAACTCGGCTGGAAAACCGTGGGCGAGAACCACCTGTGCCCGGCCTGTGCGAAGAACGCCGCATGAAACCGCTTGTCTTGACACTGCTCGCCGCCACGATGCTGACGGGCTGCGCCAGCGACACCGACGCGCTCAAGCGTGATCACGGTTATGTACTGGAATGGATCGGAGAACGTCCGCTGATCGACAACAGTCACCTGACCATGACGCTGGGTGAAGACGGCCGCGCTTACGGCAACGCGGGGTGCAATCACTGGTTTGCATCCTACCGGCTGGATGGCGACAACATCAGCTTCGGCCCCGTGGGCAGCACCCGCAAGATGTGCGCACCGGCCTTGATGGAACAGGAGCACCGTTTCCTGGAGGCCGTGGGCAAGGTGCAGCGTTGGGATGTGTCAGAGGTCGAGCAGTTGCAGCTGTGGCCGACGCAGGGATTGCCCTTGCGGTTCTGGCCGGAGGAAGGTTGATCGTTTGATTCGGGTTGCAGCTGACCTCGTGCATCACGCGCCTCTGTAGCAGTCCGGATTGCCGGCGGTAGCGATTTCAGACAGGCCACCGCCGGCAAGCCGGACTGCTACAGGGGAGACGAAGCCTAACTGGCGAACGGTGCTCACCCCTTCCCTTTCAACTCCGCGAGTTTTTGCGCCACGCCCGCGGCAGTCTGCTCGCCCATCAACTGCTCACGTACCTTGCCCTTGTCGTCAATGATGTAGGTCACCGGCAGCGCTTCGCTCTTGGGCAGGTCGTACTGGTCGGCCGGGTCTTGGGCGAGCACGGTGAATCTGATCCCCAACGCATTGCTGGCGGTTTTCAGGTCTTCGCCCTGCAGGTTGTCGAAATTGACCCCGAACACGCTGACTTTCTGCCCGCTCATTTGGTCGGACAGCTTGTTCAATTCCGGAATTTCCGTACGGCACGGGCCGCACCATTCGGCCCAGTAGTTGACCACCAGCCAATGTTTGTCGACCCGCTCACTGGCGACCTTCTGCCCGTTCTGGTCAGTCCCCAGATCCACGCCACACCCGCTGAGCAACACACTACCGATAAGCACTACCGCTGCTGCCAACCGCCTTGCCATGATGCTTGTTCCTTCTAGAGATACAAGAAACAGCCCAGATGTTCGACTGCCTCGTCACCTATGTAGAATAGCCGCCACCTCACGCAAGATGCGACCTGCAAATGACCGATCTGACGCTTTATCACAACCCGCGCTGCTCCAAGTCACGTGGCGCGCTGGAATTGCTTGAAGCCCGTGGCCTGACGCCGACCGTCGTCCGCTATCTCGAAACCCCGCCGGATGCGGCCCAATTGCGCGACCTGCTGAGCAAACTCGGCATCGGGGCCCGCAGCCTGCTGCGCACCG
>Ga0160447_100393_pt1 | contig 21694 bp, 22 predicted proteins | sample HID1973K_E1MG_FD_108222 | JGI IMG/M metagenome (GOLD analysis project Ga0160447, IMG submission 108222) | Enriched mosquito-associated microbial communities from UW Madison campus, WI, USA - HID1973K_E1 MG | ecosystem: Host-associated > Arthropoda: Insects > Digestive system > Unclassified ...
ACAACCTGGTTCAGCAGCAACGCGTGCAGTTCGAGGGCGCGGGCTTCGGTCAGCTCGACGTCGTTGAGCCGTGGTGCGACGTCACCCACCTCGTCGATCACCAACTCCATCAGCAACACGCCGCCGGTACAAATATAGGGTTGCGGCACGCGCACACCTGCGTTGGCGAGCCGGAACAGCGCGTCCACTTCAGCGTTCTGCCATGACGCTTCCTGCATCTGACGACCGTAGCGCGTACCTTTTTCCATCGCCCGCAACTGCCGGCTGTTCTTGACCTTGCGACCGTCCCGATACGACGCTGCTTGCCGAAAACTGCGCTGCTTCGCGTCCTTGTAGACCTTGGCGCAACGCGTCGATTCGCCGCAGCGCACGACATAGACTGTCGCCTCCTTGCCGCTCATCAACTGGCCGATGACTTCGTCGATAAATCCTTCTTCGAGAAGCGGTGCAAGCCGTTTGGGCATTTTCATACGATCGTCGCCCGCGGTTCGTGAAACGTGCATTCCACGCGCGTGGGTCGTGAATGGCCCGCTGAGGTATGCGAGACCAACAAACCGATGAATCGAGAAGCCGTTGCCGGCGGCCGTAAGCTTTCTACGTGGGAGATGGGTGGAGTCATGCCGGATTATACGGGTGGTCGAGGACGAGCAGGCGAATATCTCCCGGCGACTGCGTGGATGCATTGCGCCGCCTCCAGACAGCTCCCGGCTTGGCACGACAGGCAGCACGCGACCCGCTTCTGCAGGTCGAGCCCGTGCATTATCTAAGGCTGGTATGGGAGCGATGCAGGCGTTCGCAAAGAGACCTGGCCACTAGGCGAATCGGCTTGGCTAACACAGGACGGCAACATTACTCCAATGATGGTGCGTTCGGTGTAGATTAACGTCAAATCGCCTTAACACCGCGCCGACGCACGCCCCGTGGACTTCTCAGGTTGGAAACGGCGACGACGCCCACCCGGTGTCGAGATTCACTTAGCTTTGAACTTTGTTTAACAACCGTGAACTCCACGAGACGTCGCAGGCACTCACGCGAAGACTGAAGACAGTGCGGGGCGAAACCTACAGTGATGGTGCGCTTCCACAATAGGTCGAACACTCTGACTAAATATTCATACTTTGGCGTCGGACGGGTTGTAGTATGCACCGCGTCGCCCCATGCAACTTGCTAGAAGCTTTATTCGTAACCGGCATCCATTTCATAGATGACCGAAACTCCGCAACTTTAGTATCAAATGGGAGGAAGACATGATCCAGTTCCACGGACAGTTCACAGCATTGCAGCGAACGCTGATCGCTGCTGCGTTGTCCATCTCCGTCTTAGCCGAGACTGCCACGGCGCAAACAGGCGATCAAAAAGAAAGCATAGCTAAGACGACAGCGGGCAACTGGCAGTCAGGACTACACAGAACGGACCTTGTCGCACATGATTTGACCGGGACGAACCAACAAGTCATCCAGGTACTGGTTGACTTCGATGCAGGCGTCGCAGCGCCGAAGCACTCACACCCGGGCGTCGAAGTTGCCTATGTCATTAAGGGGACCATTGAATACACGGTGGAGGGACAGAAACCACGAGTTCTGAAGGCCGGCGAATCTCTCTACATACCGCCCGGGCTTCCACATGTCGCTAAAAACATCGGTAAAGACGTTAGTTCCGAGCTCGCGACCTACATCGTGGAAAAGGGGAAGCCGCTGGTCAAGCCAGAGAAATGAAGCAGTCAACGTGCCAGAACTCGCATTGCCGTGACCGCTATGAGCGCCGAACATCATCTTCGGAAGAACATTCGTAGTTGATGTTTCTTGATTTCGGACTGGCCATCCTGCCGACCCCAACGGACTTTGGAGCAAAACCATGCATCTCGTCAAAATGGCGAGGATGGTTCTTTGGAACTTCTTCGGAATACGCAAAACCTCAGCTCACGAAGAAGACGTTTCAACCACTGACTTCCGAAACCTTCGAGTTGTTGCGATCCTCATTGCAGCGGTCATGGCCATGGCAATCATCTGGCTTATTCATCTGGTTTCGAATGGCACATCGATGCAGATGCAGGGTTTATAGAAGAAGCGTGCGCGTCGTCACGACCGCTGGGTGCCGAGATGAGCGTGTTTGATGCAGCGATTGAGTCGCACGCTATGGCTCAACCGATGTAGAACAAGGATAAAGTGTTGGCCTTGCGCGAAGATCCGCTTCAATGCATCACCCAAGCATTCTTGCATGTAATCTCCGTGCGAAAAAAGAATACAACATCCTCCAGTCCCCGCGACCATTTGACTTCGATTCGCCGAGACAAACACGAAGGATGCTGCGGAGGCTGAAAGATCATGGACGCAGGCTCTAGCGACGGAGCGGTTTGGCTAGCGATACTGGCTCGGCTTGGCGGAAGTATGGCTACCTTGCATCGACGCAGCAACCAGCGCTTCCGCTCGCGCGACAATCCGCCCACATCTGATGTGAATCTGGCACGTCGACATTCCCACGCGCGCGCAACGCTGACGGCGACAATACAGATTCTCGACATGACGGGACAATCGGTTTTCCTGTCTTGGCACGACTCCACCGCTTGTCACTATGACTATCAAAGGTGGACTCGAACAAAGGCACGGAAAGGAGGCACCTGTGCACTAAGTGGCGCTCAGATTATGAGAGGAACTTACGTCTATAGACCGTCACAGGTGCCTCGTCCCGTCAACTCCGAATCCATGATTCTCGCGAGCGCAGTCGAAGCGCTGATACGGGAGGGGTTTTCGTGCATCGTATGACGGCGTCGTCAGTATCGAACCCATTGCGCTCAAGTGAAGCCGACGAAGTATGCGACAGATGCGGTGGCCAATGCTATGCGACTGCGCCGAACCCCGGCGGTTTATTGCGACACTCTGTGCGACCATGTTCCTGGGCTGTGCGTTCGCGCCGACAGCATACGCTCAAAGCAATGTCTCGATCTACGGCAGCATCGACGAGGGTATTACCTACACAAGTAACGCGTTGGGAAAACGTACTGCGACAGTTGCACCGGCGGCAGTACCGGATTTTATCGGGCTGCGAGGCAGCGAAGATCTTGGCGACCATGCCACCGCTTTCTACGCTATGCAGCAGGGGTACAGGTCAAACAACGGACAGGCTATAGTCCCCGGGAGCGCCTACGGTTTCTTCAGCTACGTCGGTCTCTCCCATCCACAATATGGAACCGTGTACCTTGGCCGTCAGCTGGACCTCGCGGCCGAGGCGCTGCGGGTGAACTCGAACGGGTCAAATCTTTTATCGTTTTATTTCTTCCATCTGGCCAACCTCGACAACCTCGGAATCCTTGGCGACTCAATCAATAACTCGGTGAGATATACGTCGCCCAGCTTGTTTGGACTACAGGCGAGCGTTATTTACGGCCTAGCGGAAAGCGGTATTCAGCCCGGCCGCATTCTTAGCATGGACGTCGTTCACGACGAGGGCGCAGCACGATTTTCGCTGGTGTACAGCAGTTGGCGGGATCATGCCGTTCCACTTGTTTCCGGACTTGGCCGAGCCGAGTTCCTTGGGCAGTCGCTTGTCCAGGGGGCTACTTTCGTCGCGAAAAGACAGGACATCTTTGGCTTGTCGACCTATTATACGGCCAGCCCGTCTGTCGCCTTGCACGCGGTTTTGTCGCAAGTAAATCTGGCGTCGTCAGCGCGGACGACTCGAATGCGCAACGTCGAAGTAGGCGTCAATTTGCGCATGGCAAGCAACCAAACCGTGGCGCTCGGCGGGCACGCATCTTGGCTGGACGGTACCCGATATTTGCAAGCTGGCGTCGGCGATCTCCTCACAGCGTCGAAGAGAACGACGCTTTATGCACAAGTCGTTTATCAGCATGCTGATGGGTCGGCGAACGCGGCAATACCGCTATTGTTGCCGTCGACAAGCCGAAGTCAGTTAGCACTGCGCGTCGGCGTCCATCAATTCTTCTAAGCTGTTTCAGAAGGGCATCGAAACCCACGTCCGCAGAACGCTTGATATTCGGCCTTCAACGATGATCCAGTTCTTGGACTCGCGGATTCTCTCTCTAGCGCCGGACCATCGGATGGCGCTAGGCTATCGACGATCTTAGCAAGCGTCAGTCGCTGAGGAGAAAGCCATCCACGCGTGTAGGCAAAAGCGGCAAAGCATGATCACGACTAAGGCAATCACGGCCATCGAAAGTATGTCCGTTTAGGACCTTACACACCGCCCCGGCGGTTTTGCGTGACCTCCGTTCATCAGTGTCGAACAAGCTGCTCCGATTCGCCGACGGTCATGCGTTCGGGCGAAGCCGTGCCGCAACTCTAGGGGCCCTCCCATCGGACATCGAATCGTCGCCTTGAGTGGCTAGCGACGTCCGACTACCGGGCCGTCAACAGCGCGCGTGTTTGTTCGAGTTGCGTGCGATGCGCCTGCAATCGGTCCAACTCGCGTTGCAGTTCAAATGTATTGTTTCCGATTGACCGAACAATAATAAGTTGTTCCTGGCAATCATCTATACGTCGCCAGCATTCAGCAATCTCGCGTTCAACTTTTGCAGGCGACCGCTCGTCCGGCTCATCCATCGACCCGTAACATCCATTCGTTATCCTGCAAAATTCCAATAGACCATAAAATTAACTTCAATAGGTGGACCGCTGACTTAGCCCAAACAGCCGCCTGTGGCTTCGTGTCCTCAGAGAACTAGATTTGGGCGGAGCCGCCGTCAACGAACAGTTCGCTTCCATTTACGAAGCTACTTTCATCAGAGGCCAGAAAGAGGGCAGCGTTCGCGGTCTCATCAGGAGAACCCAAGCGCCCAAGCGGCGTCGCCGTCTCAAAAGATGCCATCATCGCGCCATGCACTTCCTGAGACGGCGCGAGGTTATGCAGACCCGGCGTCGACGTGGCGCCTGGCACCAGCACGTTCACGCGAATTTTCCGGGGTGCTAAATCCAAGATCCAGCCTCTTGCGAAGTTGCGGATTGCAGCCTTCGTCGCACAATAAACGCTGAACGCGGGGATACCGGTTGTGGCACCGGTAGATCCAGTCAAGATAATAGAGCCGCCGTCCACAAGCAGTGGAAGGGCCTTTTGAACAGTGAACAACGTCCCTTTCACGTTGATCCTGAACGTCCGATCAAAATGATCCTCGGTTATTTCGCCAAGCGCTGCGAACTCCCCGCCGCCCGCGTTCGCGAACAACACGTCGATCCTCCCGACCTCTTCGCGAATCACGCTGTAGAGTCGGTCAAGATCTTCCATATTGGCAACGTCACCGGCGACGCCTCTTGCTTGTCCGCCAACCTGGGTCACCGCCTTTTCGAGCTCGGCCTCGCGACGCCCGGTCATATAAACAATCGCACCCTCAGCTGAGAACCGTTTCGCGGTTGCTAGCCCAATACCGCTGTTCGCGCCTGTTATAAGCGCCACCTTGCCTGCAAGCTTAGCCATTCCATACTCCTGAAGTGTTCTGCATTATCTATTCACACCGTCTGTTAAGATAGTACCTACCTAAAGGTAAGTGGGTGCGATTATGGAATCGAGATTGGACGGCTGCGGGCTCGACGTCGCGCTAGAAGTAGTCGGTGGTAAGTGGAAGCCGCTTGTCATCTACCATTTACGCGGGGAGCCGCGCCGTTTCGGTGAGCTGAGGCGCTTGATCGGTGGCATCAGCGAAAAGGTTCTCATCCAGCAGTTGAGGGAACTGACCAACGACGGCGTGATCGTTCGCCGGGACTATCAAGAGGTCCCGCCTCGCGTGGACTACATAATGACCGACCTAGGACGCACGCTTGCGGAAGCTTTAAAACCTCTTTGCGACTGGGGCGAGTCGCACCGGTCGCAAGTGATTGGCTTACGGTCGGCTACCGGATGATCATTGCTGCTGCGGCCTGCGAAGCCACCCATCCATAACATCTGAGGGGCGCCAGAGCGAGCGGTTCCCGCATCCTTAGTATCAGCGCGAAGTGGCCTCCGTTCTTTCCAAATCGCACTGTGCCGTAGTTTTCGGACGGCAGGCTGGTTCGGCTGCGCTGATCGAAGTTGGGACCAACGCGTCCGCTGCGACCACTCCCAAGGGTGTCGACGCTTTTGAGTGCCGGTGTCCTTGTTATTGACAACGCCGTCTCGGAAGACCGCGTTGCGTTCGTCTCTTTACGTATCTGCCGACAGCGCTCCAATGATCTTCAGTGCGCTCGTGTAACGCTCGGTGCAATGTGGAAAGATTCGCTGTATGGCAGCAGCTAACAATGGCATGTCTCACTCTCCTTTGAGGTCTCCATGCGCAAGAATCTTTCGATCTTTGCGATCGCCATTGCCCCGCAGGTCACGTTCGCGGATGGCGATCCTCATTATCCAGAATCTGTCGGCTCGCCCACGTCCTCGCAAGCTCAGGTAACCCGAGACCAGGTTCGCGCAGAACTTCGGTCGCTGCAGAGCGTTGGCTATCATGTCGGCGACGGAGAGCAAACCGATTACCCTGCTGCGATCCAAGCGGCGCACGCTCGCCTGTCTCGAATGCATTGATCAATTCCGCCAGGACGCCCTGGAAAGCGGCCGAAGGTATTCCCCTAGCCACGAATCACCGAACGCGGCTTGCATGCTCAAAGCGCGCCGTTAGACGACTTGACTAACAGGGTACGCGCGCATATGAAGAATTTCGGCAACACGATTCAAGCATAGTTCAAAGTCGCCCCGTGTCGCAGGGGCACCCAAGCATAGACGGACACCGTCAGGCATATTTCCCGCGGAGAATGCGTCCGTCCCTGCGACCCAGATGCCAGACAGACGCAATTGCGTTGAGAAAGCGAGAACCGTCCACGGCGGTTGCAATGGTAGCCACATATGAAAGCCGCCATCTGGCTTGTGGTGAATGTCAGGACCCAAGGCTCGGACGGCTATAGCTTGACGTGCGTCGCCTTCAGCACAAATTGCGCGGACCGTTTCTTCGGCTAAGCCCGTTTCGATCCAGTGCGTCGCAATAGAAGCAGTTAGCGGAGCGGCCATCGTTGCGGTTGCCCGAAGAACGACCGCAGCCCGCTCGACGGCTGTCGCGTCCGGAACAATTAAGAATGCAATCCGGAGCGCTGGGGAAACGCATTTGGAAAGACCGGACATATAGTAAACAAGCTCCGGCGCGAGCGACGCCAAACTGGGCGCTGTAGACAGCAAAGACCTGTCACGGCTTGTCCGTACGAGGCAAGGCCAATAATTGTCGTCTTCGATGATCGGCAAGCCATGTCGTCGTGCCACTTCGACAATTTCCTCTCGCCGTTGTATCGGCATCGTGATCGCAGTTGGATTATGAAGACTCGGGGTGCAATAAAACGCCTTGGGGCGATCCCTTACACAAACCTCGTCTAACGATTCAGGAATCGCGCCTTGCTCATCCATCTGTACAGGCACAACGCGGACGCCAAGCTCGCGAGCTAACAACAAGTAGCCGGGGTACGTAAGAGATTCGACACATACCGTTTCGCCGGGGCGCGCCAGCATCATCGTTGTTGCAAGTAACCCGCCTTGTACTCCGGGGCAAACCAAAACGCGATCGGGATCAAGAGTCGGAATGCGCGGTTCGAGCCATGCGGCGCCGGCTATGCGGTCCCTCCTCGCCCCGTTCGGCGTTTGGTAACGCATCAGCAACTCCATGCCACGATCACTGACTGAGGACTCCAAGCTTTCGCGAATCTTTTTTTCTAGCGCGGGATTTTGAAACAGTGGCGGGTGATTGATGAGCATATCGACGGTAGATATGCTGCTCGCAACGAAAGCGGGCGATTTCGATGCCTTAACGTACGTGCCCCGTCCAACCTGTGCTTCCAGCAAGCCCCGGCGCTGAGCTTCAGCGTAGCCCCTGCTAACCGTGGTGAAATCGATCCCAAGCGTAGCTGCAAGCGCGCGCTGCGGTGGTAGGCGATCCCCCACCTTAAGTTCGCCGCTCCCGATGCTATCTTCGACCGCTTTCGCTATAGCCAGGTAAGTCGGACCTTCCGTGCCGCGGAGCATCGGTGCCCATAGCAATTTGTGAGCCATACCAACCTCGTATGAAGCAATGCTTCATTGTATGCAACATTTCAACTCGCCGTACATTCAATTCGAGTTCAAAGCCACTGTCGAAGGGACAGATTCAAGCCCCCGGACTTGGTGTTCCCACAGCCGCCGCTTTATCTAGCACCCGTCGCTGGTTATTGTATGCACAAAAATGGGGAATCACGAGACGCAATCCATTCAATTTTAAAAAATTGCTTGCATTCTACGTTCGATGTCCTAATGTGAGATGCAGGAGCAACGGTTCTGCGCAGCGACCGACACGGATTCGACGTTCGGTTCGACCTGCCCACCCCCGACGACCTGATTCTCCAAATTCCCGCAGGCGACTTCAAACTCAGCGCGTTTCTCCAAGCTCGACGACCGAGCCGGCGATTTCACGCCTGTGAAATCCGGTTAGCCATTGCCGCCGTCGGCACTGCAACGCGCCGACAATACCATTACTCCGTAGTCCTATGTATGAGGTGTGCTTATGCAAGCTTCCACAGGATCGGGCTCGTCCTCCCACTCAGGTCCACAACTGACACGAGCACGGCTGCTCGATGAGAATTCGTGGCGCTCAGGCGCCGAGCTAGGGGCGACGAACTCGTCGGAGACAATACTTGTAGGTTTTTGGCGCGACACGAGCGACGACGAGAGACGTTACTGCGCCCCCGTGCTCGATTCGCACTTTACGATTGAGATCCTCTTATGCAGTGCGGTAGTAGTCTGTTTTAGAAACGGTCGCCGCGTCGCCAACGGGATAGTGGGTTATGGGGGGACGCAGATCACTTCGCCCGGCGAAAAGATCGAACTCAGCTTTCGAAAGCCGATTGAAGCCATTCATTTGTTCGTTCCTCTTTCGGTGGTCGCCAGCGCCTATGAAGAGGTTGAGCAATCAAGGCTTCCGTCAGACTACCGAATGACCGATCCTGCCTACGCCTCGGACCTAGTCATGGCCAAATTGGGAGAAGTGTTATATAGAGAAAGCGAGTTGCAGGGACAGTTTGGTAGTCTCTTTTTGCGGAGCCTTGCAATGGCAGCCCTTGCAAGGGCCATGGGATTCGAACCGGACTCGGACCCAGGTCGCAACCGCGGCGGTCTTGCGCCATGGCGCCTTGCTCGTGCGATAAAGTTTATCGAAGATCATGTCGGCGACGATCTCTCACTCGATGAAATCGCAAAGCATGCTGGTCTTAGTCGGATGCATTTTGCGGCGCAGTTTAGAAAAGCGACTGGCCGAAGCCCGCACTCATTTCTCATGGCGAGGCGAATCGAGCTTTCGAAAATGCTGCTGACGGAAGGCAAAATGCCCCTAGTTCAGGTGGCGTTCACTGCCGGGTTTAGCTCACAAGCTCACTTCACGACGGTCTTCCGAAAAGTTGTCGGCGTCACGCCAGGTCGATGGCGGCAAGCTCCAATCATCCGCGAGCAAGGACGGGGCGCAACGCCGCTGGCGGCCGACCAAGAAGACGACCTCTAGTTGTCGACACGACGTGACGATAAAAAGCCTGGGCGTCAGAGACGGTTAACGGCCCGGTTTCGACGGGTCGGGATGTAGCACCTAGCGATCTAGACGCCGTGATAAACCAGTCTTGCAAAGAAATCAGGGCCGACGGGACCATTCCCCCAGACAGGGTCGAAGGCGGCGGTGGGCTTGGCGGCGACGACCTCCTCTACAGTACGGCCCTGCTGTTTTAACTTCGAAACGTTGTCTCGTATCCCACTCAACATGTCTCGAAAGGTGATAAGTTGCTGTCGATTGCCTACCGGGTTCGCGTGCCCAGGAATTACGATCGTCTTATCCGAAACCGATGAGACGTTCAACGTCGCGGCATCAATGAGGCCGTTGATACTTCCACCAGTCGAATAATCAATAAAGGGATAAATCCCGTTCCAGAAAGTGTCGCCGCAATGAAACACGTCCGCATTCGTGAAATGCACCGAGATGTCGCTATCGGTGTGCGCCGGTTTGTAGTATCGCAGCTGAATCGCTTGCGAATTGAGGTGGAGGGCAAGCTCTGACGTAAATACTTGGGTCGGGATGGCGGCAAGTGGTGAGGACGGAAAAAGGAAATCCCAATCGTCGACTCGGTGCGCCGACTGCAGATACTTATGCGTATTCACATGAGCGATGATGGCTGCGCCTTCCTCAGCGAGCCATTGGTTACCGTCCGTGTGATCGAAGTGCCAGTGGGTGTTGATGAGGTGGGAGATCGGCTCATGGCTCAGTCCGTTGGCAGCCTCCAGCAATCGCGGTCTACTGCCCGTAATACCAGCGTCGATAAACACTTTCCCATCGCGACCAGTCAGTACCGCGATGTTTCCGCCGGACCCCTCTAGCACAGCAATATTGCCGCGAAGCCTGTGAACTTGTATTTTTGCTTTAGCTGCCTCATCGCGGAAGGCATCAACGAGATTTTGTGCCTCGGCGAATGCTTGCGACGGTGTCAACCAGCATCCAGTAGCGGCAAGACCGGCTGCCGATGCGCAACACAGGCAAAACTTACGCCGGGACATTGTATGTGCGTTTGCGGTCGACATGGGGCAAGCTCTCGAAAGTTGGTCAGCTGCTAGAGATGCTAGTCGTCATGCATCAATTGGTCTTAGTCTCATCATCAGCCTTCGCCTTCAACGAACTTCAGGATTTCTGCATTTATCTCGTCAGCGTGGGTTGTAAACATACCGTGTGGGTAGCCCTCGTAAGTTTTGAGACGGGCGTTCTTTAGCAACTTGATGGACAACGGAGCAGAGTCGGGGTATGGCACGATCTGGTCATCGTCGCCGTGCATGACGAGTACGGGTACCTCAATCTTTTTCAGATCTTCCGTAAAATCCGTTTCTGAAAATGCTTTGATGCAGTCATATTGCGCTTTCGCCCCTCCCATCATTGCTTGCCTCCACCAGTTCCGTGTCACCCCTTCGGAGACGGCCGCATTGGGGCGATTGAAACCGTAGAAAGGGCCCGAGGCAATGTCCAGGTAGAACTGCGCGCGACTCTGCTTTAGCTGCGCCCTGAGGTCGTCGAAGACGCCTAACGGAAGACCTCCAGGATTCTTCTCGGACCTGACCATCACCGGCGGAACGGCTGATATGAGGACCGCCTTAGCGACTCGCCCTGCTTCAGCGCGCGCTACGTAATGCGCGACTTCTCCCCCGCCGGTTGAATGACCAATGTGGATCGCGTCGGATAGTTCGAGAGCACTGGTCAGTTCCGCGACGTCGGCTGCGTACGTATCCATATCGTTGCCAGTTGCCGTCTGTGTCGAGCGGCCATGACCGCGTCGGTCGTGCGCTATGACACGATAGCCATGCTCAAGAAAGAAAAGGAGCTGGTTGTCCCAATCATCAGCGCTTAAGGGCCATCCATGGTGGAAAACGATCGGCTGCCCTGTACCCCAATCTTTGTAGAAAATCTTGGTTTGATCGTGCAAGGTTATGAAACCGTCCATCGTTAGCTCCAAGTATAGATGAAATTCATATGCTGCTATGGAGACAGTCTAGGGCGGCGCTAGCGGGGTCGATATCACACCTGAATCGCTTTATCGAATTCGCACGGCAACGACCAACCGCCTGCTGGCAGTTGCTTTTTGGCTGATCGCAGTTCGACGTGGATCATGGCCTGCACGCGCGACGACAGTAGTAGGCGTGAGGTTTCACTTTTCTCGCAGGCCATGATTGGGTTGAAGTCCATGGGGGCTTGTTCCTGGCCCAAAATATACATGCGCGTGAAGGACAGGCTCGCAGTCACATAAGAGCAAAGAGGTTCGAAAGCCAAATCCTTAAGCGCATGGTTGGCGATGTCTAACGCACCGCGCCGCGAACGAAGCCAAACAGCGCTTTGTGGAGGCCTAGTCAGATAGGTCATTATCTAACTGAGGCTGAACCCGCAACCTAATCATTGACCACCCGCTCGTATGGTCAAACGGTTTGAAACCGACGTCACGTCTTGGACGTTTTGTGCCACCCTAGACGCCGTGTCGATTTGGGACTGGTCGGCAACGCTACCGGTCAGTACAACGGCGCCGCCCTTAGCTAAAACGTTCACATTGGTAGTCTGAACACCACCCTTTGATAGGGCACGCTCAACGCGGTTGCTGAGGCTATGGTTCGCTTTTCTGACGTCAGACCGGGATTGCCCTTGCGGCGTTGGTTGCGCCGAACCACCGGTGTCCTGTGCGAGGGCATTTCCGCATGCGATGAAAACGAGCGTTGCCGTCGCGATTGCGAAGATCTTCCGGACTTTCATGATTCACTCCATCGCCAGTAGCCACAGGTTCGCCGTTCGGTTCAACCTCCGGCACCATTACGGCCATTTCGGTCTGCAGGACTTTGACTTTAGGACTGCGTGCACGATCAGTCTTGCAAATTCGCACGATGAAGTCTTTCCGGTCCCCGAATCGTCAAAAAATGGCCACCGGGCAATGTTGGCCACGAAGATCTACAAACCTGAGTGGCCCAACAGGCGATGGGCTATGTTCATCGATGTTGCGCCGTCAAAAAGCATGTAGGCGGATGCCCTCGCTCGCAATGACGCCGACACGGAATGTTATTGCCTTGACCGCCAGCACTTGAGCAGAGCGAGTAGTCTTCTGAGACTAACGAGCATTTCAACGAAGGGCGTTCGCGCCTACAGTTGGAGTTACGCGCCAGGGAGGCGCGTCTCCTGAGGAACTGTGCAATGAAAGCCATATACCTGGATCATCAGGATCGCTCTAGCACTTGATTTCCCATTCTCGCCTACCCTCAAACTAACGTGGCACCGATTTCTCGTGGCGAGGTCCGTGCGGATCTAATAGCCACAGAACTGCTGGGCCGGGATACTCAAAGTGACGTTCTATCCCGCACGAAGTCCGAACCAGGAGGACACTTGTCGCGGTAAAGAAAGCTGGGCGCACTGCTAGTTCGCGTGTAGATCACGCGCATGGCGGTCTCGGAAAGGGTGGCGCTGTGTCCGGTTCGAAAGGGATCTGAAGCCATGTTAAGAACAGTGATCCGATGTCCGTGGAGCAGGTCTACAAGGGGTTTGGATTGTTAGCCACGGTGACGAGTTCTCATAAAAACGTCAAGGAGTCCATCATGCAGAACATTGACGGTCATGTCGAAATGTTTGACTTTTTGTTTCTAGGTGGCGGAAAAGGTGGAAAGTCACTCGCGATTGAGCTTGCAAAATCTGGCAAGCGCGTCGCTGTGATCGAGCGGGGAATGATCGGCGGCTCCTGTATTAACGTCGCCTGCATACCAACAAAGGCGCTAATACGAAGTGGGCGCATCGCACACGCGGTAATGCATGCCAACGACTTTGGCATCGAAACAGGCCCAGCCCGCGTCGACATGCATTACGTGCGGGCGCGCGTAAAAGGGATCGTCGAGGAACTCATCGACGTGAATCGGAATGGCTTCGAGGCGGCGGGCGTGGAGCTTGTGCTTGGCAACGGAAAGTTCGAAGGTCCGCGCAGGATCAACGTGCAGCTAAACAATGGCGCTTCGCGCGTTCTTGAAGGCGAGCGCGTCTATATCAACACAGGCACGCAGGCCGATGTGCCTGCTTTGCCGGGTCTGCGCGAAGCGGCTCCGCTGACCCATGTTGAAGCACTGCAAGTTGAACAAGTGCCCGAGCATCTGATCGTAATTGGTGGTGGGTATATCGGACTCGAGATGGCGCAGGCCTTCCGACGGCTCGGTGCGAAGGTGACGGTGCTGCAACGAGAATCACGAGTGGCGGTGCGCGAAGATGAAGATGTCAGCAGCGCGATCGCCGCCGCATTCATGGCAGACGGAATCGAAATCCGAACGAATGTCGCGATCGAGTCAATATCGGGACGCTCGGGCGACGCGGTGCAGGTGCTCCTAGGGGACGGCGTGCGCATACGCGGCTCGCATATCTTAGTCGCGACGGGAAGGGTGCCAAACACGCGGAACATCGGACTAGATATGGCGGGCGTCGAGACTGATGCGCGAGGCTTTATCAAAGTCGACGAGCGTCTGCGCACGACAGCGCTCGGAGTCTTCGCGATTGGGGAAGTTGCTGGTACGCCAATGTTCACGCACGCATCATTCGATGATTACCGCGTACTGATTGCTCAAATGAAAGGCAGCGATAAGACAACGCGCGAACGCGTGATTCCCTACGCGATGTTCATTGAACCGGAATTGAGCCGCATTGGACTAAATGAAAGGGAAGCAGCGGCGCAGGGCATTCCGGTTCGTATTGCGAGGCTGCCAATGAGCGCTGTGCCACGCGCGCGGACCAATTCTGACACCCGGGGCTTCATGAAGGTTTTGGTTGCCGCCGACTCAGATCAGATTCTCGGTTTCGCGATGCTTGGCAGCGAAGCAGGAGAGGTTGTGTCTACGGTGCAGATCGCAATGCTCGGGAAGTTACCTTATACAGTTATCCGCGATGCCCCGCTGGCACATCCAACCTTGGCGGAGGGGCTGAATCTGTTATTCGCGGAGGTTCCAGCACGAGGAAACTAAGTTCGGCATGTATAGAGTGGGTTTATGTTCGTTGTATGGCCCTCCTTAAACGCTGAACCTGCCTGTACGGCAAGGCTTTATTCCACCTTATAAGGAATCGCCCCTGCCGCGCCGTACGCTGTCGTTGCGAATGCCATCCGGTGGCGTCGACGGGTTCTGACCTGTGGTAGCCGGTTGGCATTTGCAACGCACTTTGCTTTTTCACGTCGAGTGGCTGTTTGCGAGCCGAAGCCGATTGCCAAATGTCCAAGGGGCGACGCAAGCCATCGTCACTTCTTGGCCGGTTGCCGAAGACCGCAGATCGAGGCCCACCAACCGATGTGCCTCCAAACCTGCGCACTCGGCGGTATTCCTGCTGGTAAGGTATTCGACGTTAGAAGGGTAGCTAACCAGAGGAACTAGTCACGGCAGCGGTCTTGTTAGACCGAAGTGCCTTCAGCGAAGGTTTGGCAAAGCGTGAGACGGCTTTAGCGCAGACGCGCAGTTTGCACCAGATCTTTTTCGCTGGGTGGACTAATCATGCTTTCCGCGGACTCGGTGGATGGCGGGACGTGGCTCCTCGCGGTGAAAGCCCGTGCCGCAATTCGAGTGCCCTTGATTGGCGGATCGGCGAGAAGCGACAAGCCCGACCCGCCATCTGCTCGCACGGATGGATACACTATTTTTCACCCAGCAGTCCTTTCGCTTCCCTTAAATCAGGTGTGTCGAATCCTTCAGTAAATGAGTTGTAAATCGGAGCGAGAAGCACTCGACCCGCGTCGGCGTGGCTTCCCTCATCACGCCACAAACGGGCGAGACTGATTGCAGCCCGTAATTCGAATGACTTGGCGTACTGGTCGCGGGCGATTGCAAGCGCCGCCTGGAAATGTCCCTCGACCTCGGCCGACGGAGCGCCCTTCATCCGCCAGAGCTCGCCTTCCATACGCCTGAGCTCCGCCTCCCACATGTGCTCGTCGGTGCGCGTCCCGAGGTTTCTGGCTTCCGCGAGGGCCGCCAGGCCTTCGTCGGGGCGGCGCTGTTGCAGGGAGGTGGCCGCCAGCATGCACAGGTATCGGCTCTGATACCAGCTGACACCCATTGCAAGGCGCTCCGTGCAACTCCGACGCATCAGCGCAAGGCCCTCCTCACCCGCTCCGGCCTGCGCCATCGTCCAGCCCCGCAAGATCAGGCCGCTCAGCCGGAAGTAGCGCAGATTGTGTTGATCCGCGAGATCGACGATGGCGTCGGCATGAGCGCGTACGGCGCTTGCGTCGAAGCGCAGTTCGTCGAGTCCTGCTCCGCCGTATATTTTCACGTGAGTCGCGAGCGTCGCCTGATTCAATTCAGCCGCATATTCGAATGCTTTTGCTTGCCAGCTTCTCGCCTGCTCCGGGTGCCCGAGAACCCAGTAGATGACCGGCAGATAGGCCAGCGCATAGAACTTCGGATCATGGATGTAATGCACGGGCTGAGGGCGATGCCGGGTCGCGTCATAGATACGCAAGATCGTCTCGAACGCGTATCGGGCCTCCACGAACCGCCCGAAATATATGGCGTTGAGCCCGGCCAACCGATACCCCGCCAACTGGAGCGCTTCATCGGCCATCTGTTGAGACGTGCGTCGTGCCTCGTCGGCCAGTTGCCGCATCATGTCGTGATCACCACGCACGAAGTGAAAGGCCCACTGCCCGCTGAGCGTCGCGAACAGGGCGCCGGCGTCTCCGAGTCGTTCGCCGAGGATACGCGCCCGGTCGAAGGCCACGCCCGTTTCCTGCCCGGCGTAGCCGTAGACAGCGATCAGTGGAGTCCCGATCGTGCTCTGTATGGTAAGTTCCTGCCGATCCCGCTCAGGGCTCTCCGGAAGCATTCTCACCGACTCGAGCGCTCGGGCAAGATGCCTGATCGCCTCCAGATTTGCCGAGGTTTCGGCGCTTTTCTTTCCCGCCTTGAGCCAATAACCCGCGGCACGATCCGGCCGTTGCGCTTCGGAAAAGTGGCGTCCCAGCAGCTCCGGCTCGCGGGCCACCCTTTCCGGAAAGCGCTGTTCGAGCACCTCGGCGATCCGTGCATGCAATTGCTGGCGCGTCCGGCGTAACAGGGTGCCGTAGGCGGCATCTTGCAAGAGCGCATGTTTGAAGAGATAGGATGCTTCGGGCGGCACGCCACGGCCGAAGACCAGACCCGACGCGACGAGTTGATTCACGCCCGCGCGCAACGCCGGCTCGGATAGCGACGCCACCGCAGCCAGCAGATCGTAGGGAAATTCGCGCCCGATTGCCGCGCCGATTTGAGCAAGCTCCTTCGCCTGACCGAGCCGGTCGAGACGGCCCATCAGCGACGCGTGCAAGGTCGCCGGAATGGTGCGAGCCGGCGTTCTGGACAGCGTATTGGCGGCTTCAAGTCCATCGAAGCCGGCTTCGACTACGGCCTTCGTCAACTCCTCGACAAAGAGCGGAACCCCATCTGTGCGCTCGACGATTTCACTGACGATCTCTGGCGGTAGCACCGTGCCGCCCGCAATCGTATCGACGAGTACCGAGACATCGTCCTGCTCGAGCCGGCGCAACGCCATCATCGTAACGTGCGGCTGGCCGACCCACGGCGGGTCGAACTCCGGCCGGAAAGTCATGAGGAGCAGCACGGGTAACTGGCGTATATGCTCGACCGTCCGATCCAGCGCCTCGAAGCTCGTCGGATCGATCCAGTGAATGTCCTCGAAGATGTGCACCACGGGTTCCCGTCGGGAAAGACCGTCGAGTTGCCGCAGAAGCGCGTCGATCGTCCTCTGCTTGCGTTGCGGCGGGCTAAGATGAACTTCCGGATGCCGTCCAATATCGGGCAGCAACAGCAGATCGGCGATGAGCCGGCTGTCTTCCGCCGTAGCCGTTGCGCGCGAAAGCAGGGCGTCGAGCTTATCGACCTTCGAGCGCGCATCATCGTCGCGCTGGAAAGCTGCGGCCCGCTCGAGTTGGTGAATGATCGGATAAAACGCGCTATCCACGTGATGCGGAGAACAGAAATAGCGCAAGCGGGTGTGCGCTTCCTCACCGATCCGTCGAAGAATTGCAGCGGCCATGCGCGACTTGCCGATCCCCGCCTCGCCGGATATCAGCACAACCTGGCCGCAGCCGCTTTTGGCCTTCTCCCATCGGCGAAGGAGCAATCGTGTCTCTTCGTCGCGCCCAACGAGCGGCGTGAGGTCCGTCGAATGAAGGGCTTCGAATCGACTATCGATGGCGCTCAGTCCGATGACCTGGAATGCCTGAAGCGCTTGCGCAAAGCCTTTGACCTGCACTTTGCCGAGGTCGCGGTATTCGAACAGGTTTCCGAGAATCAGGCGTGTCTGCGGCTCGATGACGACCGCGTCGGGTTCCGCCAGGGCTTGCATTCGAGCCGCCAGGTTGGGTGTCTCGCCGACGATGCCCCGCTCTTGAGCTTCGCCCGCGCCGATCAGATCGCCGATGACCACGAGTCCAGTTGCGATGCCGACGCGCACCTGAAGCCGACCGGGCGCATGACCCGACGCCTTGAGAGAGCAGGCCTCGATGATGGCGAGGGCAGCCCGCACTGCCCGTTCAGCATCGTCCTCGTGCGCGCGCGGATAACCGAAGTAGATCAGGACGCCATCGCCCATGTACTTCGCGACGAAGCCGCCAAAAGAGCTGACCGCATCCGCGACGCATGTGTGATACGCGTTGATCACATCATGGAGATCTTCCGGGTCGAGTTGCGTAGCGAGCGCCGTTGAGCCGACGAGATCGCTGAACATCACGGACACTTGCCGCCGTTCCGCCGAGGGCGTTGGCAGCACGGTTGCCGGTGCCTCGACACATGCAGTGGGTGCGCCGACATTCAGCCGGCTACCGCAGCCTCCACAGAACTTCGTGTGCGGCGAATTCGGATGTTTACAGGACGGACACTCGACCGGCAGCAGTTCACCGCACTCGACGCAGAACCTGTTGCCATGAAGAAAGACAGTCTTGCAGGATGGGCATTCCATAGGTTACGTGATCTTCCAGGTCGCTCCTCGCGAACCGAAGGGAACCGCTGACAGAACGATCTCCCGCGGCAACGCTTTGACCGCTTGCGCGTCGAGTTCGGCCACACGGCTCCTGCTCGACGTTATCGCCCGTCGCTCATTGCGCCGCGTTCCACGTATGCGCGGTTGTGCGCCATTTTCCATCGGCGCCCTTGGTCATGACCTTTACCAGAACGCCTTTGTATGGGGTCTTCTTGCCATCCTTTTCCGCAACGGCCGTCCAGTTCGCGGTCTCGTACATCACGTTGCCGACGCGGTTTGCCTGCACGACGTCAATCGTATGATCGTGTACGCCGGCGTCGAAATAGCTCTTGAAGAGCTTTTCGATATCGGCGCGTCCCTGAACGGTCGTTCCGTTGCCTGGCGAGACCACCGCGTTCTTGTCGTACATGTTGGCGAGCCCGTGAGCATCTCTCTGGTTGAAAGCCGTGTTCCAGGCCGTGTTCGCCTGATCGACCGCCTTGTCGTGCTGCGCCAGCGCCGTTTGCGAAGCTGCAAGCGCCAATACTGCGCACGCGGCCAATTGTCTTGTGAACTTGTTCATCACGTAGCTCCAAATGGCGAAGTCGCAGAACTGGACAATGGGTCAGGGCGCAGGGTTAGAGGAAACCCCATGCGCGCATTCGGCTCGCGCCGGCAAGCGTTTCGATGCCAGTCGCCCGTCTGCGTGTGGAGTATAGAAACCGGGCGTTCCCGTAATCAATTAACTCGGAGATAAACGATCAAGGTAGCGCATGGCCGGACGGTTTACAGCCTAGCGCCGACCTCATCTCGGCGGTACGACATAGCCGATGTGGTTGAGGTCGATCCGTCGGACCGCCTCCAGCCGGCCCGGGAAATCCCTGAAGATCGCCGAGATCGGCCCGACAGAGCATGGGGGTAACGGCCCATTGATCGTCCGCGTCAGGCAGCAGCCGACCCGCAACTGACGTTCAGGGTGGCGCGCCGTCAACGGCCGCTTGCGAGATGGAACCGACCTCCGAGTGTCCGAACGACGACACCTCAGAGCGTTAGCTCTTGGCGCCGAATCCATTCATATCCTCGCTCGATCGACTGGATCAGGCCGCTCGATGATGTCGTTTTCGAACTACGCGCTCTTTTGCGCAGGCTTCGCTTTGGGCGTTCGCATCGCCGGGTCCGCGAACAGGTCGATCGCAACTTCGCGCAGCCACCGATTGGCTTTGTCCTGCTGGACTCGCGCGCGTGCCAGAGCAAATGACAGCTGCATCCGTGCACATGGAACAAGTCAACACGCGGCGTCAAGGCGAGCGCGTCCGGGTGTGACAATGTCGGCCCCTGCCTGTTATCCGGGCCATAGCTGACATCCCACGTCACGGGCCCGGCGTAGGACTGATCCTTCACGTGGGGCACATGTGGCGGCGGGATCGATCACGCGCAGCAATGCCGCCAGCATGCATAGAAGTAAGCTCGGCGTTTCCAACTGATCGATCGAACCTTACCTCCATGATTCGAAGTCCCCCCGGGTTCCTTCCAGACTGATCTGCGGCGCAAGCAGGCATGGAGAGCCGCATGGCGTGCCGTTTCCCGATGGCATCGAGCCGGGAACCTGCTCACGGCTCAGCACCCCTCTGATGACGCGACCATCACGCTCGACGACGATCTGAACATCGAGTATCGCACCTGCCTGCGGTGCTCCCGGAAACTCGATGTGCATCGAACCCGTGCAGTCACTATTCACCTGATACGTGCCGGTCTGCCCTTGCGCGAAGCCGGCGGAATTGGCCGCGCCCGGTCGCGCCATGCCGGTGTTCATCAGGAAGTCCTTGCGCGTGAACGATCCTCTGCCATCGAACGTCTGTACGGCTACGCCGTCGATCAGTTGAGGACTCGCGTACGGATAGATCGTTCCGCCAACAATGATGCCTACCAGCGAACCGTGAGCGGCGAAGGCGTATGTCCCTCTCAGGGTAGCGTTCGAGCACTGGTGATCATCGGCGTGTGCGACGCCGCCAGAGAGGAGCAATGCGCCGGCCAACGCCGCGTAAGCACTCGAGAATCGGTGTTTCATTTAAATCCCCTTTGTCATCGACCTTTATCCATACTGCGGCGGCGGCGGGTGACGAACAATGGAGACACGATGAAGAAATCATGAATGACGGGCGCTTTTCAGGCGTCGGAAGGAAGAAAACTGCCCTACTCTTAATCGCAACCGAACGCCGGCATCAATGGGGGCGCCTCGTGTCGAGAAAAGCATACAACCGTTCACGAACCACGATGGCCATGACTGCCCGCCAGCGCTGGACCATACTGGTGGCCAGTACAGGTGGCGCACTCGAAGTCTTCGATTTCGTGATCTATGGCTTCTTCGCCCGCAACATTGGCGCCGCATTTTTCTCTAGGCACGCGGGCACATCCGGCGAGATGCTGTCGTTCATGGTGCTTGCTATCGGCTATCTGTCGAGACCTGTCGGCGGCATCGTGTTTGGCTGCCTGGGCGATCTGTATGGCCGGCGCATCGCTTTTCTGTCGTCCGCGATGATCGCGTCCGTTGCGACCTTCCTCATTGGAGTGCTTCCTACATATTCCGACTGGGGCATCGCCGCGCCCGTGCTTCTCGTGCTGCTGCGACTGATTCAGGGATTGTGTCTCGGCGGAGAACTCCCGGGTGCCGTCGTCTATGCGGTGGAAACCGCCCGCGCACGGCCAGGGTTCCTATGCGGCATCGTGTTCGTCGCCGTCAATCTCGCCCTGCTCCTCGCGACCTGCGTCAATCTTGTCGTGCAAAAGTCGCTTGCTCCCCTTCAGATGGACGATTACGGCTGGCGGCTCGGCTTTCTCATCGGCGGCATGATCGGTCTACTGAGCTTCTCGATACGCAGGCGTCTCGCCGAAACCGACGAGTACGCGCGCGCCGTCAGCGCGCGCCATCGTGAGCCCTTCAATACGCTCTTCCGTCGACATTTCACGCGGCTGGTGACGGGCACGGGCGCGTGCCTTCTGGTAGGTGCGTCAAGCGGCATTTTGCTCGGTTATCTACCGACCTATCTTCGTGGACTCCGCTATGAGCAGGCCCAGATTATCGACGCTCAAATCAGCTATCTCATCTCCGTTGCGGCGTGCATCCTCGTTACATCGCATCTCGGCGACCGCGTGTCCCGCCGCCAAGTGTTCAGACTCGGGACGATTCTGTCCGCACTCTTCGCGCCTGTCTTTTTCATCGCGGTGACGAATCGT
>Ga0160447_100395_pt1 | contig 21647 bp, 41 predicted proteins | sample HID1973K_E1MG_FD_108222 | JGI IMG/M metagenome (GOLD analysis project Ga0160447, IMG submission 108222) | Enriched mosquito-associated microbial communities from UW Madison campus, WI, USA - HID1973K_E1 MG | ecosystem: Host-associated > Arthropoda: Insects > Digestive system > Unclassified ...
CTCGTCGGGCTCATCGTCGGCGCGCCGGTGGCAGGCACACACGCATGATGCGTCGTTGCACCATGCGTGCGCGCCCACGTCGCAGGACGACGAGATCTCCTCGCGGTCCCGCGGCCGCGTCCAGTCGTGGCAGTGGCCGCAATAGCCTTCCCGGACGTCGCTCGGGTTGTACGACGTCCGCCCGCACGACGGACACGTGAACGACGGCTGCCCCCCAGGTGCCGCGCCCACGCCTCAGCCCTGCTCCCTGCGCGCCGCGATCCAGTCGCGCACTGCACGCTGCAGCGCCGACGTCTCCAGCGCACGAACCCGCTCCTCGAGGTACGAGATCCGCCTGCCCTGCAGCAGGTTCGCGGCCACCAGGAACACGACCGTCAGCACGTAGAGGATGCTCTGCACGATGTCGACCGTCATCCCGCCGCCTCCATGGTGTCGGCGGGCCCCGAGGGGGTTTCGGGGCCCGCCGAGTCTGTGTCAGGCACCGACGGCCGCACGCCGGTCATCGCTTCGCCTCCGCGCCGTCGTAGAGCTCGACGATCCCGCGCGCCGTGACGTAGGCATCCTTCGCCGTCGCGAGACGCTGGCCAGCGACCAGCAGCGGCATCACGATCGACTTGGCCTCGTCGGATTGCATCTTGTGGCCGGCCTCGAGGCGCGCCCTGAGCTCCTCGCCAGCTGCGCGGCAGCTCTCGTACTCGAAAAGCGCGTCGAGCAGCTGGTTGCCCAGCTGGATCACCAGCTCCCGCGGATCCGTCGACGAGCTCACGACGCGATCCGCTCGCCGGCGACCGCCTCCAGATAGGAGCGGATCGATTCGCTGCTGTAGCGCCACATGCGCCCGCCGGGCTGCGCGCCGATGATGTCGCCTCGCTGGGCCATGCGTGCGAGAGTCTTGCGAGTGATGCCGGATAGTGCCTCGGCCTGGCCGGCGGTGAGGTCGAGACGCGGCGCAATCGGGAGGTTGCTGGTCATGAGGGCCACGGTAGGCCTCAAAGGACAGATCGGGCAAGCGACACGCCCATACATGGCCTATTCAGCCTGAATCGCCCTATCATGGCGACATGTCACTTCAGCAGAGCGTGCCGGCGCTTCGACCGGCGATGGATGCCGAGATCGGGCGACGCGTGCACATGCGGATGTTCGATCGCCGAATCACCGGCGTGGCGCTCGCTCGGGCGCTCAACGTCGACCAGAGCGGCCTGAGCAAGCGTCTGCGCGGTGAGCGCGGATGGTCTGCGGAGAACCTGCGGGATGCCGCGGCGACCCTAGAAACGACGATCGCCTACCTCACTGGTGAGGTAGGCGATCCGTCCTGGTGCGCCCCCAGGGACTTGAACCCTGAACCCATTGATTCAGGACCGACCGACGAGGAGCTCGACGCCTGGCTCGCCGACGTGATCTCGATCGACTCGGCGCCCCGCTTCCGCGAGGCGGTGCCAGCATGAAGTCCGTCGACGCGATGACGCTCGACGAGCTCATTGCAGCAGAGCGCGAGCTCGGTCGCCGCTGGGATGCCGCGTACGCCGCCCGAGACCTCGATCGCCTGGATGACGTCATGGCCGGCATCCGGATCATCTCGGCCGAGATCGCCCGTCGTGTGACCGAGTGATCCGGCCTATGTGCCGCTGCCGGAATGGGCTGGACCCTAAAACTGATGTTTCAGGGTCTACGTTCTCGTCATGAGATCGCAGATCATTACTCCCCCGGAATGGCGCGCTCCCCTGGCGGGATATCTCGCCTGGCTGGCCGCAGTGCCGCGGCCGGCATCCACCCGCTATCAGCGCAGCTACCACCTCCGCCGCTTCGCGGCCGCGACCGGGCTCTCACCGCGCGCGGTGACGCATGACGACCTGATCACTTACCTCGGCTCGAACGGTTGGGGCGCGAGCACGGTCCACGTCGCCCGGTCCACGCTGCGCAACTTCTACACGTGGGCGCACCTGGTCGCGAAGATCGTCGATGAGGACCCGACGGTGCTGCTACCGTCGACGCGGCCGCGGGCGGGGGGCCCGCGGCCGGCTCCCGAGGCGGCGATCGCCGCCGGCATGAAGGGCAGCGACCCGCGCGTGCAGCTGATGATCCGCCTCGGCTCGCAGATGGGTCTGCGCTGCTGCGAGATCGCGCGAGCTCACACCGGAGATCTCCGACAGGATCTCCTCGGCGACTGGGTGATGAAGATCCGCGGCAAGGGCGATCGCACGCGCGACGTGCCGGTGCCGGCGCGCCTGGCGCTCGAGCTGCTTACCCGGGATCCCGGGTTCCTGTTCCCCGGCAACGTCGACGGCCACCTCTCGGCCGCGTACGTGTCGAAGCTGCTCTCTCGCGCGCTGCCTGCCGGCGTCACTGCGCACATGCTGCGGCACCGGTTCGCGTCGCACGCATACGAGGGTGCAGAGCGGGATATCCGCGCTGTTCAGGAACTTCTCGGGCACTCGAACGTCGCGACGACGCAGACGTACACGGCCGTGCCCGGCGGGGCGAAACGTCGCGCCGTCGAGTTCGCGGCGGCATGATGTGTCCTATGAAACGTCATGTGACAGTGGTTACTGTCATTGCGCTCTCGACGATCGCGCTCTGCGGCTGCTCAGCTCCGGACCCCGAGCCGACCCAGGCGGAGAAGGCATGGCACAACTGCATCGAGGTACTGAGTGCGACGCCGAACGAGTTCACCGGCGACGACGTCACGCCCGAGTTGATCTGCAAGAACCAGCAGGAGACGTGGGACGACTTCGACGGTCAGTGGGTCGACGACGTCGCGCAGCGTCTGGCGTTCTACGACGTCAAGCTGTCCGACGTCGACGTGTACACCGAGTGATCCTCAGCTCGCGTAGTCGGTGCCGATCCACACGCCAAAGTGCGGCTTGTCCTCCGTGCCGCCGAAGATCTGGGCTGGCACCTCGATGACGTTCCCGGCCGCGTAAATCGTCCTGAACAGGTCGACGTACGTCGCGGCGTACTCGTCCGGCAGCCGACCGCACGGGAGGAGCTGCTCGCCCTGGACGAACGAGACGGTGACTGTATCGTCTTCCGCGACGGCGACTCGTACGACGTGCCCAGTCATCCCCCGCTCGGCGACGACCTTCGCGATCGCATCCTGGTACGGAAACTCTCCGACGATTTCAGTCCGATCGATCCACCCGGTCACCCGGGTTGGACCAACGCGGCGAGGGCGACCAAAAGCCATGCGGCAACTATGACATGTCGTGTGACGTGTCCTGTGACGCGCGGGCGTGGCTGGCTCCTGAGGTGTAGCCGAATACGGTGCCGAGGATGCCGATGATGCCGCCGCCCCAGCCGGTGAGGATCTGGGTGGCGTTCTCGCTGAGGCCGGGGCCGGCGCTGGAGATCGCGTCCCAGAGCACGGCGACGCAGAACAGGTTGAGCGCGGTTGCCATGCCGACGGCCAGGACGAGGGCGACGAGGGTCGCTCCCGTCTTGGCCGCGCGCGCGAGGGGGCTGCGTTGCGGTGGCAGGGTGGGTTCACTCACCGGTGATGGTGAGGCCGTCGAGCACGCTGGCCGGCTGCGGGCCGGCGACCTGGTCGACGGTAGGGTCGCGGCGGATGAGGTCCAGCTGCAGCCCGTTGTGGATGCGCTGCGCGGTGCCGGCGCCGAAGTTGATGAGGAACCAGCGTCCGTCGACGTCGGGGTCGATCTGCAGCAGGTGGTTCATGGCGTTCTCCTCGATCGGGGTGGGTGTGGGTGTGGGGCCGGTGATCGGGCAGTCGAGAACGTGGTCGGACCAGCCGAGGTACTCGCGGCCGGTCAGCGCCATGCGGCCGGCGATCGAGGTGAGCCCGGTCTGTCCCCAGGAGGGCTGGTCGGTCGCGGCGTGGTCGCCGTCGTAGGCGCCGGCGATGAACACGTCGCCGTCGGTGTTGCCGTCGTAGCGGGTGCCGAGCCAGATCGCCGCGCCCGGGGGTGGGTTCATGTCGCCCGGGTGGCGCCCTTCGGTGGCCTCCCACGCCAGGAACGCGGTCGGAATGGCGCCGTGGGCCGTGCTGGCGCCCGCATCCGCGTATGCCTGCCACACGTAGTACCAGCAGGCGCCGTGGCGTGAGAGCGGCTCGTAGCCGAGCAGGAGGTCGTGGGCGAGCTGCCCGTCGGTCGCGGTGCCCATCAGCGTGCCCCTTCGAGCTCGGCGACGCGATCGCGCAGCTGCTGCACCTCGGCGTGCAGCTGCACGGTCTGCGCGAGCAGCAGCTGAATGTGGTCGATGCCCTCGACGCGGCCCTTCGCGTCGTGGATCACGAACCGGGCCAGGTCGGGGATCTCGGCCATGTCGTCGGCGATGTACCCGAGGATGCGGGTGCCGTCGCCGCCGCGCAGCTCGAACTCGGACAGCGGGATGCCGAACGCGTTGACGAGCGGGCGGGCGGCGCGGATGTTTTTCTTGAATCGGCGGGCGGATGCGCCGCGGCAGAGCCGGCCGTCGTTGTTGATGTACGCGACGGTGTATCCGGCCGACGCGGGGGTGGAGTTGGGCACGTAGATGTGGCCGCCGACGTTCACGTCGCCGCCGAACACGGCCGCGGCCGCGGCGATGCTCTCGTTCGTGTTCCACCGGTTCAGGCCGCTGTTCCAGCCGAACGACACCGGCCCGGTGCTCAGCGAGTCGTGGGTGTGCGCGGACGGGGGGAACGACGACGGCTTGCCCGACAGGTTCGCCCAGGTGATGCCGAGGTTCGTGCGTGCCTGCGCTGCTGTCGTGGCGCCGGTGCCGCCCTTGTTGACGGGCAGGCCGGTCGCGGGGACACCGAACGCGAGGATGTAGTCGCGGGTCTTGTTGATCTCGTCGTAGCCGAGCTTCAGCTTTGCCGTCGACGGGACCACGTCCATGCCGGCTGCGCCTGCAGCGTCACCATTCGCCATCGTCGGTCTCCTCTCAGGGGGTGTAGGTCGCCCAGGTGACCGAGTCAGCGACGTCGGCCCAGGTCGTGTCGGCTGCGCCGGCCCACGAGTCGGCGGGGATCTCCTGCTGCCCCTTGGACGCGACCTGCATGAGCCCGGTCGCGGTGTCGAACTGGACGGATCGGACCGTGCCGACGACCTGGCCGGATCCGGGCATCGACGCCCGCGACTGCATGCCCGGGGTCGCCCGGTAGTCCGTGAGCGACGTCACGCCCTGCACGCGGCCGCGAGCGGTCATGGCCGCCAGGATCGCCGCGGCCGCGCCCGGACCCGGATACGGGGTATCGCGGTACTCGACGAGCAGCACCTTGCCGGCAGCGCCGGCAGTGTCGTCCTTGGTGCGCGAGATCCCGTCCGCGTCGGTCCACGTGTAGCGGACGACCACGCCCTGCGCCCACACCTGCGCATCCTCACGGCTGATCAGGTCGTCGCCGGCGGTAGCGTTGCCGGCGGTGAGCACGACGCTGCCGTCGACGGTGTAGTCGGGCTTCACGAGCCGCCAGACACGCAGCTCGTCGCAGAACAGCCGCAGCCCGGCCGCGGTGACCAGCGCTTCCAGGAAGTCCCACGCGGTGGTGCCGGCGGACCAGATCAGCGAGTCAGGGTCGATGCCGGGCTGCTTCGGCTTGCGGGTCGTGGCCGACGCGTGCGCGGGACCGAGGACCTCGTAGGTGTACTTCGAGTCGGCCGGGGTCGCACCGTCGAACCAGGTGATCGTGGTCGGGTAGACGCCCTCGTGCGCCATCCACGCCGTCGTGCGCAGCGTGTTCCCGTTCGCCCACTGCACACCGTCATCCGCATACACGAACGGGCCCAGGCGGGCGCCCACGGCGGGGATCTCGATCGTCCCCTTGACGAGCGTCCACGTGTTCACGGGCAGGTCGACGGTGGCGAGCTTGACACCGGTCTGCAGCAACTGCCCGTCAGCGCCGAAGATCTGACAGGAGAGCTTGACCTGCTTCGCTACCTGGGCGGACAGCGCCCAGCAGTACACCGTGTAGGTCTTGCCGGGCGTGACCGGGACGTAGGGCACGAGCGTCGCGGTCTGCCCGAACGCGCCGCCCTGACCGTTGCCGCTGTTGCCGCTGAAGGTGGTCAGCGTCGCAGTGGTGAGGTCCGCGGCCGCGGGGATCGACCCGGCCGCCCAGCCGGTCTCACGCGACAGGTTGCCGTTGGTTCCGCCGGCGATCCAGTTGCCGACGATCGAGCGCACCGCCGGGTTCGGGAACAGCTGCGTCAACTCCCACACCGGCGTCACGTCCGCGTCGGTGCTGGTGCCCAGTTCGAGAATCTCGAAGTCGTCGAACCGGAGTCCCGCGCTCGTGCCTCCTGCCGTCGCGGTCCCGGCGACACCGATCTCGTGCGTCGTCGCGGTCGCGACGAAGTCGCGCGAGACGTACTGGTAGGTGCTCGTCGGAGTGATGCCGGTGATGGCGGTCATGCCGGTGATCACGATGCGCGCGTTCGTCGCGCTGATGTTCCGCGTCCACGCGCCGACGCGGTAAGTCTTGCCGATCGTGAAACCGGCGAACGTCTTGCGCGCCACGACGTCGCCTGCACCCGCACTGCTCAGACGGACGATCGCAAGACTGTGAGTGCCGGTGCGCGGGCTCGACGTCGACCAGATCGCGTTCGTCGAAGTGTCGGCGATCCATCCGTCGATGCCGGCCTCGTAGCCGTCGTAGACGAGACGGTCGAGCGTCGCGTCGGGGATGACCTTGCTCAGCACGTAATTGCATACCGACCGGAGTGAGCTCGCGAGACTCCAGGGGCCGGTGTCGTCGACGAGGGGCGCGTAGTCCTGCAGCAGCGCCTCGTCGGATGCGAGCTCGAGCGTGACGGTGCGGTCCTCAAACTGGACGCGCCTCGATCTGACGCCGAGGTCGAATCGGCGGCCGGCGTCGGGGACCCAGACGGTGTCGCCGGCACCGTTGACGGCGAACGCGCCGGTGACGGTCGGTGCGAGCGTCGCACGCAACGGTGTGCGCGGGTCGATGTCGATCGCGGCCTCGAAGTCGTCGAGGTGCAGCACGACCGTCGACTGCGCGTACGGGGACCAGGACGAGTCGATCGTGACCGGACCCTCGATCGCCGCCGCGCTCTCGCTGCCGAGCGTGACAGCGCAGTACGGGCGCAGCAGCTGCGTGCTCACGGCACGATCTCCTGGAAGTCGACGTACACGAGCCACAGGTGCCGGGTCTCGGGGTCCAGCTGGTAGGTCGCACTGCCTCGGTCAGCGATGACGTAGGTCATCGACACGGTCGAGCTCTCGTCGGAGACGAGCGAGAACGACGCCGGCGCGGCGTGCAGGTTCACACACGTCGCGGCGGATCCCTCGTCAACGAAATACAGCTGCAGGCGACCCTTGCGGGGTGCTGCGGCGACGAGCGCGGTCGCGATCGTGCCGTCGAGCAGCTCGTGCACGATGTTCCGCGACTGTCGGGCGGGCGCCCACGCCTGATGGATGAGCTCGGGGCTCATCTGCCGGCCGGAGCCGTCGAGAATCGTGATCGTGTTCATCCTGTGAGCTGCGCCGTTCCTGGTCGCTTCTCGACGTAGTTGACCGGAATGGTCACGCCGGCGAACCTCCTGGTCGTGAGCGCGTACATGTCGCGGTAGAACGCGCTGGTGTCGGCGCTGACTGCGACCGTCTTGTTGTGCAGCTCGTAGTCCTGCACCGTTGTGATGTCGCTGATTGCCTGCCCGGTCTCGGCGTCGACGACGACGACCTTCCCGTCGGGCAGCTGGTAGACGGTGTTGCCGAATTCATCGACCGACTTCGTCGCCTCGCCCGCAGCCACGGATGCTTCGGCGCTGGCGATCGCGACACGCGACAGCGCTTCGGCCTGAGCGTCGGCGATCGCGGGTCCTTCCGCGAGCCCCTGGTTCAGGCCGTCCATCGTGGCCTTGAGCGCCTCCCAGTCATCGATCCGGACGTTGCCGGGTGCGTCAGCGATCGCCTTCGAGGCCTCGGACGCGCTGATTCCCGCGGTGTCGAAGTCGCCGGCAAGGACGAGTAGCGCGGTGGGTAGGTCCGTGCCCAGGAGGTCCTTGAGCAGCATCGCCTGTCGGCGGGTGTCCTCGCCGCCGAGGATCTCTTTCATGCGGCGGTCGACCGCGGCCTGGTCGAGCCCGTCGCCGAGCTCGACGAAGTCGTTGATGACGCCTTCCTTGACCTGTTTCGACATCTCGGCGAACTTCGTGAGTTCGTCGACCATTGCGCCGACCAGACCGCTCAGTGCGCTGACGATCGCGCTGCCGGCTGCCCCGCCGATGCCTGCTGCAGTCGCGATCGAGCCGAGCGCGTCGACGGCCCCGGTGGCAGCCGAGCCGATATCACCGGACAGGACGTCCTTCGCGATCGAGCCGAGCTCGGTGAGGCTGCCCCCGGCCTTGGTCGCTCCGCCCTCGATCCCGGACGCGATGTCGTCGCCGGCGGCTTCGGCGGACTTGCCGGCGTCGGCGAGATCCTCGGTGGAGCTGGTGACCTCGTCGACGGCGCGCTTCGCACGGTCGAGGGGAACCCCGAACGCCGTCGAGAAATCGGACGCGATCTCGTCGGCGGTCTTGCCGGCCTGGGTGCCGAGCTCGACCGCTTGCTTCATCAGGTCGGCGAGGGCGTCGGCGTTGTCGTCGACCGCGGCCTCGGACTTGTCGAGCCCTGAGAGCCAGTTGACGACGTCGGCGATGAAGCGGACGGTTACTGCCATGAGCCGGCCACCTGACTCTGCACGTCGCCGGCGTCGGCGTCGAACACGGGGTCGTCGAACTGTCCCATGAGACCGTCGACCCACGCGGTGACGTAGTCCTGCGACTGGGTGCCGATCGTCGGGTAGATGACGCGGCCCTTCGCGTTGCGGGGCGGTAGGTTCCGGCCGACCCAGATCAGCGTCGCGGCCTGGAACTCGCGGCCGCCGCCGAGACGGATCGTGCGGCGCCGGTTCGGCGCGGCGATCCGCCGCGGATTCATGCCGTAGTCCACGGCGTACCAGTGCGAACTGTCGAGTCCGCCCGACAGTGCCGGGCCGACGCCGGCGGTGAGGGTGAACCCGAGGTCGTCGACGTCGGCGTGAGCACCTGAGGCGAGCAGCTTGGTCTGCTGCGCGCCGGATGCCGCGGCCTGCAGCGCCGGTACCCAGGACGACTCGATCGCGGAGTCGGCGGCATCCCGCATCTCGTCCTGGGTGTCGGTCTGCGCACGCTGCAGCGTCAGCAGGACATCGCCCATGCTGTCGTTGACGTCGACGATCTTCAGCATCAGCCGGCCGGTACCTCTTCGGCCTCGGCGACGGGCGCGGCGAGCCCTTCGGGCGGCGTCGGCGCCGGGACGATCGTGGGGCGTGCGACGAGGGTCAGGGTGATGTCGAACGTGCCGTGCTGGTTCGCGGCGCCGCCGACGGACGGGTCGGGGATCGACGCGATCAGGCCGGAGAAGTAGACCTCTCCGTCGCCCATCGGCGACCAGGTGACGGGTACGTCGGTGTCGTTGAAGTTGTCCCACAGGTAGCGCCACAGGGTGCCGTCGTCGAGGGTCTCCTGCACGCCGGTGAGGGTGATGGTGTAGCCGCGGGTCGGGCTGTCCGAGTAGTCGCGGTTGATCGCGGGCAGCACGATCGGCTGCGGCGCGTTCTGGACGATGTTGGTGACGAAGTCGCCGTAGTTGATCGCGGTGGCGGCGTCACCCAGCAGCAGGACGCAGGGTCCAACAAGGGTCATGACAGGTACTCCTCTGTGATGGTGATCGCCCAGCCGGGGATCTTCGGGGCCTTCGGGTCTTCGCTGGTCGCGAAGTCGGTGGGGTCGACGGTCGCGGCCGCGGCACGCCAGGAGACGATGCCGGCGGCGGTGATCACGTCGAGGAGGTCGGAGCAGCGTGCCGCGGCCTCTACAGCCGGGCCGCCGGCGACCAGGCCGATCGTCCAGGTGACGCGGCGGATGCCGCGCGGTGCGGGGATCTGCACCTTCGGGAACGGGTAGACGATCACGCCGCCGGCGGCGGGGCTGCGGGACTGCATGAAGTCCAGGCCGGTGTTGGAGACGGTCACGAGCTCGGCGTCTTCGAGATCCTCGGCAGCCCAGATCGCGTCTTTGATCTGGGCAGTGAGCTGCGCGAGCCGGGCGGTGAGCTGGCTCATGCCATCACCGGCCCGATATACGGGGCGAGGATCGGATACGCCGCGGTGTACGGGTTCGACCGCACCGGTGGCACCGCGGGCGCCTCCATCGGGTCGATGTTCGACCAGGTGCGTCGCCGGCGGAACAGTTGCGCGCCGACCTCCAGGAACGCCCGCTGATACGCGGTGACCGGCACGTTCGTCGCGGTGCCGATCGTGTCGGTGAGCCACTGGATCGCCTCGTCGGTGCAGTCGCCGACGTACACGGCGTCCGCGGAGCTGGCGTCGAGGCGCACGTCGACGTACACGGCGAGTTTCTGCTCGAGCGTGTCCCGATCCGGGTAGACGGGCGCGGCCGCGCCGAACGCGCGGCTGTAGGCGGCGTCGAACGGCGACCCGGGGGTGCTCATTCGTTCTCCAGCGCGGTCACCCGCACGTCGAGCTCGTCGATCGCGGCCTGCACGGCGGGCACGCCGGTCACGACGACCTCGTTGAGGGTGCTCTGTACCGACGCGGTGTAGTCCCATAGGCCAGTGACGATCTGGCGCAGATCGTCGGCGGAGATCTGCCCGGTGGTGTTGTCGGGCAGCAGCGCGAGCATGTCGTCGAGGTTCACAGCATCCCCTCTCGTGGATGCCGGTTCCCCGCGCGCCGCGATCGGAGTCGGCGCGCGGGGATCCGGGGTCCTACTTCGAGCTCGTCTTCGCGAGGGCGGGGGCCTCGACGGGCGCGGTGAGGGTGAGCGGCGTGAACAGGTCGGGCTTCGTGTTCAGGAACGCGCCGAAGCCGGCGTAGCCGACCAGCTGGCCGAGCACGTCGGGCTCGGCGACCTGCATGAGCCCGTCGACGTCCTCGTACCACTCCAGGAACCGGGCCGGACCGACCACAGCGGTGCCGGCCGTGAGCCAGGGATCCACGACCAGTCGCAGGCCGAGCAGGTTGCCGGCGGCCGACGTCGGCGTGACGGACGGGAACACGAGCGTGCCGTTGTTGTTGACCAGGCCGCCGAGCTGTCCCCACACGTCCGGGGATGCCCAGATCGTGTCGGGCAGCGGTGCCCCGTCGGCGGTCGTCATCGCCGCGGCCGCGGCCTCGAAGATCGCGCCGGTCACACCGGCCGCGGTGAGGTCGCCGGCGATCGGGTCGTTCTCGATCGACGCGAGGAACTGAGTGACGGCGTCCTTGTCGGTCTCGACCGCGTAGCGGTGCACGAAGTCCTCGGCGACGATCTGCATGATGCCGGGGCTCGACCACTTGATGTCTTGCCGGGAGATGTTCAGGTGCCCGGCATAGGTCGACGCCGACACCGGCAGCTTGCCGATGAGCAGCTTCTGCGACGCGGTGAGATCCTTCTCAGCCGCCTGGATGCCGACCGCGACGTGCTGCGTGATCGTCGGCCGGTCGAAACTGCCGGCCGGGAGTCGCTTGTTCGCGATGGACGTGATGAACGGCCGGTCGTTGCTGGTCGCGGTGATGACGGGCGCGACGATCGGGCGAGGGATAATGCCGGGGTTGTCGGCGGTGGTCTGGTGCGCGGTGGCACGCTCGATCAGCTCGCCGGCCTCCTTGTCGCCACGCAACGCCCGCCCGACGGTCACGATGTAGTCACCCATCGTGGGGAACGCGTCGAGCAGCTCCTTCTCGGGATCCCGGTCACGCTCGACGACGACGGTCGTCGAGGTGCGCTGCGGTCGCGAGGGGACCTTGCTGGAGAGGTCGGCGACCTTCGAGCGGCTCACCTCGATCTCGGTGTAGTGCTCGATCGCCTTCTTGAGCTCCTCCGCGCGCGACGCATCACGGTCGATCGCGGTCTGCTCGTCCTTAGTGACTTCGCGGTTCTCGTCCGCGGCACGGTCGAGGGTCTCCTCGATGCCGTCGCTGATCTCTTCGAACTGCTCCTTGAGCGAGTCCAGGTACTTACCCATGCGGGATGCCTCCGGTCAGATGCTGATGATCTGGCCGGGAGGCCGGTCGTCACGTCTCGGGAATGCCCGTCTCGCGGGGGGTGCCGATGACGATCGCCGGGTTTGCGGCTCTACTGCCGCACACGTTACCTGTCCGCGCGCAGCTGGTCGAGCTTCGCGCGCAGCGCGTCACGGATCGGGGTCGGCTCGGGGATCACGGACTCACGGGCATAGAGGACGCCGGCGCCCTCGTACTGCGGCACCGCGGTCGCGGCGACATGGTCGAGCACGCACCAGGTGCGCACCTGCACGCCGGCGTCGTCGTGGGTCCGTTTCACGAGCGCACCGACTGACCACTTCGTGAGCTCGCCGGAGCGGGCCTCCTCGGCGAGCGGGTGATCACGGAAGATCCGGAACGCGGTGTACAGGCCGTCGTCGAGCTCGCGGACTTCCACACAGCGGCCGATGAGCGACATGTCGATGTCGCGGTTGTGACCGGCAAGGAACCGGACCCCGCGGCCGCGGTTCTTCGCCGAGTTCTGGAACGCGCCGCACTCGAACCGCTCCTTGTAGAACTTCTTGCCGTCATCCGACACGGTCTGCGTGACGCCATACGGGACCACGCGACCGTAGACCGTCCACCCGTCACCGATCGTGTCGAGCACGTCGACCGGCAGCGACCGGGCAATCACGAGCTCGCTCATCATCCGACTCCAATCGTGTTGAGCTCCGCGGCCGCGGCAGCCGCGTCGTCGAGGTGAGTGGTGTTGTTCTCCGCAGCAGCCGGCGCGACGGGCGCCGCCGGCATCGGGCCGCGGCCGATTCGCGCGCGCGCCTCGTCGACGGTGAGGATTTCTGCATTGACGTAGGCGACCAGGACGTCGGCGACGGATTTCTGGTCGGCGCGCATCCGGGAGTCGTAGTCCCAGACGACGTCGGTGCCGGCCGGCAGCATCCACTTGCTCATGCCCTCGGTGAGCGGCCGCGCGTACCGGTCGACCGAGTCGCGCACGAAGTCGATGTCTCCGGTCTCGACGTTCTGGTACGTCATCGTCGGCCCTTCCAGGCCGAGCTTCCACACCGGCACGCCGACGACGTTCGCCACGGCGGTCGCATTCCAGGTGCGGGCCTCGATGAGCTGCGACTGCTCCGCATTGCCGACGATCGGTTTCAGCTCGGTGCCGTTGGGCAGCACGATCGGCTCACGTGTGGACATGACCTCACGCCATTTCGCCTTGACCTTGTCGAGATCGGTCTGCCCGGCGGCGCTGTTGACCGTGATCACGGCGGGCGGCAGCGCGCCGGCCGCGAACACGTCACGCGACCACTGCTCTGCGGCTTCGACGCCGGCGAGCCAGTCATGATGCTGGGCGAGGACGCCGCGGCCGAGGATCTCGCCCGAGCGAGCGCCGGCCGAGACGTGGAAGATCTCGTCAGGGTCGAACGCTTCGCCGCCGATCACCCACTGGTACCAGCCCGGGGATGCCGGGTCGGTCATGATCCAGACCTCGTCGGCCGGCAGCGGCACGATCCAGCCGGGCCGCCCGGTACGCCAGTCCAGGTCACCGTTCAGGCCGAAGTGGTTGCCGTAGAGGATGAGATCCTCGGTGGCTCCCCATCGGTAGTTCCACAGGGTCTGCAGCGGTGACGGGTCGGTGACGATGTTGGGCTGGTCGGGCAGCGGAGCCCGGATGCCGAGCTGCTGGTCGTAGCGGCGGGCGTACCAGTCGGTGCCGGCGGCCGCGTTGCAGATCAGGTCGACCGCGCGGCCGAAGAACGGGTTCCCCATCGCCGAGTTCTCGGTGACGACTGGGACGTCGGGCACGCCCGGCCCGTAGAGGATCTCAGCCCGCGTCCACCTCTGGTCGGCCCGCGGCGACGTGATGCGGTTCACGACCTGCTGATTGCGGAGTCGCCTGGCGGCGTATGACAGGGCGACTGCGCGGGATGCCACGGCCTGAGCTCCTCAGTACACGAAGAAAGTCTCTGGTTCTGGCGCGCGTCCCAACGCCCATGCGGCGAGGGTAGCACTCACGATCGGCGTCTGCGGGACAGGCAGTCGGCGTTCCCACTGCCACGCCTTCCCGCTGGTGCGCTGCGCGGCGCCGGCGGCCTGGGTGGCCTTCGCGTAGGTGTCGGACTTGCGGATCCGCAGCCCGCCGGCGCGCAGCCTCGAGTCCCACGCGAAGCACGCCGCCACGATGTCCTGCGCGGTCGTCTTGACGAGCTTGCGGGCGATCGCCGGCTCGTCACGCTCGATGTCGAGGATCAGGTCATGGCCGGGCCCGTAGTCGTCGATGCCGATCGCGTTGACCGTGGGCTCGAGCTGGCGTAGCCGGTCGAGCACCCACGACGAGCCGGGCCGGTCGTCGATGATCTCCTGCACCAGGCCGTCACGGTCGGGATCGACCGACGTCGCGGTGATCGACGCGGACCGGTCGAACGGGTCGATGTCCACGCCGAGCGCAGCCGGCACGTCATCGGGCATGTGCAGCTCGTCGGCGCCGACGCCGGCGTTCTCCCAGCTGCTGCGCGCGATCGTCTCCCACAGCTTCACGATCGCGCCGGCGCCCGGCCACAGTCCGAAGTACTCGGCGCCGAACGACTCGGGCCCGAGCCGCTTGAGGTCCTCGCGCAGCTCCTCGATGCGGATCAGACCGTCACGGATGCCCGGATACCACTCGGCCCAGAGGTGCTCGTCGGTGACGTCGGACCCCTCTGGGATCGTGAACTCGAAGTACGCCGTCCCGGAGGTGTGGCCGGCGTCGACCGCGGCGCGGCCGGCTTCCTTCGTCTCCCACACGGCCGTCTGCTCGTTGTTCAGCACCGAGATGTTCGTGCACCGCCAGATCTGGCCATGGCCGCGCGCGTCGCCGAGCGTCGGACCCGCCGCGGCGAGCAGCTCCTGCCCGAGCAGCCTGGTGAACACCAGCCACTCGTCGAACGTCAGGTGCATCAGCCCGTCGCCGCGGACGCTCGAGCGGGTCGGGGCGAACACCTGGATCTGCGACGACCGCCGCAGCCGCCAGTCCTTCCCGGCCGTGGCCGGATCGATCGTCAGCGACGTGTCGCCGATCGCCTCGCGCAGCTTCACCCCGGACCGCCACACGTCCGAGCTCATCGACTCCCGGTACGGCTCGACGAGATCCTTGAGGAACCGCTGCCGCGCCTTGACGAGGTTCTGCGCGGTGTGCGCGCCGAGGAACGGCATCACCCGGCCGGTGTCGAGCACGACGGGGCCGGCGAGCGACCGGGCGAGCGGGACACCCATCGTCGTGACCGACTTCCCGCAACGCCGGCCGACGATCAAGTCGACGTTCGCGTAGGCGAACGGGGACCCGGGACCGTCGACGCGCTCCAGGCCGACGTCGAGGACGTACTGCTGCCATCTGGTCGGACGCCGGCCGAGCTTCGCGGCGATGATCGCGCCGACCAGACGCCCGTCGCTATAGCGGTGCGGAGATCTCGACGTCCTGATCGTCGGCAGCAGCGGCGGCGGTGTCGAGGCCACGGTCGAACTCCTCCAGGTAGGCGCGGATCCGGTCGGCCTCGTACTCGAGCACTTCGCCCTTCTCCTCGACGACCGGCTCGGGCAGCCGCGACTCGGCCGCGAGCATCTGCGCGTACAGCTGCGCTTTCGCGATGCCCTTCGCGTGCTGCGCTTCCTCGGCGAGCTCCAGCACCGCGGCGGCGATGCCCTCATGCCACGGCTGGATCGCACCCGAGCTGCGCCGTGCCTCGATCGCGTCGCTCATCCGCTGCACAAGATCCGACGGTGGGCGCACTCCTCCCCACGCCTCGGCGCCGGGAAGAGTGCTCATGCCGCCATTATCCGCCCGGATCCACTCTCCCGGCTGGTGCGCGCGGGCGTGGCCGACTACAGTCGAGCTCACCCGGCCCGGCTCGCGCGATTATCCGCGCGATCCGGGTTTTTTTCTGAGCGTTCAGGGTAAATATCCACAGGTCGCGGGGTGTCCAAGCATCGAAAGCTCACTCAGAAACCGAAGCATCGAACTCGCGACGCTCCTCCTCGGTCGCGCAGACGTGAGGCTCGCATCGACTCGCCGCGCACGTCATCGGTAGCGGGTGCGCTTTCGGAACGCGTCATCCAGCGCGTTCGCGAGCGTCGGCCACTCACGACGTAGCTTGTCGATGCCGCGCCCCCCCACAGCAGCTGCGCACTCGGCACAGATGTACGGCTCGGGCATGGCGCCCATGATGTCACTCACTCGCCCGGCAGCTCGTCGATGCGCTGCCTGATCAGCTGGTCGAGCTGCTCGACGTACTCCGGGCCCATGCGCTGCGCCAGGCCGAGCAGCTCGGACACGATGCCGGCTACACCGTCCATGCTCAGCAGGTACAGGGTGTCGCTGCGTTCGGTGCTCTTGTTCACGCGGCCGGTGATCTCCAGCCCGAGCATCCGCTCGACGCCCGAATCGCGCAGCCCACCGAGGGCGACGACCGTCGTCCCGTCGACGAGCACAGCACGGCGCACGTCGACGAGTGCGTCACCGATCCCGAACGCCGATCCCCCGATGATCTTGTCGCTCATCGGTCGCTCCGGTCGACGACTTCGATCGCTGCGACGATGAGAGCTGCGGCCTTCACGAGCTCGACACGATCTACGCCGTGCCCGTCGGCATCGTCGCCAGCGGCATCAAGGTGTCCGTATGCGAGGGCGAGCAGGTGGCCGGCGCCGTGCTCATCGTCATGGTCTGGTGTCCAGCTGAGCTCGGCGAGTTGGCGATCGCGCTCGAGCGTGATCGCAGCGAGCACGGGCAAGGCTTCAGGTGTCAGTGTCATGTGTCGTGTCCTATGTCATCGGTAGCGGGAGCTCACGGGTTCGCCGTTGCCGGCGACGGGTGGCAGGTTCCCGTACGGGTTGGTGGTGCGGTTGCTCTTCACCCGGTTGCAGCGCGGGCAGGCGGGGATCAGGTTGTCGAGGTCGTCGGTGCCGCCGCGCGATCTGGCGGTGAGGTGGTCGGCGGTGGTAGCGCGGATCTTGCATCCGGGCAGGCCGAGCTGACAGCGCCGGCCCTTGATGCGCAGCACGAGCTCGCGCTTGTCTTGCGCGTATCGGCCGGCCCAGCACGGCAGCGACACCAGGTGCCGGGACTTGCAGCGGTCGCACAGCGGCGCGAGCGGCGCGCCCCGCGCAGCACGGTCGACACGGGCGGCGTCGAGGTCGACCACGCCGGACCAGGCGGGAATGGTCGCGGCCGGCTCGTAGCTGCGCCACCAGGCTTCGATCGCGGGATGCTCGCGGCGCGGGTCGCGGCCGCGGTCGTCGACGCGCTGGTGACACACGTCGCGGGGGGTGAGCAGCATCCATGCGTGCGTCGCTCCGGTGAGCGACAGCGCCCGCTGCCGGGCTGTCTCGGTCGCGCCGGTGCGGACGACGATCGCGCGTGCGTCGGCGCGGCCGCCGAGCTGCTCCAGCGCTGCGGTGAACGCGGACTCGGTGCGGCCGGCCCACGGGTCGAGATCCCGGTCGAGCACGGGCACGTCGAACTCCCTGCGTGCGACGGTGGACTTGCCGGCGCCGGGCGGGCCGAACAGCACGCCGACGAACCTGGTCATGCGGGGGCCCGTCCGCCCTGGCCGTAGGGACGCGCCTGGGCGGACGGGGGTTCAGGGGTGGTGTGGCACGGGCATCCGCACTCCACCCAATCGTCTCGGTCGTCCGACCAGGTCGTGCCGGGACACGCGCGATGCTTCCCGACCTGGCAGTCGGGATCGACCGGCAGTGCTTCGTGATCACCAGCCATCGCGCATCAACTCGTCGGGGTCGTCGGGCACGCGCTCCTCGTCGGGCCAGAGCGCGTGACGCACATTCTCGGGAAGCTGCGCCACTTCGGCCGCGCTGACGGATGCACCGGTCAGCAGCGCGAGATGGTTGGCGGCTCGCAGTTGTTGGGCGACAGCGATGATCGCTTCAGCCGTCGCGATCTGGGCGATCGCCAGCGCATCCTCGGACGTGCGTCGCATATCGAGCGCGAGCTTGATCCGCTGTCGTGCGTTGTCCAGATAGTCCGTGTCATAGGTCATGTCGTGTGTCACTTCCTGCTGAGATTGGGGGGGTGAGGATGATCTTGAAGAATCGGCGGGTGCCCTCGATGTGTCCGGCGAGCAGCCGTGCGGCGTCGGCGTAGCCGGTGAGCGTCTCGATGTTCGACTGCGACCAGAGCGCGACGCGCGAGAGCTCCATCAGGTGCCGGGCGGTGCGCTCGCACTCCTCGCGCGCGCTCGGCTCGCGCCACAGGCTCGCCTCGATCGTGAACCGCTCGGCGAGGTTCGCGAGCTCGCTGGACAGTGCGAGCCGGTCGACGTCGACCTCGGTCATGAGTGGGCCCAATCCTCGGGTGCGGTGAGCTCACGGATGGTCCACGACCCGTACAGCGGCAGCTGGTCGTTCATGAACGCCTCCGCCTCGACCCGCGACACGAACGGGCCCGTGAACCTCGGCAGCAGCTGGTGCCCCTCCGGGTCGCGGGTGACCGTCGCGTTGATCACGAAGCCGGTCATGACGGCCTCCGCTTGCAGAGTGCTTCGGCGCCGTGCGCGCGGCGCGCGTAGTCGACCGAGGCCTTCACCCGCGAGGGCATCGACTGCCACCCGCACGTACGACAGTCTGCGACCCACCGGCCGTCGATCAGCTGCGTCAGCTGCGGGAACGACAGCGGGCTCACGATTCCGCTTCCACGCACGCCGAGCAGAGGTAGCCGTCGGCGTTCTCCTCGACCCACCAGCAGCCGCCGATGCACGCCTCGTCCTCGGTGCATCCGCACACACGGCACGTCGCGTCGACGTAAACCTCGACATTGTCGAGACCCGCGACTCGCTGCTCTAGATCCTCGATGAGCTCGGCCGGTGCCGTCGACGGGACGTGGATCGTGATCGCGAGCTCGACGGTCATCCGCGGATCCTCTTGATCGTGGCGAGCGGGATCACGAGGGATCCGTTGGGGCCGAACGGGACGACGCCGAAGTAGTCGCGGTGGGTGGCGATCGCGTGCCGGCTGATGCCGAGCACGCTGGCGGCGACGTCGAGCGGGAGGAACGACGGCAGCGTGTCGAGGGCCGCGTCGAGTGCCTGCGCGACGGAGACCGCGAGCTCGTCGACGGACTGCCGTCGTTGCTGCAGCTGCACGACGTCGCCGGTGCGGGGGGTGCGTTGCGCGTCGGTCGGGATCATCCAGCGGCCGCGTTCGTCCTGGTACGCGCCGGGCAGTTCGCCATCGTCGAGGTAGCGCTGCACGGTGCGGTCGGTCTTGCCGATGAGTGCGGCGTACTGCGTCTTCGTCACATACTGGGTGGTGTCGTAGGAAAGCGTCATAGGTCACTTCTTTCTGTGTTGTGAGGAGAGGAGGGCTTGGTATCCGCAGCGGCCGTGGATCTCGAATCGGTGTCGGTGGATGCGTCGGGCTTTCTCGGCGGTGCCCTTGTCGCCCGCGGCCCGGTATCCGCAGCCGCGGCAGAGGTAGACCCATTGGCCGGCTGCAGGTGCGAGCTCGTCGTTCATCGGATCGTGGGGTCGAGCGCGGTCGGTGCGCCCTCGTCGTGGCGGTTGGTGATGTGCCAGCTGAGCATCCGGGCTGTGATCAGCGCCTTGCAGATCGGGCAGCGTGCTCGCCGGTTGCTGGATCGGTGTTTCGGCATCTGGATGCTCCTCCTGGCATCGGGTGTCACTGGGAGGGCGGGAGCTGAGCGGGAGAGGGCAGGGGGACCCCAGGACGTCCTGAAAGACGCCCCACGATCTGCCTTCACCGGTCGGTTGGTCGCCTCGCAGGTGTCGGTATAGGTGAGACCACTCCGGGGATTATTCGGAGCACAGGGCCGGGTTGTGAACACCAGGGGCTGCAGCGGCCACGCTGCTCCCGCCCAGGCCTGCCTTCACCGGGTGCCCTGGATGTTCTTGGGGTTGGTTGACTGATGCGGCTCTAACCCGCGACGGCACCGGGGGCTAGCCGGCCCACCCGAATATCAAGAGCGCTCGGGCGCACACGCAGAACTCGCGCGATGTCAGCTGGCGGGCCCTCCCTCCGCCGGTGACGTGGGATTGCGCCGGGCGTAGAGCACCCGGAAACCTGACTCCTGCCGGAAGAACGCCTCATAGCCGGCGCGGTCGAGGCCGCGGCCGATGACGCGCAGCAGATCGGCGGCGACGTCGAGCGGCAGACCGCCCAACGTGAGCGCTGCGACCGCCCACTCGGTGTCGGCCGGCGCCGGCCGTTCAACGGCCATGTTCCGCACTTCGAGCTCGTCGACGTCGAACCTCATCGTGTGGGCCACGACGGCCTCCTCTCGGTATGCCGGCAGCCACAGCAACGGCCACCACACGCACTGCAATCACGCAGCCGTGCATCACACCAGGCGCGGCCACCGATGAACGTGTTCGGCGACCACCAGTCGTCACGCAGCTGCACCAGGCGAAACTCACCCGCGGGGATCGGGTCACGATGCCCGAGACCGAACGCGGCACGGAACCGTTCAGACCGCATCATGCGGACCCTCCTCGTCGACCGGGTCGATCGCGGCGAGAACCTCGTCGCGCAGCGCTTCCAGCTCCGCGACGAGCGGGCTGTGCTGCAGCTGCTCAGCACGCGCGATACGGCGCGCGAACACGACCGCGACACGGGCACGCGCCGTCAGATACGGGGGAACGATCGGCGCCGTCACGATGCGACCACCTCGAGCGCGGGGTCGCCGCCAGCGCGTCGGCGACCGGACGAGGGGTGACGGTGCCAGCCGGTCGGCTCAGCCTCGGTCGCAGGGTCCCAGACCACGGCCGCGACGATCGCGAGCTCGCGCGTCGCGTAGCACCAGCGGTCGTCGTAGTAGCCGGCGCCCTGCTGGCCGATGATGATCGCGTGCGTGTACAGGAACGGCACGACCCAGATGCCGCGGCCGTCCGGCAGCTCGTCGATGAACCAGCCCTCGACGACGTCGTCCCAGTCGCCCGGCTTCACAGCTCACCCCCTGCACCGAGGAAGATCGCCAACAGCAGCCCGCCAACAGCGATCGCGCCGACAAACGCCGTCGCGGCGATCGCGATCGCCGCCCGCGGATCCCGCCGCGCCCAGTCCGGCCGGCTCACGACGTCGCCTCCGGGATGGATAGCTGCATCGCGTCGAGCAGCTCGCGCAGCGCGTCGACGAGGCGCCCGGTTGTGTCGGTGTTGGCGTAGGCCTCAGCGGCGTGCCGGCGATACACGCGGCCGTAGGCGCCGCCGGCGAGATCGACTGCGATCGCCGACACGTACTCGTAGCCGGCCGGGTCGTCCGCGATGCGGTGCGTCTCCCAGTACCCGGCTGGCCGAGCGTCGCCGTCGATGCCGTACCCCTCGCTCACGAGGACCAGGCCGAGCGGGGTGAGCTCCTCGGGGAACTGCATGATCCCGATCTGCCTGACCGCGCCCGCGAGTGTGCGCAGCACGGCGAACGGTGAGGCGAAGCTCCAGACGGAGTCCGGGAACGCGAGAACGCCGCGCAGAGCGCCCTCGCGGTCCTGACACAGCACGGCCAGCGTCGGCGCCTCGTCCCACACGTTGGTGCGCCGGAAGTCGTCGATCACGGCCGTCAGGAAGTCGTCGATGCTCTCGTCGGGCTCATCGTCGGCGCGCCGGTGGCAGGCACACACGCATGATGCGTCGTTGCACCATGCGTGCGCGCCCACGTCGCAGGACGACGAGATCTCCTCGCGGTCCCGCGGCCGCGTCCA
>Ga0160447_100396_pt1 | contig 21629 bp, 27 predicted proteins | sample HID1973K_E1MG_FD_108222 | JGI IMG/M metagenome (GOLD analysis project Ga0160447, IMG submission 108222) | Enriched mosquito-associated microbial communities from UW Madison campus, WI, USA - HID1973K_E1 MG | ecosystem: Host-associated > Arthropoda: Insects > Digestive system > Unclassified ...
CCTGGCGGGAGGGGGTGGCCAGCGGCCATGGATGGCCGCGGTAGGCGAGTTGGACAGGATGTCCAACCGAGCCGGGCCCGCCCCCTCCCGTCAGGGCGGTGCCCCTAACGTAAGCCGACAACACAAACCGCACACAGCAAGCGCGCCCTCAATAACCCCCCAACTCGCAAGCCGCGGCGACTGCACTTCCCGCCAATGGGAGAAGAACCTCAACAAGTGAGGCGTCGCTCCAGGAAGAGTCGTGGCAGCGGCTTCAGCCGCGACCCATGACGCTTACGGCCTGGTCGCGATTTCCAGCATCGTCAGCAGCGACATCGCCTCGTCCCGCGTCGCTCCGCACATGTCGGCGGAAGGCTTCAGGGTGGCGCAGAATCCGGGCCGCTCGGCGCGGCCAAAGACCTTGCAGCGCATCGCTTCATCCAACTGCACGCACGGCACGCCGGCGGGCTTGCCGCGCGGCATGCCCGGCAGCGGCGAGGTGATCGACGGCGCGATGCAGCAGGCGCCGCAGCCGTCGCGGCAGGAGAGGCAGTCGCGCATGGCGCGCAGTGTACGCGGCGGCGCGACGTGCGCCGGTTCATTCGACGATGGCGTGGGGCACGAAACGCGACGTGTCGCGAGTGATCGGGCCATCGTCGTCGCGCATGCCCAGGCCCGCGGGCTGATCGGCCACGACCCAGCTCCCGACCAGGGCGTGGCGCTGCTCGAATACCGGCAAGGGATGGTGGGCCTGGAGGATCGCAGCGCCATCGGCGTAGGGACCCGGGCTGCTCGCCGCTTCGCCGCGCGACGAGAGCAACTCGATATTGGCGCCCTCGCGCGACAGCAGTGGTTTGCGCACCCAGCCCGGCGCCAATGCCTGGCCAGGCTCGGCAAAGAAGGCCGGCAGCAGGTTGGGATGGCCTGGGTGGCGCTCCCACAGCAGGGGCAGGATGCCCTTGTTGCTGAGCACCGCCTTCCAGGCGGGCTCGATCAGCTGCATGCGGCGTTCGCGCAAGGCCGGGCCGAAGCGCTCTTCCATCATGAACTCGAGCGGATAGAGCTTGAACAGCGTGCGGATGACCTGATTGTCGGCATCGGTGAACCAGCCTTCGGCGCTGAGACCGATGTCCTCGATGGCGACTTCGGCGGTGGCGATGCCGACCTGGTGGGCGCAATCGCGCAGGTAGCGCACGGTCGCCTGGTCTTCGATCGATTCACGCACGGCCGAGAAGTGCATCGGCGGGGTGATGGCGCCTTGCTGCGCCAGGGTTCCCAACGCTTCGCACAGCAGGTCCTGGATGCGGTTGTACTGATCGGCCGCCGGCGGTAGCGCACCCGACGCGACCCCTTGCTCCAGCCACAGCCACTGGAAGTACGCTGCTTCGTACAGCGAGGTCGGGGTGTCGTAGTTGAGCTCGTACAACTTGGCCGGACCGTTGCCGTCGTAGGCCAGGTCCATGCGTCCATACAGGTGCGGGTCGCGACGCGACCACGAATCGGCGATCCAGTCCCAGTAGAACGCCGGGATCGCCAGCCGCTTCAGCAACGCCTCCGAACGCACCACTTCATCGACCAGCTGCATGGCCATGTCATGCAGCACCTGGGTCGGCGCTTCGATGTCGTCCTCGATCTGGCGCAGGCTGAAGGCGTAGTAGGCGCTCTCGTCCCAGTACGGCTCGCCGTCGATGGTGTGGAAGTGGAAGCCGAGTGCTTCGGCCTGCGCGCGCCAATCCGCGCGCTCGGTGATGGCGATCCGCCGCATGCTCAGCCGCCGAAGTGGAAGCCGCCGCTGCGCCCGCGGCTGCCGCTGAAGGTGCTGCGGGCGGCCGCGCTGGAGCCGAAGCCGGCGCGCGATACGGTGATCGCCCGGGTCGGCGCCACGACACTGCCGCTGCGCCCGCGCACGGTGCCGGTGCGGTCGCTGACCACCCCACCGTCGGGGCGGTAATAGTCGCCACCGCGGTAATCCCGGTACAGCGGCAGGCCGCCGGTCACGTAGCCACCGCGGCGGCAACTGCTCAGGTCGGGGAAGCGCGCGCAATCGACCCGGTTTCCGTTGAGGTTGGCGATCGCATAGCCAAGCAGGAAGCCGCCCATCGGCGGCACCCAGCTGCTGCGCCCGTCGCTTCCGGTGACGCTGGTGCAGCTGCCAAACTGCTCATCGCACTGGTATCGCGTGTCGAAACGCGGTGCCAGTTTCTCGTGTTCGCGCCGCGCCTCGTCATAGGCGGCGAGGCACTGCTGGGTGGTCGCGCGTTCGTCCTTGAGCTGGTAGCAGTCGGAGGCCGAGGACAGCACGACGCCGGTCGGCGGGCTGGAGTCGCAGCCGGCCAGCGCAGCCGGCAAGGCGGCCATCAAGGTGAGTTGGAGATTGCGGGAACGCTTCATGGTCGTCTCCGCGCTTACGGGGTGATGGCGGCGGCATTGACCAGGCCGACCGCGATCGAGACGCCGGCCGAGAAGATTCCGGCGGCGGCGACGTTGTCGGTGATCTGCCGCGAAATGCGCCCGGCGACAAGATTGGCCAGCAGGTAGGCCAGTACCTGGATCGCGGCGGCGACCGCGCCCCAGATCAGCGCATCGATCAGACTGACCGAATGGCTGATCGCCGAATGCAGCGGGAGCGCGATGCCGACCAGGTTGCCGGCCAGCGCGGCGGCGGACGCGGCGTTGCCCTGGCGCAGCAGGGTGAAGTCGCGGTGCGGCGTGATCAGCGCGACGATGACGACCGCCACCACGAGGACGGCGACGCCAACGCCGAAATAGGAAAGGAACGCCAGGAAGCTCTGCAGGGTGATTGGATTCATGGGTGCAAGGTCGCCCGTAATGGTCAGGTGATGTCGAGATCGGCTTCGGTAAGATCGATGCCGACCGCATAGGTGATGCAGAACTCGTTCGGGCCCGAATCCTCGCCGGTGACCAGCAGGAATTCGTCGCGCTGCAACTCGGGGACTTCGCGCCGGTAGAGCATGGCGTAGTGGGTGAGGTCACCGTCGCGCCGCGGCGGCTGATGGCGGTACAGCACTTCGTCGTAGGCGATGGCGGGAATGCGCAGCTCGGCCTGGGTCGATTGGGTCGAACGCTCCCATTGGCGGCCGGCGTACTCGATCCGCTCCGCGCCCAGGTGCGGATGCCGCAGCACGAACTCCTGGAAGGCGGCCTTGTTGGGCGGGTTGACGCTCTCGCAGTAGACGAAGCCCTTGATCGCTTCCACCGCGTCGCCGCAGGTGGAGACCTGCACGAAGGCGTCATCGTCCAGGTAGAAGCGATGCAGCGCGTAGCCATCGCCGAGGTCGACGTGTCCATAGCAGGGAATGCCTTGGTGGCCCTGCGGCAACTCGGCGGTCATCGCGTCCGGCGCGACGCGGTACAGCATGGTGTCCATTTGTACTTGGCCACCGATGCGCAGGCCCAGCGGCAACGCATGCGCGAACGCACTGGGTGAAGGCGTGCTGGCGGCCTTGCCGCCGAACAATCTGTCCAGCCAGCCCATTCAATGCACTCCTTCGGCCAGTGCCGTCCATGCCTGCAGCGGTAACCGTTGCGCGGCCAGGTAATACAGCTGCGAGCCGGACGGCACCACTACGTCATGGCGCGGATTGACCTGCAACGTGCCGTCCGGTCCCCGATAGCCGAGCAGCAGGGCGTCCAGCGCGGCAAAAGTGGCCGCGAGGCGCGCGTAGGGCAGCGGCGGAGATTGCACCGGTACCGCCATGCTGTATTGGGTCGGGCCCTGCTTCACCGACAGCAGTTCCTCGGTGACCGCCGCACTGCCGGGATCCTGCGCGGCGCGCGCAAGCAGTTCGGCGGTCAGCGGGCGCGTGCATTCGATGCCCGGATAGTGGCAGCCGACCAGGCGCGCGGCGCCTTCGCTGTCGAAGTGGGCGACGACGTGCGCAGTCGGGGCATGCGCCATCACCCCGAGCACCGCGGCCAGGGTCTGGTCGTCGGTGGCCGGGTTGACGATCACCCGCGCGGCGCTGCCGATGCCGGCCCGCGGATAAGCCGTGGTGTCGGCATAGGACTCGGTCGCCACGAAGCGCAGGTGGTCGGGCGCGGGATTCTCATGCAGGCCGGTGGCCACCAGCACCACGCCCTCATCGTCGGTGGTGCTGTCGGAAAGCAGCAGCTGGACCAGGCGCAGCGATTCGGCGCCGCGCCAGCCCACCAGCACGGTGTGCCCGGACAGGTCCGAATAATTCATCTTGCCCATGTGGCGTCGCCTCCAGAAGGCCACCAGCACGACGCCGGTCTTGGCGAGCGTGGTCGCAAACAACGCCACCGACCCCGGCATCAGCACGAGGGCGGCGATGTAGCGCCCCGCGACGGTCGACGGCGACAGGTCACCGTAGCCGATCGTGGTGGCGGTGGTCATGTAGTAGTACGGGAATGCTTCCCAGCCGGTCAGACGGGTCTCGCCGGCCCAGGCCAGCAGCAGCCAGGTCAGGGCCATGTGGCACAGCAGCGCGGTGGCGACCGTGCCCCAGGCCAGCTGGCGCACGTGGCGGCGCAGCACCAGCAGCAGGCGTCCGAGCAGATACATGGCGTCCTTGCCGATGTCGCGCGGTCAGCTGTCGCTGCGCGGGACTTGGTGGACGTCGCGGATCTCGCCGATGAGCGGCGGCCGCGCATTGTCGTTGCCGAGCTGGGCCGGCTTGCGGAACCGCGCCAGCACCGCGGCCGCGTCGGCCTCGCCCTCCAGCAGTCCGGCTGCCGCCAGCCGCCGGTTGAGATCGCCGTCGCCGGTGGTCGTCTCCAGCTCGTCGGCGGCCTCGATGCGTGCCGCGGTCTCGGCCTGCCGGCTCTTGATCCGTTCCAGCGATTCCAGTGCCGAGCCCATCTTGCTCTGGGTGCCGGTGTGGCGCGCGGCGATGGCCGCCTGGGCCCGCTGCACCGCGTCGGTGGCCTTGACCGTGTCGATCTGCTGGCGCATGCCGCGCAGCTGCGATTCGGTCTTCTGGATAGTGGTCTTGAGAGTGGCGATCGAGCGTTCCAGCGCAACCTTGCCGGCTTGCTCGCCGTGGTCCTCGGCTTCCAGCGCGGCGAGCTTGGCGGCCACGTCGTGGGCGAGTGCTTCGTCGCCCTTGGCCAGCGCGCCTTCGATGTAGCGCGTGTACTCGGCCATCTTGCCGCGGCGTGCTTCGATCTTCTGCTGGCCGAGCTTGGCCTGCGCCATCAGCTTGGTCAGCTCCTCACGCGAGCGGTTCAGTTGGGTGCCGGCATCGCGCATTTCCTGGTCGAGGATGCGCAGCGCATTGGCGTCCACGGCCTTCTGGCCGGCTTCGTGCGCGGTGCCGCGGAACAGGGTCAACAACTTGGAGAAGATGCTCATCGCGGCGTCTCAGGCAAAGAACGATTTGAGTGAATCGGCCGCGTCCAGCGTGTTGGCCGCCAGGGTACGGATTTCTTCGTCGATCTGTTCCAGCGTCGAGGACGCGGACAACTCGCCGAACACGATGTAGGCGTCCTGGCCCTCGATCTGCACCAGGCCCAGGTTGGATAACGGGTTCAGCGGGTTCAGGCGCAGGCAGGCGTCGTTGAAGGCGGCGCGGTCGCGCACCTGTGCGGCCTGGACCAGCAGGGTCGACACGAAGACCTGCCCGCCGGCGGCGGCAATCTGGACCTCCATGTCGCCGTAGTCGCGCAAGGTGAGGTTGAGGGCAGGATCCAGGCCGTCGATCAGTTCGATGTCGATCGGCTCGTCCCGGTAGCGCGCGGCAAGCAGGCCGTGCAGCTCGACGGTGGTGTACTGCGGCATGTCCAGCGTTCCTTGTCGTTGCATTCCAGCCATCGATGGTAGCGGTCCGGCGGGCGGCGGCGATAGCCCCGGCGGGCCATGCGGACGGTCGGGCCTGGCCAGGCTGGCCCGCCCAGCCATTGTTCCGGCGCCCACCGTGGCGGCCCAACGCAGCCCAAACCGCAGCCACCAGTTACAGAGGCAACCAAGCAATTCCCGTATAACTGGACAGGCAATCCGCACCATCGCCAGCCCCCTGCCCGCATGCCTGAATATCGCTCCCGCACTTCCACCGCTGGCCGCAACATGGCCGGCGCTCGCGCGCTGTGGCGCGCCACCGGCATGAAGGACGACGACTTCCACAAGCCGATCGTCGCCATCGCCAATTCATTCACCCAGTTCGTGCCCGGGCACGTGCATTTGAAGGACCTCGGCCAGCTGGTCGCGCGCGAGATCGAGCGCGTCGGCGGAGTCGCCAAGGAATTCAACACGATCGCCGTGGACGACGGCATCGCGATGGGCCACGACGGCATGCTGTACTCGCTGCCCAGCCGCGAGATCATCGCCGACGCGGTCGAGTACATGGCCAACGCGCACTGCGCCGACGCGCTGGTGTGCATCTCCAACTGCGACAAGATCACCCCGGGCATGCTGATGGCCGCGATGCGGCTGAACATCCCCACCGTGTTCGTCTCCGGTGGACCGATGGAGGCCGGCAAGACGCGCCTGGCCGAGCACGGCCTGGACCTGATCGATGCGATGGTGATCGCCGCCGACCCGAACGCCTCCGACGAGAAGGTCGCCGAATACGAGCGCAGTGCCTGCCCGACCTGCGGGTCGTGCTCGGGGATGTTCACCGCCAACTCGATGAACTGCCTGACCGAAGTGCTGGGCCTGTCGCTGCCGGGCAACGGCACGGTGCTGGCGACCCACGCCGACCGCGAGGCGCTGTTCAAGCGCGCCGGGCGGGTGGCGGTCGAGCTGTGCCATCGCTGGTACGGCGGTGAGGATCCGCGTGCGCTGCCGCGCGGCATCGCCACCTTCGAGGCCTTCGAGAATGCGATGACGCTGGACATCGCGATGGGCGGCTCGACCAACACCATCCTGCATCTGCTGGCCGCCGCGCAGGAAGCCGAAGTGCCGTTCACGATGCACGACATCGACCGCCTGTCGCGGCGCGTGCCGCAGCTGTGCAAGGTGGCGCCGAACACGCAGAAGTACCACATCGAGGACGTGCATCGCGCCGGCGGCATCATGGCGATCCTCGCCGAGCTGGCGCGCGGCGGCCTGCTGCATACCGACGTGGCCACCGTGCATTCCGCCACCTTGGCCGACGGCATCGCGCAATGGAGCGTCAGCGATCGCGAAGACGCGGCGCTGCACGAGTTCTACCGCGCCGGCCCGGCCGGCATTCCGACCCAGGTCGCTTTCAGCCAGGCCACGCGCTGGCCTTCGCTGGACCTGGATCGCAGCGAAGGCTGCATCCGCGATGTCGAGCATGCGTATTCGCGCGAAGGCGGGCTGGCGGTGCTGCACGGCAACCTCGCCGTCGACGGCTGCGTGGTGAAGACCGCCGGCGTGGATGAGTCGGTCCATGTGTTCGAAGGACGCGCCCGCGTCTATGAAAGCCAGGACGCCGCGGTGAAGGGCATCCTGGCCGACGAAGTCGTGGCCGGCGACGTGGTGGTGATCCGCTACGAAGGCCCCAAGGGCGGACCCGGCATGCAGGAAATGCTGTACCCGACCAGCTACCTGAAATCCAAGGGCCTGGGCAAACAGTGCGCCCTGCTCACCGACGGCCGCTTTTCCGGCGGCACCTCGGGCCTGTCGATCGGCCATGCCTCGCCGGAGGCGGCGGCGGGCGGGGCGATCGGCCTGGTGCGGGACGGCGACCGGATCCTGATCGACATCCCCAACCGCGCCATCAACCTGCTGGTCGACGAGGCCACGCTGGCGCTGCGGCGCCTGGAACAGGACCGGCTGGGCTGGAAGCCGGCCGCGCCGCGCGAACGCAAGGTCACCACCGCGCTGAAGGCCTACGCGCTGCTGGCCACCAGCGCCGACAAGGGAGCCGTGCGCGATCGCGCTCTGTTGGATGGATAATGGCTGATGAGCCTATCCGTGAGCCCCCGTCGATGAGCCCGCCCGTACCCGGCCCGATCGACGACGATCCAATGTCCCCGCTGCTGCGCAAGCTCAACCTGCGGGCCGGTACCGCGGCGCTGCTGCTGGGCGCACCGGCCGATGTACGCGAACTGTTCGAGCCCTGGCCGGTACCGGCACCGCGCGAAGCAGTCGAGGGCGAAGCCGGCTTCGGGCTGGCATTTGCCACCACCCAGGCCGAACTCGATGGCCGCCTGCATGCCTTGGCGGCCGCCTGCCCGGGCGACTCGGTGATCTGGATCGCCTATCCCAAGCAGTCCTCGCGGCGCTACCGCTGCGAGTTCAACCGCGACAGCGGCTGGGACCGTGCCGGCGAGCTGGGCCTGGAACCGGTGCGCATGGTCGCCATCGACGCGGACTGGTCGGCGCTGCGCCTGCGGCGCGCGCAATACATCAAAGGGGTCCGGCACGACCCGACGAAGCCCTCGCCGCAGGGCTGAGCGTCGCGCTGGGGTGGCCGGCCTGCGCTGCGGCGAAGCGGCGGCGATACTCGCCCGGGCTGGTGCGGAACCTGGCGCGGAAATGATGGCGCAAGGTGATCGCCGAACCGAAGCCGCAGCGCTCGGCGATCGCATCGATCGGTAGCGCGCTCTGTTCGAGCAGTTCGCGTGCGGCCTGCAGGCGTTGGGCGAGCAGCCATTGGCCGGGCGCTTGCCCGGTAGCCGCCTTGAAGTGACGGATCAGCGTGCGCTCGCTCAGGTGCGCGGCCACGGCCAGGCTCGCGATCGAATGCGGCTGGTCGAGACTGCGCTGGACCTGGTCGAGCAGGGCTGCCAATCCCTTGCCCGCGGCCGGCGCCACCGGACGCTCCACGTACTGCGCTTGCCCGCCGTCGCGATGCGGCGGGATCACCAGGCGGCGCGCGACCTGGTTGGCGATCGCGCCGCCGTGGTCGCGGCGCACCAGGTGCAGGCATAGATCCAGGCCGGCCGCGCTGCCAGCGGACGTCAGGATCCGGCCCTCGTCCACGTACAGCACGTCCGCGTCCACGCGCACTCGCGAATGGCGAGCCGACAACTGCGCGGCGTAGCGCCAATGCGTCGTGGCGCGACGGCCATCGAGCAGGCCGGTGGCCGCGAGCACGAATACCCCCGAGCAGATCGACAACAGGCGTGCGCCACGCTGGTGCGCCCGCTGCAGCGCGCGCACCAGCGCCGGCGGCACCGGTACGTCCGGGCCTGCCCAGCCGGGGATCAATATCGTGTCGGCGCGCGCCAGCGTGGCCAAGCCGCCCGTCGGCGCCAGACTGCCGCCGTACTGCGTGGCGACGGCGCGGCCATCCATCGACACCGTGCTGAAGCGATACCAGCCCTCGCCCACCTCCGGCCGCGGCAGGCCGAACACCTCGGCCGCGCAGGCGAACTCGAACATGCACAAGCCGTCGTAGACCAGCACGGCGATATGGTGGGAAGCGGGCTTGGCGGACCTTGGCATGATCTGATCGGAGGTCGTCGTTCACGCCACTATGCATCCGCCTGCCGGACGCGACAATGACCCATCCCCGCCGGAGTGCCGCCATGAAGCCCGCCATGAATGCCGTGACCGAAGTCGCCGCCGCCGATTGCACCGCCGCCGAGGCGCATTTCGCTGCACTGTTCGCGTTCGAGACCGACTGCTGGGATACCCATGCGGCGTTGGCATCGGGCGAGCCGGGCTTCGTGCTGCTGGACGTGCGCGGCCCGGAGCTGTTCGCGCGTGGCCACGTCCCCGGCGCGATCAGCCTCCCGCACCGCAAGATCATCGCTTCGCGCATGGCCGATTGGCCGGAAGGGACGCTGTTCGTCGTCTATTGCGCCGGGCCGCACTGCAACGGCGCCGCGCGCGGCGCGCTGCGCCTGGCCCGGTTGGGCCGGCCGGTGAAGTTGATGGCCGGTGGCATCACCGGTTGGCTGGACGAAGGCTTCGCGCTGGACCAGGTCGCCGCAGCCGTGGCCTGAGATACGTCATCGGCGCGTGAGCTGGCATGATCGAGCTACCAACCCACCCAAGGACTGCGCGATGAAATGGACGTTCCGGTGTTTACTGTTGACTCTGCTGTTGGTGGTCGGCGGCATCGCGACCGCCGCCGAGCCGCTGCGCATCGATGGCAGCTCCGCTGAAGCGGCGAAGGCCAGTTACCTGAAGATGGCGAAGAAACTACCCCCCGCCCAGCAACAGGCACTAGGGCTGGCCGTGCTGAAGCTCAACCTTGATGGCGTGCAGAGCGCCTATCAGGCGATGGACCGCGACACCTCGATCGTGGGCATCCGCGAGCGCGTCGATGGCATGACCGCCGAGGAGATCATCGCGCTCGGCGAAACCGCCACCGGCGTGAAGATAGAAGCCGTACCGGCACCCGCGTCGGCGCACTGAGCGCGCGCAACCGGCTGGCGTCCTGCCGCATCTAGCGCAGCCAAGCATCGGCCAGCAGCACGCCCGCGGTCATCGCGACGACGAGGAAGGCGCCGGTCAGCCGTGGCGGCGCCGGCAACGGGATGTCGAGCAGGCGGCAGCCCGCCCCGATCAGCAATGCCAGCAACAGACCCAGGGCGATCAACATCAGTGCGTCTCGTGGCTGGCAGGGCGGCCGCTGGGGCCGCCGCTGTGCACCGAATGCAGCGCCTGGCGGCGGGCGAGAAACCGATCGGCGAGCGTGTAGCCGCTGGTCATCGCCACCACCAACAGCGCACCGACCAGGGCCGGCGGTGCCGGTACCGGGATGCCCATGGCGCGGCAACCGAAGCCGATGCCCACGCCCAGCAGGACGCCGATCGCGAATTTGTAATGCATGAGGTGCCTCAGATGTCCGTATGGGCGTGGGGTGGGCCGCCGGTTGCGCCGCCGCCGACGTAGTGGCGCACCTGCGGTGGCTGATCGTCGCGGTGCAACGCGCGCAGCGCGTGCTGCAGGCGGCGGTCTTCGGCAGTGACGCGCTCGTGCTGGCGCAGGTGCTCCAGCCAGGACGGCACCTGGAAATACTCCAGCCATACGCCCGGCGTGCCTGCGTCCTCGGCCACGCCCCACATCACTGCGCCGTCGCGGCGGCGGACGTTGCCCAGTTCGCAGACCAGGCGCAGGAAAGCGGCGTGGTCCGCCGGTTCGACGCGGTACTGCACGGTGACCAGCACCGGCCCGCGGTCGTGGTCGACCGGCGTACCCAGCGCCGGCTGCGGCCAGTCGCCCGCCGGGGTCAGGTCGAGTTGTTCGGTGCCGGCGATGCGCGCGCCGCGGACGGCGAAAGCGGCGATCAAGGTGCCCGCTGCGGCGACCCACAGCGCCGTGGCGATCGAGCTGCGCTGCGCCAGTGCGCCCCAGCCCAGCGAGCCGGCTGCCATGCCCAGCGAGAACACCACGATGTACAGCGACAGCGCACGCGCGCGCACCCAGGCCGGCACCGCGGTCTGCGCGGCAATCTGCAGCGACGACAGCACGGTGATCCAGGCCAGGCCGTTGGTCAGCATCACCCCGCCGAGCAACCACGGGTGGCGGATTTGCGCCAGGCCGGCGAGGGTCGCGGCGCAGACCAGGCTGGCGATGAACACCAGCCGGTCGCGGTCGTAACGCGCACGCAGCTTCGGCAGCCATAGCGCGCCGGCGATCGCGCCGATGCCCACGCAGCCCAGCAGCAGGCCGTAGCCACCCGCGCCGGCGTGCAGTTCCTGGCGCACCACCAGGGGTAGCAAGGCAGTGGCGGCGCTGGCGAAGACGAAGAAGCCGGCCGCCTTGATCAGCACCGCCTGCAGGCGGCCGGCGCGGGCCGCGTAGCGCAAGCCGGCGCGCAGGCCGGTGCCGAAATGCTCTGGCGGCAGCGAATCCTGCAGTGGCGCGCGGCGCCAACGCCACAGCACGAACAGCATCAGGCTGAAGCTCACCGCATTGAGCGCGAACGCCCACGGCGGCCCCAGCCGGGCGACGATCAACCCGCCGACCGCCGGGCCGATCGAGCGGGCAATGTTGATGCCGATCGAGTTCAACGCCACTGCCGGCGCCAGCATCGGCCGCGCCACCAGTTCCGAGACGATGGCCGCCTGCGCGGGCATCGCCATCGCCGCGCCGCTGCCCATCGCGAACGTCAGCCCGACCAGGCCCCACGGCGACAGCATTCCCACATGCGACAGCACCGCCAGGGTCAGCGCCACCACGCACATCCAGGCCTGGGTGAGCATCAGGTAGCGGCGCCGGTCGACGATGTCGGCCAGGGTGCCGGCAGCGAGCGCGAACAACACCACCGGCAGCGTGGTCGCCGATTGCACCGCCGCCACCATCAGCGGCGAGCCGGTGCGTTCGGCCATCACCCAGGCCGCGGCAACGTCGTTGATCCAGGTGCCGATGTTGCTGCCGAGAATGGCCAGCCACATCGTCCGGAACATGCGCTCGCGCAGCGGTGCCCAGGCACCGTCTTCACCTGGGGCAGGCGCGATCTTCGGCGGCGGCGACGGCGTGTTGTTCACCATTGCCAGCTCGCCACGATCGACGCGAAGGTGGTGTCACGACCGCCGGCCTGGCGCAGGCCATCGCCTGCGTCGATCCAGGCCAGTTGCCACTGCCATTGCCAATGCGCACTCGCCTGCCAGCTTGTCTCCAGCTTGTACTGGGTACCGATGCGGCGCGCGGTGCCGACGCTGCCCGGCAGCGGCGTCAGCGGAGTGGGGGTGACGTAGATGGCGTCGGCGCGGCGTTGCTTCCAGGCCAGCTGAGTGCCGATGACCACGGTGAGGTCCGGCAGCGGCTGCAGGGTCATGCTGGGCTGCACATCGACCAGGTTGGCCGGCGCCAGCAGGCTGGCTTCGCTGAAATAGGCGGCCTTGGGATACAGCGCGTTGAAGGTCTGCAAGCGATGGTCGCGGCCGTCGCCATCGCCGCTGGCCACGTCGATCTTCAGGCCCAGGCGCGGTTGCCAGCGATGCTGCGGCCAGCGGTAGCCGGTGTCGGTGGCGATCGTCCAGGCGCGGATGTCCAGTCGCCCGGCGGGATCGGCCAGGCTGCCGGCCTGGTAGACGAGTTCGTTGTTCCAGTCCCAGCGTCCGGCGCGCCCGAACAAACGCGTGCCCAGCGTGCTGCGCAACTCGTCGCCGTGCGCGCTGCCGAAGCGCGCGTCGTCGCGGCCGTAGCGCAATGCATAGGCATCGAATTTCATCGGCCCCGTGCGCACTGGCGCGAAGGTGGCATAGAGGCCGGCCAGGAACTGGCCGTCGTCGCTGCGGTCATCGAAGGCGCCGGGGCGATTGTCGACCGGACGCAGCATCAGTGCGTCCACGCGTGCGCGGTCGTCATGCCAGGCTGCGCGCAGGCCGTCGAAGGCGAGGCGGATGTTGGGGCCGTCGCGCACCGACAACAGCCGGGCGCTGCCATAGCTGATTTCCTGCCGGCCGAGCTGCCAGCGCGCGTGGCCGTCTTGCCAGGCCACGTAAGCCTGCTGCGCGTCGAGCGCGCCCTGGTCGGTGCCGCCCGGCCCGCCTTCGCGGCCCTGCTCGCCATGCGCGCCCAGCTGCAGGTAGCCCTGCCAGCGGTCGTGCCGCCAATCGGCCGAGGCCAGCGCGCGCAACAGCCCATAGCCGTCCTCGCTGCCGCCGATGCCGAAGCGGGCCGGATCGTAATACAGCCCGCGCAGCCGCAGCGAGGCATCCAGTGCCAGGGTGTCGCCGCCGTCGAAGCGCTCGCAATGGCCGGCCTGCGCGCAGGCATCCATGGACTGGGCGGGCGACGACGCGGGGGCGAGTGCCACGGCCATGGTCAGAACGCGAAACACGCGCATCCAAGCGCGCCCCAGAAGCCACGCAGATCGTCGCTGGGCGCGACGTGGTGCGCAGCGTGATCGTGCGGCGCGTGCATGCGGCAAGCGCTGCCATGGGCGTGATGCGCCTGCGCGGCCAACCCCGGCACGAGGCCGCCGACCTGGTAGCCGCCGAAGCGGCGCACCGGCGACCAGTCCGGCATCGGCGGCGGCAACGTCGGGGCGAGCCGGGCGTAGTCGCCGTCGCCATGGACGATGCGGCCGCCGACCACAGTGAGCACGCTGGTGATGTCGGCGATGGCAGCATCCGGCACGCGCAGATAGTCGGCCGACAACAACGCGAAATCGGCCAGTTGGCCGGTGGCGAGCCGCCCCTTGCGGTCTTCGTCGCCGGAGAACCAGGCACTGCCGTGCGTCCACAGTCGCAATGCTTCTTCGCGCTCCAGCAGGTTCTCCTCGCCATACAGCGACAGGCCGCCGACAGTGCGGCCGGTGACCAGCCACGACAGCGCAACCCAGGGGTTGTAGCTCGCCACGCGGGTGGCATCGGTGCCCGCGCCCACCGGCACGCCGGCATCCAGCATGCGACGCACCGGCGGCGTGTGGCGCGCGGCCTGCACGCCATAGCGCTCGACGAATGCCTCGCCCTGGTAGGCCATGCGGTGCTGCACGGCGATGCCGCCGCCCATCGCGGCGATGCGCGCGATGTTGCGCTCGCTCACCGTCTCGGCATGGTCGATGAACCAGTGCAGCCCATCGAAGGGGATCTCGCGGTCGACCTTCTCGTAGACATCGAGGATGCGCGAGATGCTTTCATCGTAGGTGGCGTGGATGCGGAACGGCCAACGATGTTGCGCCAGCAGCCGCACCACGCTTTCCAGGTCCGGTTCGAGTTCGGCTGGCAGCTCCGGGCGCGGTTCGCTGAACAATTCGAAGTCGGCCGCCGAGAACACCAACATCTCGCCAGCGCCGTTGTGACGCAGCAGATCGTCGCCCTGGCGCGGCTGCAGCATCTGCGTCCAGGTGCGGAAGTCATCGAGTTCGCCGCGCTTGTGCTGGGTGAACAGGTTGTAGGCGATGCGCACGGTCAGTTCGCCGTCGCGATGCAACTGCTCGACGATCTGGTAGTCCTCCGGATAGTTCTGGAAGCCGCCACCGGCGTCGATCACCGAGGTGATGCCAAGCCGGTTGAGCTCGCGCATGAAGTGCCGGGTCGAATTGACCTGGTACTCGGGCGGCAGGCGCGGCCCTTTGGCCAGGGTCGCGTAGAGGATCAACGCGTTCGGTTTGGCCAGCAGCAGGCCGGTCGGGTTGCCAGCCTTGTCACGCTCGATGCGGCCGCCGGGCGGGTCCGGGGTGTCGCGGTCGTAGCCGCAGGCGCGCAGTGCGGCACGGTTGAGCAGCGCGCGGTCGTAGAGGTGCAACAGGAACACCGGCGTGTCGGGTGCGATCGCATTGATCTCCTGCAGCGTCGGCAGCCGCTTTTCGGCGAACTGCGTCGCGGTGAAACCACCGACCACGCGCACCCACTGCGGTGCCGGGGTGACATCGACCTGCGCCTTGAGCATGGCCATCGCGTCGGCCAGCGAGCGCACGCCGTCCCAGCGCAGTTCCAGGTTGTAGTTCAAGCCGCCGCGGATCAGATGGGTATGGCTGTCGTTGAGGCCGGGCACCAGGCGCCTGCCCTGCGCATCGATCACCTGTGCGCCGGTTGCAAGAGGCATCACTTCCGCTTCGCTGCCGATGGCCACGATGCGGCCGTCGGCCACGGCCAGCGCCTGGGCTTGCGGCCGCGCCGGATCCAGCGTGGTGATGCGGGCGTTGCGGATGATCAGGTCGGCCATCGGGGATTCTTTGGAGAGGTGAGCCCGGGCGCGCGGCGCCAGGCCCAGGGTAAGGGCCGCGCCCGCGCCGAGCAGCCAACGGCGCCGCGCGGTGTCGTCCGGACCCTCGCCGCCGGGGTGGTCGTGCGAGTTCATGCGCGCGGCCGCCGCAGGCGGTCCAGCGACCACGCACCGCCGCCGGCGAACACCAACGCCAGCAGGCACGACAGCCACATCAACGGGTATTCGATACCGCGGTGCATCCAGAACCAACCGTGCGGCAGGTTCAGCGCCACGGTCATGGCGATGAACAATGCAGCCAGCGCGGCACTCGCGCGCGTCCATGCGCCGACCAGCACGGCCAGGCCCGCCAACGTCTGCACGAGCGCCAGCAGCAGCGGCAATGGCGCGGCCGAAGGCAGGCCGAACTGCTGCAGCTCGGCGGCGAACCCGTCCAGGCCGGGGCCGCTGAACGCGCCGAACAGTTTGCCCAGCCCGTGCGGAAGCAGGAAGCCGCCGCCGGCCACGCGCAGGATCAGCAAGGCCGGATCCACGCCCAGCAGCGGCTTGCCAGGGGCCATGGTCAGTGGCCGCCTTCCTGCGCGCCGAACATCGCCGCGGCGTACTGGATGCCGAGGCCGTAGCCGCCACCGTGCTGCTTGGCGATGCCGGTGGTGAGCGCATAGGTGTCCGCACGCGCCCAGTCGCGCTGCAACTCCAGCAGGTATTGCACGCTGGTCACCGGCACCGCGCCGGCCTGCACCATGCGGGTCACCGCGCGTTCGTGGGCTTCCTGGGTGACGTCGCCGCAGGCATCGGTGATGACGTAGACCTCGAAGCCCTGCTCGATCGCCGACAAGGCGGGGCCGACGATGCACACGCTGGTCCACAGCCCGGCGATCACCAGGCGCTGCTTGCCCAGGCGATTGACCTCGGCGATGACCGCCGCGTCTTCCCAGGCGTTCATGCTGGTGCGATCGAAAACGTGCGCGTGTGGGAAGGCCGCTTCCAACTCGGGAAACACCGGGCCGGAGAACGACTTCTCGGCCACGGTGGTCAGCAGCACCGGCACCTTGAAGCCGGCGGCTGCCTTGCCGATCAACGCGACGTTGTTGCGCAGCGTGGCGACATCGATCGAGTGGGTCGCGAAGGCCATCTGCGATTGGTGGTCGATCAGGATCAGGGCGTGGTCACCCGGCGAAAGCAGCTGGCTGCCGGGGGTTGCGGTAGCGAGGGTCATGGCAAGGTCCTTGCGGAGAGGCGGGGGAAAACATGGGAGCCGTGGCACGCGTGGCGCCGTCGCGGCGAGTGCTTATCGACCCGCCGTGGCGCCAAGATCCGCCCGCCACGGCAACGCCGCCACCGCGCGACGACGCCGGAAGCGGCACGCCCGCGACACGATTCGTTCCAATCTGGCGATCAGCCGTGCAGGCGGATCGCGGTCTGGGCGACCACGCGGCCCTGGTAGCGCGCACCGGTCAGTTCATTGGCGCTGGGCTGGCGCGAGCCATCGCCGCCGGCAATGGTCGTCGCGCCATACGGTGAGCCGCCGGTGATCTCGTCCAGCGTCATCTGCCCGGCGTGGCCGTAGTCCAGGCCGACGATGACCATGCCGAAATGCAGCAGGTTGGTGATGATCGAAAACAGCGTCGTTTCCTGGCCGCCGTGCTGGGTAGCGGTGCTGGTGAACGCCGCGCCGACCTTGCCGTGCAGTGCGCCGCGCGCCCACAGGCCACCGGCCTGGTCGAGGAAGTTGGCCATCTGCGACGTCATGCGCCCGAAACGCGTGCCGGTGCCGATGATGATCGCGTCGTAGTCGGCCAACTCCTCCACGCGTGCCAGTGGCGCGGGCTGATCGAGCTTGTAGTGCGCGCTGCGGGCGACTTCATCGGGCACCAGCTCGGGCACGCGCTTGATGTCGACGCTGGCGCCGGCTTCGCGGGCGCCCTCGGCGACGGCCTGGGCCATGGTTTCGATGTGGCCGTAGGCCGAGTAGTAGAGGACGAGGATCTTGGCCATGATGGACTCCGTTAGGGATGGGAGATCTGAAGTTAACGCCGGTGCTTGGAGGTCATGCGCGCGAAACGGCTTTGTTTCCCTGCGATCCCTGCAACGATCCGTTCAGGCCTCGTGCGTAGCGCGCCGGCGTGCAGCCGGTTGCGCGGCGGAAGCGACGCACGAAATGACTCTGGTCGAAGAAGCCCAGGTCACTGGCGATCTCGCTGACCTTGTAGCGGCCTTCGCGCAGCAGCACCTGCGCCTGCTCGATGCGCCGATGCCGCAGGTATTCCATCGGGCTGAAGCCGGTGGCGCGACGGAACACCCGTGCGAAATGGAAACGGCTCATGCAGGCCGCAGCGGCCAGCTGTTGCACGCCGATCGGCTCGCACAGGTGCTGCTCGATGTAATCGATCGCCCGCGTGACTGCGCGCGGTGGCAGCACGTCGGCGGGAAGGAAAGCGGATTCATGGACCATGGCGTCAGCGTCCGACGTGGGGAGATCCCATGGTCTGCGCCTGCGCGCCGCGGGCAAACCCCTGATAGTGATGCTGCGCCCTCACTCTTTCGGGTGAGGCGCTAGCGCTTGAGGCGCGAGCGATTGTGGCGCTAAGCGTCGGCGCCTCCGCCACGGTCGCGGTCGCGCGGCGCGACCAGGACCCGGCGGCCGAACAGCCGCGCATCGATCGACCAGGCGCCGGGCCCAAGCAACATCTGCGCGACGGGCGCGGTCAGCGCGACGACCCCGGCGAGCAGCGGCACCGGCGCATGCGTCAGCCAGGACGATACCGCCGGCAGCAACGCGACCGCGGCGGCCAGTGGCGTCAGCAATCCCAGCACCAGCAGCAGCGAAGCGACGCCGATCAGCGGGTACAGCCAGGGGGGTGAATCCATCCGCAGCATTCCGCACGGATCCAGCGGCAGCAGGCATGCCAGGTGCAGCCGCAACAGGAGCAGACCGGCGCCCGGCGCACCCGCGGGAAACATGGCATAAAGTCGCTGCATCGGCGGGCAGCCTAGGCCTGGCGCCCGGCCGATGCCTAGCCGACTACGGGGGACGACGGCCTCCCCCGAAAGAGGTGTCGCACTGTAACGTCGATCTCCGGGACAATCCCCTGTTGCCGTCGCGCCGGGGCTGCCGGTCGATCCAGCGTCCGATGGGTCGGACCGCCACAGGTGGAAGGTTCCGGGTCGTCCGCAACCATCGTTTCGTTTGGGGGCAGGCAATGCAGGAGTCCAGGTAGATGGCTGAAGCCGCAACGAAGATCCGCGTGCTGGTGGTCGACGACCACCCGCTGCTGCGCGACGGGCTGGCCGCCATGCTCGCCGCCCAACCGGACATGCAGCTGGTCGGCGAGGCCGAGGACGGCGACGAAGCCGTGGCCCGCTACGAAGCCCTGCGCCCGGACGTGGTGCTGATGGACTTGCAGATGCCGCGCCTGCACGGCGTCGAGGCAATCAACCGCATCCGCCAGTTGCATCCCGGCGCGCGCATCGTCGTGCTGACCACCTACAAAGGCGACGTGCAGGCGGTGCGGGCGATGGAAGCCGGCGCCTGTGCCTACCTGCTCAAGAGCATGCTCCGCCGCGAACTGGTGGACACCATCCACGACGTGCATGCCGGCGTGCGCCGGCGCATCCCCGCCGAAGTCGCCGAGGGCATCGCCGCGCACGTGGTCGACGATGCGCTGTCGCTGCGCGAAACCGAGGTCCTCAACCACGTCGCCGCGGGCTGCTCGAACAAGCAGGTCGGCCAGCTGCTGGCGATCTCGGAGGAAACGGTCAAGGCGCATATGAAGAACATCCTGTGCAAGCTCGGCGTGCGCGATCGCACCCACGCGGTCACGGTCGCGTTGCGGCGGGGGATCATCTCGCTGGAGGGTTGAAGCGCGTCCGCGCCAGCCTCACCCGGCCTGCACGCGCGCGTAGCGCCGGCTGCCGCAAGTTCATCGCACCCGTTGCTCATGAGGTGCCTGATGAATCCGCAAGAGCGCAAACCCGAAGGCCCGGCCAGCGACCAGGAAAAGGCGGACACGCCCGACCGGCACCGCAACGACAACGCACGCTGGAAGGACCGCGACATGCCCGACGAGCCCCGCGACACTGTCAAACCCGAAGACTACGAGCGCCCGCCACCGCCCTGAACCGTTGGCATCGCATTGCATGCCAACGCGTTGACGCTGCGTCGATGCGCGCTGGAGGAGATTGGTCGCCAACGGGTCCCGGCGCGGGAGCCACGAGGCGTGTATGGCCATCCGCAAACTGTTCAACCAGATCGCCAAAAAGGCGTCCTACGCTGCCGGCACGCCGTGGGTGTTCGCCGGCGCGCTGGCCATCGTGCTGCTGTGGGGCCTGAGCGGGCCGATCTTCGGCTTCAACGACACCTGGCAACTGGTCATCAATACCGGCACCACGATCATCACGTTCCTGATGGTGTTCCTGATCCAGCACACGCAGAACGCCGACACTGCCGCACTGCACCTCAAGCTCGACGAGCTGATCCGCGCCACCCACGCCGCCGACAACCTGTTGCTGGACATGGAAGAGCTGGACGAGCGCGACCTGGAGCGGATCCGCCAGCGTTACGAGGCATTGGCGTCGAAGGCGCGCGATCGCCCTGGCCGCAGCGCCTCGCCGTGTGCGGAGGCGCAGGCGGACGCCGATGCGCTGGACGCTGCTGCGGACGGGCTGACCCAGCCGCAGACCGGCAAGCACAAGACTCGCCCCGAGCAGGGTTGAAGCGTCGATTCGTCGCGGGCTCGCGCAAGGCTCCCGCACGGACTTCTCGTCGCGGCACCGGCATGATCGGCGTAGGCTGGACGTTTCCCCCGCCGTATCGCGTTCCATGTCCAACCACGATTCCGACACTGCCCTGCTCGTCATCGACCTGCAGCCCGATTTCATGCCGGGCGGCGCGCTGCCCTGCGAGCACGGCGAGGTGATCGTGCCGGCCATCGCCGCACTGCTTCGCCATCGTCATTACGCCACCGTGGTCGCGACACAGGACTGGCATCCGGCCGATCACGCATCCTTTGCCAGTCAGCACGACGGGCACGCGCCGTTCCAGCAGATCCGCCTGCATGGGCATCCGCAGACGCTGTGGCCGGATCACTGCGTGCAGGGCACGCCCGGCGCGGCACTGCACGGCGCAGTGGACTGGCGCGCGGCTGACCTGATCCTGCGCAAGGGCACCCGCCGCCAAGTCGATTCCTACAGCGCGTTTCGCGAGAACCATGGCCCGGACGGCAACCGTCCGCCGACCGGCCTGGCCGGCTGGCTGCGCGAGCGCGGCATCGCCGAGGTCCACGTTTGCGGGCTGGCCCGAGACTACTGCGTGCTGTGGAGCGCCCAGGACGCGGCCGCCGCGGGCTTCCGCGTGCGCTTCCTGTGGGAACTCACCCGCCCGGTCAGCGCAAGCAACGACGCGAGCACGCGGCAAGCGCTGCAGCAGGCCGGCATCGCGATCGGCTGACGGCTCTTTGTAGGAGCGGCTCCAGCCGCGACGCGACGTGTTCCGTGGTCGCGGCTGAAGCCGCTCCTACAACCACCTTCGGACCGATCTCTGCGCAGGCGCTCCATTTGGTTGGCTCGCTCAGCGGAACACCACCGTGCGGTGTCCGTTGAGCAGGATGCGGTGCTCGACATGGCGGCGCACCGCGCGCGCCAGGACCAGCGATTCGATGTCGCTGCCCAGCCGCACCAGATCGCGCGGGGTCATCGCGTGGTCCACGCGCGCCACGTCCTGTTCGATGATCGGCCCTTCGTCCAGGTCGGCGGTGACGTAATGCGCGGTGGCGCCGATGATCTTGACCCCACGCGCGTGCGCCTGGTGGTAAGGCTGCGCACCCTTGAAACTGGGCAGGAAGCTGTGGTGGATGTTGATCGCCCGCCCGGCCCAATCCAGGCACAGCGCCGGCGACAGGATCTGCATGTAACGCGCCAGCACGACCAGGTCGATGCGTTCTCGCGCCACCAAGGCGCGCAGGGCCACTTCCTGCTCGGCGCGGTTGCCGGCATGCACGGGCAGGTGATGGAACGGCACGCCATAGGACGCGGCCAGCGGCGCGAAGTCGTCATGGTTGGAAGCCACCGCGGCGATGTCCACGCGCAGCTGCCGGCTGTGCGTGCGGAACAACAGATCGTTGAGACAGTGGCCCTGCTTGCTGACCAGCACGAGCAGGCGCGGCCGCCGGTGCGCGTGGTGGAGTTGCCA
>Ga0160447_100399_pt1 | contig 21538 bp, 19 predicted proteins | sample HID1973K_E1MG_FD_108222 | JGI IMG/M metagenome (GOLD analysis project Ga0160447, IMG submission 108222) | Enriched mosquito-associated microbial communities from UW Madison campus, WI, USA - HID1973K_E1 MG | ecosystem: Host-associated > Arthropoda: Insects > Digestive system > Unclassified ...
AACAGGGCGTGGACCGCGCACGGTCTGCCACATCGCGCCACAAAACAAACTGGTTCAGCACGAAATGGCTCCGGCCCGCTTCGCAGCCGATGGGTCCATCGGGTCTGCGTGGGCTTCTGCGTTTCTCTTTTCTCGTTGGTTTCCCTTGCATACCCGACGGCAGCGCGTAGCGCTGTGCCGAAGCTATCTCGTGCTGAACCAGCGCACTAGAAGAACTAGCTAGTCAGACCGTGCGCGGTCCAAGCCCGGTTAGGCCCATGGGGGTACTCGCTACTGAGCCCACGAACAACGAGAAGAACACCCAAATTGCGTATGACCGCGGGCGTCTCGAGCTGCTTTCTTTGCCTACTTTCTTTGCAGCAGCAAAGAAAGTAGGTGCCGCCCCGCACAGGGGCAACGCCAATACATCGACACGCTAACGGGATCCGGCAACCAACCCAACCGCACCCAACCCTAAACGCCACCGAAGCTACTTCAACACCACCTTCACATCGAAATACTTCGCTGCGAAGCGATCAATGCTCCCATCGTCCTTCAGTTCCTTCAGCGCGCGATTGAGCGCTTCCTTCAACGCCTTGTCGTTCTTGCGCACACCGAACCCCACACCCGCGCCGAGCAGTTTGTCATCCGTCACCGCCGGACCCGCGAACGCAAACCCCGCGCCCTGCGGCTGCTTCAGAAAGCCCTTCGACGCCGCCTCGGCATCCTGGAACGCCGCATCCAGACGGCCCGCCGCCAGATCCGCATAAATCTGATCCTGCGCCTGATACGACGCCACATCGATGCCCGCCGGCGCCCACTTCGCCTTCGCGTACGTCTCCTGAATCGAGCCCTGCAACACGCCGACGCGCTTGCCCTTCAGACCATCGACGGTCGGCTGGATGCTGCTGCCCTTCTTCGCGACCAGCTGATTGGGAATGGTGTAGATCGGATCGGTGAAATCGATCGCGAGCTTGCGCTTGTCGGTGATCGTCATGTCCGAGTTGATGCCGTCGAACTTGCGCGCCTGCAGCGCGGGAATCAGCCCGTCGAACGAATTCTCGACCCACACGCACTTCATCTTCAGCTTCGCGCACACCGCGTTCCCGATGTCGATATCGAAGCCCATCAGCTCGCCGCCCGGCGACTTCGACTCGAACGGCGCATACGACGCTTCGACGCCGAAGCGCAATGTCTTCATGTCATCGGCGGCTCGCGCGTTGAACGTGGCTACGCTCGTGGCGACGGTCACGCCCAACACCGCGAATACAGCAAGCGTGCGGCCGATCAATTGCGATTTCTTCAACTTCCATCTCCTTCGATTGCAGTTCGAACCCGGTGTGATGATGCGGCCTGGCTCGGCCGCCGGAACACCGGGGCGCGATTGTAGCGCGCGAGCGCGCAATACCGGTTCAATCGAGGGAGGCGAGCGTGGCGTCGGTGGTGTCGATGACCATCAGGCCGGCGCGCAAGCCCGGCTTCACCTTCGCGTTCGGAAACACGATGCGCTCTTCATCGTGCGACACGCGATAGCAATAGTCGCCATCGCGCGCGAGCTCGGTGCCCGCAGCGAATGGCGTGAAGTTCGGCACATCGCTCGCGACGTTCAGCACGAAGCGATCGCTCTGCTTGTCGATCTGCGCGACGACGGTGAACACGCGCAATGGCGCGCGCTCCGCCGCCGCTTCGCCCGCGATCAGACGGCGCAATGCCGCATCCGATGCGGCAAAACGCGTCAGGTCGTTCTGGCCGAACGGCCGCACCTTGCCGAGTTCCAGCGTGCACGCGAGCGCGCCCGCTTGCTGCGCCGTGAAATGCGTGAACGTGTTGCCCTTTTCGCGATGCAGCAGCACGGCCTGCAGCCGCGCATCGCGCAGCCAGTCGAACATCGCGCGGGCGAGCGGCGCGCCCGTGTGCGGCAGCAGCGCGAACTGCTCGAACACCGAAGCGCGGATCGCCGTGTGCATGTCGATATGCCATCTGGGAAGCGCGGCGCGCTCGAAGAACTTCAGCGCGGCGTCCTCCAGCTCGGCCGCGCGCCGTGCCTCGCGGCTCTCGGGCAGGCTCGCATGACGGCCGCTGAACAGGCGATTGAGATCGTCGTCGATATAACGATCGCCCGTCCGCATCGCGCCGATATTGCCGACGATCACGAGCATGCTCGCCGCAAGCGGCGCCTTTCCACTGGCGATATCCGCGATCAGCAGCGACAGCATTTCGATGGGCGCGGTTTCATCGCCATGAATGCCCGCCGATACGAGCACGCTGAGCGTCGGCGCGTTCGCGGGTTCGAGCAACAGCACGCCTTCGCCTTGCCACGTCCAGCGCACGCCCGAGGGCGCGGTGCCGGTGCTCGCCTCGGGCCGCCGGCCTTGCAGCGTGAACGCGAGAAAGTCGTCGAGCAATGACGAATCAGCGCTGGAAGTCATAGACGGCACCGAGCCCGAGTATGGTCGTCAGTTCGTCGAGCGCGGCGCGCGACTCGGCGAGCAGCTTCGGGTCCGCGAGATCGGCGGGCGCGAGACGGTCGCGATAGTGCGTGTCGATCCACGCATCGAGTTGCGTGAAGAGCGCGTCGTTCATCCACACGCGCGCGTTCACGGCGGCGCGCTCGGCGTCGTTCAGCACGACGCGCAGGCGCAGACAGGCCGGGCCGCCGCCGTTCTTCATGCTCTCGCGCAGATCGAAGACGAGCACTTCGTCGATGGGCGTATCGCGGCCGCCAAGCGAATCGAGATACGCCGCGACGCGCGCGTTCTCGCGACATTCCTGCGGCACGACGAGCAGTTGCCGCCCGTCCGCGCTCGACAGCAACTGGCTGTTGAAGAGATACGAGGAAACCGCGTCCTCCACGCTCACTTCGTTCGCCGGCACTTCGAGCGCGCTGAACGGCGTGCCCTGCGCGTCGAGCTTAGCGCGCAGTTCGTCGTAGACCTTGTGCTGATCGACGAAAGCGCGCTCGTGGCAGAACAGCGTCGTGCGATTGCCGACCGCGATCACGTCGTTGTGGAACACGCCCGCATCGATCACGTCGGGTGACTGTTGCGCGAACACGGTGGCGTCGCCGTCAAGACCATGCAGGCGCGCGACCGCGCGGCTCGCCTCGAGCGTCTGGCGCGCCGGATAGCGCTGCGGCTGCGGACCCTGGCCGTACTCGCTCTTGCCATACACGAAGAACTCGACGCCCTTCTCGCCGTACTCGCGTGCGAAGCGCGTATGGTTCGCCGCGCCTTCATCGCCGAGCGCGGGCGTGCCGGGCAGCGCGTGATGAATACGGAAGCGCGCTTCGTCGGCGAAAATCGCGCCAAGCGAGCGGCGCGTCTCGCCATGCTCGATCGCACGATGCAGCTTGGCAGCGAGATTCGCCGGCGTGAAATGCACGCGGCCGTCTTCCGTATCCGCCGATGGACTCACGGTCGCGGCGTTCGCCGTCCACATCGCGGACGCGGAACTCGCCGCCGCGAGCAACTCGGGCGCTTCACGTGCGGCGCGGGCGATCACGGTGGCGTCGTCGCCGGAAAAGCCGACCGCGCGCAACAGCCGGATCGACGGCCGTTCGAGCGGCGGCAGCACGCCTTGCTGAAAACCGAGGTCGGCGAGCCGCTTCATCTTGCGCAAGCCCTGCTTCGCGGCGGCCTTCGGATTCGCCACCGATTTCTCGTTGCTGCGCGACGCGACATTGCCGAACGACAGTCCCGCGTAGTTGTGCGTGGGGCCGACCAGCCCGTCGAAGTTCGCCTCGTATGCTTGCATGTTCGATTCCGGTGCTTAAAACGTGAGTCTTAAAACGTGAGCCCCGGCGATACGCTCGCGGGCATCTGCAATTGCTCGCTCTCCACCGACGCCATCGGGTACGAGCAGTAGTCCGCCGCGTAGTACGCGCTCGGCCGCTGATTGCCCGAGCGCCCGACGCCGCCGAACGGCGCCGCCGACGATGCGCCGTTGGTCGGCCGGTTCCAGTTGACGATGCCCGCGCGGATGGTGCGCTGGAAGTGCTTCCACACGGCTTCGTCGTCGGCGAGGAGACCGGCGGAGAGGCCGTAGGCGCTGTCGTTCGCGCGCTCGATGGCTTCATCGAAAGTCTTGTAGCGCGTGACCTGCACCAGCGGGCCGAAGTACTCTTCGTCGGGGATGTCGCGCGCGCGCGTGACATCGAGAATCGCCGGCGAGACGAAGCCGAGGTTCGCCGCGCGCTGCCTCATTTCGAGCACGGGCGCGGCGCCCGCTTCGATGAGACGCGCCTGCGCATCGACGAGACGCGCCGCCGCGCGCGCGGAAATCACGGCGCCCATGTACGGCTGCGGTTCGTCGTCGAACTTGCCGACGCGGATGTTCGCGCTCACTTCGGCGAAGCGCTGCATGAAGCGCTCGCCGAAGGCATCGTCGGGAACCAGCAGCCGGCGCGCGCACGTGCAGCGCTGTCCCGCCGACAGAAACGCCGACTGGATCGTGTGATGCACGGCGGCGTCGATATCGTCGACCGCTGCGACGACGAGCGGATTATTGCCGCCCATCTCCAGCGCGAGCACAATCTCCGGACGCCCGCCGAACTGTTTGTGCAGCAGCGTGCCCGTGTCCGAGCTGCCAGTGAAGAACAGCCCGTCGATCTGCCGATGATTCGCGAGCGCGACGCCCGTGTCCTTTTCGCCCTGCACGAGATTGAGCACGCCTGCGGGCAAGCCGGCCTGAATCCACAGCGCGAGCGTCGCCGCCGCGACGCCCGGCGCGAGTTCCGATGGCTTGAACACGACCGTGTTGCCCGCGATCAGCGCCGGCACGATATGCCCGTTCGGCAGATGCCCCGGGAAGTTGTACGGCCCGAACACGGCCACGACGCCATGCGGACGATGCCGCAGCACCGCGACGCCATCGGCCATCGGCGCGCGTTTCTCGCCGGTGCGCTCGTGATACGCCTGCACGGAGATATCGACCTTCGCGGCCATCGACGCCACTTCGGTGCGCGCTTCCCACAGCGGCTTGCCGGTTTCGCGGCCGATCGCGCTCGCGAGCGCTTCCTTGTTCTCGTTGAGCAGTGCGGCGAAGCGCTTCGCGATTGCAACCCGCTCATCGAACGCAAGCGCCGACCACGACGCGAACGCGCGCCGCGCCGACGACACCGCGCGGTCCACGTCCTGCGCCGATGCGCTGTTGCCTTGCCACACTGTTTCATCGGTGCCGGGATTGCGCGATGCGAACGCCGCGCCCGAGCCTGCCTGCCAGTCACCGCCGATATACAACTGGTTCGAGATTTCCATGTCGTGTCTCAACTGTTTATTTGGCGCGCGGCCAGGACGTCAGCACGCGCACGTCGTCGCCTTCCTTCACGCGCAATGCGGCGGCTTCATCCGCCGTCAGCAGGAACATGCCGTTTTCGACCGCGCCGACCGTCGCGCCGCAGCGGAAGTCTTCGAGCAGCGTGTTCGAAACGAGGCTTTTCGCATCGCCGGGCGCGCGCTGTTCCGCGATCTTCACGCGCGCCAGCACGCTCTCGCGCACCGTGCGCAGATCCGCGACATGGCATTCGAGCACCGGACCGGCATCGAAGATATCGACGTGATTTTCGTAGCGCAGCCCTTCCGCTTCGAGCATCTTGCGCGCGGGCGCGGTGTCCTTGTGCGTGACGCCGACAGCCTGCTGCGCAGCATCGGGCAGCAGATCGAGATACACCGGATAGCGCGGCATCAGCTCGGCGACGAACGACTTCTTGCCATGCGAGCTCAGATAATCGGCTTCGTTGAAATCGATCTGATAGAAATGCGAGCCGACCGCGTTCCAGAACGGCGACTCGCCGTTCTCGTCGAAATGGCCGCGCAATTCCGCGCACAGGCGCTGCGGAAAGCGATCCGTGAACTGCGCGATGAACATGAAGCGCGAACGCGACAGCAGGCCGCCCACGCCCGCCGTGCGATAACGCGGGCTCAGAAAGAGCGAGCACACTTCGGCATAGCCGGTCAGATCGTGCGAGATGTTGAGCAGCGACATGCGCGTCCATACGCCCATGTCCTTGCTCGCATGCACGACCGTCGACACGCGATAGTTGTAGAACGGCTGCTCGAGACCGACTTGCGTTTCGATGCCGCACACGCCCGCGACATCGCCGGTCGCGGTGTCTTCCATCACGAAGAGATAGCCTGCTTCGAACGCTTGCGCTTCGCCGGTGAGCGTGCGGCGCGCGCGTTCGACGCGGGCCGTCAGCGCGCCGTGATCCGGCTTGAAGGTGGTCAGACCCGGACCCGTTTCCTGGGCGAGCGCGACGAGCGCGTCGACATCGCCCGGCTGCGTGCAACGCACGACGATCATTGCAATTCTCCCGATGCCTGATGCAACGGCACGCAACGCACCGTGTCCTTGTCCCCTACGCCGAGCGCAGCGCGCGTGGCCGCGTCCAGCGCGGCGCCATCGGCGCGCGTGCCCGCCAGTCCGGCAACGGCGCAGCGGAATTCATGCGCGCCGCCCGCTGCGACCAGATACGGCGCACCGCTTTCGGACGCGACCTCGCGCACCACGCGCAATTCGCTCGAACTCGCCGACGCGCTCTTGTCGATGGCGATCGTGAGCACGGGGCCCGCATCGAAGATATCGACGAAACGGTCCGGCTCGAAGCCTTCTTCGAGATGGATGTCGTAGGCGAGCAGCGTGGTTTCGTTCGGCTCGCCGAGCACGCGTTGCGCGTCGCCCGGAAGCAAGGGCACGTAGAGCGGATAGCTCGGCATCACTTCCGCGATGAAAGTGCGGCTGCGTCCGCCCGATTCCGCTTCCACCTGCTCGAAGTCGCGGCCGAAGAACTTGCGCCCGACCGCATCCCAGAACGGCGACGCGCCGGCGGCGTCGGTGACGCCGAGCATCAGCGAAAACACTTCGCTGGAAAACCGCTTGCGGTTCGCGGCGATGTAGATCATGCGCGCACGCGACAGCAGATGCGCGGCCGCTTCGTTGGCTTCATCGCGCAACGACGGGTCGATGTAGAAACCCGTCAGACGGCTCTTGCCCGTCAGCTCGTGCGACATCGTGAGCGCGTGGATCTTGCGGTTCACCTTGAGCTCGCGCGACGCGTGGATCAGCGCATCGTTGCGAAACGCGTAGAACGGCTCGGAATAGCCCGCCGACGCGACGATGCTCGACGTGCCGAGCAACCGGCCCGTCTGCGCATCTTCCAGCACGAAGAGATAGAACTCCTCGCCGGGAAATTCCACTTCGGCGCGAAACGAGTCTTCCGACAGCGCGACGCGCGTTTCGAGAGCGCGGCGGTCGCGCGGCAGCGAGTGCAGCACGGGAAGCGCTGCGCGCGCCATTCGTTCGAGCTCGTCGAGATCGGAGAGTGCTGCGGGGCGGACGAATAGCATCATCGGGTCCTGTTCGTCACTTGACGGCCGCGGCGCCGACGACCTGCTCGATCGCCCGGCCGATGCGCGCGAAGCCTTCGTCGAGATCGGCCATCGGCATGATGAGCGACGGCGCGAAACGCAGCACGTTCGGCCCGGCGATCAGCATGATGACGCCGTTGGCCGCCGCCGCGTTGAGCACGTCCTTCGCGCGGTCCTTGTAGGCGTCGTTGAGTTCCGCGCCGATCAGAAGACCGCGTCCGCGAATTTCCTTGAACATGCCGAAGCGCTCGTTGATACGTTCGAGATGCGCCTTGATCGCCTTGCTGCGTTCGTTCACGCCTTCGAGCAGTTTCGGATCGCTGATCAGTTCGACGACCTTCTCCGCGATCGACGCGCCCAGCGGATTGCCGCCGTAAGTCGTGCCGTGCACGCCGACGGTGAAGTGCGCGGCGATCTCGTTGGTCGTCAGCATCACGCCGATCGGGAAGCCGTTGCCCAGCGCCTTTGCGCTCGTGAGGATGTCGGGCGTCACGCCGTATTGCATGTACGCGTAGAACGTGCCCGTGCGGCCGACGCCGGTCTGCACTTCGTCGAAAATCAGCAGTGCGTCGTGCTTGTCGCACGCTTCACGCAGGCCCTTCAGGAACGCCGGATCGGCAGGCAGCACGCCGCCTTCGCCCTGCACCGGCTCGACGATCACCGCGCACGTTTTCGGGCCGATGGCTTCGAGCGCCTTCGGCAGATCGTTGTACGGCAGATGGCGGATGCCCTGCGGCTGCGGGCCGAAGCCTTCGGCGTACTTCGGCTGGCCGCCGACGCTCACCGTGAAGAACGTGCGGCCATGGAACGACTGCGTGAACGAGATGATCTCGATCTTGTCGTTGCCGTGCTTGTCGATGGCATAGCGGCGCGCGAGCTTCAGCGCCGCTTCGTTTGCTTCCGCGCCCGAGTTCGCGAAGAACGCGCGGTCGGCGAAAGTGAGATCCGTCAGGCGTTTCGCGAGGCGCAGCACCGGCGCGTTCGTGTAGCCGTTGCCGATGTGCCAGAGCTTCTCGCCCTGCTCGTGCAGCACTTTCAGCAGTTCGGGATGGCCGTGGCCCAGCGCCGTCACCGCGATGCCACCGGCGAAATCGACATAATCGCGGCCTTCGGTGTCCCATACGCGCGAGCCGCGGCCCCGGTCGGGCACGAAACTGGCCGGCGCGAATACCGGAACCATTACTTCGTCGAACGTACCGCGATTCACATTGATGTCGGTCATGAGCCACTCCTCGTAAGGTTCGTGCAGTCAGGTTCGATATTAGGCAATCCCGCGCGTTCCGTCTTGCGCGTTCGCGACATGCTTCGATGGGCTTTTTCGCAGCTTTCAGGCGGCCTCGGGCGGCTCGATCAGCGCCCCGCCGCGCGGCTCGTCGATCGCCCCGCGCTGCTTTTCGATCCAGTTGCGGCGTTCCTCGCGCGGCGTCACGCCGAAGCGGTCGCGATACGCATTGGAAAAATGCGCCGCCGATGAAAACCCGCATGCGAGGCTGATCTGCACCACCGACTTGCTCGTACGCTGCAACTGCGTGCGCGCTTTCGTCAGGCGCAGATTGAGGTAGTACTTCGACGGCATCGCGCCGAGATATTGCCGAAACAGCCGCTCCAACTGCCGCCGCGAAATGCCGACGAGACCCGCGATTTCATCGGTCGCGAGCGGATCTTCGATATTCGCTTCCATCAGTTGAAGTGCATCGTTCAGGCGCGGATGACGCTCGCCCGGCGCGGTGACGAACGGAATGCGCTGGCGCTCCGTGCCCGCGCGCAGCACGCCCGCGCCGAGCGAATCGGCGATGCGTTCCGCGAGATCCTGTCCGTTGTCGCGTGCGATCATCGCGAGCATGAAGTCGATGCTGGCCTGTCCGCCGGAACAGGTGGCGCGGTCGCGGTCGATCTCGAAGATCTGCTGGCTGACGATCGCGCGCTCGAACTGCTCGGTGAACTGCTGATACGTTTCCCAGTTCACCGCGACGCGATATTGCGAGAGTTGTCCGGCCATCGCGAGCCACCACACGCCGTGATGGATGCCGCTGACGAGCGGCGTGCGGGGAGCCACGCGCGCGAGGCTCGCGAGAAAGAGCCGGTAGTCCGCGAACTGCTGATAGCGCTCCGACACGACGATCAGCCAGTCGCAGCGCACGGCGTCGTTGAACGCGCAATCGGCAGGCAGTTGCGCGCCGCCCGAAAGCGGCACGGGCCGGCCGTCCCAGGAACAGATGCGCCATTCGTAGAGACGATGCCCGTCGATGTCGTTCGCGAGCGCAAGGCTGTCGATGATCGGCGCGATGCCGCTCATCGACACCGGCGGCAGCGCGACGATCGCAACTTGCAGCGTCACGTTATTTCAGACTTCCCGACAGGAACTGGCGCAGACGCTCGCTCTTCGGCGTCGTGAGCACGTCCGCGGGCGCGCCCTCTTCCTCCGTGCGTCCCTGATGCAGGAACATCACATGATTCGACACGTTGCGCGCGAAGCCCATCTCGTGCGTGACGACAATCATCGTGCGGCCTTCCTCGGCGAGCTTCTGCATCACCTTCAGCACTTCGCCGACGAGTTCGGGATCGAGCGCGGACGTGGGTTCGTCGAACAGCATGACGTCGGGATGCATCGCGAGCGCGCGCGCGATCGCCACACGCTGCTGCTGACCGCCCGACAGATGCGACGGATACTGCTTTTCGACGCGCGGCGGCAAGCCCACTTTCTCCAGATACGTGCGCGCGCGGTCCTCCGCTTCCTTCTTCGAGATGCCGAGCACGTGCATCGGCGCTTCCATCACATTCTCGATGGCCGTCATGTGCGACCAGAGATTGAAATGCTGGAACACCATCGCGAGCTTGGTGCGCACGCGCTGCAACTGCTTGTGATCCGCGACTTCGAGATTGCCGGCGCGGTCGCTTTTCGTGCGCACGGCTTCACCGTCGACGATGATCTGCCCCGCGTTCGGCCGCTCGAGAAAGTTGATGCAGCGCAGAAACGTGCTCTTGCCGGAGCCGCTCGCGCCGATGATGCTGATCACGTCGCCCGCTTTGGCCGAGAGCGACACGCCCTTCAGCACTTCGTTGTCGCCGTAGCGCTTGTGAATGTCCTCGGCGACGAGCTTGGTCGCGACGTCTTTGGCGGTTGGCTCCAACGCTTTCTCCTCGGGTGATGACAGGGACTGCTGCATGGGTTCGAATTCTACCGCTCAGGCGCGCCGCAGCGCGCGCGCCGTGCCTGCCGGGCGCAGATAGGCGAGCCAGTGACGCTCCGCGCGCCGGAACGCCGCGACGAGCGCAAACGAGATGGCGACATACAGAAGCGCGGCGATGCCGAACGATTCGAACGACTGATAAGTTGCCGAATTCGCGTCGCGCGCGACCTTCAGGATGTCCGGCACCGTGGCCGTGAAGGCGACGGTCGTCGCGTGCAGCATCAGGATCACTTCGTTGCTGTACAAAGGCAAGGCGCGGCGCAACGCGGACGGCAGGATCACGCGGCGATACATCGTGAAGGTGCTCATGCCGTAGGCGCGCGCGGCTTCCACTTCGCCGTGCGAAATCCCGCGAATCGCGCCCGCGAAGATCTCGGTCGTGTAGGCACAGGTGTTCAGCGCGAAAGCGAGAATCGCGCAGTTGAAGCCGCTCTTGAAAAACGCTTCCAGCACGGACTGCGTGCGCACGAATTCGAGGCTGTACATGCCGGTGTAGAGCAGCAGCAGTTGCACGTAGAGCGGCGTGCCGCGGAACACGTACGTGTAGAGGCGAACGGGCGTCGAGAGCCAGCGGTTTCGCGATACCCGCGCGCAGGCGAGCGGCACCGCCGCGCAGAAGCCGAGCACGATGGAAGCGGCGAGCAGCCACAAGGTGACGACGAGACCCGACGCGCGCATGCCGTCGGAGTACAGAAACGGGCGCCAGTATTCGGCGAAGATCTGGATCATGGCTTGTCTCGCTGGCAAGGATCAAAGTTCGGCGTGCCGCACGCCGATCGAATAGCGGCGCTCGAGCGCCATCAGCACGAGGTTCGATGCGCTCGTGATCACGAGATAGATCAACGCCGCGATCAGGATGAAGAAGAACATGTTGAACGTGCTCTTGCCCGCGTCCTGCGCGGCCTTCACGACATCGGCGAGACCGATGATCGACACGAGCGCCGTCGCCTTCACGAGCACCTGCCAGTTATTGCCGATGCCGGGCAGCGCGAAACGCATCATCTGCGGAAAGAGAATGCGCGCGAACACGCGCATGCCGCTCATGCCGTAGGCGCTGCCCGCCTCCAGCTGGCCGCGCGGCACGGCGAGAAACGCGCCGCGAAACGTCTCGGTGAAATACGCGCCGTAGATGAAACCGAGCGTGAGCACGCCAGCCGTGAAAGGATCGATGTCGAACTGATCCCAGCCGATGGCATCGGTGAGATTGTTCACCGCGATCTGGATGCTGTAGAACAGCAGCAGCATCAGCACGAGATCGGGCACCGAGCGGATCAGCGTCGTGTAGGCGGTCGCGATGCCGCGCAAGGCGGCGTGACGCGAAAGCCTCGCGGATGCGCCCATCAGACCGAGCAGCACCGATACCGCGAGAGACAGCACCGCGAGCGCGAGCGTCGCTTTGGCGCCCGCCCAGAGGAGCGGGCCGTAGCCGTACAGGATCAAGAGGTGCCTCCATCGTCTTTCGAGTTGACCGGAAAGAGACGGAGCGCGTCGTCAGGCGCACTCCGGCGATTGGGGGCGATACTCGCAAGCGAAAATCAATCGCTCAAATGGGATGAAGGCGGCTTGCTGCGATGCAGCATAAGGATGAAACGCGCGGCGGCGCCGTCATGCGCCCGCCGCGCAACGCTGCCCGCGTGCGACAGACAGGAAAACCCGCACACGCGCGGTCGACGAAATTTGCATTTTTCAGGTCGCATTTTCGATAGACCGCGCGCATGCCTTTTACGTGCGCGCGACGCCGCGCACGAGTTGCGCGACCTGCCCGTTCGCCACGGCGACGTCCGGGCTGTCCTGCAGCAAGGGCAGAAACTGCTCCGCGAACACCGGATCACGCGTGCCGGCGCTGAACATGTCGACGACCGCCTTCGCGTGCGCGATGCGCGCGTCGGCGGTGGCTTCGTCGTCGTCGAGGACGTCGTCGAGGGCGGCGATCAGCGTCGAAAGCGGCGTCAGCCAGCGATACGCCGAGCCGTTGATCACGATCTGCAGGAATTCGCCCGGCGATACCGGCCCGAACTCGGCTTCGTGCCGCGTGCGCAGATGCGCGAGCACGCTGCGATGAAGCGCGAGCAGCGGATGCCGCACGTCGCGCAGAAAAGCGGTGGCTGTCTGGTCGTTCATGGTCGTGCCTCGTCTGAAAACTCACTAAGTGAGGACGATTCCACGACGATCAAGCTCCGCGCATCCTGCCCGCATAGCGGATGAACTCCGCGGCGGAAAGCGGCGCCGAAAAGAGCCACCCCTGCCCGAAACGCGCGCCGCGCGCATGCAGATACGCGGCCTGCTCCTCGCGCTCGATGCCCTCGGCGATCACCTGCACGTCGAGGGTCGCAGCCATGTCGATGATGTGCGACGCGACACTGCTCGACGCCGCGTCCTGCCCGATCGTATCGACGAAGGACTTGTCGATTTTCAAACCGTCGATGCGGAAGTTCTGCAGATGCGAAAGGCTCGAATAGCCGGTGCCGAAATCGTCGAGATAGACGGCGTGGCCGGCGTCCCGGAAGGCGCTGATGACTTCCTTGGCGGCATCGGCGTCGAGGAAGCTGCGCTCGGTCGCCTCGATGCGGATCTGCGCGGGCCGCACACCCTGACGCGCGAGCGCCGGGCCGAGCACCTCGAGAAAACGGTGCGTGGTGAGATCCGGCGCGGACAGGTTCACCGAAACGTAGTACTCCGGGTAGCGCTTAAGAAAATCGCCGAGTTCGAGCAGGATCGTGTCGAGGACCTGATCGGTGATCGCCTGGATCAGTCCGCGATGCTCCGCGAGCGGGATGAAATGATCGGGCCGCACGATGCGGTCGTGATACTTCCAGCGCACGAGCGCTTCAGCGCCGACGCAGCGTCGCGTGGCGAGATCGACGATCGGCTGATACGCGACGATGAACTGGTGCCGCCGCACGGCGTCGCTCAACTGGCCGCGCGGCGACAGCCGGCGCACGATGAAGAACGCGGCCCAGCCTGCGAACGCGAGTCCCGCCGCGACGCCGCCGAGCAGCCAGCCCCACGGCAGCGTGCGTACGCGCTGGCGCAACGACTGATGCGGCGCGCTCACGACGACCGCGAGCGGCATCGACGCGGAGCGCCTCACGATGTAGGGCGAGTCGTCGTCGCGCGCGGGCGGCGGGGCTCGATACACGGCGAGGACCGCGGCGGCGTCGGTGGCCGGCGTGGTCGCGATCACGCGGCTCACATCGGTATTGATGATCCCGACGCCGCCGGAGCGATCGCCATCCGGGTCGAGAGTGTCGACGTAGAGCGAAGGATCGGCGGCGATATAGAAGCCGTCGCGACCCATCACGAGCGAAACCTTGCCGCCCGGCAGACGCGCCAGCCCGTACCAGGCCATCATGCCATCGCGCGAGCGCCAGTCGGGCGGCGGCAGCGTGAGGCCGTCGAGCACGCCGGCCGACACCGCGCCCAGTAGAGATGAACATTGCCAGCGGCCGTCGCGATCGTAGGCGCCGGCATCGCGCACTTGCTCGTGCGTGAGCGCGATGCGCCGCAGTTCCTTTAGATACGGCGGCGAGCATGGCGCCGCCGCCACCTTGCCGATCTCGCCGAGCGCGCCCGAAAGACGCCGCGTCAGGTCTTCGGCGCGATAGAGCGCGGCATTGGCGACCGTGTTCAGGCGTTCGGACTGCTCCTGCTGCTGGCTGCGCTGAGCGAACAAAAAGCCGATCCCCGCCGGCGCCAGCGCCGCAATCACCACGATGACGATCAGAAGCGCCGCCAGCGCCCCACGTTGGATGTTGTTCATTGCATGTTATGGTCCGCGGCGCAAAGGGTTCGCGCGCGCGTTTTCTTGTTTTCTGCTCGACGACGTCGGCTGGTCTTGCGCCGCTCTTGCGACAGTCTCGGACAAACGACTTAGTTTAGGGGCCGCGCATCGCGCGGTTCAACGTTTTCTTTGCCCAAACCTTCGCTTTTAGGTGGGCTTCCGCACGGCCTGTGGATGCTTTTTTTGCCGACCGCGCGCCGTGCGAAAATGGCCAGACCAGAAACAGCGCTTTCCTTGCGTGAAATGACAGCCATGGCTTCACACGACATCGCTCGTCCGCTCGTGCGCGCCGCCGCGCCCGCCGACTTCGACGCCATCGCGCGCATCTACTCGCACTACGTGGAGCACGCGCTCGCGACGTTCGAGGAGATCGCGCCTTCCGTCGACGACATGCGCGCGCGCCATGCGGCGATCACGTCGGCGGGGCTGCCCTATCTCGTCGCCAAACTCGATGGCCAACTCGCCGGCTACGCATATGCGTCGACGTACCGGCCGCGTTCGGCTTACCGCCATACGATCGAGGACTCGGTCTATGTCGCCGATGGATTTGGCGGGCGCGGCATTGGCCTCGCGCTGCTCACTGCGCTCATCGAGCGATGCGAACGCGGACCGTGGCGGCAGATGATCGCGGTGATCGGCAACAGCGGCAACGCGGGATCGATCGCGCTGCATACGCGGCTCGGCTTCGAGCATGTCGGCGTGCTGCGCGATGTGGGCTTCAAGCATGGACGATGGGTCGATACCGTGCTGATGCAGCGTGCGCTGAATACTGCTCAGGACGTCACGGCATGACCGGTCGCGCCGAGCGGCTATGATTCGGCATTTGCCTCCCGCGCGTTCTGAGCCTTGCCGACCTACACCCTCGCCGCGCCCGTCAGCGCCGAAATCGACATCCGCAAGAGCCGTTTCATCGCGCGCGCGATTCCCGTCGCGGATCGCAACGAAGCGATGCGCGAACTCGAACGCCTGCGCGCGGCGCATCCCACTGCGACGCACGTTTGTTGGGCGCTGCTCGCGGGCGGCCAGTCGGGCATGTCCGATGACGGCGAGCCGTCCGGCACCGCCGGCCGGCCGATTCTCGAAGTGCTGCGGCATCACGAAGTCGACGGCGTGCTGGCCGCGGTCGTGCGTTACTACGGCGGCATCAAGCTGGGCGCGGGCGGCCTCGTGCGCGCCTACACCGATGCGATCGCGAGCGCGATGCAACTGGCCGAACGCGTGGAGCGGATCGAGCGCGGCTCGATGGCCATCGAAGTCGACTATGCCGACGAAGCGCGCGTGCGCCGCTGGATCGAGCAGAACGATGCCGAACTCGTGCAAAGTGAATACGGGATGACCGTGCGTCTCGTCGTGCGGATGGCCGCCGTCGCGCGCGAGCCGGCCGCAGCCGAATTGCGCGACCTCACCAATGGCCGCGCGGTTGTCGAGGTAGAAGCGTGACGGACGAAGCGCGCGCCTTCGCGTTGATCATCGAGCCGGCTGGGCACTTCGTCGCGGTGCGAGACGGCGAGACGCTGCTCGAAGCGGCGCTGCGGGCGGGGCTGTCGCTGCCGCGATCGTGTCGCAACGGAACCTGCCGCGCGTGCCTGTGCCGGATCGTCGGCGGCGAGATCGCGTATCGCGTCGAGTGGCCGGGACTGACCGCCGAGGAAAAAGCCGAGGGCTGGATTTTGCCGTGCGTCGCGCTGGCGCGAACCGACGTGACGATCGATCAACCCGACGCGCGCGAGGCCGCGCCCGATCCCCGGCCCGTCCGCTCGCGCGGCTTCTGAGCGCGGGTTTTTCGGGATTGTCGTCTCGATTCAACGACCTACGATCTGATTCCCGAGTCCGCATGTGCGCGTTTCGTACAAAGTGCGTGCAGGGTATAGCTCAAAAAGTGTACAATTGCGTTTTGCCCTAAATTCTGGCAGGGCCAGATCAACCGAGATTTCAATGACTAAAGTACTGTTGAAAGAGAACGAGCCTTTCGACGTCGCCATGCGTCGTTTTCGCCGTACCGTCGAACGCACGGGCCTGATTCAAGAGCTCAAGTCGCGCATGGCCTATGAAAAGCCGACCACCGAGCGCAAGCGCAAGAAAGCTGCTGCTGTTGCTCGTCTGCGCAAGCAGATCCGTCGCGCGCAACTGCCGAAGAAGTTCTATTGATCGACGCGGGGCGCCCTGCCCTCGTCTGTCTGGATAGCATCGGCACTGCAACCTGAGATCGATCGGGTCGCGGATTCGCGCGCAGGTCGCGTGAAAGCTCGCGGAGTAGCGCACCTCTGGTTGCGCCCGTTTCGATAAGGTTGGCAAGATCGCACAGAAGCCTGCATGAGTGAATGCTCATGCAGGCTTTTCGTGCTTATGGGGAATTTGGCTTGGTTGCCCTGGCCGGACAGCCGATCTGGATTCGAACTAAATGGAATCGCGCAAAAATACGCGCCCGCCCTCGCTAAGGCTGACCTCCCCGCGCGTGAATCACAAATGTGCGCATTCGAAGCGTGCGGCATCAGCTTCGCGACTTTAGCGCGGTCGCAACGAACACAATCGGCGCTGCGGGGACCCTACGCGTTTGCGGCTGGCTTCCCTTCTTATGCCGTCGTGGGAAATTACGTCCGCCCGCGATCCGCGATGGGCGATATGAAGCGGACTCCGCATTTACAAGCGCATGTTCGACGGTATCCCGAGTGGCCAGGGCCACTCCATCGACAACCGTTTGTTCCAAGACACGGAGAACGACCACCAGCCCAAAGGATTAGTAGCCGGTGGGCCGCTTTTTAGCCCAGCGGCACTAATTCACCTCCACCTAGTCACGAAGGACGCCAGATTATTTAGCCGTTTGCCGAGGCGCCCGGCATTCGATCAACGTTTCAACTCGTCTTCATGGGGGCACTGCGCCGATTACGACTCGGCCTTATTATCTCTGACTCCGCATTAAACCAATATGCCGGGGATTTTAATTGTTCCGTGTCCGCCTTTGAGTCGCTCGACTCAAAATTCGCACGCACGCGCGAACTGCTCGCAGCCGTCTGTGGCTCCCCACTCGCGCAACTCCCGCCGAAGCCCGTCGCGCGCCCCGCGTCAGACGTGACCCTGTGCCGTGCAGGCGAATCCACGTTTTTGTCAAATTGATTGCATTCGAAGACTAGTAATCGAATATCCGAGATACTCCCGCCCTGTTGAAAACGTTCTCGGAAAGAAAATCAAAGATGTCTCTCGAAAAACACATCGCGGTATCCCTGGCTCTCGCCAGCCTTGTGTTGCTTTCCGCCTGTGGTGGAGGCGGCTCCAGCGACGCGGATGACACAGGCGCAACCGCCAACGCGTCCACGTCCGTTATAAGCGCCCACGCGCGCACCGAGGCATCGGCAACGAGTGATAGGGAACAAGCTGCCCGCTAGCCCGTGCACAGCATTTTTTGTAAGAGGAAGAAAATGAAGAAAAAGAGTTCTGCCGCATTCACGGCATTTATGGTCGCAACATCTGCACACGCGGTCGCGATCGACGAGGCAACGTTCAAATACTACGGGGGCGACACTTCCGACGTGGCGAACAGCATCAAGACGCACAACGACACGTTACGTTCGTTTAGTTACCAATCTCCGTGGCTCACTGTCGGCAATATCGGTGAGTGCACCGGCACCTGGCTCGGCGACAAGGATGGCCAGAGTTACATCTTGGCCGCGGCGCATTGCGTCAAGGAAAAGAAAAAGCTGACCGAGTTCGATCAGAAGGGCGAATTCATGGCGTGGAATGGACGCGTGATCGCATCTGGAAAAGGTACGGCATATATTCTGCCGCAACGAATCAACATACCGCAGGGGTTGGGCGGCGCATCGACGGATATCGCGATTCTGAAGCTTCCCGCAAAAGAAAGGTTGGTCGATGCGAATGGCCGGCCCGTCGAACGGCCGATCCTGAACGATGCGCAAGACGAAGTCGGGCGCGACGTCATCTACGTAGGCTACGGAGCCTGGGCCGTCGGTACTCAAAACAACGCGTTTTGGCCGGCGACGGGTGATCGACGATTGTATGCTCGCAGCCGGATTAGCCGCACCTTTGAAACCGACCATGGAATCGGCGCCGACTACATTTCTGTCGGCCCATCCCAATACTGGGCGCAGCCCAAGTCGGGAGACAGCGGATCGGCGTGGTGGCAGATCCGAGGCGGCACGCCGGTCATCATCGCGACCACCAATGGTGGCTCGGGCACCCTCGCGACGGGCGCGCGCGTATCGAGTTGGGTTGACTGGATCAAGTCGATCTACCCGGAAGCTCGTTTTCTATCCGCTGAACAACCGCAGGGCTGCATTGTCGCTGAGAAGACCGGCGCGCGATATTGCCTGAAGGCCGGCGAGCAGGCGAATGCGCTTCCGTCGTGGATCGATTCGCGCAATGTCCATGTCGATGCTGCGCCGGGAACGGCAGTGGTACTGTCGGATTCGCCGAATCTCCCCTCTGACCGTATCGCGACGTTTATCGGCACCGTGGAAAAGGGCAAGCTCAAGGATGTCAAGGCATCCAATGGCGCAAGTCTCGACTTCAGGCAGCCGCGCTCGATGCGCGTCGTGCGTGACAGCACACCGCTTGGGTGCATCACCAACATGACGTCGGCAGAACGATATTGCTTGCCAGCCGGGAAGACGTCGGGATATTCGTTGCCCGACTGGGTATACGGTCAGGAGGTGCAGGTCGAGGCGGATCCCGGAACGGCGGTGCAACTCTCGGATTGGGATAACCTCTCGTACAATCGAGTGGCCGAGTTTTCCGGATTCGTTCAGAACTGGGAGTTGAAGAAGGTGAAAGCGTATAGCAGCGAGGAGCTCGATTTCTCGCGGCCCAAGTCGATGCGCGTCGTTCAGAACTAAGCGTTGTCTGCAAATGAGGAAGTGTGTCCACATTTCCTCATTTGCGTAACCAATGACGCGAGCAAGCGATCTGGGATGCCTTACGCCGCGTCTATGGTGAATTGAAGAAACAATAAGCCTGCGCCCGAGCCGCCGAGCAAATTGCGCAAGATCTGCATCCGAGAAGTTCAGCCATTAGGGCCCCATCCCAGTCGCAGCGAATCATCACCACGTTGCCGACATTCAGTTGAGCCGCGAACGGCTCCGCGCGCTTGACTTGTCGCTCGCGTCCGCGCTGCTCGTCACGCGATACCCTGCCAGTTCGTGCTTCCTATACGGCATGCCGCCGGGCATGAGCCGCGTCTTGAGATCGTCTTCGTACGAGTCCAGCACATTGTCGCCCACGAGTTCCGCCTGAGTCAGGAAATCGCCGAACTCGGCATGGCGCCTGCGCTCATCGAGCACTTCGAACGCACCGAAGCCGATCGCGAGCGTTACAACAAATTTTGGCAAACAGGGGAATTGATAGCGACCAGTACGCAGCAGTTGTGCAGCGCGTGCGCCGGAAGATCGAGGAACTGGAGAATATTAACCGGGACCACAGGCGAAGCCCGGCAACTTGTTGCCACCCTTTTTGGGTCGATCACGGTTGAGCAACGTGACGAGGCTTACTGTGCTAGCTTTGACGACCTTTCCGAGCGACTTATTGAAACTACGATCGGAAACGTGTCTAAAAGATTGGTTGCGGGGGTAGGATTTGAACCTACGACCTTCGGGTTATGAGCCCGACGAGCTGCCAGACTGCTCCACCCCGCGTCTGAAGAATTAAATTATAGACGAGATCGTTCTACGAAGTCAAACGTTCTTTGCGCCCAACGGGTTCGCCGCCGGCTGCGCGCGCGCCTTCGCGGCGGCATCGGCATTGACCGCCGCCTCCACCGCGAGCTGATGCGCCCGCGACAGCCTGCCCAGCAGCGGCAACAGCACGATGGCGACGACCGCCCCGCCCGTCGCGAGCCAGCCGAGTCCGAAGAACAGTTTGGTGTATAGCGGCAGCGATTGAATCGGTTCGAGGTTGCCGGACGGCATGCGCGCGAAATTGGCAACGACGCTCCCGAGATACTGCGACACACCCGTCGCGACGAAATACGCGCCCATCATGAAGCCGCTCATGCGTGCGGGAACGTAACGCGCGATCATCGCGAGGCCGAGGCCCGATACCAGCAGCTCGCCGAGCGAATAGAGCCCGTAGCCCGCCACCATGAACCACGACGACACGCGTCCGTCCACCGCATAGCGTCCACTGAGACCGAACACGAAGAAGCCGACCGCCACGACGACGAAGCCGAGCGCGTATTTCACCGCCACGGGAATATCGCGTCCGCGCTGCGCCTGCCGCGTATAGACGAACGCGAGGAGCGGGCTCAGCAGCATGATCCAGATCGGATTGAGCGCCTGAAACTGCGCCGCGCTCCACGTGAACAGCCCGACACCACCGACCGAGAACATCGGATCGACATTGCGCAGCGCGAACAGCGTCAGCGACGTCGACATCTGCTGATAGAACACGAAGAACAGAATGACCTGAAGCGTAAGGATCAGCGCGGCGACGAGACCCGCGCGCTCACTGCGATCGCACTTCGTGAGCATGTAGCCGAAGATCGCAAGGATCGCGACGCCCGCCGTATAGACACACGCCACGGCCACCGCCTTGTGCTGCAGGATGAACACCGTCGATGCCGCCAGCGCCACGCCGCCCGCCGCGACCACGAACACGTGCTTCCAGCGGATCGGGGCGTCGTCCGGCGCGGAGCCGACACGCGCGAGCGTCTCGCGCATAATCGCGAAATTGAGCAGGCCGAGCACCATGCCGCCGCAGCACACGGCGAACGCGGCATGCCAGCCCCAATGGTCCTTGATCCACGGCGTCGCAAGCATCGAGAAGGTCGAGCCGATATTCACCGCCATGTAGTAGATCGTGAACGCGCTGTCGATGCGCGCGTCGTCGCCTTCGTAGATGCGGCGCACGAGATTCGCCGCGTTCGACTTGAAAAGCCCGTTGCCGACGACGATCACGCCCAGCGACGCGTACATGAACCCGAGCGTGTCGATCGGCAGCGCGAGCATCAGGTAGCCCAGCGCGAGCACGATCGCGCCCGCCGTCATGGTGCGGCGCGCGCCGAGCACCTTGTCGCCGATCCAGCCGCCGATCGACGGCGCGGAAAATACCAGCGCGGTGAAGGCGCCCCAGGTCAGATTGGCGTGCTCGTCGGTGAAGCCGATCTGGTCGACCATGAACAGCACGAGCAGCGCGGCCATGCCGTAATAGCCGAAACGCCCCCACATTTCGATCAGAAAAACGGTCGTGAACGACCGCGTCGCGGAGGCCCCGGC